>Ga0308173_10002377_pt1 | contig 9984 bp, 11 predicted proteins | sample PhyPR1_FD_203716 | JGI IMG/M metagenome (GOLD analysis project Ga0308173, IMG submission 203716) | Soil microbial communities from UC Gill Tract Community Farm, Albany, California, United States - DLSLS.P.R1 | ecosystem: Environmental > Terrestrial > Soil > Agricultural land | place: USA... | reverse complement strand
GGTTGAGTCGCGCTTCGGTGAAGAGGTGATCGACGACCTCCGCCGTCGAGGCCACGACGTGACCGTGACAGGCCCGTGGGAGCTCGGCCGGGTCAGCGCGATCAAGCGCGACAACGGGCAGATCGTCGCCGCCGCGAACGCGCGCGGCATGCAGGGCTATGCGGTCTGCCGGTAGACTCCCGCGCATAGTTCCTGCGTAGCCCGCACCCGCCCCTAGGATGGGCCGTTCGATGAACGGTGGCGAGAGCATGCAGACGAGGTACGAGCCGCACGGCGTCGAGGAGCGCTGGCAGCGGACGTGGGAGGACGAGGGTCTGTACAACGCCGACCCCGACCCGTCGCGCACGCCGTACGTCGACTGCCACCCGCCGCCGAACGTCACGGGGCGCCTGCACACCGGTCACGCGCTGAACCTCGCGGTCGGCGACGTCCTCATCCGCTGGAAGCGGATGCAGGGTTACAACGTGCTGTTCCAGCCCGGGTTCGACCACGCGGGGATCTCGACGCAGAACGTCGTCGAGAAGGCGCTGATCGAGGAAGGCACGTCGCGCCAGGAGCTCGGACGCGATGCGTTCGTCGCGCGCGTCTGGGATTGGCTGCACGAGTACGGCGGCAAGATCCTCGACGACTTCCGGCGCATCGGCGCGTCGCTCGACTACCGCCGCGCGCGCATGACGATGGACGAGAGCTACAGCCGCGCCGTCCTGCAGTTCTTCGTCCACCTCTACGGCCGGGGCTGGATCTATCGCGCGAACCGCATCATCAACTGGTGCCCGCACCACGAGACGTCGCTCTCCGACCTCGAGCTCGAGCACGAGGAGACCGACGACACGCTCTCGACCATCCGCTACCCGCTCGTGGAAGGCGACGGGTACATCGCGATCGCGACTGTCCGCCCCGCGACGATTCCCGCCGACGTCGCCGTCGCGGTGCATCCCGACGACCCGCGCTACTCGGAGTACGTCGGCCGCGAGGTGATCGTGCCGTGGACGGAGAACCGGGTGGCGGTGATCGCCGACGAGCGCGTCGAGCGCGAGTTCGGGACCGGCGCGCTGAAGATCACGCCCGGGCACGATCCGACCGACTTTGCGATCGGCCGAGACCATGGCCTTCCCGAGCCGAGCTGCATCGGTCCCGACGGCCGCGTTACGGCCCCGGGGCTCGAAGGGCTCACCCAGAAGGAGGCGGAGGAGAAGATCCTCGCGTGGTGCAAGGAGCGCGATCTCCTCGAGAAGCGCGAGCACTATCGCCACAGCGTCGCGTTCTGCGAGCGGTGCCACTCGCGCATCGAGCCGCGCATCTCGCTGCAGTGGTGGTGCTCGATGGACGAGATCAAGCAGCGGCCGCTCGAGGCGCTGCGGAGCGGCGAGGTGCGCTACCACCCGGAGAGCCAGCACCGGTTCGCGATCGACTCGCTCGAGAACGCGCCCGACTGGTGCATCTCGCGCCAGATCTGGTGGGGCCACCAGATCCCCGCCTGGTACTGCCCGGACGGCCACATCACCGTCGAGCTCGACGAGCCGAGCGCGTGCGCCGACTGCGGCTCGACGGAGCTGACGCGCGAGACGGACGTGCTCGATACGTGGTTCAGCTCGGCGCTGTGGCCGTTCGCGACGCTCGGCTGGCCGGAGCAAACGCCGGAGCTCGAGCAGTTCTACCCGGGCAACGTCAACACGACGGCGCGCGACATCATCCGCCTCTGGGAGAACCGGATGATCTTCTCGGGGCTCGAGCTACTCGGCGAGAAGCCCTTCTCCGACGTCGTCATCCATCCGACCGTGCTCGCGGTCGACGGGCGGCGGATGTCGAAGTCGCTCGGAAACGGCATCGACGCGTTCGAGGTGCTCGACCGGTTCGGCGCGGACGCGACGCGCTACGGGCTCCTCAAGAACTCGCTGACGCAGGACGTGCGCTTCTCGTACGCGGCGATCGAGGAGGGCGGCAAGCTCGCGAACAAGCTCTGGAACGCCGCGCGGCTGATTTTGACGTCGTGCGAGGGGGCGCTGCCGGCGGAGGGGCCGTCGTCGCTCGAGGAGCGCTGGATCTTCGCCCGGCTGTCGCAGGTACAGCGAGCGATCGAGGGCTTCCTCGACGGGTTCGACTTCGCGCACGCGATGGACGAGCTGTACCACCTGACGTTCGACGACTTCTGCGACTGGTACCTCGAGGCGGTGAAGGCGCGTCTCTACGACGGCGACGAGGAGGCGCGCGCGACGGCGACCGCTGCGCTCGAGCGTCTGCTGAAGCTGCTGCATCCGGCGATGCCGCACGTGACGGAGGAGATCTGGTCGCACCTGCCGGCGCGCGAGACGCGGCTGATCGTCGCACCGTGGCCCGAGGCAGGGGACGAGTCGGAGGCGGGCGCGCTCGAGCGGGTGCAGGAGTACGCGCAGGTGTTCCGGCGCTCCGGTGTCGTGCCGCCGCTCGCCGGCGACGAGAAGCGCATCTTCGACGCGGTCGTGAAGCCCGACCGCGCGCCGCAGCGCGAGAACGTCGATCTGGACGCCGAGCGGAAGCGCCTGCAGGGCGAGGTGGCGCGCGCGGAGAAGATGCTCGCGAACGAGCGCTTCGTCGCGAACGCGCCGGCCGAGGTCGTCGCGGCCGAGCAGGAGAAGCTGGAGCGCTACCGCCGCGAGCTCGATGCCGTCGGCGGCTGACATCCGTAACGGTGTCCTGACACCTTGAAGGTGCCGGACACGTCTTCGCGGGCCGTCGACTGGCTCGAGTCGCTCTCGCCCTGGCCGGTGGACGGTTTCGGGACCGAGCGGATGCGCGCGCTGCTCGAGCGGCTCGGGAATCCCCAGCGTGCGTTCGAGGCTGTCCATGTCGTCGGCACGAAGGGGAAGTCGACGGCGGCGCGGCGAATCGCCCGCACGATCGGCGGGCCGGCGTATACCTCGCCCCACGTCTCGGGTTGGCACGAGCGGCTCGACACGGACCCGGACGGATTCGAGCGTGCGGTCGAGCGGATCCGGCACGACGCCGAGGCCGTCGGCGCGACGCAGTTCGAGGCGCTCACCGCCGCGGCGTTCGCCGACTTCGCGCAGCGTGCGGACGTCGCGGCGATCGAAGCGGGGCTCGGCGGCCGCCACGACGCGACGAACGTGATCGACGCGCGTGTCGTCCTGCTGACGAATGTCGGGCTCGAGCACACCGAAGTGCTCGGCGAGACACGCGGGCAGATCGCGGCGGAGAAGCTCGCGGTCGCGGGGCCGAACGCCACAGTGATCCTCCCGGACGGCGAGTTCGCGCACCTCGTTCCGGGCGAGGCACGGATCGGCGGTGCGCAGGAGGCCGTCGACGCATTCCTCGGCCGCCACGTCCCGCTCGCCGAGACGAGCCTGCCGGGGCGGCTGGAGCTGCGAGAAAACGAGATCCGCGACGGCGCCCACACACCGGAAGCCGCCGACTGGCTGCTCGAGCGGCTCCCGGCGCCCCGCGACTACGTGGTCGTCGCCTCGATCCTGCGCGACAAGCGTGCCGGCGAGATCCTCGTCCGGCTGGCGCATGCCGGCCGGATCCTGGTCGCGACCGCCTCGACGAACGCCCGGGCGCTCCCCGCCGAGGAGGTCGCAGCCCTGGCCCGCGAGCGCTTCGAGCGGGTCGAGACCGTCCCCGATCCGTCCGAGGCGCTCGCCCGGGCGCACGCCCTCGGCGATCGCGTCCTCGTCACCGGTTCGCTCTACCTGCTTGCCGATCTCGCCAAAGCGGAGTGAAATCTGCGTACGATGACGCGCGCCCGTGAACGGATCACCGTGTTCCTCTTTGCCCTGCTGCTACTCGTCGTCTTCGTCGGGCTCGCGTTTGCCGCGGGCTACGGAATAGGAAGAATCCTGCTGTGATCGGGTCCACCTTCAGCGGCGTCCACGATTTCTTCCACTCGTCGACGTGGTACGTGATCCGCAACCTGGCGATCTTCTTCGTGATCGTCTTCTGGATCGCGACCGTCTACTGGGTCTACAAGGATGCCCGCCGCCGGATCGAGGATCCGCTGATCGTGTGGGTCGTGACCGCGGTCGGTGTCGTTCCGTTCATCGGGCCGCTGATCTACATGCTCTTCCGGCCGCCCGAGTACATCGAGGACGTGCGCGAGCGCGAGCTCGAGATCAAGGCGATGGAGAAGCGCCTCGGCGGCCGCGACATGCATTGTCCCGTCTGCCGTGCCGAGGTCGACGAGGACTTCCTCATCTGCCCGGTCTGCACGACCAAGCTCCGCCAGGCGTGCACGAACTGCCATCGCCCGCTCGAGGCGCTGTGGCAGGTGTGCCCGTTCTGCGAGACGCCGATCGACCACGATCCCGACGTGCCCGTCGCGATCACCGAGGCGAAGAAGCCGCGCGCGCGTCGCCAGAGTCGGTAACCTCCGCCGCCGCATGGCCGTCGAGCGGACATTGATCCTCGCGAAGCCGGACGCCGTCGAGCGGAACCTCGCCGGTGAGATCCTCGCGCGCTTCGAGCGCCGCGGGTTGAAGCTTCGTGCGGCGCGCCTCGTCACGGCGAGCCGTGAGACCGGCGAGACGCACTACGCCGAGCACGAGGAGAAGCCGTTCTTCGGCGAGCTCGTCGACTTCATCACCTCGGGGCCGACGCTCGCGTTCGTGCTCGAAGGCGAAGGCGCGATCGCGACGTGCCGCAAGACGATCGGCGCGACGAACCCGGCCGACGCGGATCCCGGCTCGCTGCGCGGCGAGTTCGCACTCGCGATGCCGAACAACCTCGTGCACGGCTCCGACTCGCCCGAGTCGGCCGAGCGCGAGATCGGGATCTGGTTCCCCGATGGGCTGGTCTGAGGACGCGGCCCGCAACGCTGCGAACTGGACCGAAGCGAACCGCGAGTACACCGACGAGAACGCCGAGACCAACTGGGTCTCGGGGATCTCGTGGGGGATCTGGGGAATCGACGAGTCCGAGCTGAACGTGCTCGGCGACGTCGCGGGGCTCGACGTCTGCGAGCTCGGGTGCGGCACCGCCTACTTCTCCGCCTGGCTCGCGCGCGCCGGCGCGCGCCCGGTCGGCGTCGACATCACCCCGGCGCAGCTCGCGACCGCGCGCCGCATGCAGGAGAAGACCGGGATCGAGTTCCCATTGGTGGAGGCGGACGCCGGCGCAACCGGCCTCCCGGATGCGAGCTTCGACCTCGTCCTCTCCGAGTACGGCGCCTCGATCTGGGTCGATCCGTATCGCTGGATTCCCGAGGCTGCGCGGCTGCTGCGCCCCGGCGGCAGGCTCGTCTTCCTCGGCAACTCGCCGCTCGTAATCGTCTGCTCGGTCGACGAGGGGGCGGCGAGCACCGAGCTGCAGCGGCCGATGTTCGGCATGCACCGGTTCGAATGGGAAGGCGAGGTCGGCGTCGAGTTCCACCTGCCGCACGGCGAGTTGATCGCCCTCCTGCGCGCGAACGGGTTCGAGGTCGAGCGGCTCGTCGAGATCCAGGCGCCGCCCGACGCCGAGACGCACGAGTTCTATGCCTACGTCAGCGCCGAGTGGGCGCAGCAATGGCCGTGCGAGGACATATGGGTCTGCCGCCTGCAACGCCGCTGATCCTCGCCTCGACGAGCCTGCAGCGGCGGGCGATCCTCGAGCAGCTGCGGATCCCGTTCGACGTCGTCGCGCCCGACCACGACGAGCTGCCGGGCACCGGCCCGGTCGAGCGCGCGGCCGGCAAGGCACGCTCCGTGGACGGAGGCGACCGGCCGGTGCTCGGCGTCGACACGGAGGTGCTGCTCGACGGCGCGCTGCTCGGCAAGCCGGAGGACGCCACGCACGCCGAGGAGATGCTCGAACGGCTCTCGGGCCGCACCCATGACGTCGTCTCGGGCCTCTGCCTTCGCACCGAGCACTGGGAAGAACTGCACGAGGAGACCACGCGCGTCGCGTTTCGCACGCTTACGCCGCGCGACCTCGGCCACTACGTCGCCGCCGGCGAGTGGGAGGGGCGCGCGGGCGGCTACGCGATCCAGGGGCTCGGGGCGAGTCTCGTCGAGCGCGTCGACGGCGACTTCCTGAACGTCGTCGGCCTGCCGGCGGCACTGCTCGTGCGCCTGCTCGCGACGCGCTTCCCCGGCGTCTACGGCTTCGGATGAGAGTGCATGACGACGAGCTCGACATCGACGACGGGCTCGTCGGTGCGCTCCTCGCCGAGCAGTTCCCGGAGTGGTCGGACCTACCGCTCGAGCGGGCCGGCGACGGCACCGTGAACGTCATCTACCGGCTCGGCGAAGACATGTCGATCCGCCTCCCGAGGCGAGCAGCCAAGGATGACACCGAAGAACGCGTTCTCGACCGTCTCGCGACAGCGCTGCCGGTCGACATACCTCACGTGGTCGCCCGAGGAATGCCTGGGCGCGGATATCCATGGACGTGGTGGGTCGTCAGCTGGCTGGACGGCGAGTTGCCTACGGAGCCGTTGCCCGCCGAGGACCTGGCCGCCTTCGTCGTGTCGTTGCAGTCGGTCGATGCTGCGGACGGACCCGAGCCCGCCGGAGGCCGCGGCAAGCCGCTCGCCGTGCGCGACCCCGCGGTGCGGGACGCGCTCGAGCGTGTTCCTGCCCCCGGCGGCGCCGAGCTGTGGCAGGAGGCGATGCGCGCTCCCGAGTGGGACGGGCCGAAGGTCTGGATCCACTGCGATCTCGATCGCCGCAACGTCCTCGTGCGGGACGGTCGCCTGGCGGCGGTGATCGACTGGGAGGGCGCCGGTACCGGCGATCCGGCCGTCGACGTGATGGCCGCCTGGAAGCTCGTCGCCCGCGAGGAGCGCGACCGGTTCCGTGAGCTGCTCGACGTCGACGACGCGACGTGGCTCCGCGCGCAAGGCTGGGCGCTGTCGCAGGCGCTGGTCGCGCTCGGCTACTACACGCCGCAGTCGAACCCGGCGATCCACGCGGAGGCAAGCCGCTGGTTGGCCGAGGTCCTCGGCGGCTAGAGTGGCCGCTCGCATGGGAGTCTTCAACTACCTCACAGGCTTCGGCGGCCGCGACATGGCCGTCGACCTCGGCACTGCGAACACGCTCGTGTACGTGCGCGGCCGTGGCATCGTGCTCTCGGAGCCGTCGGTCGTCGCGATCGACCAGCGCTCCGGCGACGTGCACGCGGTCGGCCTCGAGGCGAAGCGGATGCTCGGCCGCACCCCGGGGACGATCAGCGCAATCCGCCCGCTGAAGGACGGCGTCATCGCAGACTTCGACGTGACCGAGCAGATGCTCCGCCACTTCATCACGAAGGTGCACCAGCATCGCTTCGCGCACCCGCGCGTCGTCGTGTGCGTGCCCTCGGGCGTCACCGGCGTCGAGAAGCGCGCGGTCGAGGAGGCGACGCTGAACGCCGGCGCGCGGAAGGCGTACCTGATCGAGGAGCCGATGGCCGCCGCGATCGGCGCCGGGCTCCCGGTCGCCGAGCCGACGGGAAACATGATCGTCGACATCGGCGGCGGCACGACCGAGGTCGCGGTCATCTCGCTCGGCGGGATCGTCGTCTCGCAGTCGCTGCGCGTCGGCGGCGACGAGATGGACGAGGCGATCATCACTCACATCAAGCGCGAGTACAAGCTGCTGATCGGCCAGCAGACCGCCGAGGAGATCAAGCTCGAAGTCGGCTCGGCGCACGCGCTCAAGGAAGAGGTGCAGGCGGAGGTACGCGGGCGCGACATGCTCACCGGCCTCCCGAAGACGGTGATCCTCTCGAGCGAGGAAGTTCGGCATGCGCTCGAGGAGCCGGTGAACCAGATCATCGACGCGATCAAGTCCACGCTCGACAAGACGCCGCCCGAGCTCGCCGCCGACATCATGGACCGCGGCATCGTGCTCGCCGGCGGCGGCGCGCTCCTGCAAGGCCTCGACGAGCGGCTGCGCCACGAGACCCACATGCCGGTGCACCTCGCCGAGTCGCCGCTCACCTGCGTCGCGGTCGGGTCGGGGCGAAGCCTCGAGGAGTTCGACGCGATCCATCGCAGTGCACGCGCCCGCGGGCGCAACGGCCGCAGGTAACCCGGTGCGCGTCGACGAAGTCGATGCGCGAACGGCGCCCGACGAGATCCTGCTCGCGTTCCACCGGATCGAGCAGGCGTGTGGCCCGGAGTTCGACCCAGGCTGGACCGACTCCGAGGCAATCGCCTTCTACCGGTTCCAGCCGGCGACGCACACGAGTTGCTTCTGGCTCGCGGACGGAGGCTTCGCGAGGTTGCACGTCCACTCGCCGACCGCGACGTTCACGCACGTGAGGGTGCTGCCGGCCCACCGGCGGCAGGGGCTCGGAAGCGCGCTCCTCGAGCGCGTCCTCGAGCGCTGTCGCGAGCTCGGAGTGATCGCGCTGCACGGCGAGCACGCCACGGACGACGGAGCAGGGTTCGCGGCGCGGCACGGCGCACGAGACAGCAACCGAGTGGTCACGTCGAAACTCGACCTTCGCGGTGCACATCTTCCCGAGCTCAGCCCTCCGGGGGACTGGCGGCTCGCGACGTGGCTGCGTCGCGTCCCCGACGAGCATCTCGACGCGTTCGTCGTCGCGCGCCGCGGGATGGACGACGCACCGGCGCCCGACGACATGGACTACCCGTCGATGACGGCGGAGAAGCTGCGCGCATCCGAGGCTTCGCTCGAGCAGCGCGACCGCGAGATGCGCGTCACGGTCGCCCTCCGTGACACCGGGGAGATCGGGGCGTTCACCGAGCTTCGGATCTCGCGCGGATCCATCTCCGCGTTCACCGACGACACCGCGACGGTAGCGGCGCATCGCGGCCAGGGACTCGCGCGCGCGGTGAAGGTCGAATCTCTGCGGCGCCTGCGCGAGGATCATCCCGAGGTCGAAGTCGTGACCACGTCGAACGACGAGGGGAACGCCGCGATGCGCCACATCAACGAGTCGGTGGGGTTCCGTCCGGTGGTGACCTGGACGATGACGACCGTGACGCCGTGATCGAAACGGAGCGCCTCCTCCTGCGGCCGATCGAGCCGCGCGACCACGAGACTGTCCACCGGCTGAACGCCGATCCCGATTTCACCCGCCACCTCGCGGGCGTCCAGACCCGCGAGCAGAGCCAGGCGGCGATCGATCGTTGGCAGCGCCACTGGGACGAGCACGGCTTCGGGATCCTCGCCGTCGAGTGGCGCGCAACGGGCACGTTCATCGGCCGCGTCGGCGTGCAGTTCCACCGCATGTGGCCCGCCGACCCGGAGGTCGGGTGGGCGCTCGACCCGGCGTGGTGGGGACGCGGCATCGCGACCGAGGCGGGAGCCGCATGCGTGGAGTGGGGTTTCGGCGAGCTCGGCTACGAGCGGCTCGTCTCGATCACGATCGAGCCGAACCTTGCCTCACGGAACGTGATGCGGAAGCTCGGCTTCGTGAAGCACGCGGAGGTGCCGAGCGAGTGGGGACCGCTCTGGGTCCATCGCCTCGATCGTTAGCGTGAGGACGGTGAGGGCCGAACCGAACCGCTGGCTCGTGCTGGTGCTCGTCTGCATCGCACAGTTCATGGTCGTGCTCGACGCGACCGTCGTGAACGTCGCGCTGCCGTCGATCCAGCACGCGCTGCACTTCAGCTACGCCAGCCTGCAGTGGATCGTCAACGGCTACACGCTCGTCTTCGGCGGCTTCCTCCTGCTCGGCGGGCGGGCGTCCGACCTGATCGGCCGCCAGCGGCTCTTCATCGCGGGCATCGTCGTCTTCACGATCGCCTCCGCAGTGAACGGGCTGGCGTCGAGCTCCGGTGTGCTGATCGCGGGACGCGCTCTGCAGGGCTTCGGCGGCGCGCTCGTATCGCCCGCCGCGCTCTCGATCGTGACGACCACGTTCGCCGAAGGACGCGAGCGCACGAAAGCGCTCGGAGTGTGGAGCGCGATCGCCGCCGGCGGCTCGGCCGTCGGCCTCGTGATCGGCGGCGTTCTCACCGAAGAGCTGTCGTGGCGCTGGGTGTTCTTCATCAACCTGCCGATCGGCGTCGCCGCGGCGCTCCTCTCGTTGCGCTTCGTGCCGAACTCGCGCGCCGAGCAG
>Ga0308173_10002375_pt1 | contig 9987 bp, 8 predicted proteins | sample PhyPR1_FD_203716 | JGI IMG/M metagenome (GOLD analysis project Ga0308173, IMG submission 203716) | Soil microbial communities from UC Gill Tract Community Farm, Albany, California, United States - DLSLS.P.R1 | ecosystem: Environmental > Terrestrial > Soil > Agricultural land | place: USA... | reverse complement strand
GCGAAGGAGCAAGCGTTGCGAACCGGACGGCGGAAGGCGACGAATACTCTTTAACAGGGTTGTGCCGCTAACCGGCGGTTATGGACAAAATCAGGAGTCGAGAATGAAAAAACTTTTAGCCTGTGGTGGGATTATAGCGGCTGTGTGTCTGTTGAGCTTCAGCGCGTTATCGCAGCAGAAGCAAAAGCTGCCCGGTGAAGATTGGGTGAATCTGTTCAACGGTGAAGACCTCACAGGATGGCAGACGATCGGTAAAGAGAGTTGGACCGTAGAGAACGGCGTGATCCACGGGAAAGGCGTCACGAAGGATTACGGTTACCTGCAAACCGATAAGCCATACAAAGATTTTCAACTTTCGCTGCGCTTTAAATGTGTGGCGGACGGGAACAGCGGCGTATTCTTCCACACCGCGTTCAAGCCAGGTACGGCCGACGTGACACAAGGCATGCAGTTTGAGATCGATTGCACGATGATGCATCACACGGCGGGCGTTTATGCGGAAGATGGACGCGGATGGGTCGTCTGGCCGGCTCCTGAGAACGAAGGAGTCGTGCGCATGGGCGATTGGAATGATTATCTGGTTGAAGTAGTCGGCAATCGCTATCGGTCCCGTTTGAATGGTGTTCAGATGGTCGACTTCACCGACCCCAAGCCGGGCGCACCCGACGGAGCGATTGCACTACAGCTTCATGCTGGAGGGCGGGGCAACATGGAATTCAAGGATATCTGGATTCGCGATCTCTCGCACCGGTGAACCTGGGAAGACCCCTAATTATGAGGGCGAAGGCTCTCCCCATCACGCCGAAAGCGCTACACTTTCCAGACATACGCGCCAGGGCCGCAAACCCGCTATGCAGCAGAGCGGATCCGAACCGGTTACCGAGCTTCTCCGGCGTTGGAGAGGTGGAGAACAGTGCTGCCTGGAGCGCCTGATTCCGCTGGTCGAGGGCGAACTCCGCCAGATCGCCCACAGGTACATGCGCATGGAGCGGCCGGACCATACGCTGCAAACCACCGCGCTCGTCAACGAGGCCTGTTTGAAGCTGATGAAGGAGGACCAGGCAGACTGGCGAAACAGGGCTCACTTCTTTGGCCTCGCCGCACAGTTGATGCGGCACATTCTGGTGGATCATGCTCGCCGGCTGCGCAGCGAAAAGCGGGGCGGTGCTGTGCAATGCCTTCCGCTTGAGGAAGGCTTGGCGATTTCCCCAGGCAAATCGGCCGCGCTCGTAGCGCTGGATGAAGCGCTGACCGAGCTTGCAACCTTCGATGCGCGTAAAGCGAAAGTTGTCGAACTGCGCTATTTCGGCGGGATGAGCGTGGAAGAGACCGCGGAGGTGCTCAACGTTCATCCCAACACGGTCATCCACGACTGGAGCCTGGCCAAGACATGGCTCAAACGCGAACTCACGCGCGGAGCGGCGCATGCAGGCTGAGATATGGAAGAGAGTTGAAGAGTTATTTCTGGCGGTAAAGGACCAGCCGCCGACAAAACGCCCGGAGTACCTGAAACAGGCCTGTCCGGATGACGCCCAGATCCGCGCCGAAGTGCAATCGCTGTTGGATGCAGAATCAAGTCCTAATTCGTTCCTGAATAGCGCGCCCATATCAATGCTGCTCCATCCACCGGTTCTCGCTCCGGGCCAAGATCTCGGAGGGTTTGAAATTCTCGAGCTCATTGGGAAGGGTGGCATGGGCGAGGTTTATCGCGCGCGCGATGCGCGCCTGAACCGCGAAGTCGCCATCAAAGTACTCGTTCACGCGCTGTGGGAAGGCGACGAGAGGACTCGCAAACGTCTCATGGAGGAGGCGCGTGCTGCATCAGCGCTCAGCCACCCGAACGTAGTCACGGTACACGCGATTCAGCAGGCCGGCGGCCTCAGTTTCCTCGTTATGGAATACATCGACGGCGAGACGCTCAGTACGCGGCTTCGTCGCGGGCCGATGGAGTTCCGGCAAGTAGTGGAACTGGGCATTCAGGTGGCCGATGCTCTAGCCGCGGCCCATGCCAGAGGCATGGTTCATCGCGATATCAAGCCCGGGAACATCATGATTACTTGCCGCGGCGCCGCGAAGGTGCTTGATTTCGGGCTTTCGAAGCGCACGCCGGGCCTCAGTTTGGCAACTCTCGACACGACATTAACAGCCAGCCTGTCGAGTTCCGGCGTCATCGCCGGTACTTTGTTATTCATGTCGCCTGAGCAAGCTTGCGGCGAACCGCTGGATGGACGCTCGGACATCTTCTCGCTCGGGGTTGTGCTCTACCAGGCTGCGACGGGGAAGCTGCCCTATCAGGGGGCAAATACTCTGTCGGTTCTGCACGAATCGCGAGCGTAAAGCCGCCCCCGCCCAGCAGCATCAATCCGAATGTTCCGCCACGTTTCGACATCGTTCTCGAGCGAGCCCTGGCCAAGAGCAAGGAACAAAGATACTCATCGGCTTCGGACTTTGGCGAAGCCCTCAAAAACCTGCAATCGGATTCCAGGCGGTCCGTCCTGCAGAAGTTCCGGAACGTCAGCTTGTTTGCACGACGCCGGTATGTCGCAACGCCGCCGTATTCTTGTTATTGTTTTTGGGCGCAGCGCTTTGGGTTCACGCGCGACGGCCCGGCGTACGCGCGACGGACTCTCCACTGCTTGCTGCTCACGCTAGTTCGAATGCTTACGACAGCTATTTGCGAGGAACTTTCCTGCGGCTGCGGCATGGCAAACCAGCAGATAGTCTGGCCGCCATCGACGCGCTGAAGCGAGCGACTGAGGCCGATCCCTCCTTTGCGAAGGCTTATGCAGCCTTGGCATTGGCGTACGCCGACAGGCTATTCTTCGTTACACCGGCAGAACGGAAATCGCTGGAAGAGGAGGCCTACGTCGCCGCGGAAAAAGCGGCCTCGCTGAACCCAAATTTAGCCGAGATTTACATTGCCCGGGCACATTTACTCTGGACGCCTGCAAATCACTTTGCTCACGAACGAGCCGTTCAGCAGGCGCGCCGCGCCGTAGCGCTCGATCCGAACTCGGAAGAAGGGCATAACGAACTGGCCCAAATTTACAACCACATCGGGCTTCTTGATAGGGCGCTTCAGGAAGCGCGAAGAGCGGCCGTGCTTGATCCCAGCTCGACGCCGCCCGTTTTTCAGATTGGCCACGCGCTGCTTTTGCAGGGTGAATGGGAACAGGCGCTGCGAGTGTACCGGAGCATACCGGAAGAAGACCTGCCAGAGGTGGTCGCGTCCCACATGGCGTGGGCGCTCTTTCAACTGGGGAGGAGCGACGAAGCAACAGCGCTTATCGAGCGCTATCTGAGAAGCTATCCGGCCGATCCGGGCGGGATGCTCACGGGAATGCAAGCTCTTCTGTTCGCCGCGGCAGGTGACGAGCAGCACGCACAGGATGCCATCGCGAAAGCGTCGAAGAAGGGCGATTACGGCCACTTTCATCACACCGCCTACTGGATCGCCAATGCGTACGCGCGGATGCATCGCACGCGAGCAGCGATGCATTGGCTACAGGAAACGGGTGACACCGGATTCCCGTGTTATCCGCTGTTTCTTCACGATCCGAATCTGAACTCGCTTCGCGGCGATTCCCGATTTATCCAATATATGGGCGGTCTGAGGAAGCAATGGGAGTATTACAAAGGCCATCTGTGACCGGATAGCAACCAGTGGGTTGCCCTGCGCACGCGGGCTCCGCCCTACTCGACTCCCCACGGAGTTTCCCCATGTATCTAATGCCCCTGCAAACGCGCTAAACTCTGCTGATACTAGGCGAACTCACGCGCGGAGCGGCGCATGCAGGCTGAGATATGGAAGAGAGTTGAAGAGTTATTTCTGGCGGTAAAGGACCAGCCGCCGACAAAACGCGCGGAGTACCTGAAACAGGCCTGTCCGGATGACGCCCAGATCCGCGCCGAAGTGCAATCGCTGTTGGATGCAGAATCCGATACGGATTCGTTTCTGGAGGATTCGCCGCTGGCATCCGCGCTCGCGCCCGGCACGATTCTCGGCAATTTCGAGATTCTGGCGCAACTGGGCCGCGGCGGCATGGGCGAGGTGTATCGCGCAAAAGATCGGCGGCTGAATCGAACCGTTGCCATTAAGATTCTGCCCCGGCACTTATCGCAAAGGCCACGCTTCCGAGAGCGCTTCGAACGCGAATCGCACGCTATCTCTTCTCTGAATCATCCACACATCTGCACGCTGCACGATGTCGGCCGCGAGCATGGTGTTGATTTTCTGGTCATGGAGTATCTGGACGGGGAAACACTTGCGAAGCGCCTCGCCAGAGGGCCACTGCCACTGGACCAAATGCTTCGCTACGGGGTCCAGATTGCGGACGCTCTCGATTCGGCGCACCGGAATGGAGTACTTCATCGCGACCTGAAACCCGGCAACATCCTGCTGACGAAGTCCGGATCAAAGGTCCTCGACTTTGGTCTGGCGAAGATACAACCGGCGGAAGCCGCCTCAGGATTAACCAGCAGGGCCAGCACGCTGACGGAAGAAGGAGTGATTCTGGGCACCCTCCCCTATATGGCGCCAGAACAGTTGGAGGGCAAGGAAGCGGATGCAAGAACAGATATTTTTGCTTTCGGCGCGGTGCTGTATGAGATGGCGACAGGCAAAAGGGCATTCGAAGGCGAGAGCCGCGCCAGTCTGATCGCCGCGATCCTGGAGCACGAACCGCCGCCGCTGGCCACACTTCACCCGATGACGCCCGCCGCGCTCGACCGTGCTGTGAAGAAATGCCTAGCCAAAGATCCCGACGCGCGCTGGCAGACAGCCCGGGATTTAAAGGACGAACTCGAGTGGATCGCAGGCGAAAACACCGCCGCTGCCGCGATCGCACCGCGTGGCAAGAAACAGGGACGCATTGCCGGGGCGGCAGTCGCAGCCGTTGCCGCGGTTGCAATGCTATTCGTGTTTCTGTATTTTCACAAACCATCCGCCGAAGCGCGGCTGGTTCGATTTTCGATTTATCCGCCGGAGAAGGCCGCCTTCCGCGATCCACTGGCCCTCTCGCCCGATGGCACGCGCCTGGCTCTGATCGCTTCTGTTTCTGGAGCGGAGCCGTCCCTATGGGTGCGCCGTCTGGATTCCGCCACCGCGCAGCCCTTACCCGGAACAGAGGGAGCCGATGACCCGTTCTGGTCGCCGGACGGTCAGTTCATCGCGTTTTTCGCCCAGGGCAAACTGAAGAAGATTGACGTTTCCGGTGGCCCGGCTCAGTCCCTCTGCGAGGCAGAGAACGGCGGTGGCGGCGCCTGGAATCAGGACGGAATCATTCTCTTTCCGTTTAATAGAGCCTTATATCGCGTAGCAGCCGAAGGTGGAGCGGCTATGCCGGTTACTACGTTAAACCAATCGAATCAAGAACTCATTCACACTTGGCCGCACTTCCTGCCGGACGGCCGTCATTTCTTGTACACGGTGACCACACTGGGAGGTGGTAGTGAGACTGTTTATATCGGCTCGTTGAATCCAACAGAGGCAACGCGGCTCCTGGATCGCCACTGGATGACCGCCGCCTACACCCATGCTCCGAATGGCCATGGAGGTTACTTACTCTTTGTCCGCAACGGCGACCTGATGGCTCAGCAGTTCAATGCAGATCGCCTTCAGTTAGCAGGTGAGCCCGTTTTACTTGCAGAGAGAGTATCTGACCTAGCCCACGACGCGTATTTTACAGTCGCCGCCAATGGGACGTTGGCTTATCGCGGCGTCGGCGTCGACAAAACAGAACTAATATGGTTCGACCGAAGCGGCAAACAGGTTGGGACAGTCGGCCTGCCGATGCAGGATATCCATCCGGCAATTTCGCCGGACGGAAAACGAATCGGGGTTTCGCGTGCCGAGTCGCCTTCAACAAACAGCCGTGCCGCGCTCCCTGCGCCCTCTAAACCCAACGACATTTGGGTCCTTGATTTGGAACGCAATACGGCGTCCCGCCTGACTTTTGATTCCTCATCTGACCTCCCTGTTTGGTCTCCCGACGGTGGCCGTATTGTCTACGCTTCTGGTCGCAATGGCCATATGGACCTTTACGAAAAGGGCGCGAGCGGAGCAGGAAACGAAGAGCTTCTGGTCAAATCCAGCGAGGATAAGCATCCTTTCAGCTTTTCTCGCGACGGAAGATTTCTGGCCTATGCAAGCAATAGCCCGAAAACCGGATTCGATCTCTGGGTACTGCCGCTGGGGGGAAATCGAAAACCGTTTCCATTCCTGCAAACCCAATTCGGCGAAGGCGTCGGACGATTTTCTCCCGATGGCCACTGGATGGCCTATCAGTCCACTGAGTCGGGGGATTGGGCGGTGTATGTTCGGCCGTTCGATGGAACTAGCACGAGCGGAAATGCAACGTTCGAGGGAAGGTGGCGCATTTCAACCGGAGCGGGCGTCTGGCCACTTTGGCGGGGCGACGGTAAGGAGCTGTTCTATTTTGGTCCGGACGATAGCGTGATGGCTGTGGACGTGAGGACGGGAATCTCAAAAGGCCAGCCTACGTTTGAAGCAGGCATCCCAAAACAGTTGTTTAAGGTGCAGGCCTATGGCATGGTTCCGTTCACGGTCACCCCTGACGGCCAGCGATTCCTTATCAATACAGAGATCAGCGAAGACAAATCTCCATCTGTTTCAGTCGTACTCAACTGGCCCGCCCTGCTGAAACACTCCGCTAAGTAAACCACCCGCGTTTAATTTTTTCAGCCCTCGCTGTGTCTCCGTCCTCCGCTCCTCGCTTATCAGGGCGAAGGCGGAGGGAACGATATGAAAATGGGGGCGATGGTGGCGATCTTGGCTATCGCAGACGTGGTGGTCCAGGCAAAAGGCGAATTCGGGCCCTTCCCAGTGGTAACCGTGTACGTCCAACGCCGTTTTAGCGACATGCGGCTGAGTCTGCCCCACGCGGAAGGTATTGCTTCTGAGATGCTCTCCAAAGCAGGCGTGCAGATTCAATGGAAAACCGGCTCGCCCAAAACCGGTCGGGAGGCGCACCCGATTCTGATCGAAATTACGTCGGACACCCCCGAAACGATTCACCCGGGAGTTTTCGCATACGCCCGGGTGTTTGAAGGCATTCACATTAGAATCTTCTGGGACCGCGTAGAGCGGGCATGCGGTGAGAGTCTAGCTGACAAGCTTCTGGGGCACGTGCTGGCGCACGAAATCACGCATATCTTGCAAGGTATCGACCACCACTCGCAGGAGGGCCTAATGAAGGCGCGTTGGACGGCGCACGATATCCTGCAGATGGCGTACAAGCCGCTTCCGTTCGAGGCGAAAGATGTGCGATTGATCCACTATGGTCTGGCGCACTATTGCCTGGCGGGCCCAACCGCGCGAAGCAGGGAATGTTCTGCGCCAATCTCGCACACTAATATCGCAAGCTCCAAGCGTTAAAATCGAAGTCATGGCGACGGCTACGAATCTGCTTACTCTGGAAGAGTTTCGCAAGCGTTACGCCGAAGAGAAGCCATACTACGAATATTGGTTTGGGGAGGCAGTTCAAAAATCCGTGCCGACGTGGTTGCACAGCCTGCTTCAACAGATTCTAGGCGAGATGCTAACTCGCGCTGGATACCGATCCGGTCCTGAACTGGAATTGAGGATTGCCTCCGATTGGCAGCCGAAGGCCGATGTCGCGGCGGCGCTGGAGATTGAACATCCCTACCCCACCAAGCCTGTCGATGTCGTTGCAGAGATCCTTTCGCCGGATGACCGGATGAGCCGGGTCTTTGAAAAATGCCGCCAATATGCCCGGATTGGCATTACCAAGATATTTGTTCTCGACCCGGAGAGTAAATCTAGCTGGGAGTGGAGCCGTGAGACCGACAACCTGGAGCGGATCTCGATAATGAATCTTCCCAACGGGCAAAACATAGCTATTGCGGATATCTGGGGTGAGTTGGACCGCCGGGCGGGTTCAGTGAATTAAAGAGGACAGACCACCGGATGTGAAGTGGTCTGCCCACTGATTGTCTCCGTTACTGCACCATCCGCCTCTGCTTGCGCAGAATAGCTGGCATTTCGTAATCATCCAGCGGCGGAGCCTCTTCCACAGCAGGTTCGGGTTCCGGCTCACGCGCCACGACCGGTTCAGATTCTGCCGCAGCGTGCGTCTGCACCGGAATGCCCGGCAGACTTGCCGCCGTGAACGGGAAGTGCGAACTGCGACGCTCGATCTCCGGCAGCGTATCGCGTTGGAAACCCGTCGCAATCACCGTGATCTTGACCTTGTCGGCCATGCTCTCGTCAAGCACGATGCCGAAATTGATCTGCGCGTCATCGTTTTGGGTGGCCGCTCGAATGAGATTACAAGCCTCATTCACATCGTGTATCCCGAGCTGGCTGGACGCCGTAATGTTGATCAGCATGCCGCGCGCGCCGAGAATTCCGCCCTCTTCCATGAGCGGACTGTTGATCGCCTTTTGCGCCGCTTCGATGGGAGCGTTATCGCCCGAGGCAATGGCGGTGCCCATCATCGCGTACCCCATGCCAACCATAATGGTTCGAATATCGGAGAAGTCGCGGTTGATCATGCCAGGCGTGGTAATGATGTCAGCGATCCCCTGTACGGCCTGACGCAGGATGTCATCGGCCATCCGGAACGATTGCACGAAGCTGGTGCCCTTCGGGGCGAGTCCCAGTAGCTTTTCGTTCGGAATGCTGATGAGAGTGTCGCAGCTTCCGGCGAGTTCTGCGAGGCCGCGTTCGGCCTGCTTCATCCGGCGCGGGCCCTCGAACGCAAACGGCTTGGTCACAACCGCGACAGTGAGCGCGTTCAACTCCTTCGCCAGAGAGGCCACGACTGGCGCGGCACCGGTACCAGTGCCGCCTCCGAGTCCAGCCGTGACGAATACCATATCGGCGCCTTCCAGAATTTCGATAATCTGTTCAGTGTCTTCGAGCGCGGCCTGACGGCCAATCGAAGGGTCGGCGCCCGCTCCGAGGCCGCTGGTCAGCTTCTTGCCAATGGCTATTTTGTTCGCCACCGGAGATGCGGCCAGCGCCTGCTTATCCGTATTCAACACATAGAACTCGATACCTGCGAGTCCTTCCTGCAGCATGCGGGTGACGGCATTTGAGCCGCCGCCGCCCACTCCGACCACCTTGATGCGGGTGCCAAGCTGCACTTCGTCTTCAATGAGAAACTTCAAATCGTCCGACATATATTTACCCTCGCTCCTGATCACTTACTAACTATCCGCTTACTAATGTGCGCGGTTCAGAATCGGCAGCCGCAATCGTCGCCTATCGCAACGCGAGACCAGCGAGTCCCGTGGGGGCCCGCTTCCAATCACGCTTCATCTTCAGCCGCCCGGAATACATGGCCAAACCCGCGGCGGTGGTCCAGGCAGCGTTGTCCAGGTCCTTCGGCCACCCTTCCAGGCCGGTGGCGAGTCCGTTGCGCGCCTGGCAATTCAAAATGCGCTCGGCCATATCACACATTCCGGTCAACATGGAACCTCCGCCGGTGAGAACCGCCCCTTCGAGCAAAGACTGCTCCATGCCGACCCGCAAAATCTCGGCATAAATCCGCTCGAAGATCTCCTCCGCGCGCGCTTCAAGAATTTCGTTCAACTGCCGGCGCGGCGCCTCGCGCATACCGCGGCCTTCGGCGGAAGGAATTTCGACCAGGCTACTATCGGAAACTGTTCCTGTAATGGCGCAGCCGTATTCACGCTTGAGGTTCTCGGCATCTTCGTAGTTAACCTTCAGCAGCCATGAGACATCCCGCGTGAAGTGCTCCCCGCCAACCGGAATGGATGTGGCATGCAGCAGCGCATCGCCATCGTACACGGCCAGATGGGTGGACTGAGCGCCGATATCAACCAGTGCAACGCCCCGCGCGCGGTCCTCCGGCAGGATAGACGCATAGGCTGCCGCGATCGGCTCAAACACAGACTCATCTACCGCCAGATGAGCCTGGTGAACGGCCGAAATCAGCCCTTGGTGATCCTGCATCGAAACCGTGACGACGTGTACATTGG
>Ga0308173_10002373_pt1 | contig 9993 bp, 12 predicted proteins | sample PhyPR1_FD_203716 | JGI IMG/M metagenome (GOLD analysis project Ga0308173, IMG submission 203716) | Soil microbial communities from UC Gill Tract Community Farm, Albany, California, United States - DLSLS.P.R1 | ecosystem: Environmental > Terrestrial > Soil > Agricultural land | place: USA... | reverse complement strand
ACGGCGACCAGCGTAGCGAAAACGACTAATACTAGGAGCAGGGGCGCGACCCGACCTGATGACAGCACCTCGGTTTCATATCACATATAAAATGGGGCGGCGCGTCCTTGCGGGCACTGTGCACCATTATGCTCGTTGAGTTTTCCCCGCCCGTATCGGAAGCGGCCCAAAGCGCTCGCAGGACATTACCCACGAGCGCCTTTGGCAAATGCTGGTTCTGTGCTTAGCGACGTCCACCGTGGAAGCCGCCGCCGTGCGAGCCGCCACGGAACCCGCCACCGTGGAAACCGCCTCGGCCGTGCATCGCTCCGATGCCCCCCACGTGACCGTGGGAGAAGCCGCGTGCATAGTATCCGTGGCCTCCGTAGTGACGGGGGGCGTAGCGGTAGGGTGCGTAGCCGAAGCCTCCGCCCCAGAGTCCGCCGTAGTAGACAGGTGAATAGAAGCCCCAACCGAAGGGACTATACAGCATTCCCATGCCCGGCAGAAATGCATAGCCGGACCAGAGCGGGTCCCAATACCAACCAGGGCCATACCAGCCGCCGCCGGCCAGGATCACGTCCGCTGAATGCTGGTTCGCCTGGGATTGTTGCTCACTGCGAACTTTGCTCCAGACGTAGAGCGGCTCCTTTTTCGCTGCCTTCACGTCGAAGTCGTGCTTCTTTGAAGGCTCGCTAGCAACCGACACTTGATCGCCCTTTTTGAGCGTGATTTTCTCAGCCGCTTCCTGTACATCGGCCTTGCCGTCCAGGACTCGCACGGCGCGTTGCGCGGCGTCGAACTCGTAGAGTCCCTTCTTCCTGATCTGGACGGGAACACCGTTCACCGCAAGAGTCAGGTTGGATCCTTTTATCAAGTCGGCTACTTCCACTAGGGCCGAGCCGCGATCAACCTGGGCGTTGACTCCGGCGAGCCCCACGGAGATCAGCCGTACTGCACTGTTGTGACCGACGCGTAGAAAGGCACCGGGAGTCAACAGCACTTCCACATAGCCGTCGGTAGTAGCGAGGACCTGGTTCGGCCCAACCACCGCGGAACCCACCGCATCAGGAGCTAGCGGCTGGCCATTCAGGGTTGCATGACCTTCCACATAATTGACCGCGCCGGGAGAAGCGATTTTTCGTTGGGGTGTGGCCGTGCTTGCTGATGCTACGTTCGTGCCTTTGTCCTTCGCACCACCGGGTGCGGTTACTGCTGCTCGTGCGCCAGTAGGGGCTTGAGCGAATCCGACGAGTGCCGTGGCGGCTAACATCGTCAGCGTTCGCAAGCCATATTTGAGTTGCGCTTTCATGATTTTCCTCTGTTTGTTAGACGCAGGCAAGCCAGATAAGTCGCAGGCTTTCAATAACATAGAGGGAATGCAGTGGTTGAAAAGCACCACCACCAGCAGCGGGGTCGGCCGGCAAGAACCGCTTCGCTTTGCGAATGGGCGACAGGGAGAGAGCCGAGTGCAGTTCCGGAAGGAGGCTCGCGCCCGAACCGTTTGTTGCTCGCTCTCCCCCAGAAGACTTTTACTTCACTGTCGATTACTTCACGAGCCCGGTTGTTTTTGCTTTGAGCTCGTTCAGCAGACGTTCCACTTTGTCGTTTTTTTCCAGGTCGGCGAGGACCGTTTCCGGGCTCGACTGGGAGGCGGCGAGATAGCCGTGGCCGAGAGACTCGGCTGCGGAAACCTTTTCGCGGAGGCGATTGAAGGTGCCTTCGTGCTGCCATTCCGCTATGGTGGCCGCGCCTAACTGCTGCGCGGAGCGGGCGCGGCGGTGCTGAGCGATGAGGACGTCAGCCTGCGATTTCGTGTCGTTCATTTTTTGCTCCAGCTTGCGCATGGCTTCGCGAAGGACGGTTACCTGACGCAACTGGTCTTCGAGCTGTTGCGCGAAGTTGCGAGCGGCGGTTTCGTAGGTGAGAGAGCGCTCCAGGGCTGTGCGAGCGAGGGCTTCTTCGTTTTGCCGGAGGGCGAGTTCGGCTTTTTCGACCCATTGTTTTTGCAGATCGACATTTTCCTGGTGCTTCTTCTCCAGCATGTGCTGATCGGCGATGGCCATGGCCACCTGGGTCTTCACCTGCATGAACTGGTTTTGCATGTCGAGAAGGAGCTGCTTCAAGAGCTTCTCCGGATTTTCGGCCTTATCGACAAGGTCGTTGATGTTTGCTTTGATGAGCGTTGTCACACGTTCGAGCAGTGCCATATCGGTTTCCTTTCATTTGTCTGTTGTTGGGCTCAGTTTGACTTCGCCATTCGCGGCGTGAGGACCGATGCCGCGTACTTTGCCGAGCAGATCGGACATCTGCATGCCGGAGAGCGTTTCAAAGAGAGCCGGAATCTGGGCGGCGATTTTAGTCATATCGCCCGTGATTTTGTTCATGCCGGCAGCATCGCCGTCGCCGGTGCTGACGATGGTGATCTTGTCGATGTTGGCGAGCGGAGAGGCGAGCGCCCGCACGACTTCCGGAAGGCCGGTAATCAGCTTATCCACGACCGCGGCCTGGTTCCATTCCTGGTAGGCTTCAGCGCGAAGGTTCATGGCTTTGGCCTCCGCTTCGCCTTTCCTGAGAATGATGTCGGCGTCGGCCTCGCCCTGCAGGCGCGTGGCGGTCGCGGCGCCTTCGGCTTCGATCATCAGTTTCTGGCGCATGGCCTCGGCGAGCATCTCGATGCGCTTGCGCTCAATCTCGGCGTTTTTGAGTACGGTCGCGATCAGCTCTTTTTCGTGGCGCAGGATTTCGGCTTCCTGAACCTTTACTTCTCCTTCCTTTTCAGCCTGGCGGACCTTGACCGCTTCGGTGATCACCTGCTGCTGCATAACATTGGCTTGAATGTCATAAGCCTTGTCGGCCTGCGCCTGCTGGCGCTTGACGCTTTCGACGTATTGGGCCCTTTTGATTTCCAGATCGCGCTGAGCTTCGGCTTGCGCGGCGAGCGAAAGGGCTTCGGCAAGGACGCGCTCCTGGTCGGCTTGTGCTTTGGCGACGGCGGCGGCGCGGAGAGCATCGGCGCGGCGGATGGCCGTGTCGCGTTCGGCTTCGGCGGCGGCTACATCGGCGTCACGTCGGATACGAGCGATATCGGGACGGCCCATATTGGTGATGTATTCGTTCCCGTCGCGCACTTCGCGGATGGTGAAGGAGACCACTTCGAGCCCCATCTTGCTGAGGTCCTCGGCGCAGGTGCCGCGCATGCGGTCGCCGACCATCTCGGGTTCTTTGACGATCTGTTCGACGGAAAGCTGTCCGATAATGCCGCGCAGATGGCCTTCCATCACCAGACGGATAAGCCCCTCGCGGGCGGCGTCGGTCTTGGTCAGAAATTGCTCGGCGGCGGTTTGGATGGATTCCGGATCTCCTTTGACCTTGATTTGCGCAACGGCCTCCACCGTCACGGCTACGCCTTGCTTGGTGTAGAGATCCTGCTGAGGTGCGACGTCGAAGGACATCAGCTGCAACGAGAGCTGCTTGAAGTTTTCGACGACAGGGAAGATGACGGTACCTCTTCCCTTAACGATCCGGGTGCCCCGCAGACCATAGACAATCATGGCCTCGTGGGGGCCGGCTTTGCGATAAAGCGAAGTGATCGCCATCATGAGCGCCAGCAACACGACCACAAGCGCAATAGCGATAAATAAAACGTCGTTCGACATACCGATCCTTTCGTGAGTACCCGTTCTTTACTTGGTCATAACGTCCCAGGTACGGACAAACGCAATGCCCTTTTCATAGCGAGTGACGATGACTTCTTCGCCACGCGTAATCTCAATGCCGTCTTCGCTGCGCGCCGGAACCGAGCGGCGAACCCCGTCCTGGAGATAAACAAGCTCGCCGATGCCTTCGGGCCGGATGGTGCTAGAGACATGCCCGAGTACGCCAGCCATCTGGTAGTCGAGGGGATCGAGCGGCCGTTCGCGGGACTGCAAAAAGCGCAGAAAGGCAGCCAGTGTCCAGGCGCCAGCGAGGCCCAGCGCGACTGCCGAAACCAGGTCGATCCACCAAAACAGCAAGGAGTGCCGGGTCAGAAGATAGCCGAGCCCCCCGAACCAGGCCAGGAAAACAGCAATTACGCTCGGGCTGGCCAGATAACCAAGCCAGCCGGCATCGTGCCCCGGGGCATGCACGTGCCCATGATGGATATGCCCACCAGCATGAATATCAGCGTGACCACCGTGCCCGAGGTGCATGCCACCTAAACAGAACGCCGCCACGCTCCACAGAGCCCCAACGGCGAAACAGAGCAGATAAAGATCGGTCCAAGTCATAACGCAGACTCCGTATCAGGGTGAAGAACGTCCCAGAGGCGATTTACGAGTTCCGGGGTTTCCAGAACAGCCGCGAGTAGAAGAATGCACTTGCGCGAGTCCTCGTGGCGAGCAAGTTTCAAGAGCGCCCCGGCGAGCGGGGCATCCCGGAAGAAACGTTCGGCTCCTTCAATGAGCCACAGGTCCAATTTGTCTTCCACAGAACGCAGGTCGCTGATGAGCCCGGTTTGAAAGCCTTCGGGATCGTCAACGAGATAGCCCGGATGTACCCGAAAAAATTTGGCGAGCAACAGGCGGGTGGTGTTGGTGAGGTGCTTACGACGGCCGCTTTCCAGTTGCGACAGATAGGACTGGCTGATGGAGCGGTGCAGTTCCTGTTTGATGGCACCCACCAGCTCGGATTGGGTCATCTCGCGATCCAGTCCGCGCAGGCGGCCTTCGATAAGCCGGAGATAGCGCAACTTTTCGGCGACGGTCATATTGCAATCCGCAATTTTTATATCACAAATCGCAATATCGATACAAGAAGAATCGCGAGTAGATTAAAAGCGAGTTCATGAGCCCGGTTTTGGTGTGAGTTCTAGTACCATGTCGTTACAGCACTGCTATGCCCCACGGAAATACTTCGTGCCGGAGTACGATTGATCACTTCGTTTTAAGCGAGCTGGAGCGGCTTTACGCGCGCCGCTCTGAGGTGGAGGAGACGATTCGGCAACTGGAAACGGTGCAGTCCCTATGGCTGATAGGGCAGGAGCACCCCCCCACGGCTTCGTCCCCCTTGGAGTTTGATGCAAATGCTTGTAACCTAACAAATTGCCGGAACGCCTAGAGAGACATAGCTCAGACAGTTGCCGGCAGCAGAAGCAGGCATGCTAATTGAGCAGGAGCTAATCGAACGAGCGCGAACGGGAGATCCGCAAGCGTTCAACCAAGTGGTTCTTGCGTACCGAAAGCGGATTTTGGGCACCATTTCGCGCCTGATCGGGCGGCCCGAAGACGTGGAAGATGTTGCGCAGGAGGTGTTTGTCCGGCTGTATTACTCGCTGGATCAGCTACGGACGGCGGAGGTGTTCGAGCCTTGGCTGTACCGGCTGACGGTGAATGCGTCCTATGATTATCTGCGGCGTGTGAAGCGGCGCAGCGAGTCGCGGATGGCAGACCTGAGTGAGCAGCAGGTGATGATGGCCGACTCGATTGCGGGTGGAAGGCAGGAGGACGAAGAGCGGCAGAAGGGTAAGACTCGCGAATTTATGGACGCATTGTTCCGGCATGTGTCCGACGAGGATCGACTGCTGCTGACCTTGAAGGAAGTAGAAGGGCTTTCGCTGAAGGAACTGGAGCAGATTTACGGCGCAAAAGAGAACGCGTTGAAGGTGAGACTGTTCCGCGCCAGGCAAAGAGTACTGAAGGCTTATGAAGCGGCAAAGGCGGATGGTAGATTATAGCCATTCCGCGTTTTGTAAAGCTGCTGTGCGGAGAGACTGTGCGGTGAGGGTTTATGGTGGACGGCGATTATCGATTAGATGAGTTTTTTCAGCGTTATCGGGCGGCTTGTCCTGATGTTGAGCCCACACCGAATTTCATGCCGATTCTGTGGGAACGGATCGAGGGCCGACGCGGATTCGCGTTTACGTTCGAGCGAATGGCGCGGCCTGCTATGACGATTTTTGCTGCTCTTTGTTTACTTCTGCTGGTGTTGAATGTAGCCGGAACAGGACAGGGCAGCGTGGCGCCTCCCACGTACACAGATGCCCTGGCGGCGGATAGCACGGCGGAGAAGACGGACTACACCGAAGCGATCTGGAACAACCCCACCAGCTTTCAGGCGCCCCAAGAGCTTCGGGCACAGCATCGCTAGGGTTTGGCCGGTTTACTCTTATGAAGCGCAATCAATGGACAGCCACGTTGCTCGCCGTGCTGTTGTTCTGTTTGGGAGCAACGGTGGGAGCATTGGCAGAACGGTATTACCACGCAACCGTTGTCGATGCAAAAACGGCGGAAGACTGGCGAGAGATCTATGTTCGGGAAATGAAGGCGAAGCTGAAGCTGAGCGATCAGCAAGTGCGCCAACTGGAAAGTATCCTGGACGATACAAAGGCCCGGTACAAAGCAGTGAGGGATTCGTACCGTCCGGCCATGCTGAAAGTGAAAGAAGAGCAGATCAACGAAGTAAAATCCATTCTTTCGCCCGAGCAAGTGCCGGTTTACGACAAGCTTGTGGCCGAACGAGAGGAACGGCACCGGCAGCAGGAAGCACGCGACCAAAAGAAGGAACAACAGCAAGAAGCAAAGAGGCGGAAGGGAGGGTAACCTTCCGCGCGGTAAAAGGCTAATCTCGTCTGGCGGCGAGGGGAGCCGAAAGCAGTAACTTGGTAGGTCGAGTGAGCTGGCCATTCTCCGGTTCCTGGCTGACCGCAATCTCCTTCCAATCGTCCTGGCGCACGGGGCCGGGCACCACGGTAATGGCCTGACCCGCGGGATCGAGTTCAAAATCTTCCACAGGCTGAGGCGGCCCGCTCTTGGGCACAATCCAACTTTCGTATTTCCAGCCCGCAGGCGCGGCAGAGAGCCCTCTGGCGACCAATGCAACACCCAGATGCCGATGGACAAAGAGCCGTCCGCCGGGCGTACCAGAGGCGGTCGCACTGAAATCGATTTGCTCGGTTTCCGGGGCTTGCATGATTTTCACGGCATCGGACAGGTGGGCGAGTTGACTGGACGCGGCACGAGCCTGGTTCCGTTCGGCACGCCACGCCCGGTTCTGAACGCTCAGGCCGATCGTGAGAGCCAGAATAGTGGCGGCTGCCAGTGCTGCCACGCCCCATAGCCAGCCGAGACTCTCGATCTGCGGGGTGGCCTTTTCTCCAACGCTGCTTACGATCCGTCGCCGGAGGCGGGGGGAAGGGTTGACCAGAGACACGGTGCTGGAGACGGTCGCATTCTGCTCCAGAGCCCGTTGCACGCCACTGCGGCAAGTTGGGCAGCCTTCGCGGAGGTGATCGGCGAGGCGGGTGCGCTCCGGCGTTTCGAGCAACCCCAGAGCGTACAGCTCATAAGCTTCCTGGAACTGATCGCAATTCATTGTGTTTTGTATGTCATGGTTGCGGCGCGGAGATTCCGCAGGGCACTCCGGACGAGACCTTTTATCGTATCCAGCGGCCGTTGCAGTTTTTCCGCTATTTCGGTTTGTGTCATCCCCTGCAGGTGAGTAAGTTCGACGACTTCGCGCTGTTCCCTGTTGAGCGCTTCGAGAGCTTCCCTTACCGCCGCCTGCCTGGCCTGGCGATCGGAAGTTTCGCGAGCGCTGGCGAACCATCCGGGTTGATCCAGACTGTCAGTACTGGCACCGGACATTTCGCTACCGCTCAACGACCACCGATAATCGAAGGCGCGGTTCCGTGCAACCGTGATTAGCCACGCTTCCAGGTTCCCGTGTGCTTCGTCGAAGGTGTGAATACGGTTCCAGACGCGTAAAAACGTTTCGTGTACGAGATCTTCGGCCGTGGCAGGAGTGCCGACCGCGCGAATAATCACGGAGTAGAGGAGTTTTCCGTACCGGTCGAACAGCACGCCCGCTGCCTGCGGATCGCGGCTCTTCAAACGCGTAACAAGTTCGTGGTCCTTCTTGGATTGGGCGTGTCGCGGCATTGATTGATCGCTGATTTCAGTGGCTCTTTTTTAGCATCTTCCGGCGGAGCAAGAAGACGTTCCCCATCCAGTGTCATCGATTTACGCCACAGAAGTCCAACACGGCTAAGAAGCAGACGGCTCCCACGAGGGTGCCACCAATTGCTGAAACAGCCGCTCCATGGTGGGTTCGGGAGCTTCACAGAGGCCGCTATGGACCGGCGAGATCTGGATGACGGTGCTACGGGGAGCGACCAACCAATGGAAGCGCTCGCTTTGTGACAAAAGCGCTATCGGAGCGGCATCGGAATCACCGTTGCATACCTTGACGAATGCGCCGAGATGGCGCTGGGTGAGTTCCACATCGGCATCGGGCCAGAGGGCGCGGAGACGAACCTCGTCGAGGTACACGCGGGCACGCAGAAAGCGCTGCTCGCGGCAAAACAGGATGATGCCAGCATTGATGAACTCCTGACGTTCCACACGGGGAACAACACGGAGGACTGCGTAGTCAAACGAGCTGAGCGCGGGCATGAATGGCCTCCTCCACAAAGCCGGGTGCAGCATTCAGCCGGTGCAGAAAATACCGGACGTAACCAGCACGTTTAGACGCGGGCGTCTCGGTTTCGAAAACGGCCCGCAGCCACTCATCCGGCACGAGCGCGGCGATGTCGGCCAACATCTTTTCTGTGACCAGGCGCCGCAGTTCCCGGTCCGCCCCTTCGATTCCCGTCGCCCACGGCAACAGGACGTGCTGCCGGATGAGAGCGAAGCGCGTGGCGGCCATCTGCTCCAGGCTTTGCCATTGGTGGTGAAAGTATAAGGCGGCCCCGTGGTCGATGAAGTACAGACCTTTGTGCCACAAGAGGAGATTGGGATTGCGCGGAGTCCGGTCCACGTTCGTGACGAAGGAATCGAACCATACGGCGCGCGAAGCGACGTCTGCGCTGGCGATATCGCCCGCTGCTGGATCGAACATGACGGAACCAGGCAGGTAATCGAGCGCGAGGTTCAGTCCTATGCTGGTCCGGAGCAGGTCGCGAATCTCTTCGTCCGGCTCATTACGCCCGAGCGCGGGGTCGACCTCCACAAACACAAGTTCCGGCACATTCAGGCCGAGCGAGCGGCCGATTTCGCCCGCGATCAATTCAGCGACGAGAGCTAACGGCCCTTGTCCCGCGCCGCGGAACTTGAGCACGTAAAGGCCGAGATCGTCTGCTTCGATGATTGCGGGAAGCGAACCGCCCTCACGAAGCGGTGTTACGTAACGGGTAGCGCGGACAGTACGCAGCATCGCTCCAGCAAGTGTAGCTTGCGACCGAGGCGGTCTGTTCATTGCTCGTATCATGGAAAACAGCATGGTGAGGGATCTTCGTAATTCTTGCGGGACGTTGATTTGCAGGATGGCGGCGCTGGTCTTGATGGTTCCACCGCTGGCTTGCCTGGCTTGGCAAGCCCCGGCGCAGGGCTCGAAAATTGATCAGGTGGTGCAGGAACTCCGACGGGTTCAGCGGTACAGCGAGCCGTCCATTTCTCCCGATGGCCGTTGGGTGACGTGGACGCAAGCCGAGGCCATCGACGGCAAAGGTCCAGCGCTCTATTTGCTGGATCGCACGAAGCCGGGTTCTCAACCGAAACAGATTGGTGGCGGGGCTGGCGACACTCCCACGCGAATATCCCACGTAACATGGGCGCCGGACAGCGAGCGATTCGGCTTTCTGTCGAACGCGGAGGAGGCCGGTCAGGAGCAGATTTATGTAGCGCGGGTGAGTGGCGGGAGCCCGCATCAGATATCCGGTCTGAAGGGCTACGTGACCGCGCTCCATTGGTCTCCGGATGGAAAGCAGCTAGCGTTTCTTTACGCCGAGAACGGAGGCGGAGGCGGACCGTTGGAAGCGGTACCGGCGCAGACCGGAGTGATTGGCACGGACATCCATAATCAGCGAATTGCAGTCATGGATGCAGGAGGCGGAGCGATTCATCAGGAGTCTCCGGCTAACCTGAACGTCTACGAGTACGACTGGTCGCCAGATGGAAAGCGGTTTGCCGCGATTGCAGCGCCGGGGCCGGCGGATAACAACTGGTGGACCGCACAACTTTACGTGCTAACGCGCGC
>Ga0308173_10002372_pt1 | contig 9994 bp, 8 predicted proteins | sample PhyPR1_FD_203716 | JGI IMG/M metagenome (GOLD analysis project Ga0308173, IMG submission 203716) | Soil microbial communities from UC Gill Tract Community Farm, Albany, California, United States - DLSLS.P.R1 | ecosystem: Environmental > Terrestrial > Soil > Agricultural land | place: USA... | reverse complement strand
AAGTTCGAAGTCAGTGTCAGCACCCTGAACCCGCTTCGAACTTCGCACTTCGCACTTCGAACTTCACTACGTGACGCTCGTCCGCAGCAGCTGCTTGTCGCGGTGCCGTTCGAGGGCCAGCGTGATCAGCCGCTCGAGCAAGTCAGGGTAGGCGAGGCCGCTCGCCGCCCACAACTTCGGGTACATGCTGATCGTGGTGAATCCGGGCAGCGTGTTCACCTCGTTGAGGAAGATCTCTCCGGTATCACGGCGCATCAGGAAGTCCACCCGCGCCAGGCCGGAGAGATCGCAGGCACGAAACGCGTCAATCGACAGCCGGCGGACAGCGGCGGTCTGCTCCGCGGTGATCACGGCAGGAATTTCGAGCCGGGACCCGTTAGCGTCCATGTACTTCGCTTCGTAATCGTAGAAGTCGCGCAGAGGAATGATTTCGCCCGGAACCGAGGCCTCGGGATCGTCATTGCCGAGCACCGCGCACTCGATTTCACGCGCGTTCGGCACCGCGGCTTCGATCACGATCTTCCGGTCGTACTGCAGCGCCACCGCCATCGCCTCGGTAAACTCGGCGGCGGTCCTGGCCTTCGAGATGCCGACGCTGGACCCGAGGTTTGCCGGTTTCACGAACACGGGGAACGACAGCTCGCGCTCGACGCGCTGTGTCAGAGCGAGTGCGTCACGCGTCCATTCGTGTCGCAGGACGGCGAGGTAAGGGCCGACCGGCAGCCCGTGCGCCAGGAACAGCGTCTTCATCACCGCCTTGTCCATGCCGACGGCGGATCCAAGCACCCCGGCGCCGACATAGGGCACGTTCGCGAGTTCCAGCAGGCCCTGGACCGTCCCATCTTCGCCATAGGGGCCGTGCAGCACCGGAAACACCACATCGATGCCGCCGCCGGTCAGCGTTGTCGTCGGATCGATGGGCTGCAGTGCCGTCGTCTGCGCCTGGCGATGCACGTCGGCCGCCGAAATCGCTTTCGGCACGTCGCCGGTCAGCATCCACTTGCCGTCCTTCTCGATCTTGATCGGCACGGTCTCGTACCGGGCGGGATCGAGGTGCTTGAAGATGGACGCTGCCGAGGCGATGGACACCTCGTGTTCGCCCGATTTCCCGCCAAAGATCACCGCGACTCGCTGTTTTTGCATCGATAAGCCCTGTTTCGCGGAACCGGTGGCGCGATTCCGCGTGGACGCGACCGGCGCGATTCCTCCCGATGTATCGGAACCGCTGGCGGTTCCCTGAATAATAAGGCGTGAGCTTCCGCTTCACGTTGACCGGGACCGACGGCGCCGCGCGCTGCGGCGAATTCCAGACGCCGCACGGCGTCGTCCACACACCGGCGTTCATGCCCGTCGGGACCCAGGGCTCGGTCAAGGCAGCGCTCCATCGCGATCTGGAATCGATCGGCGCCGAAATCATCCTGGGGAACACGTACCACCTGTTTCTGCGGCCAGGGGACGAGCTGATTGCCCGGCGCGGTGGGCTGCACCGGTTCATTGGCTGGACCCGGCCGATCCTCACGGACAGCGGCGGTTTCCAGGTGTTCAGCCTGGCCGAGCGCCGAGTCATCCGCGAAGAGGGCGCCGAGTTTCAGTCGCACATCGACGGTGCGCGCCACCTGCTGACCCCGGAGCGTGCGACGGATATCCAGGCACGGCTTGGCTCGGACATCGCGATGGTGTTCGACGAATGCCTGGCATATCCGTCGGCCCGCGACGCGGCGGCCGCATCAATGGAACGCTCCGTTCGCTGGGCCGGGCGGTGCCGACAACGCTTGCTCCAGCTGCGATCCGGTTCCGCGGAGGGTATCGCCGTCACCAACCCGGGACAGGCGCAGTTCGGGATTGTCCAGGGCGGCGTCTTTCAGGATCTGCGGGACGCCAGCGCGGATGCGACGGTGGCAATCGGATTCGACGGGTATGCCATCGGCGGCCTCAGCGTTGGTGAGCCCGCCGAGCTGATGTATCAGATCACCGCGCGGACAGCGGGACGGCTGCCAGCGGGCCAGCCCCGTTATCTGATGGGCGCCGGCACTCCCCAGGACCTGGTCGAGTGTGTGGCCAGGGGTATCGACATGTTCGACTGTGTCATGCCCACCCGGAACGCCCGTAACGGTCAGCTGTTCACGAGCGAGGGAAAGATCAACATCAAGAACGCCCGCTATGCGGAGGACGACGGACCGCTTGATCCGCGCTGCTCGTGTTACACCTGCCGGCAGCATTCCCGCGCCTATCTGCGCCACCTGTATCTGGCCGGCGAGATGACCGCGGCAGCCCTTAATACGTTGCATAATCTGACCTTTTACCTTGACTTGATGCAGTCGATCAGAGAGGCTATAGCGTTTCAGACGTTCGAGAAATTCAGGCAGGAGTTCCTCCGCTCGTTCGTCGGCCTGCCCATCGAATCATGAGCGTAGACACATTCCTGCTGGCGATGGCCGCGCCCCAACAAGGCGCCAACCCGCTAATCTCGTTTCTCCCGTTGATCGCCATGCTGGCGATCTTCTATTTCATCCTCGTGCTGCCGATGAAGAAGAAGCAGCAGAAGGTGCAGGCGTTTCTGCAGGCACTGAAGGAGGGTGATCAGGTGGTGACGACCGGCGGCATCATCGGGACGATCACAAAACTGAAAGAGGATGCCATCCAGCTGCAGATCGCGCAGAACGTGAGGGTGGACGTCGCCCGGAACGCGATCGTCGGCTACAAGGGGCAACCGCCCGTCGAGTCGAATTGATGAACAAGAACCTTCGCTGGAAACTGCTGCTGTCGCTCGGGGTGCTGATTCTGTTCGGCGTCGTCGGTGTCTATCCGATCCTCGCGTCGGTGTATCACCTGCCCGCACCGCAGGCGATCATGAACAAGCAGCTCAAGCTCGGTCTGGATCTGAAAGGCGGCGTCCACCTGGTGCTGCGCGTCAAGACCGAGACGGCATTGCGGGTTGAAACCGAGCTCGAGATGCAGCGCGTCGCCGATGCGGCCCGCACCGCCGGCATCTCGATCGGGGCAGCGACGGCCACGAATGAGAAGCAGTTCCGGATCGAAGGCGTGCCCTCCGCCCAGGACGCCGCGTTCCGTCAGGCGCTGGGAAGCACTGGCGTCGAAACCAACTTCGACCGCTCGCCCGGTGCGGGGGGCGTGTACACGTTCACCCTGAAGCCGAACATCGAACGGCAACTGCGCGAAGAGTCGGTGGTGCAGGCGCAGCAGACGATCGAGCGGCGCGTGAATGAACTGGGTGTGGCCGAGCCGACGATTGCGCGTCAGGGTTCGCAGGGAAATGACATCCTGGTCGAACTGCCTGGCCTGGCCGACGTCAACCGCGCGAAGGAAATCATCGGCAAGACCGGGCTGCTCGAGCTGAAGCTGGTGGAGCAGGGTCCGTTCCCGTCGCAGGAGGCGGCGCTGCAGGCCTATAACAACAACCTGCCGCCCGATCTGCTCGTCGTTCCGGGTAGCAGCGATCCGGCGAATGCCGGCGCGGCTCCGGGCAGCACCATCTTCTATGTCCTGCGGCGCGTCGCGCCGATCACGGGCCGCGACCTCCGCACCGCGCGTCCGTCGCTGGATCAGAACAATCAGCCGGCGGTCAGTTTTACGCTGAGCAACGACGCGGCACGTCGGATGGGGACACTCACCGAGTCGAACATCGGCCGCAACCTGGCGATCGTGTTGGACAACCGGGTGTTCTCGGCGCCCCGCATCGACGGCCGGATCACCGACAACGGGCAGATCTTCGGCAGTTTCACCACCCAGGAAGCTCAGGACCTGGCACTGGTGTTACGGTCGGGAGCGCTGCCTGCGGAGCTGGACTACCTCCAGGAGCAGACGATCGGCCCGACGCTGGGAGCCGATGCGATCAAGTCGGGCGTCATCGCGTCGGTTGTCGGCCTGGTGATGATCGTGTTCTTCATGCTCATCTACTACAAGCTCTCGGGCGTGAACGCGGTCGTGGCGCTGCTCTTCAACCTGATCATCCTGCTCGGTTTGATGGCGTACATCGGCGCGGTCATGACGCTGCCCGGTATCGCCGGCTTCGTGCTGACGATGGGTATCGGCGTGGACTCGAACGTGCTGATCTTCGAGCGCATCAAGGAGGAGCTCGAGGCCGGGCGGCCGGTGCGCGCGTCGGTGAATGCCGGCTTCAGCCGCGTCTTCCTGACGCTGCTGGATACGCACATCTCGGCGGTGATCGGCGCGCTCTTCCTGTTCCAGTTCGGCACCGGACCGATCCGCGGGTTCGCGATGACGCTGTTCATCGGTCTCGCGTCCAACCTGTTCACCTCGACGTTCGTGTCCAAGACGCTGTTCGAGGCCGCGCTCGGCAGGCGGCAGCAGGTCGCCACGCTTTCCATCTAAACAGCCATGCATCTCTTTCATAAGACCAACTTCGATTTCCTGCGGTGGCGCTGGCACGCCATCATCCTCTCGTGGGTCGTGATCCTCGCCGGCATCGGGATGATCGCCACCAGGGGCATCAAGCTCGGTATCGAGTTCGCCGGCGGCACCGCGATCGTCGCCGAGTTCGATCAGACGCCGAGCATCGACGCCGTCCGGAGCGCCCTCAACCGGAACTACACCGGTGGCGGACAGGATGCGATCGTCCAGAATTATGGTGACCCGTCGCAGCATCGCGTCATGGTGCGCGTGCCGCAGGTCGGCGGTGAGCAGGGCGAGTCGCTGAGCAAAGTCGCCGCCGCCGTCGAAGACGCCATGCGGAAGGGCAATCTCGGCAACTTCAAGGTCACGGCGACCGAGATCGTCGGCCCCGCAGTGGGGCAGGAGCTGACCGAGAAAGGGTTGTGGGCGTTTGTCCTCTCGCTCGCCGGCATCCTGGCCTATATCGCGTTCCGGTTTCAGTTCTCGTTCGCGGTCGGCGCCGTGGTCGCGACGCTGCACGACGTCTTCGTGACGCTCGCGTTTCTCGCGTTCTTCGGCTACGACATGACCCTCAACGTCATCGCCGCCATCCTCACGGTGACGGGGTACTCGACCAACGACACGATCGTCATTTTTGATCGGGTCCGCGAGAACATGCGGTCGCATCGCCGCGACTCCATCTACGACGTCATCAACATCGCGCTCAACCAGACGCTGGGCCGCACGGTGATCACCGCGGGCACGGCGCTCCTGTCCGCCATCGCCCTGTTCCTGTTCGGCGGCGAGGTGCTGCACGGGTTCGCGTTCACGATGATCGTGGGGATCGTGACGGGCACGTACTCGAGTATCTTCGTGGCCGCGACGATCGTGACCTTCTGGCGCCGCAAGCAGCTGCGCACCGCGGCGGCTTCGTCTACGGCGGCGCTGCCGACGACGTCGGCCACCGGCAACAGCAGCCAGCAGGCGCCCAAACGGGCCAAGCAGCGGAAAGCGCGCGCGTCCTAGCGCGTGGTCTACGTCCAGGCGGCGATTCTCGGGGTTCTGGAGGGACTGACGGAGTTCCTCCCGATCTCGTCCACCGCGCACCTGCTGATCGGCGAACGGCTGCTCGGCTTCGCGGATCCCGGTGGCATCTTCACGGTGATCATCCAGTTCGGTGCCGTGCTGGCCCTGATGTGGCTGTATCGGCTGAAGATCTACCGTGTCGCCGCGGGGCTCGCCTCGGAGCGCGATTCGCAGCGGTTCACCGTGATGCTGCTGCTGGCGTTCCTCCCCGCCGCGGTTGCCGGCGTGCTGTTCGCCGATTTCGTCAAGCGCGTGCTCTACGAAACGCCCGTGGTCTTCGCCGCGGCGTTCATCATCGGCGGCATCGTCATGCTGATCGTCGAGAGGGTCCGCCCCGCCCCGCAGGTATTCGAAGCCGACCAGACGCCGGCGCCGCGGGCCTTTGCCATCGGACTGTTCCAGACATTGGCCCTGATCCCGGGGGCGTCGCGGTCGGGGACCACGATCGTCGGCGGGATGGCGATGGGTCTCGAGCGCAGCGCTGCGGCCGAGTTCTCCTTCTTCCTGGCAATGCCCACGATGGCCGGCGCGTTCGCCCACGACCTGTGGAAGGTGCGGCATGATCTGGCGCCGGAGCGTGCGCTGGAGATTGCCATCGGGTTCGTCATGGCGTTCCTGGCCGCGCTGCTCGTCGTGAAGCCGTTCCTGCGCTTCGTCGGGCGCGCCGGATTCGGGCCGTTCGCCTGGTACCGGATCGTGACCGGCGTTTTGATCCTCGCCGGAGTGGCAGCGGGGATCTTGTGATTCAGTGGATCCGGGCGCGGCTGTTGACGGGATTCTTCATCATGGTCCCGGTCATCGTGAGCCTTGCCGCGGTCTACTGGATCTTCGGTATCATTGACCGCTTTACGGCCCCGCTGGCCGAGCAGGTCCTCGGTCGGGAAGCGGGTCCAGCGGGGCGCGCGGTGATCGCCGGCCTCGGCATCGTGGCCACGATGCTCGTGGTGCTCGCGGTTGGCGCCATTGCTACCAATGTCATCGGCCGTCGCGTGCTGAATCGCGCGGAGAGCTGGCTGATGATGATCCCGGTTTTCCGGACCATCTACGCGCCGGTCAAGCAGCTCGTGGTCGCGTTTTCGCCCGACAACGAGTACGGGTTCAAGCGCGTTGTCCTGGTCGAGGATTCGGCGCAGCGGTGGGTGATGGGATTCCTGACGAAGGAATTCACGGTGAACCGCGGCCATGGCCCTGAGGCCCTGGTCGCTGTGTACGTGCCGACGAATCACCTGTACATCGGCGACGTGCTGATCTTCCCGCGGGAGCGCGCGGTGTTTCCCGACCTGGACGTCGAGGAAGGCGTCCGGATTTTTCTCACCGGCGGCATGTCGCTGCCGCGTGATGTTGGCAGTCGATTGAGGAGCGAATGACCGTGAAGTCCGACTCGTTGAAGCAAATCGCCCGGCGGGCGATGGTCGCCCTGGCGCTGTTGTGGACGCTGGGCATTCCCGCTGTGGCCCTGGCACAACAGCCGGAGCCGGCAGCGGCCGGTGCGGAACGCGCGGGCGGTGGTGAAGCGGCGCTGGTGCTGCCGGCACTCGATCAGGTGGACGTCGGCGGCTACAACGGCCGGACGCTCCTCCTGAGCGGGCTCATCGTTGCGGCGCTCGGAATCGCCTTCGGCCTGGTGATTCTCAACCAGCTGAAGAACCTGCCGGTGCACCGCTCGATGGGCGAAGTCTCGGGCCTGATCTACGAGACGTGCAAGACCTACCTGATCACGCAGGGCAAATTCATTTTCGTGCTCTGGCTGTTTATCGCCGTGATCATCGCCGGGTACTACGGGTGGCTGAACCCGATTCCCGGCAAGGCGGTCGCCACCACGTTGCCGATCATCCTGGGGTTCAGCGTGATCGGCATTCTCGGCAGCTACAGCGTGGCCTGGTTCGGCATCCGCGTGAACACCTACGCCAACTCGCGGACGGCATTCGCGAGCCTCGAAGGCAAGCCCTACGCGGTCTATGCGATTCCGCTGCGCGCGGGCATGAGCATCGGCATGCTGCTGATCAGCGTGGAGTTGCTGATCATGCTGCTGATCCTGCTGTTCATACCGGGTGACTACGCGGGCCCCTGCTTCATCGGCTTTGCCATCGGCGAGTCGCTGGGCGCCGCGGCACTGCGCATCGCCGGCGGCATTTTCACGAAGATCGCCGACATCGGGTCAGACCTGATGAAGATCGTCTTCAACATCAAGGAAGACGACGCCCGCAACCCCGGCGTCATCGCGGACTGCACGGGCGACAACGCCGGCGACTCGGTCGGACCCAGCGCGGACGGCTTTGAAACCTACGGCGTGACCGGCGTGGCGCTCATCACCTTCATCATGCTGGCGGTGAAGGATCCGGCGGTGCAGGGGAAGCTGCTCGTCTGGATCTTCTCCATGCGCATCATGATGGTGATCGCCAGCGCCGGGTCGTACTTCATCAACGAGGCGATTGCGAAGGCGCGTTACGGCAACGCGACCAAGATGAATTTCGAGGCGCCGTTGACCTCGCTGGTCTGGCTGACCTCGATCGTCTCGGTCGTGCTCACGTACATCGTTTCCAACCTGCTGATCGCCGATCTCGGCAGTGATGGCACGCTCTGGTGGAAGCTGGCGTCGATCATCACGTGCGGCACGCTGGCGGGCGCGATCATCCCGGAACTCGTCAAGGTCTTCACCTCGGTCGAGTCCAGCCACGTGAAAGAAGTGGTGACCGCGTCGCGCGAGGGCGGTGCGTCGCTGAACATCTTGGCCGGCTTCGTCGCGGGCAACTTCAGCGCCTACTGGCTCGGCCTGACGATCGTCGCGCTGATGTCGATCGCCTATTTCGTGAGCGCGTCGGGCGCGGCGATGTCCGACCTGATGCTGGCCCCGGCCGTGTTCGCGTTCGGCCTGGTGGCGTTCGGGTTCCTCGGCATGGGCCCGGTGACGATCGCCGTCGATTCCTACGGCCCGGTCACCGACAACGCGCAGTCCGTGTTCGAGCTGTCGGTCATCGAGCAGGTGCCGAATATTCACCAGGAGCTGAAGAGGGATTTCGGCCTGACCGTGCAGTTCGACAAGGCGAAGGATCTGCTCGAAGAGAACGACGGTGCCGGCAACACCTTCAAGGCGACCGCCAAGCCGGTGCTGATCGGCACCGCGGTGGTCGGGGCGACGACGATGATCTTCTCGATTATCGTGGCGCTGACCGAGGGGCTGAAGCCGGAGCTGGCGGTGAACCTGTCGTTGCTCCATGCCCCGTTCCTGCTCGGGCTGGTCACCGGCGGCGCGATTATCTACTGGTTCACCGGCGCGTCCACGCAGGCGGTGACGACCGGTGCGTACCGGGCCGTCGAGTTCATCAAGGCGAATATCAAGCTGGACGACACGGTCACCAAGGCCTCCGTCGAAGACAGTAAGAAGGTGGTCGAGATCTGCACCCAATACGCGCAGAAGGGGATGTTCAACATCTTCCTGACCGTCTTCTTCGCCACGCTGGCGTTCGCGTTCGTCGAGCCGTACTTCTTCATCGGCTATCTGATCTCAATCGCGCTCTTCGGGCTGTATCAGGCGGTGTTCATGGCGAACGCCGGTGGTGCCTGGGACAACGCGAAGAAGATTGTCGAAACCGAGCTCAAGATGAAGAACACGCCCCTCCATGCGGCAACCGTGGTGGGGGATACGGTCGGGGATCCGTTCAAGGACACCTCGTCGGTGGCGCTGAACCCGGTGATCAAGTTCACCACGCTGTTCGGGTTGCTGGCGGTGGAGTTGGCGGTGAGCCTCGGCCGCGACCTCGGGCAGGGTGTGATCCACGGTCTGGCCGCGGTGTTCCTGCTGATTTCGATGGCGTTCGTCTACCGGTCGTTCTACGGGATGCGCATCGGCGGCAGCACAGATTAAGGAAGGGTCGTCCGGGGGAAAACCTGGGGCACGGCCCCTTGTGCATGCCCTGGACGGCCGATACAATGCCGCGTTCTCCAGGGCGCAGACACGGAGCACTTTCGGCGTATCGGTGTCTAAGTTGAGGACCGGTAGCCCTATTGTTGGGCGTCGGTTCGTTGACACTGTTTTTTGGGCCTAGATATAATCGGCCGCTCTGCAGCCGGAAATAATCACTGGTATAAGCGCCCAAACGTTATGACAGCTGCGAGCCCCGTCTCGCGGATGGGAAAACCCCGCGGGACGACCTCCCGCGGCAGCCAACAGGAGTAAGGCCGGTGCCACGCGAAGAACGCATGTTTGGCGATATCGTCGATCCCTCGATCAAGATGGGGAACAAGCAGGGGGCGTCGGTGGCGATGACCATTCTGCTGGAAGCCGCGATTATCGCTGCGATCGTCATCATTCCTTTGATGGCGTATGACGTCATTCCGACGCCCGCAGATTCGATGAGCGCGTTCGTGGCGGCTGCACCGCCGCCGCCGCCGCCACCCCCGCCGCCCCCGCCGCCCGCAGCGCAGGCGCCGAAGCCGGTGGAAGTGGTGAATCCCAACGCGGCCCCGACCGAAGCGCCGGCCGAGATCAAGCCAGAAACCAACATCGACACGAATTTCGACCGTAGCGTCGGCGTTGAGGGCGGCGTGCCCGGCG
>Ga0308173_10002371_pt1 | contig 9994 bp, 11 predicted proteins | sample PhyPR1_FD_203716 | JGI IMG/M metagenome (GOLD analysis project Ga0308173, IMG submission 203716) | Soil microbial communities from UC Gill Tract Community Farm, Albany, California, United States - DLSLS.P.R1 | ecosystem: Environmental > Terrestrial > Soil > Agricultural land | place: USA... | reverse complement strand
GGCCTCGGCGCGGGCGGTGGCCAGCGACTGCTCGGCCTCGGCCCGCGACTCGTCCAGCAGCCGCCGGGCCTGCGACTCGGTGCGGGCCCGCAGCTGCTCGGCCCACGCCACGTTCTCGTTGACGTGCGACTCGACGGTCTGCCGGCGCTCGGCCAGCTCCTGGTCGAGCTGCTGGCGGCGGTTGACCGCCTCCTGGTGCAGCTCCGCCTGGAGCCGCGCGGCCTGCTCGGCGTGCTCCTGCAGGATGCGCTGGGTCTGCGCGCGGGCCTGGCTCAGCTCCCGTTCCGCCTCGCTGCGCAGCTGGTCGGCCTGCGCCTGGGCGTTGCGGAGCATCTGCTCGGCCTGATAGCCGAGGTCCGTCCCGTCGTAGGCGGGCCGGGACATGAGCGTGCGGCGCGCCTCGTGCAGCTTGGCGCGCAGCACCTCGACCTGGTAGCCGAGGTCCTCGGCGTGCTGGATCGCCTTTTCCCGCTCGGTCTTCAGCCGTTCCATCTCGGCCTCGAACCGAGAGAGGTGGTCGACGTCAGCCGCCGGCTCTCGCTCCTGGCGTTCGTAGCCCCGCACTGCGCGGTCCCATCCGTCCCCTGGTCGCAAGCTTGATCAACCGAGCACCGTCCATCCGCCGAACGGGGCCCCCGGGGAATGGTGTCAGATTCAACGGCGGAGCACGGGCTGCTGCCCCGACGCTCGTCCCCCGAAACCCGGACCCCGGCAAGCGGCCACGCGCTCCCGCAGACTCGCGGGAGGCACGACCGCCCCCAACCCTACCGGCCCTTATGTACGTCGGTCAGTGCTCCGCCGACTCAACAGCCGCCGAAGTGACCAGTTCTGTCAGTACGCCATGACAGTCCCTCGGGTGCAGGAAGGTGATCCGCGACCCCATGGAGCCGCGTCGTGGCTCCTCGTACAGGACGCGGACGCCCTTGTCCCGGATGTCCGCCGCCTCGGCGTCGACGTCCGCCGTGCCGAAAGCGATGTGGTGCACCCCCTCGCCATTTTTGGCCAGCCACTTGGCGACGGTGGAATCCTCGCGGACGGGTTCGAGCAGTTGCAGGTAGGAGGCGCCGCCGTCGTCGGTGCCGTTGATCCGCAGCATGGCCTCGCGGACCCCCTGTTCCTCGTTGACCTCGGTGTGGAACACCTCGAAGCCGTACGTGGCCCGGTAGAACTCGACGGTGGCGTCGAGGTCGTGACAGGCGATCCCGATGTGGTCGATTCGCGTCAGCATGGTGTCAGTGCAGCGCTCCGCCGACGGTTACGCAACGTGCGCGCGATCACACCGTAAGGCCGATGACGGCACGGAGTGCCACTCAGTACCTTGGAAGTAAACCCTCGTTCACTCCACCTCACTCCTCGGCAGTGCAGCCGGTAAGGGGATCGCAGCTCATGACCGGAACGAACAGCACGACCTCGGTGATCGTCGCGGGCGCGCGTACGCCCATGGGACGGTTGCTGGGCTCCCTGAAGTCCTTCTCCGGAGCCGATCTCGGCGGTTTCGCGATCAAGGCCGCCCTCGACCGCGCGGGCATCGGCGGCGACCAGGTGCAGTACGTGATCATGGGCCAGGTGCTGCAGGCGGGAGCGGGGCAGATCCCGGCGCGGCAGGCCGCGGTCAAGGCCGGCATCCCCATGAGCGTGCCGGCGCTCACGATCAACAAGGTGTGCCTGTCCGGCCTCGACGCCATCGCCCTCGCCGACCAGCTCATCCGCGCCGGCGAGTTCGACGTGATCGTCGCCGGCGGCCAGGAGTCCATGACCAACGCCCCCCACCTGCTGCCGAAGTCCCGCGAGGGCTTCAAGTACGGCGCCGTGCAGATGCTCGACGCGATGGCGTACGACGGCCTCACCGACTCCTTCGAGAACATCGCCATGGGGGAGTCCACCGAGAAGCACAACACCCGCCTCGGCATCCCCCGCGAGGCGCAGGACGAGATCGCCGCCCTCTCCCACCAGCGGGCCGCCGCCGCGCGGAAGAACGGCCTGTTCGAGGCCGAGATCACCCCCGTGGAGATCCCGCAGCGCAAGGGCGAGCCGGTCGTCTTCAGCGAGGACGAGGGCATCCGGCCCGAGACGACCGCCGAGTCGCTCGGCAGGCTGCGCCCCGCGTTCAGCAAGGACGGCACGATCACCGCGGGCTCCTCCTCGCAGATCTCCGACGGTGCCGCCGCCGTCGTCGTGATGAGCAGGGCGAAGGCCGAGGAACTCGGCCTGGAGTGGATCGCCGAGATCGGCGCCCACGGCAACGTGGCCGGGCCGGACAACTCGCTGCAGTCCCAGCCGTCGAACGCGATCCGGCACGCGCTCGGCAAGGAGGGCCTGGAGGTCGCCGACCTCGACCTCATCGAGATCAACGAGGCCTTCGCCGCCGTGGCCGTGCAGTCAATGAAGGACCTGGGGATCTCCTCCGAAAAGGTGAATGTGAACGGTGGCGCGATCGCGCTCGGCCACCCCATCGGCATGTCCGGCGCACGGCTCGTCCTGCACCTGGCGCTGGAGCTCAAGCGGCGCGGCGGCGGGGTCGGCGCGGCCGCGCTGTGCGGCGGCGGCGGTCAGGGCGACGCGCTGATCCTGCGGGTCCCGGGCGCCTGACGGCCGCCCTTCGCGTAGGTCTGTTCTTCTGCTGGTCTGCTGGTCTGCTGGTCTGCTGGTCTGCTGGTCTGCTGGTCTGCTGGTCTGCTGGTCTGCTGGTCTGTAGGTCTGTAGGTCTGTAGGTCTGCTGGTTTGTCGGTCCGCTTGTCCGAACGGAGCTGTGATGCAGGACGTCGCCACGCTGGTCGCCCGGGCGAGGGAGGGCCGGCCGCGTGCCGTGGCCCGGCTGATTTCCCTCGTGGAGGGGGCGTCCCCGCAGCTCAGGGAGGTCATGGCCGCGCTCGCCCCGCTCACCGGCGGGGCGTACGTGGTGGGGCTGACGGGGTCGCCGGGCGTCGGCAAGTCGACGTCCACGTCCGCGCTGGTCACCGCCTACCGGAAGGCCGGGAAACGGGTCGGCGTGCTCGCCGTCGACCCGTCCTCCCCGTTCTCCGGGGGCGCGCTGCTCGGTGACCGGGTGCGGATGTCGGAGCACGCCTCCGACCCCGGCGTGTACATCCGTTCGATGGCGACGCGCGGGCACCTGGGCGGCCTCGCCTGGGCCGCGCCCCAGGCGATCCGGGTGCTGGACGCGGCGGGCTGCGACGTGATCCTCGTCGAGACGGTCGGCGTCGGGCAGTCGGAGGTCGAGATCGCCTCCCAGGCCGACACCTCGGTGGTGCTCCTCGCGCCCGGGATGGGCGACGGCATCCAGGCCGCCAAGGCGGGCATCCTGGAGATCGGCGACGTCTACGTCGTCAACAAGGCGGACCGCGACGGCGCCGACGCGACCGCCCGCGAGCTGAACCACATGCTGAGCCTGGGTGAGGCACGGGGCCCGGGCGACTGGCGTCCCCCGATCGTCAAGACGGTCGCGGCGCGGGGCGAGGGCGTCGAGGAGGTCGTGGAGGCGCTGGAGAAACACCGTGCGTGGATGGAGGAGCGGGGGGTCCTGGCCGAGCGCCGCAGGGCGAGGGCGGCCCGCGAGGTCGAGACGATCGCCGTCACGACGCTGCGCGAACGCATCGGCGACCTGCACGGGGACCGGCGCCTGAGCGCCCTCGCGGACCGCATCGTCGAGGGCGCCCTGGACCCGTACCAGGCGGCCGACGAACTGGTGGCGGGGCTGGTCGCGGGCTAGGGTCTGTCGTTTTTTGGATCGGGGCGCAGAGGGCGGACGGTGCCGATCCAGACCCCGCGTCTGCGGGCTGATCCAAACGACAGGCCCTGCCCCAGCTGCGGACGCGCGTGGCGTTGAACGTGACGACGACGCGCTCCTCCGCCGCCTGCTCGGCCTTCGACTCCACCGTCCGGCCGCAGGGGGCGACAGCCCTGGCCATGAAGCTCTCTCGAGAATCCCGGGTGCACGACGACGTGGCTCACCGCGCGTCGGCCGGGGTGGCGGTCGCGTCGCCTCCGAGGGTCGCGAGATGGGCGAGCAGGCGTCGAGTCTGCCGTTCTTCGCCGAGGCGATTGGTGAAGTGGTCGGATCTCAGGTCCGCAGGGGAAACGAGGTCGTGCAGGACGTGCCAGGCGGAGACGAGGAGGGAGTGGCCGACGGCCACGACGGCGCGTTTCACTCCCGGGTGCGGGACAAGTCGCCGAAACCTGGCGCTGAGGCGGGTGCCCTTGGTCCGGGCGGCGGAGACGCCGGCGAAGTAGAGGGTCGACTTCAGCCAGGTGTCGCCGTGCCGGGTACGGCCGGACAGCCTCTTCCCGGCTGATTCGTTGTTGCCCGGACACATACCGGCCCATGAGGCGAGATGCCCGGCGGTGGCACGACTCAGACGAGAACGGCGCCGCGGTAGATGCGGGCCTGGGTGGCGACCCGCGTGCCGAGGTGTCGCGCGGTGGCGAGATCCGATCCGTGGACGGCTTCGGGTCCCTGGTCGTTCCAGGTCTGCGCGCCGGCGCCCAGGTAGAAACCCAACCGGTTGTGGTCGTGCTCGCTGCTGGTCGTGGTGTTCCATCCGGGCATGAGCCCGAGGCTGATCCAGTGCATTCCGTGCTGGGCCGCCAGCAGGGACAGGTACTGCAAGGTGTGCAGCTTGTCGCCGCTCATCGAGCCCGAGTTCGTGAATCCGGCGGCCAGCTTGTCCCTCCAGGCCTGCGTCGTCCACCGGGTCGAGGTGGCCTCGGCGAAGACGTGGAAGGCACCGGACGCCGACCCCATGTAGGTGGGGGTGCCGAAGATGATCGCGTCGGCGGCGTCGAGCGCGTCCCAGTTGGTCTCGGCCGGGATGGCCACATCGACCATCACGCAGCTGGTGTCGGGGACGGACTCGACACCGTCCCGGACGGCGTTGGCCAGTTCCAGGGTGTGTCCGTAGCCGGAGAAGTAGGCGATCGCGACGTCGATGGAGTTCATAACAGTCCGTCTCGTGGTTGGTCGTGCTCGTATCTGGTGGCCGGCGACAGGAATCGAGCGGTGGGCAGCATGCGCAGCCCATGGCGGTTGACGTTGGCAACGATAAAGTGTTTACGCCGTCAGTGTCAACGTCAACGAATCGGTGCTAGCATTGACACATGGCCCGTGACTCCGGTGCGCCCGCGGCAAGCGGCAGGGACGACCAGCAGCAGCGCATCCTCGACGCTGCGGCGAAACTGCTGGCCGAAGTCGGCCCCACCGGCGTCTCCACCCGGGCCGTGGCGGCTGCAGCCGGGGTGCAGACCCCGACGCTGTACCGCCTGTTCCGGGACAAGGATGGGTTGCTCGACAGCGTCGCCAGTCACGGGTTCGAGGCCTACCTGGCCGAGAAGCGCGCGTTCGAACCGACCGACGATGCCATCGACGACCTGCGCCGGGGGTGGGACATCCATGTCGAGTTCGGGCTGACCAACCCCGCCATCTACGCACTCATGTACGGCAACCTGCGACCTGGACGGCGACCGGCAGCAGCGCAGGAGAACAACGACATCCTGCGGCACATGCTCGAGCGTGCGAACGCCCAAGGGCGCCTGCGGGTGCCGGTGGAGGCCGCGACGCGAGCGATCGAGGCCTCCACCACCGGCGCGGTCCTCCTGCTGCTGGCGCAACCCGAATCGCAGCGCGACCCGCAGTTGATCAGGCCGCTCCGTGACACGGTGCTCGACTCGCTCACCGTCGGACCGGCACCGGACACCGATCCCGACGCGACCGTCTCGGCGCGTGCGGACGCGCTGCTCGCGGTGGTGTCACCGCAGCAGGGTGTCGACCCGCTGGCCCAGGACCTGTTCAGTCCGGCCGAGGCCAATCTGCTGCGCGAATGGCTCGCCAAGCTCGGCGAAAGCGCGCGCCGCTGAGATGTACGACGGCGGCCTGTAACCCAGGGGACGCCGGGACGCCGCGGGCGCGAACAACGTGACATCTCAAACGTTGCACCTGATGAGACAGCAAGAGCACATCAGCTCAACACGTCAACTGGAGTGCAGTCGAGCCGGCGCCGGTGTCCGACGGCGACAACGTCACGTTCAAGGCGCTCACCGCACAGAGCGTGCGGGTCATACGCGTCGAGATGAAGGCCGGGGTCGTGTTCCCCGACCCGAACGACCCCACCGACCTCCGAGAAGCACCAGCGAGCAGGTGACGACCGTGCGGTCCGGCCGCATGCGCAGCATCATCGAGGGCACGGAGTACACGGACGGCACCGGAGAGTCGATCTCCATACCGCCCGGTACGCCGCACATGGCCGACTTCGCCCAGGACACCGTGCTGCTTGAGGTGTCCGCCCCACCGGTCAGGTGAGACGGATGGCGCACTCAACGCGGCTGGGTGGCCGCGATCCGGTGCAGGCCCGCGGGGTCCAGCAGGCGAACGATGCGGGGCTCCCGCTCGATGAGGGCGCGGGACGCAAACTCCCCGAGGATTCTGGCGACGACCTCGCGCACTGATCCCACCGCGCGCGCAACCTCGTCCTGCGTGGCGTGCACGACCAGACCGCCGGCCTCACGCGTGCACAGCTCCAACAGGTGATAGGCCACGCGAGGCGGCACCTGCTGGAACACGTTGTTGCTCCACAGCTGCTCGGAAAGATGCAGCGTCTCCGCGATGTACCGAGCGATGGGCCACGCCACCCCGGCCTCGGTCGCCGCGAGGCGGGACAGGCTGCTCGCCGACAACGACACGCAATCGGTGTCGATCATGACCTTGACCGCGACACCCGGGTTGTGCCGGCCGGCCGCCAGGGCAGGCAGGCCGACCAGCTCGCCCCGTGTAACGCACCGTCATCTCGCGGCCGGCCGTCGAGCTGACGAAGATGCGGGCCAGTCCCTCGACGATCAGATACACCACTCCCGACGCCTCCCCCGCGCCGTGGATGGCGTCGCCGCTGGCGAAGTGCCTCAGCGTGGCCCGATCGGCCAGGACCCCGGCGACGTGTTCCGGAAACTGCGCGAGCAGGCTGTCGTTCCACGCGTCCTGTGCTGCTGCGGGGAGGGACTCCGGGGCGGCGGGGCCGGCCGTGGAGGGCGATCACGGCCACCAGCTCCCCGCCGACGTCCTGCGCCTGCGCGACACATATGCGTCGGCCGACGGACTCATCACCATCCGGATGATGGACAGCTGGCCGACGCTCGAGACCTGGAGGTTCGCGGCCGAACACGGCATCGACGTGTCCTCGGAACTGGGGGGGTGGGTCACCGATTCCGAACAGCTCCTCACTTCCGGTCTCCTGCACGCGGGACACACCCTCAACCACTGCTCGGGGTTGACGGACAGGTCGTGGGACGCCATTGCCGAAAGCGGCGCCGCGGTGAATGTCGTTCCCCGGTCGGATCCGCACCTCGGGCTCGGGCCTTTTATCCCGATCCTCGAGGCGAATCGGCGCAATATCCAAGAGGGCATCAGCTCGGACAACGAGTTGGCCTACGGGCACGACCTCTTTACCGAGATGCGCGTTCTGCAGACGGTGCAGCGTGGTCTGAGCCTCAGTGAACAGCAATCCGGCGCGGCGGATCCCCCAGCCCCTTATGGGCCCCTGGACGCACTCCGGGCAGCGACGATCGGTGGTGCGTTGAATGCCGCATTGCCACATCGTATCGGGACGCTCACAAGCGGCAAGAAAGCCGACCTGGTTGTCCTCTCGCTCGGCCAGGTGAATACGCGCAGCGCGGGCTCCAGCATTGGCACGGCCGTGAACTTCGCCGGCATCGAGAATGTCGAAGCCGTCTTCGTCAACGGCGCCGTGGCCAAATGGGGTGGCCGGCTCGTGGGCCAGGATTTCGAGAAGCTCACAGAAGCGGGCGAAGCCTCGAAGGAGTATCTGCTCACGAACTCGTAGCACCCTGTCACCCGACTTTCTCGAGCGCCAGTCATGTGAAAGGCTTGTCATGTCCAACGATGAAAGCTTCGAAATCCTCTACCGACTGCCGATCCCGCCGGAAGAGGGGAAGTACCCCGGTCTGGCTCCTTCCCGCCGCGTCGAGCACGGCCTGATCGTCGAGCGCGATGTGGCCGTCCCGATGCGGGACGGCGTCGTGCTGCGCGTAGACGTCTTCCGCCCGGAGGGGCAGTCGGACCTGCCGGTGCTGTTCACCTACAGCCCCTACGGGAAACATGCCCGCAAGGGGTTCCACATGCTGTACCCGCGAGCCGGGCAGGATGACCGCGGGTTCGTCGACCCCGGAACGGCGGGTGTCTCGGTGTCGCACTACACCGTGTGGGAGGGCCCCGACCCGCTGTACTGGTGCAATCAGGGCTTCGCGGTCGTCAACGCGGATTCCCGCGGATCGTGGGGATCGGAGGGGTCCCTGACGTTCCATTCCCCGCAGGAGGCCGCCGACGGGTACGACATAATCGAGTGGGCAGCCGGCCGGCCATGGAGCAACGGACGGGTCGGCATGACCGGTGTGTCCTACCTGGCGTGGAGTCAGTGGAACGTGGCGGCAACCCGGCCGCCGCACCTGTTCGCCATCAACCCGTGGGAGGGGTACTCCGACCCCTACCGTGACATCTCCATGCAGGGCGGGATCCGGGAGACCCGTTTCCGCGGGTGGTGGATCGAGTCCACGGCCTATTCCCGCAACCGGGTGGAGGACGTCGTCGAGCTGTGCAAGCAGCACCCGCACTTCGACGCGTACTGGAAGGCGAGAACGCCCGACCTGTCGAAGATCGAGGTGCCGCTGTACGCCGTCGTGGATTGGGGCGACCACGGCATTCACACCCGGGGCACGATCGAGGGATTCAAACAGGCCGGCTCCCGTGAGAAGTGGCTCGAGGTGCATGGCCGCATGAAGTGGCCCTATTACTACCGCCCCGAGAGCCTGGACCGGCAACTGGAGTTCTTCACGACATTCCTCAAAGAGGCACCCGGCGCCACGCTGGACTGGCCGCGGTTGAACATCGAGGTGCGCGAGTCGCATTTTGTGGGCGAGGTACGGGCCGAGAACACCTGGCCGCTCGAGGGTACTGTCTCGACGCCGCTGTTCCTCGATGCCGCAGCCGGCGCGCTTGCGGAGGACCTTCCGGCGGCGTCCAGCCTCAGCTACGACTCCGAGAACCCGCAGGACTTCCTCGAGTTTTCGGTTGCCCTCGAGGAGGACACCGAAGTCACAGGCACCATGTCCCTGCAGCTGTGGGTGGAGAGCGAGACGGACGAGGCCGACCTCTTCGTGGCCGTGGAGAAGTTCGACCGTGACGGCGCGCGGGTGCCATTCCCGTTCCAGTCCATGTTCCACGACGGGCCGGTTGCCCTCGGGTGGCTTCGTGCCAGCCACCGCGACCTCGATGTCGAGCGTTCGACCCCGCAGCAGCCGTGGCACACACACGCCCGATCCGTGCCGCTCGAGCCCGGCCGTCCCACCCTCGTCGACATCGAGATCTGGCCGTCCTCAACCCTGTTCCGGGCCGGAGAGCGCCTGGCGGTGCGGGTGAAGGGCAGCGATCACTACACCTATCCCGGAGTTCCGGCGGTCATCCACCACCAGGAACCCCGCAACGCCGGCCGGCACACCGTCCACACCGGCGGGGACCACCCCTCCCGGCTGCTCCTGCCCGTGATCAGCCACTCGGCCGGCTGACCTCCAGCGGTCCGCCCGACGGCGACGGCGACGGCGACGGCGATATGAACAGCACGAGGGCGTACACGCGCAGGACGCAGGACGCAGGACGCAGGACGCAGGACGCAGGCCCGGGACAAGGACGGGGCGACCTTCTGGTCCGTAGCTCCAGCCCCAGCGGCGACCCCTCAGCGGGAAGCGGCCCCGGTGGGGCGGCACGTCACGGCTTGCCGCGCTGCGTCCGCAGCCGCTCCGCCACCGGCCGCAGCGACGTGCGCAGATGCTCCAGATCCTCCTCCGACAGCAGATCGATGAAGTGCCGCCGCACGGAGGCGACATGGTGCGGCGCCACCTTCCGCATCATGTCCGTGCCGTGCTCGGTGAGCACGGCGAAGAGCCCGCGCCGGTCGGACTCGCAGTTCTCGCGCCGCACCAGGTCGGCGTTCTCCAT
>Ga0308173_10002369_pt1 | contig 9996 bp, 7 predicted proteins | sample PhyPR1_FD_203716 | JGI IMG/M metagenome (GOLD analysis project Ga0308173, IMG submission 203716) | Soil microbial communities from UC Gill Tract Community Farm, Albany, California, United States - DLSLS.P.R1 | ecosystem: Environmental > Terrestrial > Soil > Agricultural land | place: USA... | reverse complement strand
AGCGCGCCGACGCGGCGAGCGTGATCACGGAAGCAATCCGGATCGCGCAGCCGCTGGCCGCCGAGCGCGGAGTCCGCATCGCGGTCCATGCCGACGGCAGTCCGGAGTTCATCGGCGACCGGCGCCGCGTCGTCCAGATCGTCGAGCAGCTGGTGTCGAACGCGGTCCGCTTCAGCGAGCGCGGAGGCGGCGTGAGCGTGCAGGCGACGCGCTTCCAGCCGATCGACGACAGCGCGGTCGCCGACGGCGCGAGCTGCTGGTGCGCGATCCGCGTCGAGGACGCGGGGTCCGGCATCGGCGAGCGAGACCTCGAAGCGATCTTCCAGCCCTTCACCCAGCTCGACGCGACGCTCGCCCGGGCGGAAGAAGGTTCCGGGCTCGGGCTGGCGATCGTTAGGCGCCTCGCCCGCCTGATGGGCGGAGACCTCAGCGTCACCAGCCGGCTCGGCGCCGGGTCGGTGTTCACCGTCTGGCTGCCAGCGCCGGCGGTGATCGAGGGGGAGGGCGCCGACGCGACGTGCGTGATGCCCGAGCGTCGCGGCCTGGCGCGGAGCGCGCGCGGTCTCGTCGACGTCGCTGAAGCGATGCTATCCGATCTCGACGCGCTCCTCGACCGGTTCGTCCAGCGACTGCAGAACGATCCGCAGGTCGGCGGAGTCGTCGCGCGGATGGACCGGCACGTACTCGAGGATCACTTCCCGAGCTTTCTCGCCGATATCGCCCAATCGCTGATCGTCGTCGAAGGCGCGGGGGGCGACTCATCGCCGCTGATGCGCGATTCATCCGACATCCAGCGACTGATCGCCGACCGGCACGGCGCCTATCGGCAGCGCGCGGGGTGGACGGACCAGGAGCTCGATCGCGAGTACGACCTGCTGCTCGAGACGATCGACGAGGTCGTCCGCACCGCGCTCCCGGCGACCGCCGACTTTCCTCCCGACTCGATCGACACCGGCCTCGCGCTCGTGCGCCGCTTCGTCGAGCGGGCGCGCGTGCAGGGGATGGCCGGCTACCGCCGCGCGGCGATCGGCGTCGATGCCGACGTCGCGATCCCCGTCGCGTCAGGGGGGACGGCGGCGACCGCCTCGACCTCGACGAGGTTGTCGTAGAAGACGGGACCACGGCCCATGTCGGTCTCGCGCTGCGAGGTCGTCTCGTTCACGGTCCGTCCGTCGATCGCGTAGCGGCCCCACCAGAGCGACGGTGCCCAGGCGACTCCGGGCCTGACGTCGGGTGCGACCCGCGCCGTGGCGAGAAACCCGCCGCGATCGTTGTGGACGAGGACGCGCATCCCGCTGGTGATCCCGCGCGGCGCGGCGTCGTCGGGGTGGAGCAGGCACTCCGGCTCCCGTGCCTGACGGCGGAGCGAGTCGACGTTGACGAACGTCGAGTTGAGGAACTGGTGTGCAGGCGACGAGATGAGCGTCAGCGGGTAGCGCGCCGCGAGCTCGGGAACATTGTCGGGATGCTCGTCGGGTGGCGTGAAGGTCGGCAGCGGATCGAGGCCGAGCTGCTCGAGCCGCTCCGACCGGAGCTCGCACTTCCCGCTCGGCGTGAGGAACCCGCCCTCGGCGTAAGGCAGGTAGGGAGTCGGGACGTTGATCCGCGCCCAGCCCGTCTCGAGGAGGGACTCGAGGGTGATTCCCTGCAGCTTCGGGCCGGCGCCGGCGAGCGTCTGGCGCATCATCGTCAGGTCGTCGTCGGCGAGCGCGGGGTCGGTGAGCCCCATCGCCTTCGCCAGGCGGCGGAAGATCTCGCTGTTCGGAAGGGCGTCGCCTAACGGCGCGATCGCCGGCCGGTTGAGCGTGATGTAGTGGTGCCCGTAGGCGAGATGGATGTCCCAGTGCTCGAGCTGTGTCGTCGCCGGGAGCACGTAGTCGGCCCACGCGGTGGTGTCGGTCGGGAACTGCTCGAGGACGACGGTGAACAGGTCGTCGCGGGCGAGGCCGCGCTTCACCGCACCGCGGTCGGGGGCGACGACCGCCGGGTTCGAGTTGTAGACGACGAGTGCCTTCACCGGTGCACCGCCGACACCGGCGTCGGGCAGGGTCAGCGCCTCGCCGAGCCGGATCATGTTGATCTCGCGCGCGGGCGGGCCGAGGTCGGGACGGGCGAGGGCGCGACGATCGAACTGGAAGTTCGCGCTGGTGGAGAGCTGGACTCCGCCGCCGGCGCGGCGCCAGTGGCCGGTGACCGCCGGCAGGCAGGCGATGGTGCGCACCGCCATCCCGCCCCCGGCGTGACGCTGCAGTCCGTAGTTGACGCGGATGAACGCCGCGTGCGCACGGCCGTACTGCCGCCCGAGCTCCACGATGCGGGCGGCGGGAATCCCGGTGATCATCGCGACGCGCTCCGGCGGATACTGGGCGGCGCGGGCGCGGAGGTCGTCCGCGCCTAACGTGTACCGGTCGAGGTAGTCGCGGTCGTCGAGCCCCTCGACGAAGAGGACGTGCATCATCCCGAGGGCGAGCGCGGCGTCGGTGCCGGGGCGAATCGCGATCCACTCGTCGCATTGCGCCGCCGTCCGCGTCTTCAGCGGGTCGATGGCGATGATCCGCGCCCCACGCTCGCGGGCGCGAAGGACGAAGGGCCAGAGATGCGGGTTCGAGGTGAGGGTGTTCGACCCCCAGATCAGGATCAGGTCGCTCTCCGGGATTCCCTCGGCGTCAGCACCGACGTTGGCGCCGACGGTCATCTGCATCGCCGCCGCGCCGGCCGCGGAGCAGATCGTGCGCAGCAGCCGTGAGGCGCCTAACGCATGAAAGAAGCGGCGATCCATCGACTCGCCCTGGATCATCCCCATCGTCCCGGCATACGAGTAGGGAAGGATCGCCTGCGGACCATGCGGCGAGTCGGCGATCGCGCGCAGCCTGCCGGCGATCTCGGAGAGCGCGACGTCCCAGCTCACCGGCTCGAACCGTCCTTCACCCTTGGCGCCGACGCGGCGAAGGGGGGTGGTGAGCCGGTCGCGGTGATACGTCCGCTCGATGTAGCGGTTCACCTTCGCGCAGAGGAAGCCGCGCGTGAATGGATGCTCGGCGTCCCCGCTCATCCGCGTCGCGCGCCCGTTCTCGACGGTGACTTCCCAGGCGCAGGTATCGGGGCAATCGTGCGGGCACGCGCCGCGGACGACGCCATCGCGTGGCGGCTGCAGCGTCAGGCTTCCAATGACGGGGAGCGGAATCGACATGCGGTAATCCTCTGCTCGCGGGTGGTCGCCGAGGGGCAAGCGATCGCTCGCGCGCCGGACGACGCTGCAGAATAACTCCTCCTAAAGACTTGCGCCACAAAGCGTTACCGGCGACTGCCCGCGCGCCGGCGAGCGGCCGTCCGGCGGGGTGGTGGAGCGCCGGCGATGGCGTGGGCGCGCCGGGTCGGGTGCTCCGAACAACCCGTTGCCGCAGCAGGAGTTGTGCGTCAGATCGGTCTTGACAGAAAACCCGATTGCCGTACCTTTCGTGCCGACTGGAACTTCCGAGCACCATATGTGTGCACGGACCACGCGTTGAGGAATCTCACGCCTAAAAGGAGACAGTAATGAAGCGCCTGGCCCTCGTTGCCGCAGTGCTCGTGATCGCAGCCTGCACGACCAAGAAGGACACCACCGTTACCGACACGACCACGCTCGCGCCGGCACCGGCCGCGACGGACACGTCGATGAAGATGGATTCGTCGATGAAGATGGATTCGACCAAGAAGGACACGGCGATGAAGTCGACGACGACCACCACGACCACGACGAAGAAGCCGTAATCGTCGCTGTTCGCTGGACCACGCGGGGCGCGACATCACTGTCGCGCCCCGCGGTGCATGTGGGAGTGCCTAACGGCGGCTTTTTTCCTGGGGGACTGCGGGTGACGGCGGCTCGGGGCATTGGCGGCTGTGCGTTCAGCGGGCGGCGTACAGCTTTGTCTGGGGAGGAAGAAGAGGCACAACAGGAACAGGAGACGGCCAACCTCCCTGCCACTAGCGCCGCGGTCGAACAACCCTGGGGCAAGCGGGGCGAGATGATCTCGCCCCGCTTGCCCCAAGTCGTTAGGGTCCGGTGCCGCGACCTTTCCCGGCGAAGGCTGTCCTCCGTGACTTCGTGCCTCCTGTTCAACAGCCGTTGTGGTTTGAGTTGCGGTTGCGAACACCCGGATTATTCACAGGAGTCAGAGGACGCGGAGAGTTGGGTAACGGCGGAATTTTGTCTCGGCCGGGGCCTGCACTGCTTGGGGCACGCGGGGCGAGATGGTCTCGCTCCGCGTGCCCCAACCTGCAATCACCGTATCGCAAGGACTCGTCGGCTCTGTCTCGGCGGCGGGTAATAACAGCTGAACTACAATTGCGCGGATTCCGCGGATGCTTCCAATCGCTCGAGCCGGCATGTGGCGATTCTCTCGCCCGAACACGGAACGATCCGCAGTGATCCGTGAAATTGTCGTTCAATCGTTGGGACTCGATGCGCCAGCGTGGCCGAATGGCCACACGGACTTCATGAGACAATCATCGAGTCTCCGGGTCGCCTAACGCGGCGGCGAGGATGGCGAGGCGGGCATCGAGCTCGGCGCTCGTGAGGACCGGGGTCGCGTCACTGACGTCGATCGGATGATCGAGAGCGACCCAGGAGACACAGCCCTGGTAGCGGCGGGTCTCGGGAACGTCGTGGGTCCGCGGCAGCCGCAGCACCCGGGCGGCGATGACGCGGACGTCGCTGGTGCCGCGGTACTCGAAGCGCGAGACGACCGCGGGCCAGGCCATTCCGTGGAAGGGCTCGATCGCGCGCAGTCGTTCGAGGTCGCGCACGTGCCAGGTCGCGACGACGTCGGCGACGAGGCCGATGCGGATGATCCCTTCCGGCGGGCGCTCTGCGCTCGCGTCGCCGAGCCGGGCGGCGAAGCGCGGCTGCAGCTCGGCGGACTTCTCGTGGAAGAAGGTCGGGTAGAGCAGGAAGCGGTCATGCCTGACGGCGAAGCCGGCGCGCTGCTCGCGGATCCCGCCCTTGCGCACGAGGGCGACGATGTCACCGGCGGCGAGGGCGTCGCAGAGCACCGCCCACTCCTTGAGGGCGGTGCGCTCCATCTCGGCCGGCGCGGCTGCCGTCACGCGAAGGTGCGCGACCGGCGGTTGTGGCGCGCCCACCAGCGGAACGCATCGGGAATCGCCTCGATCGGCGGGACCACCGGGTGCCAGCCGAGCTCGCGCTCGGCGCGCGCGCTCGAGAAGGGGTTGTCCTTCGAGACGAAGTTGAGCGAGGCGTGCTGGAGGATCGTCGCGCCGGGAAGGTGCAACGTCGTCCAGAGGGCGCGGGCGGCGGCGAGTCCGAAGCCGACGACGCCTAACGGTATCGGCAGCGGGACCACCGTCGTCCCGAGGCCGGTGGCGGCGAGGGAGACGAAGTCGCGAAGGGTGGTGTCGCCCTCGTTGGCGACGTTGTAGGCGCGGCCGCCGGCGATGTCGGTCGTCGCCGCGCGGATCGCGGCGTCGGCGACGCTCGCCGCGTTGATGATCGCCAGCGTGTTCCTCCCGCCGCCGGGGAGGGGGAACGCGTGCAGTCGCGAGAAGAGCGTCGCCATGCGCGGGATGAACTGGCGATCGCGCTTGCCGTAGATGACGTCGGGGCGGATCGCCGTCGCCCAGATCTCGCCGCGCTCGTGCGCGGCGAGGACGAGCGCCTCCGACTCGCGCTTCGACCGCGCGTAGAGCGCGCTCTCGGGAATCGGGGGCATCGGCGCGTCTTCCGTCGTCGGCTGCCCGTCGCCGCGATAGCGGCCTTGCGGGCCGTAGACGGCGACGCTGCTGACGTGCATCAGGCGGGCGCCGCTCGCGCGTGCGGCGCCGATCGCCGCTTCGGTGCCGCCGACGTTCGTCGCGCGGTACGATTCCCAGTCTCCGGCAGAGGGAGTGATCGCGGCCGCGGTATGGAAGATCACGTCGCAACCCTTCGCTGCCTCGGCGAACGAGGCCGCGTCGAGCACGTCGCCGCGGACGAGGTCCGAGGCACCGAGCTCGCGGATCCACGCCGCGTTGCGCGGGTCGCGGACGAGCGCGCGCACCGTCCAGCCGGCGGCCGCCAGCTGCTCGGTGAGGTGGGATCCGACAAGCCCGGTGGCGCCGGTGACGAGCGCGTGGCCGGTCACGCGCGCTCCGTCGCTGCGCCGGGCATCAGCGGCCGGGCGCCGATCGGCGCCGGCGGGCGGTCAGATCGGGAAGGGAAGGCGAACGAGTCGAGCCTCACGGCTCCCTCCGTCCCACGTCGCCGTCAGCGTCGCGCCGGTCTCGACTTCGCGACGGACCATCGCCAACGCGATCGCGCCCAGCCGCGGCGAGGTCGCGCCGCTGCGGATGTCGCCGACGTTCTTGCCGGCCGTGTCGCCTAACGCGGCACCGCGCGGGGGCGGATCGTCGCCCTCGAACATGAGTCCGCGCAGGTGCTTGTTGACATGGCCACGGAAGTGCACGCGGGCGACCGTCTCCTGCCCGGTGTAGCAGCCCTTCGTGTAGGAGATCGCGTCGAGGTCGTCGAGGTTCGCTTCCTGGGGGATCGTCGTCTCGTCGATGTCGATCCCCCATTCGGGGCGCCCCGCCTCGACGCGGGCGATGTCCCAGGCGACGAGGCCGCCGGGCCGGGCGCCGGCGTCGATCAGCCGCGCGCGCATCGTCTCGTGCAGCTCGGCGGGGACGAAGCAATCATAGGCGTCGCTTCCCGGCTCCGGTGTGCGCGCGATCTCGAGCGTCGCGCCCTCGAATTCGGCGGTGATGTGCCCGTAGGGAGGCAGGGTGCCGAGCGTCGCGCTGTGCGCGCCTAACACTTCGGCGAGGACGAGCCGCGCGTTCGCGCCGGCGATGCAGAGGTCGTGGATCACCGCCGACTCGTCGCTGTACGGTGAGCTGCGCGGGTTCACGTACTTCCGGATCATCGCCAGGAAGCCGGGAAATGCGCGCACCGGCACGTCCATCAGGATCGACTCTGCGCCGGCGAAGACGCGGACGTCGGCGATGATCTTTCCCTTCGGGGTGAGCGCGGCGGCGTACGCTCCCTGACCCGGCTCGAGCGCGGTGATGTCGTTGGTGACGAGACCGGTCACGACCTCACGCGCCTTCTCGCCGCGAAGGCGAATGCGCCCGCGATGTGTGCGATCGACGAGCAGCGAACCGGTGCGCAGCGCCGCGTACTCGGCGCCGACGTCGCCGTAGTGCAGGACGACTTGCCGTCCGTCGATCTCGCTGAGCTCTCCAACCGCCTCGCGGTTGGGACTGAACGATCGCATCATGAGTGAGCCCTGGTCACTGTTCGCCGTGACCGCCGACCGCATCGAGCGAGTCGAGGGTGGCCCCACGCAAGGTGGGAAGATAACCGTCGGCATCGAGCGCGCGGAACGGCGGGACGTTTCCCACCGCAAGACAGCGTAACCCCGCGGCACGCGCGGCGCGAATCCCGGCTCGCCCATCCTCGAGCGCGATCGCGTCCGCGGCAATCACCGACCTCCGCCGCGAGAGGCGGCGGATGGCGGCGTGGTACGCCGCCGGGTCCGGCTTCGGCGTGTCGCCGACGTCGTCGGCGGTGACGACGCACTCGAAGAGGAAGCTCGCGTCGGCGGCGTCGAGGATCGGCTCGACCTCGCGACGGCTCGCCCGCGTGACGAGCCCGAGCCTCGTCACTCCGTGCAGCGTGCCCAGCGCGTCGCGCGCACCGTCGGTGAGGAGGATCCCGGTGCCGATCGATTCCGCGAAGTGGCGCTCGGCGCGGAGGGCGACGAGCTCGATCGCGACCTCGTCGATCTCCTCGTTGGCGGCCACGACCAGCGCGCGGGCGGCGCCGCGCACGGGGAGGCCGTGGGCGAGGTCGTCATAGGAGAGGAGATCGGCGGTGATCCCCTCCTCGGCGAGGGCGCGGATGAGCGCGTCCCGTCGCGCCTCGTGCGTCTCGACGAGCACCCCCTCGAGCTCGAGGAGGACGGCGCGCGGCGCGGTCATCCGGTCGGCGCCGAGGTCGCGTTAGGCGTGCGCCCCGCGTACGATGCGTCGAGAAGGTCGACTGGATGGACCGTGCTCGCTGCGCTCCCCGCACGCCGCAGCCCGGCGCCGATCTGCATCAGGCACCCTGGATTGCCGGTGGCGACGAAGCGCGCGCCGGTGTTCGCGATGTGGGCGAGCTTCGGCTCGAGGACCGCATTCGACACGGCCGGCTCGACGAGGTTGTAGATCCCGGCCGCCCCGCAGCACTGGTCGCTGTCGACGAGGGGGACGAGACGGAGCCCGGGAACCGCGCCGAGCACGGCGATCGGCTGCGCGGTCACGCGCTGCGCGTGCTGCAGGTGGCAGGGCGCGTCATAGGTGATGGTCAGCGGAAGGTCTCCCCCCCGCGCGGGGCCGGCGAGCGCGAGCAGCTCGCTGATGTCGCGGACGCGGGCACTGACACGCGCCGCGCGTTCGGCGTAGTCGGGATCGTGCGCGAGGAGCACCGCGTACTCCTTCATCATCGCGCCGCAGCCGGCGGCGTTCACCGCGATCGTCTCGGCGCCGCTCGCCTCGAAGGCGCGAATGTTCGCGCGCGCGAGATCGCGAGCGGCGTCGAGATTTCCGGCATGGGCGTGGAGCGCACCGCAGCACTGCTGTCCTGGCGCGTCGGCGATCGTCCAGCCGTTCACCGTCAACACCCGCTCGGTGGCGCGGTTGGTCTCGCCGAACAGTCCCTCCATGACGCAGCCGAGCAGCAGGGCGGCGGTCCCGCGCGAGCCATCGCCGCGCGCGTCGTACGCGCGGCGCGCCAGCTTCGGTCGTGTCGACTCGAGCATCGCCATCGCGAAGCCTAACGGTCCGGGAAGGCGGGCGAGCAGCTTGGTGAGCCCCGTCGCCCGGAGCAGGCGCCCGCCGAGCAGCATCGGGCGAAGCATCCACTGGTGGCGGAAGACGGTGAGCACCGTTCGCGCGACGAAGGGATGCCTGCCGGAGATCGTCGCCCGGGTCGCCTCGAGGAGGTGGCCGTACGGCACGCCGGACGGACATGCGGTCTCGCAGCCGCGACAGCCGAGGCACTGATCGATGTGCGTGCGGACGCTCGGATCGTCGGGCGCGAGGGTACCCTCGACCAGCGCCCGCATGAGGACGATGCGGCCGCGCGGGCTGTCGTTCTCGTCGGCGAGGGTGAGGTAGGTCGGACAGGCCTGGAGGCAGAAGCCGCAATGCACGCAGGCGTCGATCCCTGCCTTGGCGAGGTCGAGCGGGGTGCCGGGGATCGCGCAGGCCGCGGTCGCCACGTGGTGCGCGCTGAGTGGCCCGGTCGTGACCGGGCCGGTCTCGCGGTCTGCATGGCCGCTCACGACGCCGACTCTCCGAGGATGCCGCGATTGAGGATGCGACCGGGATCGAAGGCGTCGCGCGTCCGTCGGGCGAGCTTCGTCTCCGCGGACGAGGGGGCGAGCTCGCGCCACTGGTCGGCGGGGAGCCGCTCCCAGACCCAGGTGAGCGGTGCCGACGGATGACGGCGCGCCCGCCCGACGGCGCGGCGAAGGCCGCCTAACGCTTCGCTGGGCACGATGCAGCGGATCACCCCCCGCGACGGCGTCGAGTGGATGAGCGTCCCCTCCGGCATCGCGTCGGCGGGGAGGGCATCACCGAGGAGCGAGGGCATCGCCGACGGCAACGTCGAGACGCGAGCGACCGCGGGCGACCCGGGCTCGATGCCGAGAAGGCGCGACCAGACCGCGCCGTCGAGCACGGCGACGTCGCCTAACGATGCGAGGGTCGATCGCTGCGCGGCGACGAGCCGCTCGTTGCCGGCGATCCGGACGAGGACGAGTGGGACGTCGCCGAGTCCGAGCGCGGTGGCGACGGCACCATTCACCACCTCGACCGCCCACGCGGCGAGGGGCGCAGCGCGCAGCTGCTCGAGGGTCGCCGCGGCGAGCGTCGGCTTCGCCGGAAGAGCGATGGCGATGGTGAGGTCGTGCTCGGGGAGCGCGCGGAGGCGGAGCGTCGCCTCGGTGATCACCGCCAGCGTCCCCCAGGACC
>Ga0308173_10002368_pt1 | contig 9997 bp, 2 predicted proteins | sample PhyPR1_FD_203716 | JGI IMG/M metagenome (GOLD analysis project Ga0308173, IMG submission 203716) | Soil microbial communities from UC Gill Tract Community Farm, Albany, California, United States - DLSLS.P.R1 | ecosystem: Environmental > Terrestrial > Soil > Agricultural land | place: USA... | reverse complement strand
GCTTTACGCCATCCACATCCTGTTGATACCCGGCATCCTGCTGGCCCTGGTGCCGCTGCACGCGGTCGTGCTGACCTGGCGGCAGACGCACACCCAGTTCCCCGGCAAGATCAGCACCAACAAGACCCAGTACGGCTACCCGTTCTTCCCGACCTTCATCGCCAAGACCACCGCGTTCTTCCTCTGGGTCTTCGGCGCGACGGCGCTGCTGGCCACGTTCTTCCAGATCAATCCGATCTGGATGTTCGGCCCGTACAAGCCCTCTGACATCACCGCGGGCTCCCAGCCCGACTGGTACATGGGCTTCCTCGAGGGCGCGCTGCGGATCATGCCGGCCTGGGAGATCAACGCCTGGGGGCACACGGTCGCGATGAGCGTGGTGGTCCCGGCCCTCATCGTGCCGGGCCTGCTGTTCGGCGGGCTCGCCGCGTACCCCTTCCTGGAGCGCTGGGTCACCGGGGACAGACAGATCCACCATCTGCTGGACCGGCCGCGCGACGTTCCGGTCCGCACGGCGATCGGCGTCGCGGGCGTCGTCTTCTACGGCGTGCTGTGGGCGGCCGGCGGTAACGACGTCATCGCCAAGACCTTCGACATCCCGCTCTACTGGACCACGTGGTTCTTCCGGATCACCGTGATCCTCGGGCCGGTGCTCGGCTACATCGTCGCGTACCGGATCTGTCTCGGGCTCCAGCACAAGGACATGGAGCTGGTCACCCACGGGCTGGAGACCGGGATCATCAAGCGGCTGCCCAACGGCGAATACGTCGAGGTCGAGCGGCCGGCCAGTCCCGAGGCGCTCGCCCCGATCATCGACGAGCGGCCGCCGGTCGCGGTGTCGCTGACCGCCCGGACCGAGGAGCACGACGGCGTCCTCGCACCGGACGGACGCGGCCCGCTCAAACGCCTGCGGATCGCGCTCAACCGGCGCTTCACCGCAGACGTCTTCGAGCCGCCCGCCCCGCACGGCGAGCCCGTCGAGGAGGAACGCCGCGCGCTGAATCCCTAGGGCTGCTTCTGCCGGTAGAGCATGATCCGGTCCTCGCCGATCTTCTCGCGCAGGGCCGGGTCATCGATCCCCTGGTGCTCGGCGGTCGCGCCGCACAGCACGCCGACCTTGCCGATGTGCTGGTTGGTCTGCACGGCCCGGGTGGCCTCGGCGGTCTGCTCCAGCGGGAACACCGTGGACAGCGTGGGCTGCAGCATGCCGCGCTGGAAGAGCCGGTTGGTCTCCCAGGCCTCCTTGTAGTTGAAGCCGTGCGAGCCGACGATGCTCTTCACCCGCATCCACAGCCGGCGGTTGTCGTAGCTGTGCTGGAAGCCGGTGGACGATCCACAGGTGACGATCTTGCCGCCGGTCTTGGCGACGTAGACCGAGGTCTCGAAGGTCTCCTTGCCGAGGTACTCGAAGACGATCTGCGGGTCCTCGCCGGCCATCCGACGGATCTCCTCGCCCATGATCCGGCCGGCCTTGGGGTGCGCGAGACCCTGGTCGCCCAGGTTCAGCGCGGACCGGTTGATCACGTGCTCGACGCCCTGGCCGCGCACAAGCTCGGCCTTCTCCTCGGAGGAGACCACCGCGACCGGGATGCCGCCGCCGTTCTTCACGAGCTGGACGGCGTACGAGCCGAGCCCGCCGGTGCCGCCCCAGACCAGGACCACGTCGCCCTGCTTCATCTGGCCGCCGTGCTGGCCGACCAGCATCCGGTACGCGGTCGCCGCGCACAGCGTGTTGGACGCGGCCTCCTCCCAGGACAGGTGGGCCGCCTTGGGCATGAGCTGGCTCGCCTTGACCAGGCAGTACTCGCCGAGCGAGCCGAAGTTGGTCTCGAAGCCCCAGGCCTTCTGGGTCGCGGCCTTGACGCCGTCCTCGTAGGTGTCGGGGTCCTCGGCGTCGAAGTAGGCCGGGGAGATGACGACCTTGTCGCCCACCTTCCACTTGCGGACCGCCGAGCCGGTGCGCACGACGACGCCCGAGCCGTCCGAGCCGAGCTGGTGCCAGGGCAGGTTGTGCCGGGCCGCGTGCGGGCCGCTCTGCCCGTACCGGTAGAGGAAGTGGAAGGTGGGCAGCGGCTCGAACACCGCAGTCCACACCGTGTTGAAGTTGATCGCGGCGGCCATCACCGCGACCACGCACTCGTCGGGTGCGAGCTCGGGCATCTCGACGTCGCCCACGTGCACCGACTTGCGGACGTCCTTGTCGGTCTCGCCCTCGAAGATCCCGACCTCGTCGACCCTGACGTAGGCGGCCTTGTAGCTCGTGGGCAGCTCGGTGTCGAGCAGATCGGCGGCCGGGGCGCCGGCGCGTACGGCGTCGAGCAGATCGGACATCAGTTACCTCCGGGTGGGATTTGCCTGGCGAGGGATCGGTCCTACCGCGCCGCTGGACCGCGAAGCTGTGCGCTCAGATGCTCGGCGACGAATTCGACTCCGGGCGGATCGAGCAGGTTGAGGTGGTGGGTGCCGGGCACCCGGACGATCTCCAAGTTCGAGCAGTACGGCGCGAAGCCGAGGCCTTCCTCGTCCTCCAGCGCGTAGCGCGCGTCCCGCACCGCCCACGGCGTCGGCTCGGTGGTCCGGTAGAGCAGGACCCTTCCGGCGTACGGCTTGGGCCGCCACGCTTCCAGCGACCGCGTGTCCTGGTGCGAGGTGAGCTGGTGGTGCAGGACGGCCGGCGGCAGGATCTCGATCAGCGGCGCGGCCCGCTCCATGACCAGCGCGAACTGCTGCTCCTCCGACAGCCCGGCCAGTTCCTCGTACGGAAGGGACACCGAGAGGTCGTAGGTCTCGTTCAGGTAGTCGACGAACGCCGCGAACCGCCTGGCCAGCGAGTCGGCCTCGTCCTCCACCGGCAGCGGCACCCCGGAGTCGAACAGCACGACCAGCTCGACCTCACGTCCGGCCGCCACAAGCTGTACGGCCGTCTCGTAGGCCAGGATGCCGCCGAACGACCAGCCGCCCAGCCGGAAGGGGCCCTCGGGCTGTGCCTCCCGCAGATGCTCGACGTACCTGGCCGCCCGCTCTTCGACGCTCGGCGCGTCCTCGAACCGCTCCAAGCCGAAGAACGGCTGGTCGTCGCCCATGAGGACGGCCAGCTGCTGGTAGACCCCGGTGGTCCCGCCCGCGGGATGCGCGGAGAAGAACGGCGGCCGGCCGCCCTGCGGCTGCAGCGGCCGGATCGTCTGCCGGGCGGCCTCCTCCTCCGCGCCCCGGATGACCTCGGCGACATGCTCCGCGGTCGGGGTGACGAACACCTCTACCCGGTTGACCTCGCTACCCAGCTCCTGGATCAGCCGTTCGACCACCTGGTCGGCCTGGTGGTCCTGGCCGCCGAGCTCGAAGAAGTCGGCCACCACGCTGACGTGCTCCAGGCCCAGGACCTCCTCGAAGATCCGGACGGCCAGCCGTTCGGCCGCGTCGCGGGGCATCACGTACCCCTCCTCGGCCCCGGACACCGAGTGCGCCTCGACCGGAGCGGGCGCGTCGGCGAAGCCGAGCTGCTCGGCGGCCCACTCCTCGAAGGCGGTCAGGCTGGCGCCCTGCAGCAGGATCGTCGGCGGTACCGTCAGCCCGAGATCGTGCTCGACCCCGCTCTTGATCCGCACCGCCACAAGCGAGTCGAGTCCCAGCTCGGTCAGCGGCAGCCCGCTGTCCAGATGCTCGGCCGGGAACCCGAGCACGGTCGCGATCCGCCACCGCACCCGCTCGGCGATCAGCCGCCGGGCGGCGGCCGGCTCCATCTCATGCAGCGCCGCCGCACCCGGCCAGTCGGTCTCGTCCTCCGGCCCGACGGCCCCGGCCTGGGCGACCAGCGCCTCGAAGTACGGCAGATCGGCGATCTCCGGGAACAGCTCCACGGCCGTCGTGGCGTCGAACCGCACGACGCCGGTGGCCGCCCGGTCGAAGGCCAGCAGCGCCTCCAGCGCCTCCGTTCCCTCCGCCGGGCTGATCGGCTGCAGCACCGCGACGTTCATGTCCGCGGCCCCGCCGACCTGGGCCCAGGTGCCCCAGTTGATGGTGGCCGCAGGCAGGCCCTGCGCCCGCCGCCAGTCCACCAGGGCGTCCAGCGCCGCGTTGGCCGCCGCGTACGAGCCCTGTCCGGGCGATCCGAGCAGCGCCGCGGCCGACGAGTGCATCAGCCACCAGTCCAGCTCCAGCCCGGCGGTCGCCTCATGCAATCGCCATGCCCCGCCGACCTTCGGCGTCCACACCCTGTGGAGATCCTCCGGCCCGAGGTCGTCGATCAGCTTGTCGTCCATCCCGGCCGCGCCGTGCACGACGCCGTAGAGCGGAACCCCGCCCTCCCTGGCGACCTCGACCAGCCGCTCGGCCACGCCGGGCTCGGCGATGTCGCCGAGGACCACCCCGACGTCCACCCCGCTCTCCCGCAGCCGTGCGATCGACTTCTCCGCGTCCGGCCCCGGCCCGGACCGCCCGGACAGGACGATCCGCCCGGCCCCGCGCTCGGCCAGCAGCTTCGCGGTGACCAGTCCGATCCCGCCATAGCCACCGGTGATGATGTAGGCCCCACCGCGCCGTACCACCCGCCGCGGCGTCGGCCCACCGGCCGGGGTGCGCAGCTCGGCGGCGGCCAGCCGGGCGGCGTAGCGGCGGCCGCCGCGGTGCGCCACTTCCAGGTCGGGAAGGTCGGCGGCGAGTTCGGCGATGAGCGCCGGATGGCCGCCTTCGGGGGCCTCGGGGTCCAGGTCCAGATGGGTGGCGCGGAGTTCGCGGTGTTCGAAGGCCAGCACCCGGGTCAGCGCGCGGACGAAGGCCTGGTGCGGGTCGCCCGGCTCACCGTCCAGGACGGACACCGCGCCGCGGGTGGCTATCCACAGCCTGGGCGGTACGGACAGCCGGGCCAGTGTGCGGGCCGCATCGGCGACGGCCAGGACCAGATGCTCGTCGGTCGTCTCGGCCGGCGGCATCAGCACGACGTGCCGGACCGACTCGGCGTCGCGCAGTGCCGCCGAAAGGTCCGGGGCCGCGGACACCAGCACGTGGTCGCCGGGGTCACCGGGACCCGGGAGCTCGGACTCGGCCCACACGACCTCGGCCAGCTTCTCGGCCAGGGGTACCGGAACGTCGGCGGGCTCGACCCGGCGCAGCGCGACACCGGTGGCGGCGGCCAGCGGCTCGTCGTCCGGGCCCAGCAGCCACACCGAGCCGAGCGGGCCGTCCTCGGTCGGCAGCAGCTCGATCCGGGCCCGGCCGCCGCGATGCGTCGGCCCGGCGACGGTCAGCGCGCCGATCGCCTCGGGCACCCACGTACCGCCCAGCGCGCCGGCGGCCTCCGCGGTCAGCAGGGCCAGGCAGCGGTCGAAGACCTCCGGGTGCAGCCGGTAGTGCTTGCTGCCGGACTCGGCGGCCTCGATCTCGATGGTCTTTCCGTCGGCCGGGGCGGGGAGTGTCCCGGTCCAGGCGATCTCGGCGGTGACCAGCCGGATCCAGGTGCCCGCCGGGGTCTGGGCGTGGATCTCGACCCGGCGGTCGGCCTCGCTGACCGTGGTGGTGACGGTGGTGTGCGCTTCGAGCGGGAGCAGCCGCCCTATCCACATGCTGTTGACGACGGCGCGGCCGCCCAGCGCGGTACGGGCGGCGGCCAGCGTCATCTCGGCCAGCGCGCCGGCCGGCAGGACGGCGATCCCGTGCGTACGCCGCTCCGCCAGCCAGGGCTGGGCCGCCATGCCCACATCCGCCTGCCAGGCGTGCCGGTCCTCGCCGGGCAGCTCGACATGGGCGCCGAGCAGCGGGTGCTCATCCGCTCGCGGGGTTGCACGCGGCTCCACCCACAGGTGCTCATGCCGCCAGGGCGCCTGCGGTACGTCGACGACCGAGCCGCCGCGGGCCACCTCGACCTGGTGGCCGTTGACCGCCAGCGTGGCGAGCTGCGTGTGGAAGGTGATGGTGTCGTCGGTCTCCTGGCCCTTGGGGGCGCGGCGCAGCGTGTGCAGCACCAGGGCCGCGCCCACGCTGCCGGCTTCCAGGGTCTCGCCGATCGCGTGCCCGAGGATCGGATGCGCGTTGACCTCGACGAACGTGCGGTGTCCGTCGTCGACCGCCGCGGCGATGGCGTCGGTGAGCCGGACCGGGTTGCGCAGGTTGGCGGCCCAGTAGCCGGCGTCCAGGAACTCCCGGTCGTTCGCGGCCCGCGGGTCGGGCAGCGCGGTCGTGTAGAACTCGATGCCCTCGGCCAGCGGGGTGCCCGGCTCGCCGGACAGCTCGGCCAGCTGTTCCCGCAACTCGGGCAGGAGCGGATCGACCTGCGGGGAGTGACCCGCGCCCTCGGCCTGCACCTGGCGGGCGAGCAGGCCGCGCGCCTCGGCGCGTTCGAGGATCGTGGCGATCTGGCCGGCGTCGCCGGTGACCACGGTCTGCTTGGGCGAGGAGTGCACGGCGGTGTGCACGTCGTCCAGGTCCTTGCCGAGCTCGGCGACCTCGGCGGCCGACGCGCCCAGGACGGCCATCGCACCGCCGCCCACGAGCCGGACCATCAGCCTGGACCGGCGCCAGATGACCTTGACCGCGTCGGCCAGCGGCAGCTTCCCGGCGATGACGGCGGCCGTCACCTCGCCCATCGAGTGGCCGAGCACCGCGGAGGGCACGACGCCGTACGACTGCCACACCCGGGCCAGTCCGATCTGCAGGCCGAACAGGGTGGGCATGGTTTCCAGGGGGGTGGGCTTGCGGCCCTCCTCCAGCAGTTCCCAGAGCGAGAAGTCGGCCTCCTCGACGAACAGCCCGTCGAGGTCGTCGATCGCCTCCGCGAAGGCCGGCTCGTCCTCCAGCAGCTTCTGCCCCATGCCGGGACGCTGTGCGCCGTACCCGGAGAACACCCAGACCGGACGGCCGGGCCGGGCGCCCAGCGCCATCCCGGACACGACACCCGGGTGCGGCATCCCGTCGGCCAGCGCGCGCAGGCCCTCGGCCAGGCTCTGCCGGTCCCGGCCGACGATGGCGGCCCGGGCGCGGCCCCGGCCGTTGCGGCGGACCAGCGTCGCGGCGAGGTCGGCGAGGTCGGCGTCGCCGGACGGCAGCCACTCGGCCAGCGCGGCGGCGTGGTCACGGATGCGGTCGGCGGCCGGGTCGGACAGCAGCAGCGTGCGTACCGTCGCGGGCGGCGGCGTCACCCGCTCGGGCTCGACGGCCTCCAGGATGACGTGCGCGTTCGTACCGCCGAAGCCGAAGCCGGAGACCCCTGCGCGCGGTGTGCGCCCGCGCTGCGGCCACGGCGTGGCCTCGGCGACCACCGACAGGCGCAGGTCGTCGAACGGGATGTGCGGGTTGGGCTCGGTGTAGTGGATGCTCGGCGGGATCGTCCGGTGTGACAGCGCCAGGACGGTCTTGATCAGCCCGGCGATGCCCGCCGCGGCCTCCAGATGGCCCAGGTTGGACTTGGCCGAGCCGATCAGCAGCGGCTCGGCGGCGGGCCGGCCCATGCCGAGTACCTCGCCCAGCGCCTTGGCCTCGATCGGGTCGCCGAGGAAGGTGCCGGTGCCGTGCGCCTCCACGTAGTCGACGTCGCGCGGGCCCAGGCCGGTACGCGCGTAGACGTCGCGGAGCAGCGCCTTCTGGGCGTCGGAGTTGGGGGCGACCAGGCCGTTGGAGCGGCCGTCGGAGTTGACCGCCGAGCCCGTGATGACCGCGAGCACCCGGTCGCCGTCCCGGCGCGCCTCGCTCAGCCGCTTGAGCACGAGCACCCCGGCGCCCTCGGCGCGCACCATGCCGTCGGCACTGGCGTCGAAGGGCTTGCAGCGGCCGTCCTTGGCGGTGCCGCCGGCCTGGTCGAAGGTCATCGTGATGGTCGGCGAGAGCAGGATGTTGACCCCGGCGGCGAGCGCCACGTCGGCCTCGCCGTCCCGCAGGGCCTTGACCGCGAGGTGCGTCGAGACCAGCGACGACGAGCAGGCGGTGTCGACGATCATGCTCGGGCCGCGCAGGTCGAGCAGGTAGGACAGGCGGCCCGCGATGATGCTGAGCGCCGCGCCGGTGGCGGTGAAGACGTCCAGCCTGGTCAGGTCGGAGGCGGTGAACGCGGCGTACTCGGGAGCCGAGACCCCGACGAACACGCCCGTACGGCTGCCGCGCAGCGAGGCCGGGGCGATACCGGCGTGCTCCAGCGCCTCCCAGGCGGTCTCCAGCAGGATGCGCTGCTGGGGGTCCATGAGCTGGGCCTCGCGCGGCGTGATGCCGAAGAACTGGGCGTCGAAGCCGGACACGTCGCCCAGGAAGCCGCCCAGCTTGGTGGTCTTGGCCAGCAGGTCGGCGACCTCGGGCGAGCCGTCGTCGAAGGCGTCCCAGCGGCCCTTGGGGACCTCGCGGATCGCGTCGCCGCCCGCCATCAGGAAGCGCCAGTACTCGTCGGCCGAGGTCAGCGGGCCGTCCTCGCCGCCGGGCAGGCGGCAGCCGATGCCCACGACGGCGATGGGCTCGTCGGTGGTCGGGCGCTGGACGACCTCGGCGGCGGCCGCCGCGACCGGGGCCCGGTCGGCACCGGTGGCGATGGCCACCGAGATGCGGTTGATGGTGGGGAACTCCCAGACCAGCGTGGCGGGCAGCGAACGGCCCACCATCTCCTCCAGCTCGCCGGCGATCGCGACGGCGTCCCGGGAGGCCAGGCCGAACTCCTCCAGCGGACGGTCCGGGTCGATCTCCTCCGGAGCGAGACGCGCACGTTGCGCGATCCGCTCGATCAGATGGCGGCGAACCGATTCCTCGTCCAGCCGGGAAGTGCCGTCCGGCTGCGGGGCCACGGGGATCGACTGCATCGGTGGAAAGCCCCCACTGTCCGTAGCGCGGTTCGAAGCGGAGGGACCAGGTTGTCCGATTTTGGCCGCATCACGATGCGCATCTGGACCACTTTTCTCATCAGTTGATTGTCATAGTGATGACAAGACGGCGCTTAGCCTGATGTGGCGTGATGAGGCGAACAGTACTACTTCACCGGAGATGTCGTCTTGATGAGGGGCGATACGCCGGATGTTACCGGCTAGTGTGTGCATTCCGGGATGAAGGAGGACTGAGGTGTCGGTCACGCTGAAGGGGCGCGACCGCTTCGGGCTGGTCCTGATCATCGTCGGGATCAGTGCCTTCATGGTCGTCATGGACAACACGGTCGTCATCATCGTGAAGGAGACGATCGAGCAACGCCTCCATGTACCGAAGACGACGCTGGAATGGATCGTTACCGGTTACATCCTGATCTTCTCGTGCCTGATGATTCCGGGCGGCCGACTGGTCGATGTCTATGGTCAGCGAACCGTCTTTACCGTCGGTATGGGAATGTTCACCGGTGCGTCACTTCTCGCCGGATTCTCTCCCGATATTGCGCTACTCATTGTTGCCCGGCTGATACAGGGCGCAGGTGCCGCATTGGCCCTTCCAGCCACCGTGGTGATGATCAACCTGGGCCGTACGGACAAGCAGAAATCCACCGGAATGATCGTGTGGATCGTTCTGTCCTCGGCCGCCGCGGCGATCGGCCCGAGCCTCGGCGCCCTCATCAACAACCTGTGGGGCTGGCAGGGGATCTTCTTCGTCAACGTGCCGATCGGCATCTTCGTCGTCCTGCTCGGCCTCACGATCCTGGACGACCGGCACGAGAAGGCGGCCACCCGGATCGACCTTCCCGGCGTGATGATCATCGCCACCGCGCTCTTCGCCGTCACGTACGCCCTGACCGAGGGCGCGGGCAAGGCCGGCTGGACCGACCCGGCGGTGCTGAGCGTCTTCGCGCTGGCGCTCATCGCCCTGGTCTCGCTGGCCCTGGTGGAACGCTGGGCGCCCGACCCGATCTTCGACACCTCGTTCTTCCAGAGCCGGGTCTTCGTCGGCGCGGTCGTCTCGCTCACCCTCATCGGGCTGGGCTTCAACGGCGTCATGTACTACGGCACGACGTTCATGAAGGACACGCTCGGCTTCAGCGACGTCCAGCGCGCCCTCGTCCTCCTGCCGGCCGCGCTGATCCTCGGCGCGATGACCCCGGTCGCCTTCTGGC
>Ga0308173_10002365_pt1 | contig 10006 bp, 10 predicted proteins | sample PhyPR1_FD_203716 | JGI IMG/M metagenome (GOLD analysis project Ga0308173, IMG submission 203716) | Soil microbial communities from UC Gill Tract Community Farm, Albany, California, United States - DLSLS.P.R1 | ecosystem: Environmental > Terrestrial > Soil > Agricultural land | place: USA... | reverse complement strand
TCCGGGGGCGTCCCCCGGGTCAACACAGGGCGGCGGCGAGCCACGGCGAGCAGCCCGAAGGGCTACGAGCAGGTCAACCCACTCGGCGGCACTCGGGGGTCCGGGGGCGTCCCCCGGGTCAACACAGGCGGCGGCGAGCCACGGCGAGCAGCCCGAAGGGCTGCGAGCACGTCAACCCACTCGGCGGCGGCGTCTGGCCAGTTCGTCGTGGGGGTGGGATTCCTCGGTGGGGTCGGCCTCGGCGCGCTCGGCGGGGAGTTCGGCGAGGCTGCCCTCGACCTCCTGCCAGACCCGGCCCAGGGCTATGCCGAAGACGCCCTGGCCGCCCTGGACCAGATCGACGACCTCGTCCGGTGAGGTGCACTCGTAGACGCTGACCCCGTCGCTCATGATCGTGATCAGGGCGAGGTCCTCGACCCCGCGGTTGCGCAGGTGGTTGACGGCGGTGCGGATCTGCTGGAGGGAGACGCCGGTGTCGAGGAGCCGCTTGACGACCTTGAGCACCAGGATGTCGCGGAAGCCGTAGAGCCGCTGGCTACCCGAGCCATGGGCGGGCCGGACGCTGGGTTCGACAAGGCCGGTGCGGGCCCAGTAGTCGAGCTGCCGGTAGGTGATGCCCGCGGCGGCGCAGGCCGTGGGGCCCCGGTAGCCGACGTCCTCCGCGGGGGGCGATACGGCCGCGTCGAACAGCAGACCTTGCTCTCCGGCGGCCTGGGACGCGGTGTCGCGATCCCTGTTCGCCTTGCCCTCGCCGCTGCTCACCGCCACGCGGACCTCCGGCTTCTATCAGCCCATGGCGTTCCGTCAAGGGGGTTTGACGAATTACACCATGGGTGTTCCACCAGCACGGTAGGTGCCGGTCAGGGTGTGGTCAACGTTCGTCGTCGGCGCGTCGCATGCCCGGATTCTCCGGCTTCCCAAGGGCAAACTGCGCACCGCCGCTCACTCTGCTCTCCTACCCCGATCCACCTGCGGCGGAACCCGAGATCGGAGGTGTTCCGGATGTGACCGAAGTGTCAGGTGCGCCCGAAGTCGTCGGGAGAGATCGTGTCCAGAAACTCCCGGAACTTCTCGACCTCGTCCTCTTGCTCGTCCGGGATGGATACTCCGGCCTCCTCCAGCACGTCCTCGCTGGCGAAGATCGTCGCTCCGGTCCGCAGCGCGAGGGCGATGGAGTCGGAGGGCCGGGCGCTGACCTCGACGCCGTTGGAGAACACCAGATCGGCGAAGAAGATCCCTTCCCGCAGGGCGGTGATGTTGACCACTCGGAGCTGGACCTGGAAGGCGTCCAGGACGTCCCGGAAAAGATCGTGGGTGAGCGGACGGGCGGGCAGCACGCCCTGTTGGGCGAAGGCGATCGCGGTGGCCTCGACGGCGCCGATCCAGATAGGCAGATAACGGTCGCCGGTCGCCTCCTTCAGCAGGACGATCGGCTGGTTGGAGGGCATCTCGACCCGTACGCCGACGACCTCCATCTGCTTCACTTACGGCTCCCTGTCGGTCCGGCGACCACGATCTCGCTTGTTGAGCAAAGCAAGTCCCTGCTGCCAACGTACACCCCGGTGTCCCACCACTGCCCACGTGACAAGGACCGTAATCCCCAGGATTCAGGCCGTGCCGAGGCTGTCGCGCAGGCCGCTGGAGACCAGCGCCGAGTGCAGGGTGACCGCGAGAACCGCCAGCTCACGGGCGGTCTCGGAGGCCCGGCCATGCGCGCCCGGGCTGCGCTGGCGCAGCAGCGGCCCGATGGCCTGCTCGATCAAGCCGACCTCGCGGTCCGCGGCGGCCTTGACCGTACGCAGATGCCGCGCCTCGAAGCCGAAGGAGCCCAGCGCGGCGGCGGTCCTGGCGATGGTCAGCGCGTCGCCGTCGTAGTGCCGCCCGGAGCGGCGGATCAGCCCGTACTCCACCAGTTGATCGAAAAGCTCGGGCTCGATCCCGGCGCCGTCGATGACCTGCCGGCGGGTGAGGCGCACCTCCGGATCGGGTGCCGCGGCACCGGCCGCCACCAGGGTGCGCGGTGGCCGCTCGACCGGCGGGGGCTCGCGGCCCGCGTCCAGCGCGTCCAGCTGCTCCTTGATCACCCGCAACGGCAGATAGCGGTCGCGCTGGGCCGCCAGGATGAAGCGAAGCCGCTCGATGTCGGCCTGGCGGAACTTCCGGTAGCCGGAGGGGCTGCGTTCCGGCTCGATCAGCCCCTCGGACTCCAAGAACCGGATCTTGGAGATGGTGATGTCCGGGAACTCCCCGCGCAACCTGGCGAGGACGTCCCCGATGGTCATGTGCGCGGCGGCGGCTTGCGCGCTCATGGGCGATGGGCTATCCGTGCTGCGGGTTGGTCAGGAACACGATCCGGAACTTGCCGATCTGCACCTCGTCGCCGCCCGACAGTCCGGCCTCGTCGATCCGTTCCCGGTTGACGTAGGTGCCGTTGAGGCTGCCCACGTCGCGTACCGAGAAGGTCGTGCCGTGCCGGGCGAACTCCGCGTGCCGCCGGGAGACGGTGACGTCGTCGAGGAAGATGTCGCTCTCCGGGTGCCGGCCGGCCGAGGTGCGGTCCTTGTCCAGCAGGAACCGGCTGCCCGCGTTCGGCCCACGCCGCACGATCAGCAGCGCCGTACCGGGCGGCAGCGCCTCGACGGCGATCTGGTCCGGCCCCGGAGCGGGCTGCTCCTCCGCCTGATCGCTCTCCAGCGCCGCTTCCAGGCCGCTCAGCGAGATCGTCGAGGTGGACTCGCCGGGCGACTCGTAGGCCGGCTGAGAGACGCCGCGCACCAGGGGGTTGCCGCAGTTCGAGCAGAAGCGGGCATCGTCAGGGTTGGGGCGACCGCACTGCGTGCAGAAAACACTCGGCATCGATCGGCTCGGCCTCCTACCTTCGGGCGTGATCCGGGCCCCGGCCCGCCGACACGCCTGCGCTGCTCTTCGTCCTGCCCATCCTGACCCGCGAATGCCGCAACTTACGCGGCACGGCCTCCTGCGGTCAACCTGACCGCAGGACAAGCGGGGCAAGAAGTCACTCCCTTAACGCTACCTGTGGCGATGATCGCAGGTCTACGCCGCCGCGCGGGCGGAATCGCTTTGATGCGCCCGTCAGCGGCCACCTGTGGTCCCCCGTCAGGATGGCTGCTTCCCCTACGTAGACCGTACCGCGTTGATGGTCGTCGTCGCCTCCTGGGTGATCGAAGCGGTCGCGCCGGCCGACTGAATGGTCTTGATCACACCGCCCGGGATGTTCAGCGCGGTGGCCATCGTGTGCGGGTCGCCGATCGCCAGGATGGTGTACGGACGGGCCAGAACCTGGCCGTCCATCGCGACGCCGCCGGTGACGTCGGTGAAGTAGCTGCCGACCCCGGTCCGCAGCGGCCCGACCTGGATCACCTCCGCGCCCGCGTCGCGCAGTTCCTCCAGCGCGTCGAGCAGCGTGGCGGCCCTGATCTTGCCGTCCGGATCGCCGATGTCCAGCCTGATGCCGGGACCCTGGGCGGGCAGCGTCCCGGCGAGCACGCCGTACGCGGCGGCCCGCCGTCTGGCCTCCTGCAGGGCCGTCTGGCCCTTGGCGTCGCGCTCCAGGCCGGCCTTGGTGTCCTCCAGATCGCGGATGTCGCCGCGCAGCCGCTCGGAGCGCTGCGACAGGTCGGACAGGATGCCGACCAGCTCGTCCTGCCGGGCGGTGGCGAACGTGGTGTCGGCGCGGGTGGCATGCGCCTGCACCGCCACCGCGAACCCGAACACCAGGCAGAGCAGCCCGCCGAGGATCTTCATCGGCCCTGTGGAGTTCATGCCTTGAACACCCTCCGGCGGATCGCCGCCACGTTGGAGAAGATCCGGATGCCCAGGACGACGACCACCCCGGTGGACAGCTGCGAGCCCACGCCGAGCTGGTCGCCCAGGAAGACGATCAGCGCGGCGATGACCGTGTTGCTGAGGAACGAGACGACGAAGACCTTGTCGTCGAAGATGCCGTCCAGCTTGGCCCGCAGGCCGCCGAACATGGCGTCCAGCGCGGCCACGATGGCGATCGGGAGGTAGGGCTGAAGCCAGAGCGGAACGTCCGGATGGAACCAGAGGCCCACGGCGACCCCGGCGATGAGACCGATCAGCGGGATCACTTCGGAGTCTCCTCACGGGCATAACGCAGCTGGACGGCCCCGGCGGCCGGCAGTTCCGCCGAGCCCTTCTGCCGGATGCTGGAGCGGATGCCGTACGCCGCGCGCAGCTCGCGCAGCCGGGTCCCGGCCTGGCCGGCGCCGAACGCCCTGGCCAGCCTGCCCGGGTCGCCCAGCGCGGTGACCGCGTACGGCGGGGTCAGCGGCCGGTAGTCGACCAGGATGGCCTGCCCGGCGGTACGGATCGCCGTGGTAGCGGTGAGCCGCTGGCCGTTGACGCCGATGGCGGTGGCCCCGGCCGCCCACAGCCCGTTCACGACGATCTGCAGGTCCTGGTCGAAGACCCGGCCCTCGCCGGACCCGCCCTTGCTGTCGTCGAGAGTCACGACGAGCGCCGAGCCGCGGGCGGCTCGGGCGGCGGCCGCGTCGGCCTCGGCCGCCGCGTCGGCGTTGATCCGCCGGCCCTCCGCACTGCGGGCCAGCGCGACCGCGCGTTGCTTTTCGGTATCGGTACGCAGCGTGTTCAGCCGTTTCTGCAGGCCGTCGGTCTCCGCCGTGCGCTTGTGGATCTCGGTGATCAGCCGGTTCTTCTGACGTACGGCCGCGGGCTCGGTGCGCCGGACCTGCTGGGCCGCGACCACGACGAGCAGCCCGGCCAGGGCGAGCGCCACCACCATCCCCACCGGGGACCTGCGGGCAGGCTCACCCCGCGCCGCGGCCTCGGCATAGCCGGGATCCAGCAGCTTGCCGTCGAACAGGTCGGCGAGCAGCGACATCGTCGCATCCGGCCGCCGCCAGCCGTCGTTGTCGTCCTTGTCGACCCCCGTCATCCGGACATTGTGGCGTGCTCAGCTGCCTGCGGCCTCCACGACCCTGGCCCAGTCCTCCAGCAGCGACTGCGCAGAGTCACGATCGGGCCCCTCGGCCCACAGATGGGTGACGGCCTCGGCCGGGTCGGGCAGCACCAGCGCCCACTGGCCGTCGTCCTCCACGACCCGGACGCCGTCGGTGGTGTCCACCTTCCGGTCGCCCGCGGCCTCGACGACATGGCGCATGACGCTGCCCTTGGCCGCCCAGGGGGTGGGCACGGAGCGGCGCAGCAGATGGGCCTCCGGGATCCGCTGGTCGATCTGGGACAGCGTCAGCCGGGTGCGGGCGACCAGGCCGAGCAGCCGGGCGAAGGCGGCGATGCCGTCCACGGTGGTGCTGAACTCCGGCAGGATGAAGCCGCCCCGGCCGTCACCGGCGAACACCATGTCCGCCTCGGCGGCGGCCTTGGTCAGCACGTCCTGCGAGGTCGAGGTCCATTCGACCTGCACCCCGTGGAACCGGCAGACCTGCTCGGCGACCCGGGTGGTGGTGACCGGCAGCGCGACCTGGCCGCTGCGCCGCTCGGCCGCGACCAGGTCCAGCATGACCAGCAGCGCCCGATCGTCGTTGATCAGCTCGCCCATCTCGTTGACCAGCGAGATCCGCTCCCCCACCGGGTCGAACCTCACCCCGAAGGCGGCCCGGGACGAGGAGACCAGTTCGCCGAGCCGCTGCAGGTCGCGCATCCGGTCGGCCAGGGTCTCGGTCGGATGCGCCTCGTCCAGCCGGTTGTTGATGGTGAGCACCTCGACGCCGATCTTGCCCAGCAGAGTGGGCAGCACCAGCGAGGACACGCCGCCCGCGCAGTCCAGGACGATCTTCAGCTCGGCGTCCTTGACCCCGGTCATGTCGACGCACCGCAGCAGGTCCCTGGCGTAGGTCTCCTTCGTGCGCACCGGATAGCTCAGCTCGGCGATCTCGCCGGGGAAGGCCCTGCGGTACTCCTGCCGGCCGAAGACCCGCTCCAGCTTGCGCTGCGCGCCCTGGGAGAGGTCGGCGCCGTTCTCGTCCAGGAAGATGATGTCCACGCCCTGCGGGTCGCCCGCGGTGGTGCGGATGACGATGCCGCCCGCGCAGTCCTCCCTGGCGGTCTCGAAGCGGGCCAGCGGCAGCGGGCTGGCCTCCAGGTCGCGGACGTTGATGGCGCTGGCGGTGAGCGCGCTGATCACGGCCCGTTTGAGGGTACGGGCGGCCCGCGACGCGTCCCGGGCGGTCACGACGTTGCTGCCCTTGCGCAGGGTCGTGGCGTACGCACTGGTCAGCCGGACCGCCAGCTCCGGGGTGATCTCGACGTTGATCAGCCCGGAGACGCCGCGCGGCCCGAACAGGTTGCGCTGGCCGCGCGACTCCCAGATGACGCTGGTGTTGACCACCGCGCCGGCCTCGATGGTCTTGAAGGGGTAGACCTTGACCCCGTTGGACAGGTACGCCTCGGCCTCGATGACGCATTCGTCCCCGACGACCGCGCTCTCCTCGATCCGGGCCCCGGCCATGACGTCGGTGTTCTTGCCGATGACGCAGCCGCGCAGGTTCGTGGACGGTCCGACGAACACGTTGTCGTGGATCACCGCACGGTGCAGGAACGCACCGCCCTTGACCACGACGTTGCTGCCCAGGACGGTGTACTCGCGGAGCTCGGCGCCAGCCTCGACCTTGGCGTAGTCGCCGACGTACAGCGGGCCCTTGAGGATCGCCTCCGGATCGACCTCGGCGCCCTCGGCGATCCAGACGCCGGGTGAGACCTCGAAGCCGTCCATCGGCAGGTCGACCTTGCCGGACAGCATGTCGGCCTGTGCCTTGAGGTAGCTCTCGTGGGTGCCGACGTCCTCCCAGTAGCAGTCGGCGATGTAGCCGAACAGCGGTGCGCCCTCGGCCAGCAGCTTGGGGAACACGTCGCTGGACCAGTCCACCGACTCGCCCTCGGCCACCAGATCCAGGACCTCGGGCTCCATGACGTAGATGCCGGTGTTGACGGTGTCGGAGAAGACCTGGCCCCAGGTGGGCTTCTCCAGGAACCGCTGGATGCGGCAGTCCTCGTCCACGATGATGATCCCGAACTCCAGCGGGTTGGGCACCCGTTTGAGCCCGATGGTGACCAGTGCGCCGTTCTCCTTGTGGAAGCGCACCATGTCGGTCAGGTCGATGTCGGTGAGCGCGTCTCCGGAGATGACCAGGAAGCGGTCGTCGCGCAGCGCCTCCTCCGCGTTCTTGACACTGCCCGCGGTGCCGAGCGGCACCTCCTCGGTGGCGTACTGGAGGGTCATCCCCAGTTCCTCGCCGTCCCCGAAGTAGTTGCGGATCAGCGCCGCCAGGAACTGCACGGTGACGACCGTTTCAGAGAAGCCGTGCCGCTTGAGCAGCCGCAGCACATGTTCCATGATCGGGCGGTTCACGACGGGGAGCAGGGGCTTGGGCTGGTTGGCGGTCATCGGCCGCAGCCGAGTGCCCTCACCGCCCGCCATCACGACAGCCTTCATGGTCTCGGCACTCGCTCCTTTACGTTCGGCTCGTCCCCTGCGTCGGCAGAGGCGGCTCCATCCGGATGGCAAGGATGAGCTGCCGGGCCTGAACCACATAAAGGATGGCGGCCCACCAGTACAGTGCCGTTCCCCAGATCGCGAAAGCCCAACCGATGACCTTCGCCACATCGGCATAGGTCCCGGAATGGTCACCGAGCAGCAGCAAGGGGAAGGCGTACAGCAGCGCGGCGGTCGCGGACTTCCCGACGAAGTGCACGGGCAGCCCGACGTATCCGTACCTCTTTACAACGAGCAGGACAACCCCGACGAAGAGCTCACGGACCACCAGCAGGGCCATCAGCCACCACGGGACGATGCCCCGGACGACCAGCCCGATGATCGTGGCGAAGATGTAGAGCCGGTCCGCCGCCGGGTCGAGCAGGGTGCCCAGCCGGCTGGTCTGACCGAGGGCCCTGGCCAGCTTGCCGTCCAGCCAGTCGGACAGTCCCGCCAGCACCAGCAGCCCCAGCGCCCACCAGTCCAGCTTGGCCAGCAGCAGCCACAGGAAGATCGGGACGCCGATCAGCCGGGCGAAACTCAGGATGTTGGGCACCGTCCAGACCCGGCCGGCGGCTTCGAGCTCGTCGGGCGCAAGGGTCACGCGGCCCTCCCTCCGGCCAGTGTTCCGGGCTCACTTGACACCCCGACCTTACCGGCCGGGATGCCGCATTGATTCGGCGGGGATCGCCGTGAATCGGTACCGTCCAGGAGTACCCGCTCGCGAGGACTTCACGAAAGGTGTCGCCGATGCGATGGACTCAGCACGGGGAACGCGCGGTCTACAGCAGCCCGTGGTTGAACGTTCATCTCGCCGACATCGAACTGCCCGACGGCCGGCGGTTCGACCATCATCTCGTCCGGGTCCGGCCCGCGGCGGGCGCGTTCTGTGTGGACGACCGGAATCGGGTGCTGCTCATCTGGCGGCATCGCTTCATCCCGGACGCCTGGGGCTGGGAGCTGCCCGGCGGCCGGGTCGAGGACGGCGAGGAGCCGGTGCAGACCGCGGCCCGCGAGGTGCTGGAGGAGACGGGCTGGCGGCCTGGGCCGATGCGGCACCTGCTCGACGTGCGGCCCTCCCCCGGGCTGACCGACGGCGTGCACCACATCTATCTGGCGCGGGGCGCGGAGCGGGTCGGCGAGCCGACCGACGTCGAGGCCGAGCGGGTCGAGTGGGTTCCGCTCACCGACGCGGTCGAGCTCGTCGGCGCCGGTCAGGTGGTGTCCGCCTCGACGATGGCCGGGCTTCTGTACCTCATGTCGGCCGCCTGCGGCACCGGGGGCCTCACATAAGAACAACGATATCTGTATGATGTTGGGTGGACTCTCACGTCGGGATCGCGAACCGATGACGGTCTCGGCGGGCCGTGACCTTTCCGTACTCGCCCGAGAGAGGATCGCCGATGTCCCCCGAATCGCGATCAGCCCAGCCAGGCCCCTCCCGCCGCTCCGTGCTCAAGGCGGGCGCCGGCCTCGCCGCCGGCGCCGGACTCCTCGGCTCCGCATCGACTCCCGCGTCCGCCGCCCCGCGCGCCCCGGCCCGGCTGCGCGCGGGGCAGACCGGCACTCCCCTGTGCGACCGGCCGGGTGACTCGGCGAGCGCACAGGGCCTCGGCTCCGGTGACCTGTGCATCCCCTACTTCCGTGCGCACGACGGAACCTGGGGATACGTCTTCGGAGACTCCTTCACCGACATCCAGCAGTACGGCACCTGGATGTCGCCGGTGATGCTGTGCCAGCAGTCCTTCGACGCCACCGGCGCCGCCCCGATCGGCTTCACCTGGTCGGAGCCGAACGGCGGCCCGGCCGCCCAGCTCTTCGACTACGCGCACAACGCCGACAATGGCTGGGGACCGGAGGTGACCCGCATCCCCAACGACTGCATCGAGATCAACGGCCGTACGTTCATCCAGTACACCTCGATCGACAACTGGGACACCACCGGTGACGGGTCCCGGATGGCCGGCATCGCCTACTCCGACGACTATGGCGCCACCTGGACCGACTTCCCGTACCACTGGGACGGCTCGGCACGGGGCATCGACCAGTCCCTCTACATGATGTGGTCGTTCGCCGGGATCGACCCCGACGGCTGGCTCTACGTCTACTCCAAGCGGTGGAACGGCAGTCACCGCAACGCGGGCGACGGCGGTGCGATCCAGCTGTTCCGCTTCCGCCCCGACGACTTCGGCAACGGCGACTTCGGGGCCCAGCAGAACTGGGTCTGGGACGGCAACGCCTGGGGATGGACCTCCTCCGCCGCACCGTCGATCATGCTGTCCGGCAACAACATCGGCGAGTTCTCGGTGAAGCGGATCCACGGCACGTACGTCATGAGCTACTTCGACTGCGACGACTACTCGATCCGCACCCGTACGGCCCCCAGGCCCGACGCGGTCTGGACCGCCCCCAGGTCGCAGATCGCCGGTGACAACACGGTCCCGCAGCACTGGGGCCTGCCGCAGGTGCAGAACCTCTACGGCGGCTACATCCATCCGGGCAGTTCGAGCG
>Ga0308173_10002364_pt1 | contig 10007 bp, 5 predicted proteins | sample PhyPR1_FD_203716 | JGI IMG/M metagenome (GOLD analysis project Ga0308173, IMG submission 203716) | Soil microbial communities from UC Gill Tract Community Farm, Albany, California, United States - DLSLS.P.R1 | ecosystem: Environmental > Terrestrial > Soil > Agricultural land | place: USA... | reverse complement strand
GCGCCGCCGCTGATGGGTTTTGCCTGGCTCGTGTTTCCCTTCACCTACATCCTCAGCAAGTCGTCGACGATGGTGCTCCGGGCGATGGGGCAGAAGCCGATCAACGCCGACGAGCAGGTGCACTCCGCGGACGAGCTGCGCCTGCTCGTCGAGCAGAGCCAGGAAGGGGGTGTGCTCGAGCAGCGCGACGCGGACCTCATCGAGGGCGTGTTCGAGTTCTCGGAGAAGAACGCGCGTGAAGTGATGACGCCGCGCACGGAGATGGTCGCGCTCGACATCGACGCGACGCTCGACGAGGCCGTCGCGATCGCCGAGGAGAGCGGCTTCTCGCGCTTTCCCGTCTACGAAGAGACCATCGACCACGTGATCGGCCTCGTGCTGGCGAAGGACCTGCTGCGCGTGCTCGTCCGCCGTCCCGAGACCTTCTCGCTGCGCGACATCATGCGCCCGGTGCACGTGGTGCCGGGGACGCGCGAGGTCGAAGAGGTGCTCTCCGACTTCAAGCGGCTGAAGGAGCACATGGCAATCGTCCTCGACGAGTACGGCGGCACTGCCGGCGTCGTGACGATGGAAGACCTCCTCGAGGAGATCGTCGGCGAGATCCTCGACGAGTATGACGAGGCAGCCGAGCCCTTCGCCCGCCCCGCCGCCGGCGAAGTCCTCGTCCCCGGGAACACGAACATCGACGAGCTGAACGAACGCTACGGCCTCGACGTCGCATCGGAAGACTACACGACGATCGGCGGCTGGGTCTTCGGGATGTTAGGCAGGCTTCCCCTCGTCGGCGACCGCGTCACCGGCGGCGGCGCGGTGTTCACCGTCCGCGCCATGGACGGCCGGCGGATCGACTCGCTCGCCGTCGACCTCCACTCCGCCGGCGACCGCCGGGAGCGGGCCCGCGAGGAGCAGCCGTCGTAGGGCCTAACGCTTGAACGACAATATCACGGATTACGCGGATGCTCCTGATCGCCCGGGCCAGCAGCCGCCGTCGCCTAACGTTGCGCGGGGATGCCGCGCGGCAGGAGCTCGTCGAGGTTGGCGAGCTGGTAGGCGTTGACGGCCATCACCGTCGCGGCCTGCATGACGTCGGGGATGACGGCGTGATCGAAGGTGTCGACCTGGGAGTGGTGGGTGTGGTCGTAGCCGCGCGATTCCTGGTCGTAGTTGAAGCCGGGGACGCCGTAGGGGAGGAACGAGAGGTGGTCGGTGCCGCCCTTGTTCCCGGGGCGGACCTTGAAGGGGCCGAGCGCTCCGGCGGGCGCGAAGAGCGCGGTCCACATGTCGCGCAGCTCGTTGCGGCCCTGCAGCGCCATCCCGACGATGCGGCCGGTGCCGTTGTCGAGGACGAGCACCGACTGGAACTTCGCGAGCTCGGCGGCGTGGTCGCGGGCGTACATCCGCGACCCGTAGAGCCCCTCCTCTTCCCCGCTGAAGAGGACGAATCGGATCGTCCGCTTCGGCTTCATCCCCGATGCCTGCAGAATGCGGGCGGCCTCGAGGACGGCGATCGAACCGGCACCGTTGTCCGTCGTCCCGGTCCCGAGGTCCCACGAATCGAGGTGCGCGCCAAGGAGCACGATCTCGTCGGGCTTCTCGGATCCGCGAATCTCGGCGACGGTGTTGTACACGGTCACCGAGTCGCTGCCCAACGTGTTCTGGACGTTCGCCTCGAGCGCGACGCGCTCGCCGCGGCCGAGCAGGCGGTGCATCTGGCTGAACGTCTCGTTGTCGACGACGAGATAGGGGAAGGGATAGATGCGCGCCGGCGAGCCGCTCATCGTCTCGAGGCCGAACTGCTTCGCGCCCGACGTCAGGTATCCGGCGATCCCCTCAGCGGCGAGGACGGCGACGACCGAGTCGCGGAACGGGCTCGCCGGCGCGGTGAACTGCGCGCGGCGCAGCGAATCGAGATGCACGCTGTCGCCATGCGTCATCGGCGGGCCGTCGGGGTTCCAGATCGTGACCGGCCCGCGCGCCAGCAACCACTTCCCGCGCAGCTTGCCGGCGAAGCGCGCGTCGAAGTCCTGGCGCGTCGTCGCGTCCATGTAGACGACGTCGCCGTTCACCGGCCCATTGGTCCCTGGAGCCCATGCCCAGGACACGGCGTTGAGCCAGCGCTCGTGCGGCGCGGTCATCCGCACGGCAGCGGGGCCGCGCGTCCAGCGCTGGCCGAACTTCCAGGGCTCGAGGCGCACATTGGTCAGCCCATACTCACGGAACCTGTCGGCGGTCCAGTCGTTGGCCCGCTTCATCGCGTTGCTCGCCGTCAGGCGGGGACCGATCACGTCGGCGAGGTACTCGAGGTCGGCGCCGGCGTGCGAGCGCTGCATCCCCTCGGCGATGATCGCATCGACCGCGCGCTGGTCGTTCGCGATCGCGACGACGTGTTGCGGTCCAGTGAACGCGGTGTCGAGCGCGCGGGCGTTGCGGCCCCCCTGCGGCGGGGCGGCGGGCGCGGGCACCGGCGCCGGCGCCGATGTTGGCGTCGCCGCCGGCGCGCAGGCGAGGGCGACAAGGGCGAGAGGAAGCAGCGCGCGGCGATGCGCGTGGGATGGCGAGCGTGTCATCGGCGGGAATGAGGGTGGTGGGAAGCCCGGCGCGCGGCGATTCGCGCGCACAGGAGTGTCGCTTCGATGAAGCTGGACGGATCGGCGCGGCCGGTGCCGGCGATGTCGAGCGCGGTCCCGTGATCGGGAGAGGTCCGCGGGAACGGCAGCCCTAACGTCACGTTCACCGCGCTGCCGAAGGAGGCGACCTTGATCGCCGTCATCCCGACGTCGTGATAGGGTGCGATCACGGCGTCGAAGGCGCCGCGCATCGCGCGAACGAAGACGGTGTCGGCGGGGAACGGGCCGTCGACGTGCGCGGCGCGGGCGGCGGGGGCGAGGAGCTCGTCGTCCTCGCGGCCGAACCGACCGCCGTCGCCGGCGTGGGGATTGAGCGCGCAGAGCGCGATGCGCGGCTCGGCGATCCCGAACCAGTCGCGGAGCCCGGCGCGGGTGATCTCGGCGGCACGGACGATCGCGTCGCGCGTCACCGCGCGCGGGACGTCGCGGAGGGCGATGTGCGTCGTCGCCAGCACGACACGCAGCTTGTCCGACGCGAGCATCATCGCGACGTGGACACCGGCAAGCTCGGAGAGCATCTCGGTGTGGCCGGGATAGTCGAAGCCGCCGGCGAGAAGCGCGCTCTTGTCGAGGGGCGCGGTGACGATCCCGTCCACCTCGCCGGCGAGCGCCATCCGCGCCGCCCGCTCGACGGCGCGCCCGGCGAATGCCCCCGCCTCGGCCGCGCTGCCACCCGCGGCCCAGCTGCCTAACGGCTCGTCGACGGGGGCAGCGGTGCCTGACGGGCCGATGACGTGCCACGTGCACGCATCACGGACTCTCTCGTCGCCTAACGCGCGGGCGACGACCTCGGGCCCGATGCCGCGCGGGTCGCCGAGGGTGATCGCGAGACGGGGGCGAGGCGACGCACCGCCGTCACCGGCGGCGCGCACGCGATCACCCGCCGCCGGCGTCACCGTCAGATGCGGATCGACACGTAGGTGGTCTGCCGCAGCTGGTCGAGCATGCGCCGCATCGCCTTCTCCTGCGACAGCTGCTCGCGAATCCGCTCGCGCAGGTCGTCGATGGTGAAGTCCCCGCCCTCGACCGAGGTCAGCATCGAGACGACGACGAACTTCGCGCCGCGACGCGGATCCTCGATCCGGAAGGGGCCCGCGATGTCGCCCGCCTTCTTCCCATCGAGCGCCGTCGCGTATTCCGGCGGCAGCTGGGAGCGCTCCCACGGATCGAAGGCGCCGCGCAGCTCCATCGGATCATGATGCACCTTCGACAGCGAGTCGAACGGGACGCCGCGTTTCAGCTGCGCCGCGACGGTATCCGCCTCGGCTTGCGCCGCGGCGATCGCGCCGGAATCGATCACCGGCTTGATGAGGATGTGGCGGACCTTCACTTCCGCCGGCTGGACGCGGTCGACGCGAATGATGTGAAAGCCGAATGGAGTCTCGACGACGTTGCTGACGACCCCCGGGGGAAGCGAGAACATCACGCGCTCGAATTCGGGAACCATCGAACCGCGGCGGTTCCAGCCGAGATCTCCACCCTGCGATGCGCTCGGATCCATCGACTCGCGCTTCGCGATCTGCTCGAAGTCGCCGCCCCTCCGGATCTCGGCGAGCAGCGATTCCGCCTTCACGCGCGCAACCTCGCGCGCGGCCGGCGACGGCTTCGTCGCGATCACGATCTGGCGGAAGGTGACGGTCGCCGGACGCTTGGGGAGATCGGCCTTGCGCTCCTCATACGTCTTCGAGACGTCGGCCTCGGAGACGCCGACCTGTACCAGCCTCCCGTCCTGCTTCAGCTTCTGGATGAGCTGCGACTGCAGTGCCTGACGGCGCGCATCGTCGGTCAGGCTCCGCCGATATTCCTCAGGCGTGCCGAAGCCGGCCTTCTTCAGCTCCGTGCGATACTCGTCCTCGGTCTGGAACTGGCCGCGGACGCGCTTGATCTGCGCTTCGACCGTCGTCGCGAGATCGTTGTCGGCGACAACTACTTTCTCCTCCTTCGCCTTCTGGACCAGCACTTCCTCATCGATCAGGTCGTTGAGGACGGTGCGCAGCACCTTCTCCTGCCCGATCGAGTCGGTGGGAAGGACGAGGCCCTGGGCGCGGCGGACGTTCACCGCTTCCATGACGTTCGAGTAGAGGATCGGCCGGTTGCCGACGACGGCGACGACGCGATCGACGGAGACCTCGCCCGGGGCGACGGGCGCCGCGGATGCGGCAGCGGTCGAATCCTGGGCCTGGAGCGGGCGCGTGAAGAGCGCGGCGGTCGCGAGAGCGACGACTATTGAAAGCTTGCGTGGCATGTCTGGAGGATACCCGCCGATGCGCGCCGGGGTCCGGCGCGCGAGTGCTGGATGCGGCCTGATGAAACGGCGCGTGGCGGGCCGATGCTCCGGCCCGCCACGCGTCACGACTCGTTACGGCTTCGGTGCGGGGGTTGGTGCGTTGCCCTGCGGAAGCGCCGGAAGTGGCACGTTCGACTGCGGCTGGGCCGCGCGGTTGGTCGAGTCCGAGCTGGCGCGCGCCTTCTGCGCCCGCTCGAACGCGCGATCGATTCCCTGGGGGATGATCTTCGACTCGTACTTCCCGCGGAGGATCGTCGAGACCTCATCGGGGACCGGGACGAACTGCTTCCGCCCGGCAACGAGATCGTCGAGGTAGGCGTTGACCCGTTCGCCGGCGATCTTCTCGCGATCGGCGACCGTCTTTCCCGCCTGGGCGAGCGACGATGGATCGACGTTGAGCGCCTGCCACATCTGGACGACGACACCCTTCACACCCGAGTACATCTGGGTCTTCTCGCTCGAGTCGACATCGATGTGCAGGCTGTCCGCCCGGCGGAGCATGAGCTCGTTGCGGGCCATCGCCTTCACGAGATCGGGAAGCATCGAATCGGGCGCCTGCAGGATCTGCGGGCGAACCTGCGGCGGCAGCGTCGCGGACCAGCGGACGAACTTCGCCCCGGTGAAGTCGCCGATCGCCGTCGTCGCGAGAACCGTCTTGTCGTCGCGGAATGCATCGGGATCGCGCATGATCGCCTTCACCTTCGCCGGCGCGCCCTTCTTCACTTCGATCTTGCCCGACTGCTCGAGCTGGGCGACGTACGTGCTCTCGGCGCCGCGCGTCGACTGCGACGCGAACTTCTTCGTGAAGGCGTCCTTCGCTTCAGCGTAAGGCAGGCGCTCGATGATGTGGTAACCGAACTGCGACCGCACGACAGGCGAGATCTGGCCGGGCTTGAGATCGCGGGTCGCGACCTCGAACTCGGGGACCATCTCGCCGGGAGCAAAGGGCGGGAGCAGCCCGCCCTGCGGCGCCGAGCCGGGATCCTGGCTGACGCGCTTCGCGACGGCGGCGAAGTTCGCCGGGGTCAGCGTCGCGCGGATCGCGTCGGCCGCCTTGTGGATCGAGTCGATCTGCTGGTCGGTGTACGGCGCGCCGCCCTGACGCTGCGTGAGCAGGAGGATGTGGCGAGCGACGAGCAGCCCGCCTTCATTGTACTTCTGCTCCGTCGCGGAATCGTGCGGCAGCGTGGCCGAGACCTGCTGGTAGAACTTCTGGAGCTTCGCCTGCGCGACGGCGGGCCACATCGCGTCGTCGATCGCCTTGCGATCGGTGAGCGAGTCGTTGTGCGCGGCGGCATCGCCGAGGAGCTGGTAGGAGACCCAGACCTTGGTGAAGTCCTCGAAGATCGGCTTCTGCAGGGGGAGCTTCGTCCCGCCGATGACCTGGGCAAGGCGCTCGGAGGAGAGCTCCTGGCTGCCGGCGCGCGCGGCCACGTCGACATGGGCCGACATCGCTTCCTTGAATCCTTCGCAGGCGACTACGGTGGCAGCCGCGGCGACGACGGACAATGCTTTCCAGCGAATCATGCGGGGGGAGTGGGGAGACGAGCGTGAATGTCTGGCGAGGCTGGCTGCCGGCCGCGCCGCCGTCAGGCGAGCAGTGACCGGAGCGCACGCACCAGACCGTCGAGCATCGGCGCGCCACCGAGCCGTGTGAGCTTGAGCGACAAGGGATGCGCGCGTCTCACGTCGGCCTGGAACTGAACCTCATGGAACGCGGCCGACAGCCCCTTCATCCGGGGCACCGCGTCCGCACGAAAGGTAATACGGGCCTCCGTGCCGCGCACCAGGATTCCTTCGACCCTGAGCAGCCCGCCGACGATGCGGAGCATCGCCTGCGCGAGAAGGGCATCGGCCTGGGGGGGAAGCGGCCCGAAGCGATCGCGCAGCTCGAGCCTCAGTGCCTCGACTTCCGCCGGCTGGGTGAAGCGCGTCAGGCGGCGATAGACGTCGAGCTTCGCGTCCTGTGAATCGATGTAGTCGTCGGGCAGGTAGGTCGGGACGTCCATCGAGACATCCGACGGCACGAGCGCGGGCGCGCCTTCGGCCCGGGTGACCCGATTCACCTGCTCCTCGAGGAGCCGCAGGTAGAGATCGAAGCCGACGGCGTGGACGAACCCCGATTGCTCGGGACCGAGGAGGTTCCCCGCCCCGCGCAGCTCCATGTCCTTGAGCGCAACGCGATACCCCGATCCGAGCTCGGTGTGGTGCTCGAGCACCTGGAGCCGGCGCTCGGCGTCGGGATCGACCTGGTCGGGGACGAGCAGGTAGCAGTAGGCGCGGCGATGTGATCGGCCGACCCGCCCGCGCAGCTGGTAGAGCTGGGCGAGGCCGAGATGGTCGGCGCGGTTGACGAACATCGTGTTCGCGTTAGGCACGTCGAGCCCGCTCTCGACGATCAGCGTCGAGACGAGGACGTCGATCTCGCCGTTGACGAAGCGGCGCATGACCTGCTCGAGCTGGTGCTCCTTCATCTGCCCGTGGCCGACCTCGACGCGGGCGCGGGGAACGACGCGGCGGATGTGGTCGGCGATTCCCTCGATGGTCTCGATCCGGTTGTGCACGAAGAAGACCTGACCGCCGCGATCGAGCTCGCGCGAGATCCCCTCGTCGATGAGCCCATCATCCCACGGCTCGACGAAGGTGAGGACGGGCGAGCGGTCGCGGGGCGGGGTCTGCATCAGCGTCATGTCGCGCAGCCCGGCCAGCGACTGGTGCAGGGTGCGCGGGATCGGCGTCGCCGTCAGGGTGAGGACGTCCGTCTCGAGGCGGAGCTGCTTGAGCCGCTCCTTGTGCTTCACGCCGAAGCGATGCTCCTCGTCGACGACGATCAGGCCTAACGCGGCGAACTTGACGTCCTCGCTGAGCAGCCGGTGGGTGCCGATGATGACGTCGATCTTGTGCTCGGCGAGCTCGGTCAGCGTCTTCGCCTGCTCCTTCGCCGTCTGGAAGCGGCTGAGGACTGCGACACGGATCGGGAAGTCAGCGAGGCGATCGCCAAAGGTGCGTGCGTGCTGGTCGGCGAGGATGGTCGTCGGCACGAGGACGGCGACCTGGCGCCCGGACTGCACCGCCTTGAAGGCGGCGCGGACGGCGATCTCGGTCTTGCCATAGCCGACGTCGCCGACGAGGAGGCGGTCCATCGGCCGGACGCTCTCCATGTCCTGCTTGACATCGGTAGTCGCCTTCCGCTGGTCGGGGGTGTCCTCGAAGAGGAAGGAGGACTCGAGCTGGCGCTGCCACGCGGTGTCGGGAACGTGCGCGGGGCGCGTCGCGACGTGGCGGCGGGCGTACAGATCGAGCAGCTCGACGGTCATCTCCTGGATCGCCGCCCGTGTCTTGTCGCGCTGCGCCCCCCAGCGTTTCCCGCCTAACGTGTGGAGCCGCGGCGGCGGGGCGTCGTCGTCGACGTCGCCGGCGGCGCGGTAGCGCTCGATCTGGTCGAGCCGGTAGAGGGGGACGTTGAGCCGGTCGCCGCCCTCGTACTCGATGACCGCGACCTCGATCGCGCTCTCCTGGACGAAGGTGGTGACGATCCCCCGATAGATGCCGATGCCGTGCTCGAGGTGGACGACGTAGTCGCCGGGGGTCAGCGCGCTGGCGACGTCGAGGGCGGCGCCGGCGTGGTAGCGGCGGGCGCGGCGCAGGCGGCGCTCACGGCGGAAGATCTCGTGGTCGGTGAGGACCCGCAGCCCCGGGTCGTTGCCGTTAGGCGGGACGACGAAGCCGCCGTGGAGGACGCCGACCGTCAATGCCGCCGGCGACGCGCCGAACTCGCCCTCGCTGAGGAGCTCGTCGAGCCGCTCGCACTGGCCGGCGTTGTCGCAGAGGATCACCGTCGGCGTCGGCCCGCGGACGACCTGCCGCAGCCGCTTGATGTCGCGGTCGATCTGATCGGGGCCCTGCAGCGGGAACACGATCGCCCGCTCATCGGCGGTCGCCCGGTCGACGACGCGGACCGTGCCTAACGTGCGGAGGGTCTCGAGGACGGTGGCCGGCGGGTCGAACAGCTCGGCACGGCTCGGCGTGTCCTCACCGCGGCGGCGGGCGAGGTCGATGTGGTGGGCCGCCTCCTGCCAGGTCCGTTCGAGCTCCGGCGGGAGATCCGTCCCCTGGGGAAGCACGAGCAACGTGTCCGGCGGGAACAACGATCCGATCGAGACGCGCTCGACGCTCTCGTCGTCGTCGCCGCCTGACGTCTCGACGGGGAGGACGAGCGCGACTTCGGCGGCGCGCGTCGAGCGCTGCGAGTTGAGGTCGAAGTGGCGCAACTCCACGAGCTCGTCGCCCCACAGCTCGGCGCGGACGGGATCCGTCATCCCGAAGCCGTAGACATCGAGGATCCCGCCGCGGACGCTGAACTGCGCGACGTCCTCGACCATCGTCACGCGCTGATAGCCGACCGACTCGAGGTGGGCCACGAGGTCGCCGAGCCGCCACCGATCGCCGCGTCGCAGCTCGAGTCGGGAGACGGCGACGGCGCGCGGCAGGCGCGTGCGCTCGAGCAGCGCGCGGGCGGTGGTGAGCAGCACGCGTACCGCCCCGCGCGACATGCGCTCGAGGGTCTCGACACGCTCACCGGCGACCTCCGCGTGCGGCTCGGCCTCGCCGAGGCCCTCTCGCGGTGGATAGAGCGCGATCACCGATGGATCATCGACGAGCGCGCCGAGGTCGGCGAGCCAGCGCTCCGATTCCGGGACGCTGTCGGTGGCGATGACGATGAATCGGCCGGGGTGGGCGCGGGCGACGGCCGCGACGACGACCGCGTCGCTGGACCCATGCAGCCCGGCGACCGTCGCGCCCGCGCGCGGCGCAGGGAGCGACTTGCTCAGCCTGGTGAATGCGCCGAGCCGTTCGACGGCGTCGAGTACCGCGGGCAGCGGCATCAGCGGTCCCCGGTGGCGGACCGCGGCGCGCCGCGGGCGGCGCCCGGAGTCGCCGCGACGAGCGTCTCGACGAGCATCACCGCGAGGACCGCAGCGAGGATGAGCGTGCCTAACGGCCGCCGTGATGCGCCGCGCCAGGCCGCGGCCGCGGCGGCCGTCGCGTCATGGGTCACCACCGCCGGGCGCAGCCGCTGCCGAAGCTCGTCA
>Ga0308173_10002363_pt1 | contig 10007 bp, 9 predicted proteins | sample PhyPR1_FD_203716 | JGI IMG/M metagenome (GOLD analysis project Ga0308173, IMG submission 203716) | Soil microbial communities from UC Gill Tract Community Farm, Albany, California, United States - DLSLS.P.R1 | ecosystem: Environmental > Terrestrial > Soil > Agricultural land | place: USA... | reverse complement strand
ATCCGCTGGCGATGAGCACCGCAATGACGAACTGAAGCCCGATGAAAGAGGCCGCGACGCCGAACACGACAAGGAAACCGCCGCTGAATGCGGCCGCGATGGCCACGACAATCGCCGCGACGGTAGAGTTGGCGGCAAGCGCGCCGGCGCTCGTCGCCGCACCCATGGCGACCGCAGCGGCAACCATGACCATCGCGCTGCCGCGTTCGGTACCCAGGAATGAACCGAAGCCTACGGAGATCGCGCCGACCGCGCCGAACGCCGCGACGTACGGCAGTCCAAGCACCGTGCCCACGATCAGGGGAACGGCGACACCGGCGGCGCAGCGGACGGCCGCGCCCGGCTCGAGCTGGGACCAGTTTGGCCGTAGCGCCGCGCGGAAGTCCGAAGCGAGCTTCAAATGACGAGCGTCTCACTCGGAGAAGCGGTCGTCGCTCCGATCGTCTTCAGGCGCGTACCGGCCGCTGCGCCGCGGCGAGATCCCGACGAAGTTCTTCAGCGGTGCGGCGCGGTCCGTATCCTGGTGTGTCGCGCTGGATCCGCCAACTCTCGCTCAGCGGACCAATCTCGACCACGTCGAATCCAAACTGGTCGATCAGCTGGGCGACGATGCGATTCGCCTCAGCGTCGTTTCCGGCAATCGCCAGCGTGCGACGCTGCGGCGTGCCCGCAGGCTGGCCGTCAGTGGTCAACTCCGCGGCGTAGATGTGATTGAAGGCCTTGACCACCTTCGACGCCGGCAGCTGCCGCTGCAGCAGCTCCGACGTCGTCGTCCGCTCGTCATCGAGTTCGGCGATGTGTCCGTCGCGCTGTGGGTAGTAATTGTTCGTATCGATGACGACCTTCCCGGCGAGCGGCGTCGCCGGCACATCGCCGATGTTCTTCAATGGAATCGTGACCACGACGACATCGCCCGTTGCCGCGGCTTGCTGTGGCGTGGCGGCGCGCGCCCTCGGGCCGAGCTCGCTGACCAGGTCCTTCAAGGTGTCGGGGCCACGTGAATTACTCACGACGACATCGTAGCCATGCCGCACCGCCAGTCGCGCCAGCTGGCTGCCGATGTGGCCCGCCCCAATCAATCCGATCGTCTTCACCGTCATGTCGGCCTCCTTCGACGGCCTGCCCGTTCCGCGCCTGCACAGCCGGTACCGACCGCCACAACGTGCAGGCCAAATTAGCCAACCGCCGTCCCGAACACGCGTCCCACACCGGCCGTGAGCGCCATCGCCAGCGCACCCCAGAACGCGACGCGAATGGCGCCGACAATGGCGGGGGCACCGCCCGCGCGTGCAGCAATCGCCCCCAACGCCACCAGGCAGACCAGCGACAGTCCCGACACCACGAGCACGCTGGGCGGAACGACAAGGATCGCGACCATCGGTACGGCCGCGCCGGCAGCGAATGTGGCCGCTGATGCCATCGCAGCCTGCAGTGGTCGAGCCGTCTGTGCTTCCGTCAGCCCCAGTTCATCGCGCGCGTGCGCGCCCAACGCGTCCTTCGCCATCAGTTGCTGTGCGACACGTCTGGCCAGGTCCCGCTCGAGGCCGCGACGCACGTAGATCCCGGTCAGCTCGTCTTCTTCGGCCGCGGGCTGTGTTGCGAGTTCGCGGCGCTCGCGGTCCATGTCGGCACGCTCCGTGTCCGCCTGGGAGCTGACCGACACGTATTCACCGGCCGCCATGGACAAGGCGCCGGCCACGAGACCGGCAAGGCCCGCGACGAGCACCTCCTGCCGGCTTGACGCCGCCGACACCACTCCGACCACCAGGCTGGCGGTCGACACAATGCCGTCATTCGCGCCAAGAACGGCGGCGCGCAGCCACCCGATCCGGCTGCTGCGGTGTTGCTCACGATGTCTCATTCACCCTCGCTTCGAACGCTTCGCCCACGCTTGAATCATTTCACAGGGATCAGGGGCAGCGTTGAGCGCGCACCGTGGTGCGCCAGCTCCGTCCGAAGCAGACGCTCTTCTCCTTCGTGAGCACGTCAGGAGAGCGACACGCCAGTCACAAGGCTCGCCAGTTCAGCTTGGATGGACCTCAAACCACAGCTATACTCGTCCTCTCCTCCAGATCGCGATCCAGCAGTCGTCCAGGCTCACGTACTTAAATGATCATCACTGACTTCGGTGACCTCATCGCCGGGCGCATGCGCAGCGAGCACCGCCTGATTGCGTCGCGCTGGTTCGAGCGGTTGCTCGACCTGCTGCCAGTGGATGCGCGCGACATCTTCCCGACGGAAAGTTTGTTGGATCATGTGCCGGCACTCATATTCGAGATCGGCGGCTACCTCCACCAGCCGGCGGGCGAAGCCATCGTGTCGAATACGGCGATCCTGGAAAAGGCGAGCGAGCTTGGCGCGCTTCGCCACTCGCAGCGTGCGTCGCTCCACCAGGTGCTGCGCGAATACCAGGTGCTGCGCGGAGTGCTGGTGGCATTCGTACTGGAGGAACTGGAGCGAGCCGGTGCGGTGCCGCCGGCCGGGGAAGCGGTCGAATTGGTAAACCGTCTGCACCAGGCGGTCGACGTATTGTCGCAGGCGACGGTGGAAGAGTTCGTCGGCCTCTATACACAAACGATCGCCGAGCAGGCGGAGCGTCTCGACCAGTTCACCCGCATGGCCGCGCACGAGTGGCGGCAGCCGCTCAGCGCGCTGCAGTTTGGCGTTCGACTGCTTCGTGAAGCGAACGTCGACCCGGCGCGGGTTGAGCGGACGCTCGCCACCGTCGAGCGCAACGTTCAGCATCTCGCTGACCTGACGCGCACCATGGAGGCGATCGCTCGCGTCCGCAGCAACGGTGATAACGCCGTCACGCAGACCATATCCGTGGCGGCCGTCGCGCAGGAAGCCGCGAGGCAGCTGCGGGAGATGGCGGACGCCCGCGGCGTGGACATTCGTGTCGCCGACACGCTGCCCGCGCTCACCATCGACGTCGGCCGGCTCGAACTGGCGTTCGTCAACCTGCTGTCGAACGCGATCAAGTACTCGGACCCCGACAAGAGCGAGCGCTATGTCGAGGTGAACGGGACTGTCGCCGACGGAACCGCCCGGATCGAGGTGCACGACAATGGCATCGGCATCCCCGAGGCGGCGCTCCCCAGGATTTTTGAGCGGTTCACGCGTGCCCATGAGGACCTGGCCGAAGTGCGACAGGTCGGCGGCATGGGGCTCGGGCTCTCCATCGTGGAAGACTGCGTGCGTGCCATGGGCGGACGAATCGAGGTCACGTCGATCGAACGGGGCGGAGCGACGTTCATCATGACGCTGCCGACCACGGGCGCGTAGACGAGTCGCACCGTCGTGACCGCCTGCGGCGGCAGCATTGACTTAAGTTCGCGGTACGACGTTCTGGTTCATGCGAAACAGATTCGACGGGTCGTATCTGGCTTTCAACGCTGTCAGCGGCGCTAGTGTCTCTGCACCATACGCGGCCTGTAGTCCCTCAGATCCTGCGTCGCCGCTCAAATAGTTGACATAGGCGGCCGTCGATAAATACGGACGCATCGCCGCGAAGAAGCCGCGGGTCCACGCGATGTTCGCGTCTGTGTCTTTGGGATCTGACCACGCGGAAGTGATCACGAGGTTGTACGACCAGCCTCGATGGGCGAACGCCGTTGCCGACTCCGGCACGCGGCCCATCGCACCTTCGCCATGTTCGAGCACGACCGTGTTTCCGCAGCATCCAGCCGAGACCACCGCCGAGCGTCAATCCCGACACGCCAGTCACCGATACGAACCCCCCGGTGGCGGCGAGCTCGTAGTGCTGGAGCGCATCGTTCACCTCGCCCCACGTGCAGCCGGCCTCGACCCACACGGTGCGCGCCGTGTCGCCGATCACAATCCGCTTCATCGCAGACAGGTCGATGACGAGACCATCCTCACAGACGGGGTACCCGCAGATGTTGTGCCCAGTACTCCGGATGGACACCAGCACACCCCGCGTTCGCGCGAAGTTGGCCGCTTCGATCACGTCCATCGTATTCACGCACCTGGCGATCAACGCCGGGCGGCGATCGATCGTGGCCGTCGCCTACGTGGAAGCTGGACGCGCGAAGGGCAAGGCCATTGTCTCGCTCATGTGACGCTGCCGCGAATCCGTGTCTGAGCCGCCGCGAAGGCCTCGGGAGACTGGGGTTTCACGTACAGCACAAAGACCCGAGGCTGCGTCCGCCGTATTTTTTCTTCCATGTCGACGACAATGCGCTCGATCTCCGGAGTGGTCAGCCGATCCTCGAACTGGACGCTGAGTGCGACGACGACCTGGTCCGGCGCGAGCTGAGCTGAGACGAGCCCGTTCGGGCTGACCACGCCAGCGGTCGCCCTGGCGATCGCGAAGACGTCGTGATGAAGCTTCGGGTCCGCGCGCTCACCGATCAACAGGGCCTTGCTCTCGCGCGCGAGCAGCGCCGAGATGGCGCCAAGTAACACGCCAATGGCGAGGGACGCGATGCCGTCAATCCTCGGCTCGTGCCAGCGGATCGATGCCCACGTCCCGGCAAAGACAATGCCGATGCCGATGAGGGCCGCAGTGTCTTCGAGCAGGACGACGAATTGAGGCGGATCCTTGCTGGCTCTGATCGCCGCCAGGTAACCGTCATGCCCAACGGAGGGCCTGAAGCCTCTCCGTGCGATCAGCCACGAGGTACCCTCGAAGACAAACGACAGCGTCAGGACGATGTAGATGAGACCGGGATGTTCAATCGGCTGGGGGTGGCGGATGTGATCGACACCTTCGATTACAGATGCGATGCCGCCAAGACCAAACAACAGGAGCGCGACGATGAAGCTCCAGAAGTACAGCTCGCGCCCATACCCGAACGGGTGCTCGGCGTCGGGGCGACGCCGCGACCGTCGCATTCCGTACAACAGGAGCACTTCGTTGCCGGTATCGACCACACTGTGGACCGCCTCCGAGACCATCGCGGACGATCCGGAGAGCGCCGCCGCCGCGATCTTCGTGATCGCCACGAGGAGGTTCCCGATGACCGCCGCCCACACGGTCGTGCTCGAAGCGGACCTCGCCATCGTGACTCCCTTCCTCTCTGCCATCCTCGAGCCCGGTCGAGGGCTTCCTCGACTTTCTCGCCTGCTGTCCCTGATCGTGCACGCAGGAAGTACGGCGTCGCTTATCTTGACTTCAAGATACCTTGCGGTGAACGATCGCCGCTGTACGCATTCATGACACAGTCCATGGACACCGACGGATGACCGCAGCGAGGGACGCCATTGCCGGCTCGCATCTCTGGCTGGTGCTCATGAAGGCGCACCGCTCCCTGATGCGCCATGCCGAGCGAAGTCACAAGGCGCACGAACTTGGCCTGTCCGACTTCGTGGTGCTCGAAATGCTCCTCCACAAGGGACCGCAGAAGGTCAATGACATCGGCCGGCGCGTGGCCCTCACCAGCGGGGCGATCACCACCGCGGTCGACCGGCTCGAGGAGCGCCGCCTGGTGGTCCGCACCTCCGACCGGTCGGATCGCCGTGCGCGGGTGGTCAAGCTCACCGCCAGGGGCGAAGACCTGATCCGCCGTGTGTTCCACCACCACGCGGAGGTGCTGGACCGCGCCGCCGGGGGGCTCACCACCAGGGAGCGGGCCACGCTCGTCGAGCTGCTGAAGAAGCTCGGCCTCTTCGCGGAACGCCTTGCCGATACCGACGACGGCGTCTGAGCTCGCGCTGTATCTTGATATCAAGATACTTTACGTGTAGCTTTATCGATGGGAGGCACTCATGGAACACGTTGATGTCGTGATCACGGGCGGCACCGGGACGGTCGGTCGCCAGGCCTTGAAAGCCCTGCTCGCCGCCAGGACTCGACGCGTGCGCGCGCTGGTTCGCGACACCGCCAGCGCGAAATGGATCGCGGACGCCGGTGGCGAACTGGCCGAGGGTTCCTTCGCCGACGCGGAGGCGGTGACCCGCGCCTTCACCGGCGCCGACACGCTGGTCCTCATCACCCCCGCCGGCCCTCGTGCGTTCGAGCAGGCGGCGACCTTGCTCAGCCTCGCCACGCGGGCCGGTGTGCGCAAGGTCGTTCGATTGTCTGCCATCAAAGCTGCGGAGGATGGACCGACCGACAACACGCGGCAGCACGGCAAGACCGAGCGGGCGATTCGCGACTCCGGCCTGACGTCGGTCATCCTCCGGCCGAACTATTTCATGCAGAACCTCCTCGGCAGCCTGCGCTCGGTGCTCGGCGAAGGCCGGTTGTATGCCGGCATGGGCAACGGGCGGATCGCGCTGATCGATGCGCGCGATGTGGGCGACGCCATCGCCGCCGCCGCCAGCGCGGACGCCTTTGATGGATCGGTGCTGGAACTGTCCGGTCCACGAAGCATCGGGCACGACGTCGTGGCTGCCGAACTTGGCCGGGGCCTCGGCCGCGACGTGTCGTATGTCGCCGTCGCGCCGGAAGCCGCCGGTGAAGCGGTACGGGCGTTCGGCCTTGACGACTGGACCGTCCAGGTCATCACCGATTACGCGCGCGCCTACTCCGGCGGGTTTGGTGATTTCGTCACCGGCTCGGTGGAGGCGCTGACCGGGCATCCGGCCCGCGATATCGCGACGTTCGTGCGCGAGGTGCTCGTGCCGGCGGCGACCGGCGCGGTCAGGCCGGAACCCATCGCACAGCCGTAAGCGCCTGATACCGGGGCATCAACAACCCTTACGTTCCCGCTGCTGTGCCGTGGCCATTTCCGCGGCGCGGCCTGGTCGCCATGAACACCGCCGCCGCGGCGCCCAGCCCGACCGCCGTTCGCAAACATGGCTTCGGCAGCCACTTCATCGCGCCCAGGACGAGTGCCGGCGGCTCAGTGGCCTGCGGCGACGAACGCGAGACACGTGGGTGCCCGGTCCGGGGAATCGGCGCGTGTTCCGCAAATGGATCCAGGCAGCCCTGGACGAAGGCGATGAGGTCCGGCGGTCCGCGCCCCGCCGGTGCCACTGTCGAGTCGATCCGACCGTATTGCGGCCGGCACGCCGAACCTCCGGAGGGCCGGTTTGCGCACGCCGGTCCTGACGTGCCTCGAAGAGCCGCGGCACTGCCGCTTGACCGGTCACTGGTTGCTCCGGTTTACCCTCCTCCGGTAATGCGATTCGCTGCGCCGCCCCAGCCGCTTACGTAACCTGACGATCAAAAGGACGGCGGTGAAGTCGTCGCGATGACACCCATCACGAACCAGCGGCCGGCCGAGACGCGCCGACGGAATCCGTTTGCGCGATAGATGCCACTCACGCGCTGCCGTTGAGTGACGCCGCGGGTCTGGATGAATCGGCCCAGCATGGGCGCGCGGTTGTTGTAGGCCCGTGGGTGGAGCACGCATCGACGTCGGGCAATCACCACCATCTGACCAGTGTTACAAGGTCAGGTCGCGCGACCGGACGCACTTCCTCATTGCTGACGCTTCCTGAGGATGGCGTCAATTCTCTTCGACGGTAGATTTGTTCAAACCCGTGATTCCTGCTTCGGACCCGAAACGCCGGCGGCACGATCTGCCGCGCTTCGTCCTTACCGTCGACGTCGGCGATGAGCCAGGCCTTGTGATTCCCGTCCCTGCATCCCCACTCGGCCAGTGAAAACCGCTCTTCAGGAACAGATTGACAACGCGCGCGCACGCAACCCCTTTCGGGGTCGTGTGGTACTTCGATGAGAAAGCGTGCCATGGTGTCTTTCGCTCACTGCTGAACACGTGGAGTCGTGTGGTGCCCGTCTGCGGTCAGGTGGTTGACGAGGATCGAGAGAACTGCCCAGCACGGCATCACCGGGCCGCATGGTGTCAGGAGCGGCTGCGGTGGACGCGACCGCTCAGCCCCTCGCGTACTCGGGCAGTGTGAAATCGTCGTGCAGCGAGCGCGCCCAGAACGGCTTGCCGAGCCACGGCAGCGCGAACGCACGCACGGCAAGCTTGCGCACCATCACACCCGTGTCTGTTTGCGGTGCGAAAAACCCGCGGAACCAGACCGCTCCCTTCTGTTTACCTGAGACGAACGTCCGCAGCCGGCGCTCGTATGCGGCGAATGCGCGCGCGCTGTCGCCGTTGGATCGATGCACTTCTCCGGCCAGGACGTACGCCTCGAGCATCCCGAGGCCCGAACCCTCGCCGGCGAGGAGCGACGGACAGGCCGCGGCATCGCCGACGAGCGCCACGCCGTCGGCGCCCCACTGCGGCAGATGGATCTGGCTCACGCGATCGAAGTACACGTCCTCGGCGGCGTCCATCGCATCGAGCAATTCCGGTACTTCCCATCCCATGTCGCCGAACGCCTGCCGCAGCACGGGACGCGGGTCGCCATGGCCCCGATGATCGGCACCGACGCGTTCGGTACCGCACACCAGCATGACCACCGTTTCGTCGTCGCGCAGCGAGACCCGTGACGCCTGACGCCCGCGCACGGTATTCGACACGAAGACCAGCTCGTCGCGATGCGGGTAGCCTCGGACCCGAAAAGCTGCGACATAACAATCGAGAAAACGTTCGAATCGCGCTTCCGGGCCGAAAGCGAGGGCGCGCACCTGCGAATGCAGTCCATCGGCCCCGACGACCAGATCGAATCGCTCCTGCCGGCCGTCCGTGAACGTGACGAGCGACTCGGCGCCCTGTTTGGTGATCGCGCTGATCGAGACGTTGAAATGCATCGGGATGCCTTGACAGGCGCCGGCGAGCGCGGATGCCAGATCAGCCCGCGCCACGCTGATGAAGCGGCCCCGCTGTGCCTCGTACAACGGTGTCAGATCCATATGCGCTTCCTCGCGGCCGTTCCGATCGACCATCTGCAACCGCTGCATTTCATAGCCGCGTTCGCGCAACGTCGAGATGATGCCCATGCGCTCCGCGATCTCGTACCCGAGTCCCCAGAAGTCGATGAGGTACCCGCCTGTTCGCACGGCCGGCGCCCGCTCGAAGAGCACCGGATCGTGGCCCGACCGTCGGAGCCAGTAGGCGAGTGTCGGGCCAGCGATGCCCATCCCGTTGATGGCGACTCTCATGTCGGATGTCCTTTCTCGTCGTTCATCGTCGCGCCCGACCGGAGCACGTCGATCGAGGGCCCGAGCTCCCGCCGCAGTGCGTCCTCGGCCGCCTCCAGCACGAGCGCCGTTACCGATCCGAAGTGGTAGTGGACCAGCGCGGGGTTCACGCCCGCGCGCTCCGCGATGGTGCGGGTCCGCACGCGGTCGATGCCGATCTCGGCCATCAGGGCAATCGTCGCGGCGCCTTCACACGCGAATACGGCGCCCCGCCGGCGCGATACCGCCGGCAGCTCCAGGCTCGCGGCTAGAACGCCACCTTCCCTATCCGGCCAGTCGGTCAAACGAACCGGACCCACAGTCAAGCCGTCTCCTGGCGCGGCCCGCGAGAATACGCGAATGAGACTGTTGGCTATCTTGGCTCACCCCGACGACGAGTCACTCGGCTTCGGTGGAACGTTGGCGAAATACGCGGCGGAAGGGGTCGAGGTGTTTCTCCTGACCGCAACGCGGGGTGAACGTGGACGGTACCTCGGGCATCGCCTTGGGGATGGCGGACATCCTGGCCCGGCGGCGCTCGCCGCCATCCGCGAGGCCGAGTTGCGCAATGCGGCCACGGTACTCGGCGTGTGCGACGTCTCGCTGCTCGGTTACGCCGACGGAGGTCTCGATCGCGCGGTGCCCCGTGAGGCCGTCAGCCGTATCGCCGAGCATATCGCGCGCGTGCGCCCGGACGTGATCGTCACCTTTGGACCCGATGGCGCCTATGGACATCCCGATCACATCGCCATCTCGCAATTCACGACCGCCGCCGTGGTGACCGCGACGACCCCTGTGTTGAAGCTCTACTACCTGGCGTGGTCGCAGACCTCGTGGGACGCGTATCAGGCGGCGGTTGGGACACTGTGCTCGACGGTCGATGGTATCGAACGACAGGCGACGCCCTGGCCGGACTGGGCGGTGACGACAGTGGTCGATACGCGAATCGTCTGGCCAGTGGTGCGGCGCGCTGTCTTCTGCCACGAGTCGCAGGTGTCCGCAT
>Ga0308173_10002362_pt1 | contig 10007 bp, 8 predicted proteins | sample PhyPR1_FD_203716 | JGI IMG/M metagenome (GOLD analysis project Ga0308173, IMG submission 203716) | Soil microbial communities from UC Gill Tract Community Farm, Albany, California, United States - DLSLS.P.R1 | ecosystem: Environmental > Terrestrial > Soil > Agricultural land | place: USA... | reverse complement strand
GGGCGTCAACCGGCTGCATGAGCCCAAGAGCGGTGACGTGCTCCTGGCCGGCGACAGCACCCTGGCAGCCAACCCGGACACCCTGCGGACCCGCATCGGCATGGTGTTCCAGCACTTCAACCTTTTCCCGGACCACACCGCCGAGGAGAACGTGGCCCTGGCCCTCTGGAGCGTCAAGCGGATGCCCAAGGCCCGCGCGATGGAACTCGCCCGCCGCCGGCTCGCCGAAGTAGGGCTCGCCGAACGCGCCGACCACCGCCCCCGGGACCTCTCCGGTGGCCAGCAGCAGCGCGTCGCCATCGCCAGGGCCCTGGCCATGGAACCGGAAGTGATGCTCTTCGATGAGGCCACCAGCGCCCTTGACCCCGAACTGGTCAAAGGCGTCCTGAACCTCATGGCGGGCCTCGGACGCCGCGGCATGACGATGCTGGTGGTCACCCACGAAATGGGGTTCGCCCGCAAAGTCGCGGACCAGGTGGTCTTCATGGATGAAGGCGAGGTCGTGGAAGTCGGAACACCGGCCCAGCTCTTCGACAACCCGCGCAGCGAACGCCTCCAGCGCTTCCTCTCGGAGGTGCTCTGATGGGCCGTCACCCAATGGCAACGCCCGCGGCAGCACCCATCCGGACCGCCGTCGTCGGCTATGGAGTCTCCGGCAAGGTCTTCCACGCCCCGCTGATCGCGGCGGATCCGGCTTACTCGCTGGACGTGATCGTCACGTCCCAGCCGGAGCGCGCCGCGGAGGCGGCCCGCCTCTACCCGCAGGCACGGATTGTGGGGACGCCGGACGAACTCTTCGCCAGCGCATTGGACCTGGACCTGGTTGTCCTGGGTACGCCGCCGCGCACGCACTACGGCCTGGCCGCAACGGCGATCGCCCACGGCCTGCACGTGGTGGTGGACAAACCCTTCGTGCCAACCTCCGCCTTGGGCGAGGAGCTGATCAGCAGGGCGTCCGACGGCGGCGTGCAGCTGACGGTGTTCCAGAACCGACGGTGGGATGCGGACTTCCTCACCCTGCAGAAGGTGCTGGCGTCCGGCGTCCTGGGCCAGGTCAACAGTTTTGAGTCACGGTTCGAATGGTGGCGTCCCGAAGGCTTTGGAAACTGGCGGGACACGGTTTCCCTGGCCGAGGGCGGCGGCATCCTCCACGATCTCGGGGCGCACTTGATAGACCAGGCCATCCAGCTCTTCGGTCCCGTGGAGCGCACGTACGGCGAAACCGCCAACCGCGGGCCGCATCCGGACGCGGCCGACACCGAAGCCTTCGTGTCGCTGCTGCATACCTCGGGAGTCCGCACCCGGCTTTGGATGAACGGCATGGCTGCCCAGGCCGGGGCACGGTTCCACGTCCTCGGCTCCGAGGCCGGCTACACCAAGTGGGGCCTGGACGGACAGGAACCTGCCCTCGCCGCCGGGATGCCGCCGTCGGATCCTGCTTACGGAATGGAACCCCAGGAGCGTTGGGGGCTCCTGGGCACGGACGGGGCAACCACGCCCGTTCCCGCCGAACGCGGCTCCTACCCGCAGTTCTACATGCAGCTGGCCGCCGCCCTGCGGGGGGAGGGGCCGCTGCCCGTCGATCCCGCCGAACCGCTCGAAGTACTGAAAGTCATCGAGGGCATTCACGCCCTGGCCTGACCTTCCACCAAATTCTCCCTGCCGACGCAGCGTCCGCGTCGTCCGCCACCACGAACTTCACAGAAAGGGACACCATGTCCTCTGCTCCAGCCACCAAGCGCGTCGCCGTCATCGGCGGCGGTATCCTCGGCGTTTCCACCGCAGTGCACCTGCTCCGCGAAGGCGCCTCCGTGATCCTCCTGACCGAGCGCGGCCTGGCCAGCGAAGCGAGCGGCCGCTCATTGTCCTGGCTCAACTCTGCCGGCGAACGGTCCACCCCCTACCACCAGCTGCGGGTCGCCGGCGTGGACCGCTACCGCACGCTCTTCGCCTCAGACCCCAACCGGGAATGGCTGCAGTTTGGCGGCGGCCTCATGTGGAACGCCGACGGACAGCGCGAGGCCACCGAGGCCCGGCACGCCTACGAAAAGTCCATCGGCTACGACTCCAAGCTGCTTGCCCCGGCTGGGATCGCCTCCGCCACCCCCGGAATCGATGCGGATGCCGTACCGGAAAACGCCATCTTCAACCCCGGCGAAGGCTGGGTCAGCCTGCCGGACCTGATCGAATTCCTCATGGAGGAGTTCCATGCCCGCGGCGGCGAACTGGTCCTCAACGCCGGCAAGGCCTCCGTCATGGTGGAGGGCGGCCGCACCACCGGTGTAGAGACGTCGGCGGGCGGGACCTACCCGGCCGACGCCGTCCTGGTGGCCTGCGGCGCAGCAACCCCCGCCGTCGTCGAATCCCTGGGCGTGCGCATCCCCAATGGTTCCCCCGTGTCCATGCTGGTAGTGACCAAGCAGGTGCAGCACAATGTGGCAGCCGTAATGAACACCCCGCGCGCCGCAGTCCGGCCGAACCCGGGCGGCACCTTCGCCCTGGACCACGACTGGTACGAAGACCGCATCACCGAGCACGCGGACGGCTCCTTCAGCATCCCGGACGAGGTGGTGCAGGAACTGGCCGATGAGGCGTCCAAGCTGATTGCCGGCAACCCGGAACTGAAGCCCGCGTCCTGGAAGATGGGCTACAAGCCAATTCCCGGTGACGGCGAACCGGTCCTGGGCGAACTGGGCCAGGTGCCCGGCTGCTTCGTTGCCTTCACCCACTCCGGCGCCACGCTGGGACTCATTGCCGGCGAACTTCTCGCCGGGGAAATCCTGACCGGCAGGAAGCACCCCATGCTGGCCAGCTTCCGGCCGGGGCGTTTCTCCTAGGCTGTCCCGGAAGCTGTACCGGATAGAGGCGGGGCCGCACCTGCGGCTCCGCCTCTTCCGCGCGGGGATTAACTGCCTAAATGTCCGGTGAGGCGGCGGTGGAACCCGGTGCTGCGCTCATCAAGGCCTTCGATCGCCACCGTTGCCCCGTGGTCCGCGTACTTCGTTTCGATGGAGTCCAGGGCGGCGACGGTTGAGGCGTCCCAGATCTGGGCGCGGCTGAGATCGATGGTCACCGAGGCGGGGTCATCGGCGTAGGCGAAATGCTCCACCAGGTCGTTGCTGCTCCCGAAGAACAGCGGCCCCACCACCTGGTAGCGGACGCTTTCGCCGTCACCTGCCACGGTCCGCTCAACGCTGATGACGTGGGCCACCCGGCGGGCGAACAGCACCATCGCCAGGATGACGCCCACCAGCACGCCGTAGGCCAGGTTTCCCGTGAAGACCACGACGGCGACGGTGACACCCATGACGACCGTCTCCGGGATGGGCATCCGCTTCAGGGTGGACGGTTTGACGCTGTGCCAGTCCACGGTGGTGACGGCAACCACCATCATGACCGCCGCGAGGGCCACCATGGGGATCTGCCCCATGATGGAGCTGAGCCCCGTGACCAGGGCCAGCAGGAACAGCCCCGCCACGAACGTCGAAATACGGGTGCGGGCCTGGCCGGTCTTCACGTTGAGCACCGTTTGGCCGATCATGGCGCACCCGGCAATGCCGCCGTAGAAACCGGCGAAGATGTTCGACACCCCCAGGGCCCAGGATTCGCGGCCCTTATGGGAAGGGGTGTCGGTGATGTCGTCGACCAGCTTCGCCGTGAGCAGCGTTTCCATGAGGCCCACGAAAGCGACGCTCAGCGCGGTGGGCAGGACCAGCTGGAAGGTGGCAAGGTCAATCGGGAAAAGGAACGGGGTGATGCCCGGCAGCTTGCCCGTGAGCGGGCCCTCATCCGCCACGTTCGGAACGGAGAGTCCCGCGATGATGACGATCGCCGTCACGACGACGATGGCCACCAGCGGCGACGGGACCACCTTGGTGAAGCGCGGAAGGATGAAAATGATCGCGAAGGTCAGGGCGAACAGCACGTAGGCGAGCCAGGGGACATTGAGGACATGGGGCACCTGCGCCATGAAGATCAGCACACCCAGGGCGTTGACGAACCCGATCATCACCGATCGCGGGATGAACCGCATCAGGCGGGCCAGTCCGGCCAGGCCAAAGACCACCTGGATCACGCCCGCAAGGAGCACTGCCGGGAGGACATACTGCGTTCCGTGCTCATGAACCAGCGGGGCGATCACCAGGGCGACGGAACCGGCTGCGGCAGTCACGACGCCGGGCCGTCCGCCAAGGATCGACATTGCCAGGGCCAGCACGATGGAGGCGACAAGGCTCACCATGGGATCCACCCCGGCGACGATCGAGAACGAAATGACTTCCGGGACCAGGGCCAAAGTGGTGACCATGCCGGCCAGGACCTCGCGGGACAGCTGGCGCGGAGAGCGCAGGACGGTAAGGACCGTGATCGGTTGCCGGACAGGGCGGGTAGGGTCGGCGACGGCCAAGGAGCGGCTCCAGGGGATTGGCTCTCCTGGGAGAGCGGGCGGGCTACGTTTCGGCGCGCCACGATGCGCACGGGTCCAGCCAAGCCATGGAAAGACAATGGGTGGAAAAGAGAATGCCGCCAGTGGCTTTCGGCTGCGCATGCAACACTACCGACGATGCCGGGGTGCTCAAACCCCGGGGACTTCCGGTCCGTTGCCAAACTGTGGCGTTTCTGCCCGTACGCGGCCCGGGGCGGAAGTAAGTACGACTGATAAAATGACCGGGTTGCAGGGCGGCCTTTTGAAGCTGGGGCGAGCAGTGCCGTAACAAGCTAGGGGACCACACGATCATGACGGCAGGCGGGTCACACCTCAGGATGCCGGAGAGCCGGCCGGGCACACCGGCCGGGGTTTCCGTGCCCGCCAAGGGACGCGCCTACCTGGCAACCCTCGAAGGTTTCATCGGCGCCCTCATGATGTTCGTCGGCTCCATTGGCACGGGTTGGATCGCCAACGGGTCACCCATGATCCGCCAACCGGTAGTGATTGCGCTCCGCACCGAAGGCTGGGGCGTGGCGGTCTCCACCGTGCTGCTGACGGCCGGCGCCATGCTCCTCATGCGCTCCTGGCTCCGGCTGGGCCAACGGCTGGGGGACTGGGGACAGTCGTCGCTGCGGTCCGTGATGGTGGCCATTTCGGCGTGGTCGCTGCCGTTGTTGTTCTGCGTCCCGGTCTTCTCCCGGGACGTCTACGCCTATACCGGCCAGGGCCGGCTGGTCCAGGAGGGCCAGAACCCCTATGAGGTGGGCATTTCCACCCTCAATAACTGGTTCTCCCTGGGTGCCGATCCCGCCTGGGCGGAAAACCGGACCCCCTATGGACCGTACTTCCTGTGGCTGGCACGCGCGGTGGTGGGACTGACTGGAGCACAGCCGGACGCGTCCGTGCTGCTCTTCCGCCTCCTGGCCGGCGTCGGCGTGCTGCTCTGCGTTATTTACGTGCCCAGGCTCGCCGAACTGCACGGAATTAACGGTGCGCGTGCGCTCTGGATCTCCGTGGCCAACCCGCTGTTCCTCATCAGTTTCATCGCCAGTGCCCACAACGACGCCCTGATGGTGGGGCTCGCCGTCGCCGGCGTCTACTTCGCCGCCACCCGGCGGTACCTGCTGGGGATCCTGCTCGTGACCGCGTCCATCGGCATCAAGCCGATCACCGTGCTGCTGCTGCCGTTCCTGGGCCTCATGTGGGCCGGCCCCACCGCCTCCTGGCCGCGCAAGTTCCTGATGTGGGCCGCGACGGCGGGCATCAGCTTCGGTGTGCTGGCCGTCAGCGGCATCCCCTACCACCTGGGCATCGGCTGGACCTGGGCCATCATGGACCCCACCCCCGGCTACACCGGCTACTCGCCATCGGGCTTCCTGGGCCAGCAGGTGGAAATGCTCGCCAACGCGCTGGGACTGCCCGGCGGGACGCTGGCAACCTGGCTTCGGACCGCCATGAAGTGGGCCGCGATCGCCCTGGTCCTGCTGCTGATGTTCCGTGGGGACTACTCGCGGGGGGTGCGCCGGATGGCCCTGGCGTTTACCGCCGTCGTGATGCTCTCACCCATCATCCAGCCCTGGTACATCTTGTGGTTCCTGCCGTTCCTGGCCGTCACCGGGATCCGCGACGACTGGCAGATCCGGTCGCTGTACGTGGGCGTGACGTTCTTTGTGGTGTTCGGCGCCCAGGACCAGCTCTCCGTCTGGTCGTTCGTGGAACTGCCCATCGACGCCTCGTCCCTGGCGTTCTTCACCGCCCTGGCATTCACGTTCTACCTGCTGGTCCTGGACGTCCACACGCGCAAGCTGCTTATCGAAGGCAAACCCCTGGACCTTGCCCGGCGGGGCTGGGTGTGGGCGGTGGAGCGCCGGGCCGCGCGCCGGGCTGATGCCCGGGCCGCCGCCGTCAAACAGTCCGAGGGCAGCTAGCCGCCAAACCGGGTCAGGCCCCGGCAGGTACCTGTGCCGAGGCTTTCCGGCCCAGCTCCGCGGTGCGCTTCACCGACCACCACAGCAGCACCACCAGGAGCACGTTGCGGGTGGTGAGGATTGCGGCCATGACGGGGTGGGCGTGGATCAGGGGGGTGTAGAACAGCGGGTAGATCACGAACGTTGTCATCGCAATGCCCATCAGCAGGGCGGCCGGGACCTTCCAGCGCTCCCAGTCGTGGGCCAGCCCGGCGATGATCACCGGTGCCAGCCAGATGATGAACTGCGGAGACCCCACCTTGTTGAACACGATGAACGCGGTGACCATCATGAGCGCGCCTTCGAGGAACAGTTCTTCACGTTCGGCACCGCGCCGCAGGGCGCGCACCAGCAGGATGGCGGCAGTGATGGCCGCGAGGATCAGCAGCGGCTGCATCAGGAACGCGGCCGCGCCGGCGCCCGGACCGTAGACCTCGGTGGAGTTGATGGCCGTGTTGTCTGCCATCTTCGAGCCGGCGATGTGGAAAACGCTCAGCCACACCCACGGCGTGGAGAACGTGGCCTCGAGCTGCATGCCGCGCTCGCCCTGGTTCAGGAGGAAGTCCATGATGTGCGGCAGCCCGCCGGTCAGCCACGTGCCCAGGCCCACGGCAGCGGTGACGGCGGCCCCGGCGAGGATCACCTGCATCCGCTTGTGGCTGGCGATGACGATCGGTACCAGAACGGCGGCCGGCCATACCTTCACCCAGGTGGCGATGCTGAGCAGGACCCCTGCCACTACCGGGCGTTCGGCCGCATAAAGCAGGGCGATCAGCACGATCGGCGCCGTGATGCCTTCCACCCGCGCAAAGCCCAGGTAGCCCATGAACACCGTGAAGAAGAGCCACCACCAGGCCGGCGCGATGCCCGTCATCCTCCGCGGGCCGCGGGTGAGGTAGAGCAGGCCGACGGCGTTGAGCGCCGTAATGATCAGGAACCAGGCCAGCAGGTAGAGGCTGGGCCCGGCGATGTTGGCGAGGAAGATGGGGATCTGCGCCAGCACCGGGTAGACCCAGGGGCTGATCTTGCCGGTCAGGTCCGGCGGGTTGTAGCCGTCCATGGCCCACTGCCGGTACTGCTCCGTGTCGCTGAAGGTATCGCCGTTCAGGAAGAAGGATGCCATCCAGCCCAGGAAGTACACATGGACGACGGCGAAGCCCCACCACACGCTGGACGGGCGGGCGAACCAGTCCACCACTTTTGCCGGGAGCAGTTTGGTGCGGACCGTCACCAGGCGGTCAAAGAACCTCGTGGAAATTTCAGGTCTCCTTGAGCGCGGGGGCGGGTGCGGTGGTCTTCTTGCCCAGCGAGTAGAGGCGCCGGACGCTCCACAGGAACAGGACCACCAGCAGGACGTTGCGGATGGTCAGCACCAGGGCCATCCAGGGGTTGTTGTGGCTCAGGGCGTCGTAGAAGAGCGGGTAGATGAAGTAGGTTGCCACGGCGATGGCGATCAGCATTGCTGCCGGCACGCGCCATTCACGCCAGCTGTGGGCGAGGCCGACCGCAACGGCGGGGCCGAGCCACACCATGAACTGGGGCGAACCCACCTTGTTGAAGACCACGAATGCGGTGGCCAGGGTCAGGGCGCCAGCCAGGAGCAGTTCGGTACGGTCCACGCCGCCGGCCACCTTGTGCTGCTTTCCGTTGTGCAGGGCCCAGAAGGTCAAGCCGGCCACCAGGAGTGCGGCCAGGACCAGGAGGGGCTGCATCAGCACGGACATGGTGGCGGTGCCGGGGCCATCCACCTGCATGGAGTTGATGTCCGTGTTCATGTACATGCGGGAGCCGCCGACGTTCAGGACGGAGAGCCACAGCCAGGGCGTGGTGAACGTGGCCTCGAGCTGCATGCCTCGGTCGCCCTGCTGGGTGAGGAAGTTCAACAGCTTGGGGACGCTGCCCACGGCCGCTGCCAGCGCAACGACGACCGCCGTCGTCGCAATTCCTGCCAGTACCACCAGCAGGCGGTTCTTCACGACGGCGAAGAGGGCCAGCATGATGGCCGCGGGCCAGACTTTCACCCAGGTGCCGATAGCGAGCAGGACGGAGGCGATGAACGGGCGCCCAACGCCGTAAGCAAGGGCCACCAGGACCAGCGGGGCGGTGAGGCCGTCCACGCGGGCGAAGCCCAGCCAGCCCATCAGGAAGGTGAATGCCAGCCACCACCAGCCGGCGGGGATGGCACGGGTGTTTCGGCCCCGCTCGGTAAGTTTCAGCAGCGCCCAGCCGTTGAGCAGCGTGGTCATGAGGACCCAGAGGAAGAAAAACGGCCCGGGTCCGGCCATGCCTGCGATGGCCATGGGGATGAGCGCCAGGATGGGGTACACCCAGGGGCTGGGACCTCCCCTCAGGTTCGCGTCGTTGAAGCCGGCCATGGCCCAGTCGCGGTAGATGAAGGTGTCGCTGAACGCCTCACCGCGGAGGGAGAGGGAGGCTGCGAAGACCAGGAAGACAAGGTGCACCACGATGAAGCCGCCCAGCAGGCCGCGCCCGGTATTCAACCGGTTCCGCACTGGGGTGGGGAGGATGACGTTGCGGATCCTGGTCAGGGTGCCGAAGAGAGCGTCGGTGGAAATGGCGGGATCCTTGTCAGGTCGTGGCACACGTATGGCTTTGTGCTGGTGGCTGGGTTCTGCCGCATGGCTGGTTCAGGGGCATCGGAGCCGTCCGGAAACAGCTTCCACTCCTGTCCAACTCTAATTCACGGTGCTTTGGCGCCCGTAATTGCGGGACGATGCCCGGGCCGTCACGGTTTTGACCTGCGGCGACTTATTACTTGATTTTTCAAGTTGCTGGTGATCCATTACTCCGGCATCATGAACTGGGCACAAAAGTGCCTGACTTCGTCTGCACCCCTGGGGAGCGCAGGTGCTGGATATGACCCCCTACCCCCCAACACACTAAGGCTAGACCCATGAACTTCCCGCTGACCCTCACCGTGTCCGACCGCCAGAGCATGGACCGCGAGCTCGATGCTGCCGTCGCTGCCGCCAAGGCCCATGCGCTGGATGGCAAGCGCCACGGCATCCTGGTAACCCGGCACGGTGTGGACAAGTTCACCGTTGCCCTCAGCGACGCGGTTCCCTTCGGCCTGACCCGCGAACAGCAGGCCTGGTAGGTCCTCTTCCCGGTGCCGGCGGGGTGTTGCCGGTTGCCGGCGGCGGCACCCTGGGCGCCGTCGGTGCTGTGCCTCCTGCCGCCGTCGTCTAATTGCCGGTGCTGTTATCCGCGTCGCCGGCCACGCGGTTGCTTTGCTGCTGCAGCCGGTCGATGTGCTTTGACGCCTCCGCCTTGCTCAGGTCCGCGGGAAGTTCCTCCCCGGCCTCCCGCGCCAGCGTATCGAGGTAGCTGCGCTGTGCCGCGGTCATGGGTTCATCCCCGGTAACCCAGTCTTCCGGGTCCCTGTTGAGGCCTGCGTTGGGTTCGGGTTCCGGGCTGCCAATTGTTTCCTGGTTGCTGTCGCTCATGGGTACGAGTCTAGGGCGGGGCACCGACATTCCGCAGGAGCGGAAACGTTTGGGTAGGTAAAGAAAAAACCAAGCCTGGCACGGGAGAATGGCCTGATGGATACGAAACTCGCAGTGGCTGTGCTGGGGACAGGGATCATGGGAGCG
>Ga0308173_10002361_pt1 | contig 10007 bp, 12 predicted proteins | sample PhyPR1_FD_203716 | JGI IMG/M metagenome (GOLD analysis project Ga0308173, IMG submission 203716) | Soil microbial communities from UC Gill Tract Community Farm, Albany, California, United States - DLSLS.P.R1 | ecosystem: Environmental > Terrestrial > Soil > Agricultural land | place: USA... | reverse complement strand
TCGCGGGCGAGCGCGACGCCCATGCGCCGGTTCTTGAGCGTCTTGGGCTTGGCGAAGATGCGGAGGTCGACCGGCCGGCCCGGGGCGCCGAGCGTGAGCGCATCGGCAATTCCGTCGAACGCGAAGTCGTCGCTTTCGCGATCGGCTAGGATCACCGCCGATGCCGACGGTCCGGCCAGCTCGACCGACGGGATCGGAAGCCCGAGCACGGCACGAAGGTGGAGCTCGAACTCGTTGGGAAACTGCGAAACGAGCGTGACCAGCCCGGTGTCGTGCGGACGCGGCGACAGCTCGGAGAAGATCGCCTGGTCGCCGCGGACGAAGAACTCGACTCCGAAGATGCCGTGGCCCCCGAGCGCCTCGACCACCTTGCGCGACTGAAATCGCGCGGATTGAAGCGCCTCGCGCGGAATCCCCGCCGGCTGCCAGCTCTCGCGATAGTCGCCCGCCTCCTGGCGGTGGCCGATGGGCGCGCAGAAGATCACGCCGTCCTTGGTGGCGACCGTCAGCAGCGTGATCTCGCTGTCGAACTCGATGAGCTCCTCGACGATCACGCGCGGCCGGTCGCCACGCATGTTCGCCACCGCATAGTCCCACGCGGCGCCGACCTCGTCCCCGCTCGTGACGGTAGTCTGGCCCTTGCCCGAGCTCGACATCACCGGCTTGACCACGCACGGCAAGCCAACCTCCTGGGCGCCTGCGATCGCCTCCTCGCGCGTTTCCGCAAAGCGGTAATTGGATGTGACGAGGCCAAGCTCCCTGGCCGCGAACTCGCGAATCCCGTCCCGGTTCATGGTCAGCTGCACGGCCTTGGCGGAAGGCACGACACGCCAGCCTTCCTGCTCCAGTTGAGTCAGGGCCGCGGTGTCGATGGCTTCGATCTCGGGCACGATCACGTCGGGGCGATGCTTCTCGACCGCCGCCCGCAGGGCTGAGCCGTCGAGCATCGGGAAAACCTCGGACTCGTCCGCGATCTGCATGGCAGGGGCGTTTTCGTAGCGGTCGCAGGCAATCACGCGGCAGCCGAGGCGCTTGGCTGCGATCGCGAATTCACGGCCGAGCTCGCCGGAGCCGAGCAGCATCAATGTGGCAAGGTACATGGCCTGCGGATAGCGGGCGCCGATTTGCTCGGCTAGACCGCGGCGACAGGGGGAGGATGCCATGCGTTCATTGTTGCTCGTGACCACTGCTGCACTGATGGTCGGCGCCGCACCGGCCAAGAAGCTGCTGACACCGAGCGACGTGGTTGCAGGTGCCCCCGCGGGTGCGTGGAAGGCGATCGCGGCCGAGGACCTGATGGTCGTGGATCTTGCGAACGGCGGCAGGGTCGTCATTCAGCTCGCGCCCGAGTTCGCGCCAGTGCACGTCGCGAATATCCGGGCGCTTGCGCGCAACGGCTATTGGAACGGCGCCACGGTCTACCGCGTGCAGGACAATTATGTCGCGCAATGGGGACTGAACGAGAGCGACAAGCCCTGGCCCGCCGGAGTGACCGCAAAGCCGCCCGCCGAATATACGCGATCGCTCAAGGGCCTAAGGATCACGCCGCTCGGGTCGGCCGACCCCTACGCGCCCGGGGCGGGCTTCGCTGATGGCTGGCCGGTTGCCTACAGTGCGAAGGCGGGTTGGGCCGACCTCGTTCATTGCTACGGCAGCGTCGGCGTGGGTCGGGATCTCTCGCCTGACACAGGCACGGGCGGTGAGCTTTATGCCGTGATCGGTCATGGCCCACGTCAGCTCGACCGCAATATCGCTGTCGTTGGCCGGGTGATCGACGGCATCGACCGCTTCAGCACCTTGCCGAGGGGCACGGAGGCGCTCGGCTTCTACAAGGACAAGGCGCAATATGTGCCGATCGCGAGCATCCGCCTGGCCAGCGATATGCCGGCAGGCCAGCAGCCGTCATACGAGGCGATGGACACCGGCAGCGCGACGTTCGCTCAGTATCTGAAGCTTCGCGCCAACCGCCACGACGATTTCTACATCCGGCCCGCAGGCGGCGTAGACCTGTGCAACGTGCAGGTGCCGGTCAGGAAGAAGGCGTAAGCGCCGCTAGGCGGCCCAGGCGTGGTTGTCACCGTTCTTGTGCTGGATCGTCACCGGACCGTTGTGCGACCGCATGCTGGCTTCGGCGAGCGGCAGGGCGGTGGCGCAGAACGCGCACTCAGCCGAGATGCGCCCGATGATCCAGTGGGTGCGTCCGCAGCCGGGGCAGTGATTGATCTCGTGCTCCCGATAAACAACGTGATAGCCCCGCTCATAAGGCTTCCAAGCTTCGCCGTAAGTGATCGGCATGGCTGTCCTTCCTTTCGTCGGCGGGCCTAACGACCGGAATCCCTCAGCGGTTTCAGCGACTGATGCAGGTTTAATGCTGTAGCTAGGGGAGCTTAACGGCGAAGTGAGGCTGGCCGCGGACCAGCCGAAGTCAGTCGTTAGGTCCGGGCAGCTCGATCGGCTCGGCGAACTCGGCCCCGATCTTGTCGCCGACCGTCCATTTGACGACGGCGTTGGCGCGCTCGCGGCCGGGCAGCATCAGCCACACGCGCGACCCGACCTCGAACTGGCACTCGGTGACGGCCATGAACCCGCTCTCGGAAATATTGAGCACTTTGGCTTCGACGCCGCTGGCGCCGAGCTCGCGCATCTTCGCCTCGAGCTCGACGGGCACGCGCGTGAAGCGTCGCCGCTCGTCAGTCGGGTCCTGGGCAATGCGCGCCTTGATCGTCACGAAACTCATCTCCATCCGCGGCGACTCCTAGACCGCGAAGGACAGGCCGATGCGCCCGTCTCTGACCCATCGAACTTGTGCCGTCACAAGGCCCCGGTCAAGGATTTGGAGGGGCAGCCGCTCACCAATGTTCGGCAGGTGTGGGAAAACCACCATGGCGCCCGACGGTGAGACGTTGACGAGCCGGACGACGTGCTTGCGGCCCCGGAACTCGAGGACGGCCGTGTTCGACGCGGAAGGGTAGCGCGCCTCTCCACGCTCATCGAGGGACCTCTTTTCGGTCCGCGGGATCATCGATCCGTCGAGAAAGAACTTGGACGCCACAGAAAATCGCCTCCCCACGTCGGCAGGCCATGCTTAGCCAGCCCGGCTTAAGGATTGGTTTGCGACAACAAGACGCGCCGCTGTTTCCTGCGCCACTGTGTCGTCGAGGCGACTGGCGGAGGCGGGGCAAGCATTGTATGGATTTCCGGGAAGTGGGGTTCTCGTTTGAAATGAAGAGGTTGGGCTCGATGACGAGGGGTGGTGGGCGTCTGCTCCAGGTGACTGCTCTTGTGGCGATGATGGCAACTCCTGCGGTTGCCCAGAACCGACCCGCGCAGCCGCAACAGCGCGTCCCTGCACCGCCCGCGGTGCAGCCGAAGACCCAGCCTGCAGCCCCCGACGCGCTCGCCCCGACTAACCCGGACTTCAAGGCCGACCCGAACCAGGCCGCCCAGCCCGCGCCTGCGCCGCCGCCGCTCCCGCCCGTAATCTGGGACATAGCGAGCGCACAGGAGCTGCTCGCCTACATCCGGCAGATTGGTGTCGAGGGTCTCAATCCTGCCGACTACGACCCGGCGACGCTGGAAGCCGCGATCCAGACCGCCAATCCGGCGGTGATCTCCCCCGTCGCCACCCAGCGTTTCGATCAGGTCTCGTCCGACCTTGCGCTGGGCCACATCAGGAAGCCCGCGCGTGTCGACTGGTGGGTCGTCGACAAGGACCTCGACCCGCAGCGGCAGGATTCGATCCTGCGGATGGCGCTTGCGCAGCACGGCCTGACCGCGGCGCTCAACAATCTGCTGCCGAGCCACCCGCAATATGCCGCGCTCAAGGTTGCGCTGGCCGCGGCCGCTCCGGACGATACCGCTACCCGCGACCACATCCGCCTGAACATGGACCGGTGGCGCTGGCTGCCGCGGGACCTCGGCCAGAAGTACATCATCGTCAACGTACCCGGATTCCACGCGACCCTCGTCGAGGATGGCGTGAACCGCTGGAAGCACCGCGCCATCGCGGGCAAGCTTTCGACCCCGACGCCGCAGCTCAACGCGACGGCAACCGGCGTGATCCTGAACCCCTGGTGGGAAGTTCCGAAGAGCATCGAACATGAAGCTGCGGGCAAGAAGGGCTTCGTGCCGGTGAAGGGCGCGGACGGCGCCGTCCAGCGCTGGCGCCAGCCGCCGGGGCCGACCAATGCGCTCGGCCAGATCAAGTTCGTGATGCCCAATTCCAAGGCGATCTACCTCCACGACACGAACGCGCGCAGCCGCTTCAACGACGCCACTCGGGCGCTGAGCCACGGTTGCGTCCGCACCGAGCACATCATGGACCTCGCCACCGAGCTGCTCGGCGACGACAATGGCGAATGGACCTCCGACAAGATCCACGATGCGCTCGCCAGCAAGAAGACGGTGCAGGCGAACTTCGTGAAGCCGCTGCCGGTCTATATCGTCTACTTCAGTTCGGCCGCGCTGAACGACGGGCGCATCGTCGACTACAAGGATCTGTACGGCCGTGATGCCAAGGCCCTGGCTGCACTCAAGATGAGGGACGGCGGTGCGAGCCTCGTCATCCCGAAGCCCAAGGCGGAGGACGTGGCTGCGGGGCAGGCGCCGAAGCCGAAGCCTAAGCCGGCCGCGAAGCCCGCCAATCAGGTCGCCGAGCGCTAGGCCGCTTCCACCCCGGCGACTTCCGAGACTTCAAGCAACTGCCTTAGCCGAGCGAGCAGGCGGTTGCGGTTGCCGACTTGGCGCAAGCCGGTAAGGAGTGCGCATGATCGAGCCTGAGCAGTGTCAGACCATGGCAGAGGTTCGCACAGGGGTAGATGCGCTCGACCGCCAGATCGTCGCGCTGCTGGCCAGGCGGTTCCGCTTCATGGATGCGGCCGCTCGCATCAAGCCGACGCGCGACAAGGTCCGGGACGAGGAGCGCAAGTCGGCGGTGCTGGAACATGTGCGCCGCGATGCGGCAGCAGCGGGAGCTCCGGCGGAGGTGATCGCTGGAGTTTACGACAGCCTGGTCGAAGCTTCGATCGCCTATGAGCTGAAGCGCTTCGACGCGCGCTGACCGCTGGACCTCGCTTCAGGCTGACGAGTGCCGAAGCGACCGTTTGCCGCTATGGTCGGAAATCTTCGGCAGCGTCTCGAGCGTAGCTGCGAGCTGCTGCCTGGCCTTGAAGAGGTCGTACCGGCGCTGAAGCTTCAGCCAGTACTCGGGCTTGGTGCCGGTCGCATGGCCAAGCCGGACCGCCATGGCCGCCGAAATCGGCGCATGGCCGTTAACGATATGGCTGATCGTCACGGTCGAAACCCCCATCGTGCGTGCGAGGTCGGCCTGACGGATGTGCCTGTGATTTATGATCTCGTCCCTCAGGACATTGCCAGGCAGCGGCGGAAAGGTATGTGTCGTCATGGCGCGAACCTCTTGCGAGAAACACGTTCGCGGGGTTTCGAAACTTGCAGGCTGCACAGTCAGCGTTGCCCCGGCCGTACCAGAGGACGGCGGCCTCCCAGCCTGCCCCAAGCCCTGCGGAGGCCGCCCACAAACTTAGAGGGGAGGTCGCCCGCGCCGAAGCACGCGCAACCCCGCCTCAATTCCAGTCAGGCGACCTGCGCCAGAACCTGGCCGGTGCGCCGCTTGCGGACCGTCATGCCAATGCCGGCGAAGCCGAGCAGCATCATGGCCCATGTGGCAGGCTCAGGAACCGCGTTAAGCGGGATCGGCAGTGAGACGAGATCGTAGTTGTTCTTGGAACCCGTCCAGTCGATCTTGAAGTCAGGCGTCCAACTGGCCCAAGCGTCCGTCGTGTTTGTTACACTGAAGTTCAACGAAGTCGAACTGCCTGATGGGAGGGCATAGCCCGCGTTCGTAAAGCAGAAAAAGCCGGCGCCACTGCCGTCGCAGCCCGTGCTGTTCAAACCACCCAACATGAACGTGAAGCCCGTCGACGATCCAGATACGACGCTTGCCCCATCATTGAAGGCAAAGCCGTTGATGCCGGTGCGGCCGCTCCCTGTATCAGCGCCGGTGTTGATGCCGCTGATGCCAAGGGTGAAGTTGCCAGTAAGGCCACCATTGGTGATCGAGTCCAGGGTCAGCGTATAGGTGATGTTGTCCGCGACGAGGGTGTCGGCGGCGAATGCTGGTGTCGCAAGCGCAAGCGTGCTCGCCGCGCAAAGCGCGTAAAATGATCTCTTCATGTGTGCCCCCTTCAGGGTAGCGGTGGAGAGTTCAGACCGTGGTCTGGCGATCGATGCTCGGGTTACGGTGCATGCGTCATCGTGACTTGCCCCTCAACAAAGGTCTGGCAGGTCAGGTCTCGATGGGCCTTGCGGCGTCGGCTGAAAGCCAGGCGTCGCTAGGGTCCGATTGGGATCGGCCTGTCGAACACTACGACCCGGGAAGCGAGAGACTCTCGTCGCGCACGCCACGAGTCACGGCTGGATATAGGCTTCAACTGTACCGAATGTAAAGGAGAAATTAACGATCTTCGCGGCTGTTTGGGTTCGCCTATCATAAGTAAAGTGCTGGCATCGCCTGCCGGGAAGCCCGAAGCTCGCGCCCGGTGTTTCGGACGCGAGCTCCTTGGTCAGTTCAGGCGATTTGGGGAATGCTGACCCGCGTACGATGGCGTCTCATCGTCCACCCGATGCCGCCGAATCCCAGCAGCATCATCGCCCACGTCGCGGGTTCGGGAACTGCCGGAACTCCGTTGTAGGTGATCTGCTTTATCTGGTCGATCGTCGCTCCGTTCGATGACACGACTTGGAGAGCATCGAAGACGCCACCCGTGACGGAAACCAGATAGTTGGTGTTGGCTTGGCTTGCAGCAGTGAAGGTGCACGTGGAGCAAAGCAGGAACGTGCTCGATCCATTGAGCAAGTAATAGATGCTGACCGTGCCCGGTCCACTCAGGTCAACGGCCAACTTCATGTCCGTGAACAGGTCGTCGGGATTGATGACGATGCTGTTGAGGTCGGCAACACCATTATTATCCACGAGCGAATCGCCGACGAAGGCAAAGCCTGCACCGGCACCAGTGGTGCCGCCCGTAATGTCGAGCAGGCTGCTCCCCGTCCCCAGCGTGGTCTGTAAAGCCGTGCTACCGGTGAACGTGACGTCTTGCGTCTGGTGGTCCTGTGCAGTGGAGCCATAGACCTGGTTGGCATTGTCGGTCTTGTTCGACTGGCTCTCGTGGATCGGAATTTCCAGTCCTTGGCCGGTAGTGTCATTCGTGGCCGTTACCGTCACCTGAGAGTAGGCAGGCGTGGCGAGCGCGAGCACGCTCGCTGCGCAAAGCGCGTAAGCTAATCTTTGCATGACTGTCCCCTTTTTAGGGTCAGATGTTGAACGGGATGGGTGTTGGTCTGAGGACCGGCCGCTGGAAGTTACGGTGCGTGGGTCATGTGACGTGCCCCTCAATCAAGAGTCAGGCAGGTCTGGTCTCAGGGGTCTTGCGGCGTTGGCAAACGCAGCCAACGTCGCCAGTGTCCGATGGGATCGGCCTGTCAACACAGCGACCCCGACGCGTGAGACTCTCGTCACAAACGCCGCGAGTCAATTACGTTATACGTTATTCATGGTTAGCTCTAAAGGCTTAACCAAAGTGAGCGGTCGTTCTCACGACTGCGCCCTATCGTGAATTACGCGAGCTTGTCCGCGTAGATCATGCGGCCGCCGGCTAGACGGCTCATCACTTCGTACTGGCTCTTCCTCGACATGGCGAAGCAGCCTTCCGACCGGCCGAGCTGGCCGTGGAGCGGGATCATGTCGTCTTCGGCATACCAGGCGTTGTGGATGACGATGGCGCGCGGCTCGGCGTTGCTGTTGCTGTAGTCCAGCCCGCGAACGCGCAGCGATGTGCCGTACTTGCCCTGGTAATATTCGCCCGTCACGTATGTGCCGTTCGACGAGGCATAGGAGCCGAAGTCGTTCGAAAAGCGCTCGAGATAGCCCGAGTGCGCCGGATCCGAACCGCGGCCGTGGCACACGCGGTGGCTCTGGACCTGACCGCTCGCGAGATCGACGACGTGGAAACGCGGCTCACTCGAAGGCTTCGAGAAGTCGACAATGCCGATGCTGTCACGAGCGTAGATCCGGTGCTGGTCAAGCGCGGCCTTGGCACGTGCGAAGAGCTGCGGATCGATCCCGCCGGGCGCCGAGGACGCGACCGGTGCGGCGGCTGGAGCTGGTGCCGCCTGCTGCGCCAGCGGCGACAACGGGTCCGGCTGCGGCGGCATGACCAGCGAGGGAAGCACGCTCGAGCTTGCAGCAGTGGAGAGGATGATCCCCGCCCCCGCGTAACCACCAAGACGCAACATTTCCCGCCTGTTCAAGCTCATCCGGTCCCTCCGCTGGAAACAGTGTTCTTATCATTCAACGGGTTAATACGGGATAACCCATATTCCCAAAGTTTCGCGGCCCACCGCCTTATGCAGTCGGTTCGCCGCGCTTTTCACGCTAAACCCGCCGCGAAGCGCACTCGAACTGGTCAGCACGCTGCCCTCGGAAGCTTTCGCTGCCGCGCATGCAGGTCCATGAGACCAAGTTCGCTGTGATGCCCCTCCGGCACTCTCAAGATAGGAAATAACCGCTAGGTTTCAATAGCTTACTATGTGATTATGCCGGTTCCGGCGCATTCGAGGTAAAGGCTGGACCGAGCGAGCGAGGGCTGGGACGCGTGAGGCTTACTGCTTGAACCTCCTGGCGAGCACTGCTAAGGGGCGCCGCCGCCGCGGTATTCCTCGGGGGCCGCTAAGCTATTGCTTATGAGAGCCCTTCGGCGGGCCACCACAAGGAGAGTGACGGGAATTTATGCAAATCATCGTTCGCGACAATAATGTCGAGCAGGCGCTGCGCGCGCTCAAGAAGAAGCTGCAGCGCGAGGGCGTCTACCGCGAGATGAAGCTGCGCCGTCATTACGAAAAGCCGTCGGAGAAGCGGGCTCGCGAGCGTGCCGCCGCGATCCGCCGCGCCCGCAAGCTCGAGCGCAAGCGCGCCGAGCGCGAAGGCGCGCGTTAAGCTTTAGACCCAGCTCCAGTGTCCGTCGCCGAAGCCGCACACCGTCCCGCCAAGAGCGGCCGGGCCGCTGCACTGTGGATTGGCTTCCTGCTGGTCATCGCCGCGGGTATCGGGCTCGCCTGGATCGGCGCAGGGTCGCTTCGGCCGACCGTATCGTCGAGCGGGCTGCAGTTCCGCACCCTCAAGTCCGGCCATGGTGAGCCGATCGGGCGCGCGGATGCGGCGCTGCTCGACTACGTGCTGACCACTGACGACGGCAATGTCGTGGACAGCAGCGAAAGCCATGGCGGCGCGCAACCTTTCACCATGGAGCAGGTATATCCTGGCTTCGCCGAGGCGATGAGCCGGATGCAGGAAGGCGGCATGTACCGGTTCACGATGCCGCAGAAGCTCGCCTTCGTGAACAGCCCGCCGCCGCCGGGCTTCCCCAAGGATAGCGCTCTTACGTTCGAGGTGCGGGTGCAGAAGATCGCGCGCGGCGGCGCGGCGATGCTCCAGCAGATGCAGGCTCAGCAGATGCAACAGCAGATGCAGTCGCAGCAGCAGCCGGGCCAGCCGACGCAGCCGTAGCTCGATCGCCGCTTACTACTTCCGGCGACTCTCCCTCCTGCTCGGCCTGTCGATGGCTGAGATCCACCAGCACGACCTTCAGCGTGGCGAGTATCGGGTCCGCGAAGAGCACGCCGAGGATCCCGAACAGCGCGCCCATCAGTAGCTGCATCGCAAGCAGCACCGCCGGCGCCAGGTCCACGGTCCGCCGGGCGACGAACGGCAGGACGACGTAGCCTTCGAAATTGTGCACGAAGAAATAGACGAAGATCGCCCACAAGCCCTGGTTCGCGCTCGCTGAAAAGCCGACCGCGACCATCAGGATACCGCTGACGATTGCGCCGATGTTGGGGATGAAGGCCAGCACGCCGGTGAGGAGCCCGAGCAGCCCCGCCATGGGCACGCCGCCGATGGCAAGCAGGATCCACGTGAGGATTCCCTCGAA
>Ga0308173_10002360_pt1 | contig 10011 bp, 9 predicted proteins | sample PhyPR1_FD_203716 | JGI IMG/M metagenome (GOLD analysis project Ga0308173, IMG submission 203716) | Soil microbial communities from UC Gill Tract Community Farm, Albany, California, United States - DLSLS.P.R1 | ecosystem: Environmental > Terrestrial > Soil > Agricultural land | place: USA... | reverse complement strand
CCTCCGAGCGCGCGCGAAGCACCGGTGCGACGAGCTGTTCGATCAGCCCCGCCTCCCGCTCGGCCCCCGTGCGGTAGGCCCGCAGGTGCCGCGGCTCGATGCCGTGCCGGGCCAGACCCGCGGCAGCCCGGGCGATCGGCAGGTCGGACGCGGGATGCCGCCCGTCGGCATCGGTGGACAGCAGCCCGAACTGCACGCAGTCGGCCAGCTGCCCGGGCTCCAGCCCGGCCGCGCGAGCGAACTGCTCGGGCGTCAGCGGGGGTGTCGCGGTCCGCTCGCCGTCCTCGGGCACCTCGGCCACCGGCGTCGCCGTCCCGGGAACCCCGGCCCCAGCGGGCAGCGGCTCCCCGCGGTCGAGGGCGTCCAGGTGGTCCTTGATCACGCGCAGCGGCAGGTAGTGGTCGCGCTGCGCCGTCAGCACGTAGCGCAGCCTCGTGACATCGGCCCGCGAGAACTTCCGGTAGCCCGAGGGCGTGCGCTGCGGGTGGACGAGGTCCTCGGACTCCAGGTAGCGGATCTTGCTGATCGTGACGTCGGGGAAGTCGTCGCGCAGCAGGGCCAGCACCTCGCCGATGGTGTGTCTCGGCGCGCGCTGGTCCTCGGCGTCCCCGAGCGCCCTCTCGCGCTCGGGCACGGTCACGCCCCCTTCGTTCCGAACTGCCGACGGTGCGCGGGCTGCCGCGCGGATCTCCTGCTGGAGCGGGCCGGCGTCGCCACTAGCGAGTGGCCGGCTCGCCGGTGCGGGGGCCGGTGAGGTAGACGAGGCGGAACTTGCCGATCTGCACCTCGTCGCCGCCGGCGAGCGTGGCGACGTCCACCGGCTCGCGGTTGACGTAGGTGCCGTTGAGGCTGCCCACGTCGTGGACGGAGAAGCCGCCACCCTCGCGATGGAACTCCACGTGCCGGCGGCTGACCGTCACGTCGTCGAGGAAGATGTCGCTGTCGGGGTGCCGGCCAGCCGTCGTGACGTCCTGGTCGAGCAGGAACCGGCTGCCGGCGTTGGGGCCGCGCTTCACCACGAGCAGGGCGGACCCGGCCGGCAGCGACTCGACGGCACCCGCGTGGGCGTCGGCCGCCGACTCGGTGATCTCCGGCTGCTCGCTGGAGTCCTCACCGCCGACCTTGGGGATGACGCTCGTCGACTCGCCGACCCGCTCCTGGGAGAGGGCCGAACCGCACTGCGCGCAGAAGCGACTGCCCTCGGGGTTCTCGTGGCCACATCGAGTGCAGTGCACGTTGCGTCTCCTCCGGTGCGGGGGCCCGCCGTGGGCCTCGAACGGGCCGCGGGCGGCCGGCGGACGACGGACCGGGTGGCCCGTCGCAGGTCGGCCGTCGCGGCTGGCGCGGCGGACCGTGGGTCATGGAACCAGCCGGTCGGCCCGAGGGTCAACCGGACGGTCAGGTCAGGATCGTCGCCGCCCCGGCAGCTCACCGTGGTGCCGACGTCCTCGGGAGATCATAGTGATCGACGCCGGGGAGCACCCCGCCGACGGTCCGGTCAGGACGCGTCGACGAGGGCCTGGTATGCGTCGGCGTCGAGGAGCTGTCCGACCGGGTCGCCGCCCTCACCGGGAACGCTGATGTCGACCAGCCAACCATCCCCGTAGGGGTCGGCGTTGATGGTCTCGGGAGCGTCGGCGAGCCGCTCGTTGACCGCCGCCACCACGCCCGTGACCGGCGCGTAGACGTCCGACACCGACTTCGTGGACTCCACCTCACCGATCGGGGTGCCGGGCCCGACCTCGTCGCCGACCTCCGGCAACTGGACGAACACGATGTCTCCCAGCGCGTCCTGGGCGTGGTCGGTGATCCCCACCCGCACGACGGTGGAGGTGCCGTCGGTGCCCTGGACCAGCGCCCACTCGTGCTGGTCGGTGTAGCGGCGGTCGTCCGGTGTCGCCATGTGGTGGGTCTCCAAGCGTTGCCGTGGCCGCCCTGCACGGCCCCGCCGCGAGCCTGCGGCGGCGGGGGCAGGGAGGTCCGTTCTCAGTTGCCGGTCTTGGGCGAAGCGTATTGAGGCGTGTCGAGCGGCCGCAACGCGTCCACGACGATGTCGGGCGCCTGCACGATGTCGACCGATCCCCCGCGGCTGCCGATGTGCTGGACCACTCCCCCGGGGATGTTCAGCGCGGTCTCCATGTCCTGCGGCGAGCCGATCACGAGCACCTCGTAGGGCGCGCTGATGGGGTGCCCGTCGATCATGAGGTCCCCCGGCTGCCCGGTGACCGCAGTGGAGACCCCCACGCGGACGTCGTCGATCTGCATCGTCTCCGCGCCGGCGCCCCGCAGCTCCTGCACGGCGTCCAGGAGGTCGGCGACGCGGACCGCCTGGTCGGGGTCGTGGATCGTCACCCGCAGCCCGGCGCCCTGCGCGGCGATGGTGCCGTTGAGGATGCCGATCGCCTCCGTGCGACGGCGGGCCTCCTCCACCGCGGCGGCGGTCTGGCTGTCGGAGTTGCTCAGCTCCTGCAACGCGGAACGCTGGTCGGCCAGCTGCTGACGCAGCCGCTCCTCCCGGGCGTTGAGGTCGTCGAGGATGCGCACGAGATCCTCCTCGCGCGCGCCGGCGTACTGGGTGTCGTCGCCGACCGAGCGCACCTGGACGGCGAAGGCGAAGCCCAGCAGCAGGGTCAGGACGCCGATCAGCGCGGCGGCAAGGCGGTCGCTGCGGCGGCCTCGACCGGACGACCCGGTACCACCGGCCGGCGCGGCGTCGTCCGTCTCGGCGTCGTCCGTTCCGGCGTCGTCGGTCCCGGCGACGGGCTCGGGCGGCACGGACGGTTCGGCGGGCGTCTCGACAGGCACGGGCGTCTCGACAGGCACGGCCGCCTCGGCCGGCTGCTCGGGAGCGGCCGCGTCCTCCGACGGCCCGGGCGCCGTGCCGTCCGGCTGCTCGGGAGCAGCAGGAACGCCCGGCTCCGGGGGGACGCCGTCGTGCGGCCGCGGGCTGTCGCTCATGCGCGGAAGACGTGCCGCCGGATGGCGGCCGCGTTGCCGAAGATGCGGATACCGAGGACGACGACCACCGCGGTGGACAGCTGGGCGCCGACGCCGAGCTGGTCGCCCAGGAAGACGATCAGCGCCGCGACGACGACGTTCGACACGAACGAGATCACGAACACCTTGGCGTCGAAGATCCCGTCGAGGCGGGCGCGCAGGCCGCCGAAGACCGCGTCCAGGGCGGCCACCACGGCGATCGGCAGGTAGGGCTGGAGCGCCAGCGGCACCGTCGGGTCGAGGAAGAGCCCCAGCAGGACGCCGGCCGCGAGGCCGATGATCGGGATCACGCTCAGCCCCCCGGTGTCTCGGAGGCCGGCGCGGACTTCTCCGGGCTCTCGGCGTGGGCGACCCGGAGCTCGGGAGTGCTGGCGGCTGGCAGGGACAGGTGGTCCTCCTGGGCGAAGTCGAAGCGCATGCCGAACGTCACGGCGACGGATGCGAGTGCGCTGACCTCCGGAACGGCGAGGAAGCGGCTGGAGAGGGTGTCGGGGTCGCCGATCGCGCTGATCTCGTAGGGGTTCGTCACCGGCCGGAAGTCCACGAGCACGGCCTCGCCGGCGAACCGGATCGCGCTGGTCGGCCCCAGCCGCTGACCGTTGATGCTGACCGCCTCCGCACCGGCAGCCCACAAGGCGTTGACGACCAGCTGCAGATCGCCGTCCCGGACCCGTCCGCCGGCGGCCTCCCCGGAGGTCGCCCCCACGGGGTCCTGGTCGGCCGAGGACTCGGCGTTGGCCAGGGTCACCAGCAGGCCCGGTCCGGTCACGGCTTCGGCGGCCGCCGCCTGTTCCGCGCGGGCCAGGTCGTCGAGGGCTTTCTGGCCCGCGGTGCTGGCGGTCAGCAGTTTCTCCCGGGTGGCGCCCACCTTCGAGCGGAGCTGCTCGAGCTGGGTGGCCAGGTCGTCGCTGACCCCGGAGGCCCGCTTGATGTCGTGGACCAGCGCGTTGCGGATCTGGTCCCTGCCCTCCGACTTGGTGACCGCCTGGTCGTAGGTCACGGCGACCAGCAGGCCGGCGATCACCATGACCAGGGCCACGAGGACCTGCGCCCGCCGACGCCTTTCCGGTCGAGGGGCGACCTCGTCCCCCTCCGTGACCGCCGCGCGGGCCGCGTGGCGCCGCGCGGCCTGGGCGTAGGCGGGGTCGAGCGTCTCGGCCAGGACGTCGTCGAGCAGGGAGGCGCCCATGGACCGTGGACCACCACCCCGCAGGGTCGAGGTCACGGCGCCGACCCGTAGACCCGTCCGGAGCGCTCCGCACGCACGATCGCGCCCACCTGGACGAGGTAGAGAAGACCGGCCAGCACGTAGAGCGCCGTGCCCCAGATGGTGAGGGCCCACGCGAAGGGCTCGAGCAACCGGGCGAACCAGCTGTCCCCGTCGGCGAGCATCAGCCCGGGGAACGCGTACAGCAGGAGCAGCGTGGCCGCCTTGCCGAGGTAGTGCACCTGGAGCGGCGGATAGCCGTAGTGCCGCAGGACCAGCAGCGCCAGTCCCAGGACGACCTCGCGCCCGACGAGCAGGACGACGATCCAGAGCGGGATGATCTCCCGCAGAGCGAGGGCGATCAGGGTGCTGACGATGTAGAGGCGGTCGGCGGCGGGGTCGAGCAGGGCGCCGAGCCGGCTGCTCTGGTCGAGCAGCCGGGCGAGCTTGCCGTCGGCCCAGTCGGTGAGGCCGGAGATCATCAGCACGACAACGGCCCACTCGTCGGCCTCGGGCCCCAGCAGCAGCCACAGGAAGAGCGGCACGCCGAGCAGCCGGAGCACCGACAGGGCGTTGGGCACGGTCCAGACGCGGTCGGGCAACTGCTCCCGGTCGGTCACCGTGGACGTCGCGAACCCCACCGGGATGCCCGGACCATCGGCCGATGGCCCGCTCGACGACGTCACGATCCCTCCAGCCCGCTGCACACCGTGCCCGAGGCTAGTCGACGGATCCCATCCTCCTCCCCACTCGCAGGCTCGCGGCGAGCCTCCGGTCGGCGCCGCCCCGATCGGATGCGTTCAGGGGCCGCTCACGCGGGGACGGCGACGGATGCGGGCGCCGGCTCGTAACCCGTCGGCCGCCGGGTGAAGCTGCCCGTTCCGTGGGTGACCGAGCGGAGGACGCCGGGGTAGCCGAGCAGTTCGACCTCGGGGATCTCCGCCCGCACGGTGGTCCGGTCGCGGTCGGGATCGGCGTCGCTGCCGGTGACGCGCGCCCGCCGTCCCGAGAGGTCGCTCATGACGGCACCGACGTACTCACCGGGCACCGTCACCGCGATCTCGCACCACGGCTCGAGGATCCGGGTGCTGGCCGCGGCGACCAGCTCGCGGAGCGCCAGGGCGCCGGCCGCCTGGAACGCGGCGTCCGAGGAGTCGACCGAGTGCGCCTTGCCGTCGACGAGCGTGACCCGGACGTCGACGATCGGCCGATCACCGCTGACGCCGCGCTGGGCCTGCGTCCGGATGCCCTTCTCCACGCTGCCGTGGAACTGGCTCGGGACCGTGCCCCCCACGATGCGCTGCTCGAACACGATGCCCGACCCCGCCGGTCCGGGCTCCCCCTCGATGACCACGACGGCGTACTGACCGTGCCCGCCGGACTGCTTGACGTGCCGGCCGGTCACCCGCGCGCTGCCGGCCAGCGTCTCGACCATGGGCACCCGCACGGGGTGGGTGTTCACGCCGACCCCGTGGCGGACGCGGAGCCGCTCCAGCAGCACCTCGGCGTGCGCCTCCCCCACGCACCAGAGCAGCAACTGCCCGGTGTCCGGGCGGCGCTCCAGCCGCACCGTCGGGTCCTCGGCGACCAACCGTGCCAGGGCGGTGGCCAGCCTGTCCTCGTCGGCGCGGGAGGCCGCCTCCACCGCCACGGGCAGCTGCGGGGTGGGCAGGTCCCAGGGCGGGACGAGCCGGGGGTCGTCCGGCGACGACAGCGTGTCGCCGGTCTCGGCGCTCGCCAGCCGGGCGACGGCGCAGATGTCGCCGGCCGGGCACGCGGCGACCGGGCGCAGCGTGCTGCCCAGCGGCGAGCTCACCGCGCCGATGCGCTCGTCGACGTCGTGGTCGGGGTGCCCCCGCTCCTCCATGCCGTGGCCGGAGACGTGGATCGGGATGTCGGGCCGCAACGTGCCCGAGAAGACGCGCACCAGCGACACGCGACCGACGTAGGGATCGGTCGTCGTCTTCACGACCTCCGCGACGAGCGGACCGTCGGGGTCACACGTGAGCGACGGCGCCGACCTGCCGTCGGGGCGCGTGACGTCGGGACAACCGTGCTCCATGGGGCACGGGAAGGCGGAGACGAGCAGGTCGAGGAGCTCCGGCACGCCCACTCCCGTCAGGGGCGCGACGCAGAGCACGGGATGGAAATGGCCGCGGGCCACCGCCGTCTCGAGGTCGGCGACGAGGTCGGCCACCGCCAGCTCGTCCCCGGCGAGGTAGCGGTCCATGAGGGTCTCGTCCTCGCTCTCGCCGATGATCCCCTCGATGAGCTCACCCCGGAGGCGGTCGGCCTCCGCGCTGTTGCCGTTGGCGTCGGGATGCGGCTCGAGCAGCGAGACGAGCGCCCGGACGCCGCCGTCGGGGCCGCGTTCGGGAAGGTGCATGGGGTAGACGCCGTCGCCGAGCATGAGCTGGCACAGCCGGACGGCGTCGTCGACGTCGGCCCGGGCGCGATCGAGCTGGGTGATGACGACGGCCCGAGGCATGCCGACCGCCGCGCACTCCTCCCAGAGCGCCACGGTCGTGGCGTCGACGCCGTTGACCGCCGAGACGACGAACAGGGCCGCGTCGGCGGCACGCAGGCCGGCGCGCAGCTCGCCCACGAAGTCGGGCGAGCCGGGGGTGTCGAGCAGGTTGATCTTGTGCCCGGCGTGCTCGACGGCCGCCACGCCGAGCGACACCGAGCGCTGCTGCCGGATCTCCACCTCCTCGGTGTCGAGGCAGGTCGTCCCGTCCTCGACCCGGCCGAGCCGGGGAAGCACGCCGGCCCCGACCAGCAGGGCCTCGGCCAGCGTCGTCTTGCCGGCACCCGCGTGGCCCACGAGGGCCACGTTGCGCACTTTGTCGGCGGTACGCGGTTCCGGGGCGGTCCCGGTGTCCTTTGCCATCCCGGGCGCTCAGCCGCGCGACGCTTCGCGAGGGGACACGACGGTAACGGTGCCCTGGGGGAAGAACAGCCCCTCGTGGCCGTCTTCCCATCGCACCCGGTACGGCGGGCCCCCGTCGGGTTCGTGGCAACCGAGGACCTCGCCGGAGCGTTCCGCCTCCCCCTGATGGGTCGAGCGGACGACGATCTTGTCTCCGACATGCGCTTCCACGGCGACCTCCCGGCAGTTGTCCGGCTGTGGTGTACCTCACAGCCTGCCTGCCGGGCAGGGCCCGATCAAGGGCTTCCCGGGCCTCCCTGACACCCTCCTCCACTCAGCGGCGCACCGAGGTCGTCGCGGACGTGGTGCACCCGCGTCCCCGTGCCCGCGGGCCCCCCAACCGGGCCCGACCGGCCCCCGGCCTAGGTCCCGGGTCCGGACGGCGCCGTCCGGGCGCCGTCACCGACGGTCGCGTCGGCCGGGTGGGCGGCGAAGAGGCGTTCCTCGTCGAGCGCCGAGGTCTGCACGACCAGGACGTCGCACCGGGCGTTCTTCACGACGTCGCCCGGGACGGAGCCCAGCAGCTGCCCTTCCGTGGCGCCCAGCCCGCGGTTGCCGACGACGATGAGGTTGGCCGGGTTGTTGCCGACCGCGTCGAGCAACGCCTGCGCCGCGTCGCCCTTCACGAGTCGCTGGTCGATGTACCGGACCCGCTCCTTCAGCAGACCGGAGACCGACTTGTTCATGGCCTTGGTGGCCGCCTGGAACCCGTAGACGTCGCGGTGACCTCCCGCCGCCGTCTCGGCCGGCTCCTCGTCCCGGTACGCCGTGACGACGACGAGCCGGGCCTGGGCCGCCTCGGCCACCTCCGCGGCCCGGTCGACGGCGTACAGGCTCGTCGCTGTGCCGTCGGAGCCCACGACGACCCGGTCGTACACGGTGATGCTGCGCCTGCCGCCGAGCGGCATGATCGGCGACTCGTCGGCCTCGTCCGGCGGGTTGACCCAGAGCATGGCCACGGCCCCGACGGCCATCAGGACGCCGGCGAGGGCGATGGCGTTGCTGCCCTTGCCGCCCAGGAGGTGGTTGAAGATCCAGCCGAACGTGACCGTCTCGATCAGCATCGGGACCACGATCATCATGTTCAGGATGCCCATGTAGACGCCGGTGCGCTTCGCCGGAACCATGCTGGCGACCATCAGGTAGGGCACGCCGACGGCACTGGCCCAGAAGATGCCGACGCCGATCATCGGGATCAGCGCGACGTACTGGTTGTTGATCTGGGCCAGCCAGATCAATGCCCCGGCAGCGAGGCCGAGGGCGACCGCGTGCACGCGCTTGGCACCGATCCGTGCGGCGAGGCCGACCAGGAACAGGGCGGAGACCATCGTGACGAAGTTGTAGGCGCCGTTCATCAGGCCGCTCCAGGCGATCGCGTCGTCCCAGCCCTTGCCGCCCTGCTCGGGCGTCGCGCCGAAGATCGTCTCGCCGAGGCTCACCGCCAGGAACTGCCAGTAGATGAACATCGCGTACCACTGGAACAGGAAGACGACGCCGATCTTGTGCATGGCGACCGGCATCGAGCGGACGGCGTCGGCGATCTCGCTGACCGCGTGGTGCAGCCCCTTGGGCGCGTTCCGGATCTCCTCGAGCTCCTCGTCGGACGGCGTCAGTTCCTTCGTGCGCGCCATCGCCGTCAGCACCGTGAGCAGGATGCAGAAGGTGCCGATCATGAAGCAGACGTACATCCAGTAGGGGACGCCGTTGCCTGCGGTCTTGTCGAGCGCGTTCACCTTCTGCAGGAAGAACAGCGACAGGTTCGCGAGCACCGCCCCGGCCCCGGTGAACATGCTCTGCGTCAGGAAGCCACGGGCCAGCTGCGACTTCGGCAGCCGGTCGGAGATGAAGGCCCGGTAGGGCTCCATCGAGGTGTTGTTGCCGACGTCGAGCAGCCAGAAGCAGACCACGGCCAGCCACAGCACGCCGACGAACGGGAACACGAAGAGGATGACCGAGCAGAGCAGGGCGCCGGCGGTGACGAAGGGACGGCGGCGGCCCCAGCGGGGGCTCCACGTCCGGTCACTGATCGCACCGATCAGCGGCTGGATGAGGAGTCCGGTGACCGGTCCGGCGAGGTTGAGGATCGGCAGCTGGTCCGGTGACGCCCCGATGAGCAGGAAGAGCGGGTTCACCGCCGACTGCGTGAGCCCGAAGCTGAACTGAACCCCGAAGAACCCCAGATTCATCATCAGGATGGCGCTGGTCGACATCACCGGCCTGCGCTCGTCCTGCGCGACGACAGGGGCAGTGACGGACTCTGATGTGGTGGTGGTCATGACGACCCCTTCGGCTGACGCTGCTTAGCCCAGACCCGCGAGGCGAAGTTAAACCGGCCGTCCTGGGGCCGCAATTCGAGAAGTGACACGCGTCACATTCCCGCCGCGACGTGTCCGGACGACGACGGCGAGACGCTTCCGGGTGCGCATCCCGCCCCCGGCGCGGGAGGATCCAGGGCACCGCCCGGTCGCCGTGCGTCCCCACAGCGCCCGGGTGCCTCGACACTCGCAGAGGGAGGCGACGGTGAGCGCTTGGAAGACCATCGTGGTCGGGGTCGACGGCTCGCCAGGCAGCCGCAAGGCGCTGACGTGGGCCGCCGCCGAGGCCGCCGATCACCGGGCCGAGCTGGTCGTGGTGAACGTGTGGGAGCACACGCTCCCGCCACCGGCGGGCAGCGTCTCCGTCTCGGAGCATTACGTGCCCGATCCGAGCCAGGCCACGGCCGACGAACTCGTGGGGGTGATCAAGGAGGAACTCGGAGAGGAGCCCCCGGTGCTCGTCCAGCCGCGCATCAAGCAGGGTTCCCCGGCCAAGGTGCTGATCGAGGAATCGGGGGACGCCGACCTCCTCGTGGTCGGCACCCGCGGGCACGGCGGGTTCG
>Ga0308173_10002357_pt1 | contig 10014 bp, 7 predicted proteins | sample PhyPR1_FD_203716 | JGI IMG/M metagenome (GOLD analysis project Ga0308173, IMG submission 203716) | Soil microbial communities from UC Gill Tract Community Farm, Albany, California, United States - DLSLS.P.R1 | ecosystem: Environmental > Terrestrial > Soil > Agricultural land | place: USA... | reverse complement strand
GAAATTGTCCGGCAGATCCGTCTGCGCGATCTCGGCGGCATTATCGTCGTCGATTTCATCGACATGGATGAGCGCAAGAACCGGCAAAAGGTGATGCAGGCTCTCGAAGAGGCCATGCGTGCCGACCGCGCCCCCTTCAAGATCCTCCAGTTCAACGATTTCGGCCTCGTTGCGATCACCCGCAAGCGCGTCAAGCAGTCGCTCGAACGAACGCTATGCGCCCCATGTCCGTACTGCGAGGGCGCGGGATATGTGAAGAGTGTGCAAACCGTGATCGGCGAGATTCTCCAGGAAGCCCAACGCATGCGGAAGGCGGTCGAAAGCGAGCATTCGAATGTCGTGCTGCGTGTGAATCCCGAAGTCGCCAGGGTGCTGAAGAGCAATCACAACCAGTTTCTTCAGGAGATCGAGGAGATCCTCGGCAAGAGTGTCCTCGTGAAGAGCGACCCGCTGTTGCATCAAACCAAGTTCGACCTGGCATAATACTTCGATGGCGCGCCATCATTTCTGCCTTTTCTCTGTTGTCTTCGGGCTTGCCGCATCAGTAGCTTCGGCTCAGATCGGCAAGCCCGATCCTTTGGTACAGAAAATTGTGGCCGGGGTTTCGGCCGATCACGTTGCGGGCTTCATGATGAAGCTCGGGGCATTTGAGACGCGCGGAAACTTCACCGATCCCAGCCAGACCAACCGCGGGATCGGAGCCGCCCGTCGCTGGATTTACGACGAGTTCAAGAGCTTCAGCCCACGTCTCGAAGTCGCCTTCGATCCGTACAGAGTGAAGAAACAGGGGCGAATCTTCCGCGATGTCGAACTGGTGAACGTCGTCGCGGTCCTGCCGGGTACGACCCAGCCCGAAAAGCGGCTCATCATCAGCGGGCATTACGATTCCCTCGATATCGTCCCGAAGGCGGGGGCGGGAGATTTTCGTTCCAACGGCGATGGCGCGACGGATTCCATCGACAACGAAAAATCCGCGGACGCTCCAGCGCCTGGTGTCGGAGATGACGGCAGCGGAACCGCCGTTGTGCTCGAATTGGCGCGCGTCATGAGCCAGTACAAATTCGAAAAAACAATCGTGTTTGTAGCGTTTGCCGGGGAGGAAATCGGGCTGGTGGGAAGTTCCCTTTACGCCGACAAAGCCAAGACCCGCGGCGACCAGATCGAGGCGGTCTTCAACAACGATATCGTCGGCTACGACACCACGGGCGAGGGACGCAAGGCGTCTGGCTACGTCAACGTTTATTCGGAGGAACCCGCCGACTCAGCATCCCGCGAAGTGGCGCGTTATGTCCGCGAATGCGCCGCGCGCTACGTGCCCTCATTCCTGGCCGAGCCTGTCTTCCGCGCCGACCGGTTCAGCCGCGGCGGCGATCACATTCCGTTCGTTGCCGACGGTTTCGCCGCCATTCGCTTCACCACGCCAGTCGAGAATCTCGGGATCGAACACACCGCCAACGATACGTTTGACAAGACTTCTCCGGCCTATACGGCCAACGTCGCCCGGGTGAACGGCGCCGCCGTTGCCAGCCTTGCTCTCGCGCCGTCCAGCCCGCTTGTCACACGCGAACTTACAACGGGAGCCAACAAAGGCCGCAAGGTCCCGAATATCGCGCGCGGTAAATCGCTCTACGATGCGGTGCTGCGCTGGAAGGATGAGAAGCCTACGGACGATCTGGCCGGCTATGCCATCGTGATCCGGTCGACTACAGCTCCGTTCTGGGACCGTCAGATCTTCGTCGGCAAAGTGACTGAGTACACCATGCCGGACGTCAGCATCGACGACGTGGTTTTCGGCGTTAAGGCGATCGATAAGGACGGAAACGAAAGCCTGGTTTCGGCCTACGTCGCGCCGACGTACCAGAAGCGTGCCATCGAACTCATCGACGGACAATCGCCTGTTGGGAAATAGGTCTGAAAATCGCCCAAAATACCCGGCGGCCTTGTAATCAATCGTGCATTCCAGGAGTCCGGCGCTTACCGGTTGGCTTTAACCTGAGAGCGAATGGCCGCCGGGGATTATTGGCTGACACGCTTCGTTTTTCAGCGGGCGCTCGGGCTTCTCTATCTCATTGCCTTCATCTGCGCCCTCAATCAGTTCCGGCCGCTCGTGGGCGAGCGCGGCTTACTGCCCGTTCCGGCGTACGTGAAAGCAGTTCCGTTTCGCGCCTCGCCGAGTCTGTTCTATTTCGCCCCAAAAGACTGGGTTTTCACGGCGGCCGCGTGGATCGGTATCGGACTCTCCTGTTTGGTGATCAGCGGCCTCGCCACACGCTTCAACTCCGTTCTGGCGGCCGTGATCTGGGGCCTGATCTGGGCTCTCTACATCTCATTCGTAAATGTCGGACAGACGTTCTATGCCTTCGGATGGGAATCCATTCTTCTCGAGGCCGGCTTCTTCGCGATGTTTCTGGGGTCCGATTCGACCGCGCCCCTTGCAATCCCTCTCTGGATCTTCCGCTGGCTTGAATTCCGCGTCATGTTCGGCGCGGGCCTGATCAAGATCCGGGGCGACTCCTGCTGGCGCGACCTGACCTGTCTGGATTACCATTACGAAACTCAGCCGATGCCGAATCCGCTGAGCTGGTACTTCCATACAGCGCCCGAGTGGACCCACAAGGCGGGCGTCGCCTTCAACCATTTCTCCGAACTGATCGTTCCTTTCGGATACTTCCTGCCGCAACCCGTTGCTTCCCTCGCCGGCGCCATCACCATCCTGTTCCAGGGGATGATCATGGCCAGTGGCAATTTGTCATGGCTGAATTTGCTGACGATGATCCTTGCTGTTCCCATGATCGATGGCAGATATTTCGCTTTCCTTCACATCCGCGCGCCGCACCTCACCGAACCCGGCACGATCTCCAAAGGTGTTGTCGTCGCCGCCGCTTTGCTGGTCCTCGTGCTGAGCGTGAACCCCATCCGCAATATGCTCTCTTCCCGGCAGATCATGAACACCAGCTTCAATACGCTGCATCTCGTCGGAACCTATGGGGCCTTTGGGGGGATCACGCGATTGCGCTATGAGGTCATCGTCGAAGGCTGCAATGATTCGGATTACCGGACCGGCCAGTGGAAGGAATACGAATTCAAGGGCAAGCCGGGCGATATCATGCGCATGCCTCCTCAGATCGCGCCGTATCATTTGCGGCTGGATTGGCTGATGTGGTTCGCGGCCATGGGCCAGTACTATCAATATCCGTGGTTCGTTCATTTCGCCGCTAAATTACTCGAGGGCGACCCCCCTACTCTTTCGTTGCTGCGCGGCAATCCCTTTCCCGGGCATCCGCCCAAATACATTCGCGCCCTGCTCTACCAGTACGACTTTGCGACGCCGGAAGAACACCGCCGCACGGGTCAATGGTGGCGGCGCGAACTGGCGGGCAACTGGTTCCCCGTCGTCTCACTCGATGAACCCGAATTCCAAAGAGTCCTCCAATCCGCAGGCTGGCGTGACTAACACCGCAGAGTCACGGATTCCCTCCTGCATCGCCTTACAAGGATGAGCGCTAAACCCAAACGAGCATTCGTTATCGGCTCCGGCCCAAACGGTCTCACGGCCGCAATTGTCCTGGCCCGAGCCGGCGTGAACGTAACTGTGCTGGAAGCCCAGCCCACTGTGGGAGGCGGCATGCGCTCCGCCCAGTTGACCCTGCCCGGGTTCACACACGACGTCTGCTCAGCCGTCCACCCCCTCGCCGTGAGTTCGCCGATCTTTCGGAAACTCCCTCTTAGAGAGCACGGACTCGAATGGATCCAGCCGCCACAACCAATCGCGCACCCGATGGACGGCGGACAATGCGCAACTATCGACGACCTCTCCGTCCCGCTCGCGAATCGCTGGGCGGACCTTGTCGAAGATATTCTGGCCCCGCCCCGCTGGCCGAAACATCCCCTGTTAGCCGCCGCATTCGGAGCCCGCGCCCTTTGGCCCGCTACCGTTGCCGCGAGGGTTACCCTGCACACGGTTCGCGCGCGGGCCTTATTCGCAGGTATGGCCGCGCACTCCATCCTCCCGCTCGAAGCCCCGGCATCCGCCGCCTTCGGCTGGGTGCTCACGATGTCGGCGAAATCCGCCGGTTGGCCCATCGCGCGAGGAGGCTCGCAGAGCATCGCTAACGCACTCGTCTCTTATCTCTATTCCCTCGGCGGCGAAATCATCTCCAATCAACGGGTCGACTCGCTCGATGAACTGGAACCCGGGGCGCTCGTCCTCTGCGACATCTCCCCGCGGGAACTGGCAAGAATCGGCAGCGCGCGCTTGCCCCCGTACTATCTCGAAAAGCTGCGCCGTTATCGCTACGGTCCCGGAGTTTTCAAAATGGATTGGGCTCTGGACGCCCCCATCCCCTGGAGCAATTCTGAATGCGGGCGCTCCGCCACGGTCCATATAGGAGGAACCCTCGAAGAGATCGCGGCTTCCGAACGCGCACCCTGGCGCGGCGAGCACTCACAGAAGCCGTTCGTCCTGCTCGCACAGCCGAGCCTTTTCGATCCAACCCGAGCCCCGGAAGGCAAACATACCGCGTGGGCTTACTGTCACGTGCCGAACGGCTCCACCGAAGATATGGCATCGCGCATTGAGGCGCAGATCGAGCGTTTCGCCCCCGGCTTCCACCGGACCATCCTCGCTCGTAATACGATGAACACCGCGGATATGCAGTCGCACAACCGGAATCTGGTGGGCGGAGACATTGGCGGAGGCGCGGTAGATTTGCGCCAGCTTTTCACCCGGCCGTCAGCGGGAATCTATCTGACACCCGCCCGCGGCGTCTTCCTTTGCTCGGCCTCCACCCCGCCCGGGGGCGGAGTTCATGGCATGTGCGGCTATCACGCGGCGCGCTGGGCGCTCATGGATGAAGACTGAATTCCGCAAAGCGGTGTTGCCGCGCGATTTGAAGGCATTGATGGCCTTCGATCGCAAAGTTTTTCCATCCACCGACTGCTTCGATGCCGAATACTGGCGCGAATGCGATTCCTGGTGGCTCATCGTTTCGGGCGCGAGAATCGGCTGCTGCGCCTTCGAAAAGACCGTGAGCCGAACCCTCTACATCGCGACTACCGGCATTCTTCCCGGGTATCGCGGACAGGGCTTCGGCGCAGTGATGAAGTCCTGGCAAATTGCGTACGCCCATATCCACAAGTTCCGCCGCGTTCAGGCGCACACGCGTAAGAGCAATAAACGGATGATCGAACTCAATAAGGAATTCGGCTTCCGCATCGTCAGAATTGAACCGCACCATTACACAGACCCGAGCGAGGCTGCCCTCCTCATGGAACTCCGCCTCTGATCGCACGCAGGTCTCTCCGAGCGCGCGAGAACCGCGAGACCTCGCTGACTTCCATGGCTGGGCAGGTCCGAGGAACGGCATCGGAAGCCAAAAGCACGATCCAGGCATGAACATGAACATCGGCAAGGAGTCGAACGTGGGCGTAACACCTGCGAAGCAGCCGAAAACGAAACGCGGAAACGCGAAGCCGGTTGTGGAGGGCAGGCCGGTGACTGAGGAGAACAACAAGGAACCTGACACACAGGCAACACAGAGGGGGAAACGGGTGTCCCAAGGGCTTTTAAGGATTAAGACGGAAAGCTGCGCCCGGAGTAAACGGCGTTACATGGAAACAGTATGAGACCAGGCTGGAAGATCAGCGCGTCAAGCGCCGGATGTTGCCTGCGCCCCGGTCGAAACCCGTAAGAGAACCGCCGAAACCTTTTACAACAATTCTCCATGCTACTTTCGGACTGGAAGGAGCATCGTCCTCATGGGTAAGTTTTTGTTGGGTTTGCTGACCGGAGCCATTCTCATAGTCCTGATTCTGGTTCTCGGCTTTTTCGCGATTGCCTCGCTCAAATCCAAACCCGCCACCGTCGCCGACGGGTCGACTCTGATCCTGAAACTCTCGGGTGATGTTCCAGAGAGACCGCCGGTCGAGATTCCGCTTCCTATCCTGCAGAACCGCACGGCGTTGACCGTCGAGAACGTTTGGAGCGTGCTCCGGCGCGCGGCTGCCGATTCCCGGATCAAAGCCGTGGCTTTCGAACCGGAAGGCGCGGGGGTCGGTTGGGCTAAGATGCAGGAAATCCGCTCCGATATTGAAGAGTTCCGTAAATCCGGCAAGCCCATTTACGCTTTCCTCAAGTCGCCGGGTACGCGCGAATACTATATGGCGACCGCCTGCTCGCGAATCTATATGGAGCCCGCCGATTTGCTGAACCTTAAGGGAATCGGTCTGGAGTTGATGTATTTCAAGAACACCCTCGACAAACTCGGAGTGCAGGTAGATGTCGAGCATGCCGGGAAGTACAAGGATTTCGGCGACATGTTCACGAAGACTTCAATGAGCCCGGAGACCCGCGAGGTGATGAACAGCATTGCGGACGACATTTATGGCGACCTTGTCAGCACGATCGCGAAAGGCCGCAAGAAAGACGCAGCCGCCGTCCGCGCCATCATCGATGACGGTCCTTTTCTTTCCAATCAGGCGCTGGCAAAAGGCCTGGTCGACGAGTTGCGCTTTGAAGACGAGATGTACGGAGAGCTAAAGACGGCATTGCATCAGAATGCGCTGAAGAAACTCTCAGCCCACGACTACGCGGGAGTACCGGACTCTTCGACAGTATCCGCCGACCGCATCGCGTTCGTGGTGGCCGAAGGTTCGATCACTCGCGGGGACGAAGACTCGAGCGGCGACAACGGTTTGGAGTCCGCGTCGTTCGATAAACTGCTCTCGGGGGTTCAGAACGATAGCGGGATTAAGGCCGTTATCGTCCGCATCGATTCGCCCGGTGGCGAAGTCACGGCGTCCGACGAAATGTGGCGCGCCATGAACGAGCTTCGGAAAAAGAAGCCGGTTGTGATCTCAATGTCGGACGCGGCCGCTTCCGGCGGATATTATATGGCCATGTCGGGTGACCCGATTGTCGCCTACCCGGCGACTGAGACCGGTTCTATCGGCGTGGTTTTCGGCAAGCCGAACCTGCATGGGCTGTATGACAAGATCGGCATCACGAAAGACTCGATCAGTCGCGGTCGTTTCGCCATGATCGATTCGGACTATCAACCATTGACGGAAGCGGGCCGCGAAAAGCTCCGCGAAGGCATCGATGCGGATTACAAGGATTTCGTCGGTAAGGTCGCGGCGGCGCGGCACAAAAAGCCGGAGGAAATCGAGCCCGTCGCTCAGGGCCGGGTATGGCTGGGCGATCAGGCGAAGGCCAATGGTCTCGTGGACGAGCTCGGCGGCATCGATCGCGCAATCGAAATGGCTAAGAAGAAGGCCGGGATTGCCGCCACCGCGAAGGTGAACCTGACCGTTTATCCTGGCAAGAAGACTCTTTTCGATCTGCTCTTCAAGTCTTCCAGCGATTCCGAAGCGGAAGCAATGCTTTCACGCGCTGGCCTCGAACCGCTTCGCGCCGCCTGGCATGACGACAGGCTTCGTGTCTGGATGCGCGGCGGCATGCTCCGCATGATGCCGTTTTCGATACAAATCCGGTAACACGATTCGACGTCGGATAACCGCTTGCCTAAAGGGCCGCCCTTGCGTCATATTGGTTTTGGCGCTTTGAACCCGATGTAAAGTGTAGCCATTCCGGTTTCCGCTTCCCGCTGCCCCACCGGCAGCCATCGCGTTCGGGCGTTGGCAATATGCCAAACGATTTGTACCGGACGGCGCATGATGACAGCGGAAAACTTCGACTTCCTCTTCTTCACCGAACTGATCGGTATGCCCGTTCACGATCTGAAACAACGCCGGATCGGTCGGGTTAGAGACGCCGCTATCGTCCCGTTGATTCACCCGGCGCGGGTGGACCGCTTCCTCGTCGGCGTCGGCGGCTCCTGGCTCTCGGTTCGCTACGACCAGATCGCTTCGATTTCACTCGAAAAAGGCATTCATCTCTCGAACGAAAAGCTTTATCCATATCATTCCGACGAGTACATGCTCCGCATCAATCGCGATCTGCTCGACCAGCAGATCATTGACGTGAACGGGCGCAAAGTCGTCCGTGTGAACGACGTGACCTTCGAAATCCAGCACGGTGAGCGAGACGCCCTCGTAATCCTGGAAGTGGACGTGGGCATCCGCAGTATCTTCCGCCGACTACTGCAGGGCGCCGTCCCTCCCAAATGGGTGCGTCGCGCGCAACGGCCCATCCAGCCGAATTCTATTCGTTGGGAGTTCTGCAATATCGTTGAAGCGGATCCGCTGCGGCGGCTTCGCCTCAACATCTCGAACGATAAACTCGAGCAACTCCACCCGGCCGACCTCGCCGACATCGTTGAGGAACTCGGACCCGCCGAACGCGAAGCGATCCTCGGCACGATTGACAGCGAAGTCGCGGCCGACGCACTCTCGGAAATTCATCCCAGAATGCAGGCCAGCATTCTGGAATCGCTCGAGCCGGAAATCGCGGCCGATATCGTCGAAGAAATGGCGCCCGACGAAGCCGCCGATGTCCTCGGGGAGCTCGAGCAGGAAACTACCGAAGAAATTCTCGACGAGATGGAGACGGAACCCGTTGAAGAAGTCCGCGAGCTTCTCGAATACGACGAGGACACGGCCGGCGGCATGATGAACACCGAAGCCATCGTTCTGCCGGAAACAATCTCTCTGAATGAGGCTCTCATGCGCATGCGCGACAACGAGGATCTGCTCGAAAACACGCACGTGCTCTTCCTCAGCGACAACCAGGGCCGCATTACGGGATCCGTTCCTCTGGCGCGCCTCTTTCTTGCCGACGGCGCCGTAGAACTTCGCGAATTGGCGGGTGATCGACTGATCTTCACCAGGCCTGATGAGAGGCAGAATCGCGTCACCGAACTATTCGACAAATACAACCTGATGGCGCTCCCGGTACTGGAGGAAGACGGAACGATGGCGGGCGTAATCACCGCCGATGACGTAATCACAGTTCTCCGGCAGAAATAGCCCGATGAAGGATCTTTTCGCGAGATTCAAACGCCACATCCTGGTTTTCCTCGCGGTGCTCGGGCCCGGTTTTATCACTGCGGTAGTCGACAACGATTCCGGCGGTATCTACACATACTCACAGGCCGGCGCGCGGTGGCTTTATCTGCCGCTCTGGACTCTACTGCCCATCACGGTCGCGCTGATTGTCACGCAGGAAATGTGCTCCCGGATGGGAGCCGTTACAGGCAAGGGACTCTCTGACCTGATCCGTGAAGAGTTCGGCCTGCGGATGACGTTCGTCATCATGATCCTGCTGGTGCTCGCCAACCTGACAAACATCATGGCGGAATTTGCCGGGGTCGCCACGTCGCTCGATCTGTTCGGCGTCAGTAAATATATCTCAGTCCCCCTCGCGGCTGTCGCGGTTTGGTTTCTCGCAGTCAAGGGCAATTACGCGAGTGTCGAGAAGGTCTTCCTTTTCGCCTGCGTGATCTACATTGCTTACGTGATCGCCGGATTTCTCGTCAAGCCGGACTGGAAAGAGGCCATGATTTACAGCGTTCGCCCGAGGCTGATGCTGGACAGCAGTTACATCACGATGTTGATCGCTATGGTGGGCACGACGATTGCGCCATGGATGCAGTTCTATTTGCAGGCTGCCGTGGTCGAAAAGGGCATTACCGCGAAAGAATACCGGGAATCACGAATCGAAGTCGTAGTCGGATGCGTAATGACGTCGGTGATCGCATTCTTTATCATCGTCGCCTGCGCGGGCGCGTATCGCGATCATCCCGCCGACATCAACAGCGCCAGAGAAGCGGCCCTGGCGCTCAAGCCGTTCGGCGAATATGCCTTCCTCATGTTCAGCGCCGGTCTGCTCAATGCATCGGTCTTCGCGGCGTGCATTCTCCCGCTCTCGACTGCATACTCGGTTTGCGAGGGTCTCGGCTTCGAATCAGGCGTGAGCCGGCGCTGGAACGAGGCGCCAATTTTCTACTGGCTATATACGCTGCTGATCGTGATCGGCGCAGGCGTCGTGATTATGCCGAAGTTCCCGCTGGTACAAATGATCCTGCTCTCACAGGTTTTGAATGGGATGCTGCTTCC
>Ga0308173_10002356_pt1 | contig 10014 bp, 9 predicted proteins | sample PhyPR1_FD_203716 | JGI IMG/M metagenome (GOLD analysis project Ga0308173, IMG submission 203716) | Soil microbial communities from UC Gill Tract Community Farm, Albany, California, United States - DLSLS.P.R1 | ecosystem: Environmental > Terrestrial > Soil > Agricultural land | place: USA... | reverse complement strand
CGTTACCGGCGAGAGTGGGACGAAAGGGCAAGACGATATCTCGACAGCCAGACGGAAGACACGGAACCGCCTGGGCTCTGAGATGAGATACGGGATGAGGTGCTGTGCCGCGACCCCGCTTCCCCGCTAGCGCTAGATGGTGACTATCTTCGCTGCCCCGTTTGGTGCTGCGAAAACCCGCTGTGCAGGACCCGCCTCGTCGTTGGGAACGAGCCCGCGGGGCTCGCGGCACTCAGGTCAAAAACTGGAGCTGATGTGCGATACGAGAATCTGATTGTCGATGCACGCGATGCCGAGCTAACCGACTCGACGCGCGTACGTGCCGCATTTGATGCCATTTATTGCTGTTGTCCGCAGTCACAGTTGTTGCCGCGTTCGTTGGCGGCCATTGGGCTGAACGCAGACGACGTCTCGCTTTTGAGCCGGCTGGCCGACTGGGTCGTGAACGTGGCACCGCTCGAGCCGCTGCCGATGTCGCCAAGCGAGGCAGTGGCGCTGGCGGAGCGCGTTCATAAAGCCATTGCAGGCAAGTAATGCTGCGCGTGACAGTCCGATTATATCCGGGCGGACATGGGTCAGGGCGCCGAGTCATTGCGACGGCAGACATTGGGCCGAATACGGAATGCTTTCCTGTGTTGTGTTGAAGCCGAACGCCGCATGCGAAATGGTTGCACCAGAGGGTGTTGGTTGTTTGTTGGCGACCTCGGACGACGATTAGGAACAGCGGACCGTGAGCGTGACAACCAGTAATGCACGAACCCACCGTTGAAGATGGAGCGTGTGCGGTGCATTCTCGTTGACTGGGTCCCGCGTGAAAAACTACGAATAGTTGTTGGGAGATTCGCCAGACCTGGGACATTCCCTACAACAGGTTCTCGCGAGCACTGGCCAGTTGGTCCAAAAAGCGCCGGTCGCTCCTCTACTTACGACCGCAAACCCGCGTGAGTGCTAGAGGTGTGCGAATTCCATCCTTCAGAGGCTTTTTCTGCAGACGCTACAGAGTCGCCCTTGCATTACCAAAGGTATGGGAAAGTGCGCAGAAAATGTAGCTGGATGGGGAAATTTAGCTTGTTACGCTGTGATTCATGCATTAACCACCGACGAGCCCCGAAGGGCGGCGCATGGGTATTCCGCATTCTTTGAGCAGCGGAGGTGATTTCTGTGAATTGACCACCTTGCAGCGTTCAACTTCGGCACCTCTACTCCAGTCAGTAATGGCGTTGGCAAGGGGCGTCCAGCGCAGACGCAAACCAGACGTGCAAATGCGGGGTCCGGGTGAAGGCTGAAGTCGCGGGCTTCAATTTCTTGAATTTGCCAGTTGAGATGACAGAATGACCCCAAACACAACATTTGCGCCGAAAGGCGTGATACCGCCGGACGCAATAAAGGCTGAGGATGCTATCCCGGCAACGAAACCCGTCGCGGTAGCCGGAACGGACATTCTTACGGTCAAGAACCTGTCGAAAATCTTCGGACCAAAGCCGGAGCGTGCCGCCGAGTTGGTGAAGCAAGGCCTGGGCCGTAATGAGATTTTCGAGCAGACCGGCAATATGGTGGCAGTCAATGACGTCAGTCTCAGCGTCAAGGCGGGAGAGATTTTCGTTGTCATGGGTCTCTCTGGGTCGGGCAAATCGACGCTTGTTCGACTGCTCAATCGGCTGATTGAACCGACGTCCGGCCAGGTCATCCTCGAGGGTCGCGACATTGCGCCCATGTCCACATTGGAACTGCGCGCTGTGCGCCGCAAGAAGATGGCGATGGTCTTCCAGTCATTCGCACTTCTGCCGAACCGCACGGTGCTCGACAACATCGCGTATGGATTGGAAGTCGCCGGTCTGAAGAAACCAGAGCGGTACGAAATCGCCCGTGCCGCGCTGAGGGGAGTCGGTCTGGGCTCGTACGAAAAGATGCTTCCGAGTGAACTGTCCGGCGGCATGCAACAGCGAGTGGGTCTAGCACGTGCGCTTGCTGTTAATCCCTCGGTGCTGCTGATGGACGAAGCGTTTTCGGCGCTGGACCCACTGATTCGATTCGAGATGCAGAATGAGCTTCTGCGGCTTCAAAAGGAAGAGCAGAGAACAATCGTCTTCATTTCCCACGACATTGAAGAAGCCGTCAAGATTGGGGGCCGAATTGGCATCATGAAGGATGGCTGCCTGATTCAGGTTGGCACGCCGGCAGAGCTTATCCAATCTCCCGCGGACTCGTATGTACGGGACTTCTTTCGCAACGTTGACGTCTCCAGGTTCCTCAAGGCCTCTAGCCTGATGACAAAGGTCAACGGGGGACTCATATCTTGCGACGTCGGCACGTCCTCGGAACGCTACCTGACTCAGCTCATCGATAGTGGCGCCGAATGCGGCTATGTCTGCGACGAATCAGGTCGATATCAAGGCTGCGTTACGCCGGCCTCTTTGCATAAGACCGGTACACGCCCCGTCCGGGACGCATTGCTCCAGGATGTGAATGCTGTTTCGCTTGACGCGGATTTGCATGAGCTGGCTGGCATCGCTTTGAGCCAGGAGCACGACGTACCCGTCACTGACACGGCCGGGAGACTCGCAGGCGTGGTGTCCTGCCGGACGATACTCAAGCAGGTTATGGAACGGAGAGCAGCATGAACTCGTCAGTTATCGGAAAGTTTGCGGAAGACGCTGTTAATTTCCTCTTTCAGCATTTCCGGGGCGGCTTTGACGCTTTCTCTGCCGGACTGGGGGCAGTAGTCAAGCTGCTGGAGGACGGGCTAGCTGCCATTCCGTTCGTTGCCATGCTCGTCATCCTCGTGGCGTTTGCCTTGTGGCGACGCGGGGCCGTGTTCTCGGTCTTCGTCGGCCTTGCACTCCTGACCATCCATTACATGGGTTTGTGGGCTCAAACGGTCTCCACCCTGGCACTCGTTATCGCGGCGACGTTCTTCAGCCTCGTCATTGGCGTGCCGCTGGGAATCTGGGGGGCGCGAAACAAACGTGTTGAGATGGTTCTGCGCTCACTGCTCGATTTCATGCAGACAATGCCGGCGTTTGTGTATCTGATTCCGGCCGTCATCCTGTTTGGATTGGGGCGGGTTCCGGCAGTCATCGCGACCATCGTATTCTCGATGCCGCCAGTCGTACGGCTCACGACTTTGGGCATCCGCCAGGTGCGCGAAGAGTTGCTAGAAGCAGGCCGCGCGTTCGGCAGCACAGATGCGCAGCTTCTCTGGAAAATCCAACTTCCCAACGCCCTGCCGTCAATCATGGCAGGCGTAAATCAGACCATCATGATGGCGCTCTCGATGGTCGTGGTCGCATCGATGATTGGTGCTGGTGGTCTGGGTGAATATGTGCTGAGCGGCATTCAGCGGCTTGATATCGGGATTGGCTTCGAGGGCGGGCTGGGAGTCGTTCTGCTTGCCATCGTACTTGACCGCCTGACGGAGAGCTTTGGTGTGAAGGCCAGGAAGGCCAAGCGCAACGCACCAGCGAAGGCTGGCACCGGCACTGCGGTGCGGACCTGACCGCTGATGACGCATGGACGGCGGCCGCGTGAAAAGGCGACCGCTCGGGGAAAGTTTGGCTGGTGGTAGCGCTCAACGGACGTAGCGCGGCTGTAGTGCTATCGCTAGAGGCAGTACGGAGTTCGGAGACCAGACACGCTGTTCAAGCGGCCGTCAACTTTTCAAGAAATCTTACAATCACGTAGGAGTGTTAAATGAAATTCAATCTGTTCAAATCGCTTATGACGAAACTGGCGATGTCGACGGTCGTTGCCATGGGTATCGTCGTTGGGCCCGCTGTCGCGGCAGAACCTATCAAGATAGCAGTAACAAACTGGGCAGACGTTCTGTCCGTCGCTAATGTGGCCAAGTACGTTCTCGAGACCAGCCTCAAGCAGCCAGTTCAGTTCGTGCAGGCCGATATTGGCATCCAGTATCAGGGCGTCGCCCGCGGCGACCTCGACATCATGGTGGGTGGCTGGCTTCCCGTTACCCACGCTATGTACTACACAAAGTACAAGAACGACTTGGATGATGTCGGCGTCATCTACACGGGAGGGAAGAACGGATGGGCAGTCCCTGCATACATTCCTGAATCCCAGGTCTCGTTGATTTCTGACCTGGAAAAACCTGATGTCAAGAGCAAACTGAACGGCACCATTCAGGGAATCGAGCCCGGCGGCGGCCTGATGCAGGCATCTGAAAAGGCAATCAAGGCATACGACCTGAACGGGTACAACCTGCAATCATCAAGCGAAGCAGGCATGCTCGCCGGAGTGCAGCGAGCTTACCAGTCGAAGCAATGGGTTGTTGCGACGGTCTGGAGCCCGCACTGGCTCTTCCAGAAATGGCAGATGCGCTACCTCAAGGACCCCAAGGGGACGTTGGGTGGTGAAGAACAGATTCATGCATTCGCGTCGAAGCAGTTTGCAACCAAATTCCCGCGGGCGGACGTGTTCTTCAAGCATTTCAAGCTGACTCTCGCCGACGTCGAGGCCATCGAGTACGAGGGCAACAGCACGAACGACTACGCGACGGCGGCCAAGAAATTCGTCGAAGCGCATCCGGAAAAGCTGAAGGCCTGGTTGCAGCAGTAAATTGGCAAGGCTCTTCGTGAAACATCGTGGGATGTTTTTTGACGGAGGGCCGCACATCGCTTCTTACCGCAGGGAAATCGGTATCTGCATCACATCAACAAATTTTGCAGTACTGCAAGACATGCTTCAGACGACTACTTATGGAGTGACCACGTGAACGAGAACTCGCGCTTTTTTGCTGAAACGCTCCAGAGCCGTGACCCCGTCATCGCATCAGAGATTGCACTGGAGTTGCGCCGTCAGCAGACGCAGATTGAACTGATTGCTTCTGAAAACATCGTCTCGGCGGCGGTGATGGAAGCGCAGGGTACCGTGCTGACCAACAAGTACGCCGAGGGATATCCTTCGAAACGGTACTACGGCGGTTGCGAGCATGTGGACAGAGTCGAGGCGCTTGCCATTGACCGCGTCAAAGCCCTGTTCGAAGCCGAATACGCCAATGTGCAGCCTCATTCGGGAGCGCAGGCGAACGGCGCAGTGATGCTCGCGCTCGTGAAGCCTGGCGAGACGGTGATGGGCATGTCCCTTGATGCAGGGGGCCACCTGACGCATGGCGCACGTCCAGCGCTTTCCGGTAAGTGGTTCAACGCGGTCCAATACGGTGTGAGCCCCGATACCTATCGCATTGACTACGAGCAGGTCCGCCGGCTTGCCGAGGAACATCGTCCCAAGCTCATCATCGCGGGTTATTCTGCCTATCCACGCGCTTTGGATTTTGCAGCGTTCCGCGCCATTGCGGACAGCGTTGGTGCATTGTTAATGGTCGACATGGCACACATCGCGGGCATTGTCGCAGCCGGCAAACACGAGAACCCCGTTCCATTCGCCGATGTGGTGACGTCCACCACCCACAAGACGCTTCGCGGACCGCGAGGCGGGTTCATCCTCACCAACAAAGGCGATATCGCCAAGAAAATCAACTCCGCGGTGTTCCCGGGGCTACAGGGCGGTCCGCTTATGCATGTCATCGCGGGCAAAGCAGTTGCGTTTGGCGAAGCGCTTCGTCCGGAGTTCACGGCGTACATCGACCGGGTACTACGTAACGCCCAGGCACTCGGCGACGTCCTGACGTCGGGTGGTCTGAACCTGGTGACGGGCGGGACCGACAACCATCTGTTGCTGGTCGATTTGCGCTCGAAGCGACTAACCGGCACCCAGGCTGAAAAAGCATTGGAACGTGCAGGCATCACCTGCAACAAGAACGGTATCCCGTTCGATACAGAAAACCCGACGGTGACATCTGGAATCCGGCTCGGCACTCCTGCTGGAACAACGCGCGGATTCGGTATCGCCCAGTTCCAGCAGGTGGGGCAAATGATTCTGGAGGTCTTGTCGGCGCTCGAACGCGAGCCCAACGGCGATGAGCAGGCTGAGCGCGCAGTACGTAGCCGCGTAAGGGACCTGTGTGGTCAGTTTCCCATTTACTCGCACGCAGAGGCACTCGTTTAATGCTCGCGTACAGCTGCCAGTCGGGTGTTCGAGGGAGCAGCCGAATCGGCCAGGAGCAACACGTTGTTCGCGGCCGCACGGATAAGGCCGACGCTTAAATGCCACCTAGCCAACCACCCGTTGTAAACGGTTTACCGCGGAGGGGCGGCATAGGACTTGGCCCACTTATTAAAGAGAGAACTGGAAATGAGCTTCGATGGAGTACATACGCCTCTGGTTACCCCGTTCAAGGCAGACGGCGAAATTGACCACGATTTGCTCGGCAAGCATGCCGCAAATCTCGCAGGCCGGGTCTCGGGTCTTGGGGTCGGAGGAACCACAGGCGAATACTATGCGTTGAGTTTCGACGAACGGGTGCAGACGTTTAACACCGTGGCTGAAGCAGCAGGTGGCAAGACCTATCTGACTGCCGGCATCAATGCCACGACGACTAAGGAAGTCATTCGCCTGGGTCAGGAAGCGAAGCGCGCCGGGTTGTCCGCCTTGCTAGTTGCCGCTCCGTACTACGCCCAACCGACGCAGGAAGAGCTTCTGAACCATCTGCAGAAGGTGGATGACAGTCTCGACATGCCCATCATGCTGTACAACTTCCCGGCACGCACGGGCACGGAAATCAGCGATGGCGTTCTGGAAAAGCTGCTCGAGCGGCCGAACTTCATCGCGATGAAGGAAAGCACCGGCGACATTTCGCGTCTGCATCACCTTTCCACGCATTTCCGCGACAAGCTGTTGCTGAGCTGCGGGATGGACGACCAGGCGCTTGAATTCTTCGTCTGGGGCGCAAGGAGCTGGGTCGGGGGCGCTTCCAACTTCTTGCCGGAAGCACACACGGCGCTCTTTGACGCGTGCGTTAAGCGAGGCGACTTCAACACGGGCCGCAAGCTCATGGCGCAACTGCTGCCGGTGCTCGAACTGCTGGAACGCAGCGGCAAATTCATTCAATACGTTCGGTACGGTTGTGAGCTTGCCGGCATGCCTGTCGGTATTGCCCGCGCGCCGCTCGGCACGCTCACTGACGAAGAGCGCAGCACCTTTGCCAAGCTCGTTCAACCCCTGTTGCACAACGCGCAGTAATTTGCATGGCCTCGAAACTGGAATTCGTGCGGTTTCCCGCTCCTGACGGAGTGAACGGGTGGTGGGAAACTCTGCCACCTCCCTCATCTGCCAATACGGTGTCTTCTGAAAGTCGATACGACTGGGTCGTTGTCGGGGGCGGCATTACAGGGCTTTGTGCTGCCCGGCGTCTGGCCGAGCTTGCACCTGAAGCCTCGATAGCTCTGGTCGAGGCAGAGCGTATCGGGCGCACCACAGCCGGACGAAATTCCGGATTCTTCGTCGATTTGCCACACGACATAAGCAGCGAAAGTTACTCGCGAAGTGTGGAAGCGGATAGGGCAGACGTCCGCTTTCAACGACACGGCATCGCCTACGTGCGCGCAGCGGTGAAGCAGTACAACATCGACTGCGACTGGCGGGACGACGGCAAGTTTCACGCTTCGGTAAACAAGAAGGGGCACAACGCGCTTGCCCACTTCGCGGAAGGTCTCGCGCGTATCGATGAAGCATTCGAGTGGCTGGACGAGGCGTCAATCGCGAAGGTAACAGGCACGAACTTTTACCAAGGCGCGCTCTTTACGCCTGGATGTAGCACGGTCCAGCCGGCAGCCCTGATGCGCGGTCTTGCTGCGACCTTGCCGAAGAATGTGAAAGTTTTCGAGCTTAGTGCGGTGAGGGGAATAGAGGACCAAAGGCAAGCGAAGGTCCTCACCTTTGCCGGCGGCAAGATTGTGGCGAAGGGAGTGATTCTGTGTACAAACGCCTACGCGGCGACATTCGGAGGGCATCCGAATGGCTTGCTGCCCGTGTACACGTTTGCATCCATGACCCGCGCGATGAATCCAGAAGAAGTCAGCCGGCTCGGCGGCACGCGGTCGTGGGCACTGATTCCGGCCGACCCAATGGGCACGACTGTTCGCCGCCTCGTTACGGACCGCATCTGCGTTCGCAATCACTTCGCATTTCGGCCCAATCTCGAGGTGTCGCAGGCCGACTTGGCGAAGGCAAAAAGTCTGCATCAGCGGTCGTTCGACCGACGCTTTCCGATGCTGAAAGACGTCGAACTCGAATACACATGGGGCGGCCCGTTGTGTCTGTCTGCTAACAACGGAGCGTTGTTTGGGCGTAGAGATGATGGCGTCCTTGAAGCCGTCGGGTGCAATGGGCTCGGTCTGAGCAGAGGGTCGGCGTCAGGCAAGCTCATCGCCGAATATGCGCTCGGCCACGACAACGAGCTCATTCGTCAGCTTTTGAATCAGCCGCATCCGCGCTCGCTGCCAGTCCGTCCGATTACCGATGTCGCAGTATCCGCAGCTATCTGGATGAAGGAATTTTCGGCGGGAGCCGAGCTTTAAATTTGGGAAGACAGGACATGACGACTTACCAGGAATGGAAGCAGAAAGCAGAAGCCTTGTCGCTCGATGGAAGGGCGTTTATCGCCGGGCAACGATGTGCTGCTGCCTCGAACGAGACCTTCGGGACCCTCAATCCTTCGACCGGAAAGGTACTTGCCAATGTGGCAAAGTGCGATGCGAAAGACATCGACCATGCGGTCGTAGCCGCAAGAGATGCGTTCGAGTCTGGTGTGTGGTCAAAGGCAGCACCGGCGCAGCGTAAAGCCGTGCTCTTGCGGCTGGCGCAACTGATTGAGGAAAACGCCGAGGAACTGGCCCTCCTCGAAGCGCTTGAGGCGGGCAAGCCAATCAGCGAGTGCATGGGACTGGACATTCCTGAGTCGGCGGCGTGTATCCGCTGGCACGCGGAGGTCACCGACAAGCGGTACGACGCCCTGTCGCCGTCCGGTGCGAACGTGGTGAGCATGATTACCCGTGAACCGATTGGTGTCGTGGGCGCAGTTCTGCCCTGGAACTTCCCGGCGCTCATGCTTGCCTGGAAAATCGGTCCGGCGCTTTCGGTTGGCAACAGCGTCATTGTGAAACCTGCCGAGCAGACCTCGCTCTCGACATTGCGCATCGCCGACCTGGCCATGGAAGCCGGGGTGCCTGCCGGTGTCTTCAGCGTCGTCACTGGCTTTGGCGAAAGCACGGGTCAAGCCTTGGGGCGGCATACCGACGTCGACCTGGTTGCTTTCACGGGCTCCACGGAAACGGGAAAGCGATTCCTCCATTACTCCGCAGACACGAATCTGAAGCGGGTCGTATTGGAATGCGGCGGCAAGAACCCACAAGTCGTGCTTCCCGATGTCGCGAATCTCGATGCTGTCGCGGAGCAGGCGGTCGCGGCCGCATTCTGGAACATGGGCGAGAACTGCAGCGCAGGCTCTCGTATTCTGGTTCCCTCGAGTTCTAAAGCCGAGTTGCTTGAAAAGGTCCTGGCAGTTCTCGAAGGATGGAAAGCTGGCGACCCACTCGACCCTGACGTCAAGCTGGGTTCCTTGATAGAAGAGAAGCATTACGAAAAGGTGCTCGCCCACGTCGAGAAAGCGAAGGCCGAGGGGGCACGTCTGGTGTGCGGCGGCAAGGCCACATGCACTGAGACGGGCGGGTGGTTCGTCGAGCCGACCATCTTCGATAACGTCACTCCTGAGATGAGCATTGCTCGCGAAGAAGTCTTTGGCCCTGTCGTCTGCTTTATCGAGTACGGCGATGTCGATGAGGCGGTCCGGATTGCCAACGACACGTGCTACGGTCTGGCCGCATCGCTTTGGACAGACAACGTCAATCATGCTCACAAAATTGCTGCGCGAATCCGGGCGGGTACCGTGACGGTGAACTGCTTCGGCGAGGGAGACCTGTCGACTCCGTTCGGCGGCTTCAAGCAGTCTGGTTTTGGTGGCCGTGACAAATCCGTCTACGCGCATGACCAATATTGTGAGCTGAAGACCACCTGGCTGAAGCTCGACTAGGCCAGTTCGACTATTGGACGCAATCGGTGTCCTAACCTGGATTACTGACTGTTCGGGTGTGGCCGCCTTCG
>Ga0308173_10002355_pt1 | contig 10021 bp, 7 predicted proteins | sample PhyPR1_FD_203716 | JGI IMG/M metagenome (GOLD analysis project Ga0308173, IMG submission 203716) | Soil microbial communities from UC Gill Tract Community Farm, Albany, California, United States - DLSLS.P.R1 | ecosystem: Environmental > Terrestrial > Soil > Agricultural land | place: USA... | reverse complement strand
ATCGGCGCGACCAGGGTTTTCAGAAAAGCGCGCGCGTGCGCGTCGTCTTTCGCCGTGCCAACCGGCGCTTCGATCGCATCGTGGCGCCGAGCCGCAGTATCGTCGACGCGCTGGTCGCGCAAGAAAATGCCGATGGCAAACGCTGCCTCGCAATCCCGAACGGGGTCGATACCGACCGCTTCCGGCCACGCACCGCGCCTGAACGCGCCGCGTTGCGCTCGAGCCTCGGTTTCAGCGCGGGCGACTGTCTGATCGGATGCGTCGCGAGCTTTTCGCCGGTCAAGCAGCACCACATCCTGGTCGATGCGTTTGCGCGGGTCCGCGAGCAGTTTCCGCATGCGCGGCTGGTTCTGGTGGGGCAGGGTCCCTTGCGCCATCAGATCGAAGCGCAGCTGCGGGCGCTCGGGATTGCGCAGGCTGCGCACCTGCTCGGCGCGCGCCATGACGTGGAGCAGATTCTCCCGGCGCTCGACATTTTCGCGCTCGCGTCGAGCACCGAAGGCATGTCGAACGCGATCCTCGAGGCACAAGCCAGCGGTGTTGCCGTGGTTGCGACCCGCGTCGGCGGCAACGTCGAGGTGATCCGCGACGGCAGCACCGGTGTCCTCGTGCCGGCGCTGTCGGCGGACGCGCTGGCGCAAGGCCTTGCCACGCTCGTCGCGGATGACCAGCGCCGCTCGGAGCTGGTCGAAGCGGCATTGCGCAGCATCGCCCGCGACCACTCCTTGAGCGCAATGACCGGCGCTTACGAGCGCCTTTACGATGAACTGGCCGATGAGCGCTGAATCCGGAAGCGGCTTCCACGTCCTGCACATCCGCTCCAGCGCAGGACTGTACGGCGCCGAGTACATGATCCTTGGGCTCGTCCCCGCGCTCGCGCAGCTCGGCGTGGACAGCACGTTGCTGTCGATCGACAATCAATACTCGCAGGCGCAAAAATTGTTCGAGCGGGCGCTCGCGCTGGGCGTGCCCGCGCGGCGCCTGCCATGTCGCGGTCGCTTCGACTTTGCAACCGTTGCGGCGATTCGAAAGCTGTTGGCGCGTTATCCGAACGCGCTGCTGCATGTGCACGATTACAAGAGCGCGCTCAACGCCTGGGTGGCACGCGGCCGGCGCAAGCTGCCGATCGTCGCCACGTCGCACGGCCAGTTCTCGACCACGGCGAGCCTGCACATCTATCACCGCATCGAGTCGTCGTTGATGCGGCGCTTCGATCACGTCGGCATCGTGTCAGAAGCGATGCGTCCGCAATTGGCCGCGAGCGGCGTTCCCGGCGACAGGATCCGGTTGGTCGAAAACGGCATCGATACCCGCCGCTTTTCGCCCGCTGCGGAGCCGATCGCTCGCACCGAATTCGGCATCGCGCCGGATGCCATCGTGTTCGGTACGGCGATGCGCTTGACGGAGCAGAAGAACCCGCTCGGGTTGGTCGAGGCGTTTGCGTCAGTCGCTGCCGATGCGCCGCGGGCGGCTTTGGTCATCGCCGGGGATGGCGAGTTGCGCGAATCCGTGCTGGCTCGCGCGTCGAACCTCGGCATCGGCGGCCGCGTGCACCTGGCTGGCGCGCGCGACGACCTGGAACGCTTCTACGCGATGCTCGATGTCTTCGTGCTGCCGTCGCGCTACGAGGGATTGCCGCTCGCGCTGCTCGAGGCGATGGCGGTCGGCCGGCCGGTCGTCGCCACCGCGGTGGGGCAAGTGCCCAGCGTGCTCGAAGGACTGCCGTTCGCACCGGTCCCGCCCAATGACGTGCCGGCGCTCGCCCGCGCGATGCGCGCCGCGATCGATGCGCTGGGACCTGCGCCTGCGTTGCGACAACGGGTGGTCGAGCGCTATTCCGTTCAGCGCATGGCCGCCGAATACGCCGATGTCTACAATGAAGTCTGGAGTGGGCGTGAGCGCGCAGTTGCCTGATCGAATCGCCGTCGCTTCGCCGCTGCGCCCCACGACGATTCTCCGCAACACGCCGCGGGCCGCGCAGGCCAGTGCCGGGTCGAAACCGCGGCAAAATTGGTTGCTGTATGCGTTCTTGTTCCTGCTGCCCCTGCAGAACCTGCAGACCGGCTACATGCCGAATCTGGGCGGTGGCCTGAACTTCCTGAATTTCGGATTCGCGCTTGCGTTGCTCGGCGCCTGGGCCTGTCGCGGATCGATCACCCGCTGGAGTTCGGTGCAAGGCTGGGTGTTCGCCTATGTCGCCTATGCGTGCGTCTCGCTCTACGTGGGCTATACCAATGTTTATGGCGATACCGAGGAGCATTTCGGCAACCTCAAGGATGCGATCCTCGCGATGATGATCGTATTCCTGGTGCAGATGAGCGCAAGCGACTGGAGTACCGTCAAGCGCTTCATCCTGGTCATGCTCCTGCCGCTTCCGTACATCCTCAAGGTCACCTGGAACCAGCACAACAGCGTCAGCAGCTGGCACTACAACGACGCGTTGCGCATCTCCGGAACGTTCAGCCTGCTTGGCGCAAACGAGTACGCGGCATTCTGCGTGACCATGCTCATCGTGATGTTCGCGCTGCTGCTCGCGGCGAAGCTGCCGCGCGCCTGGCGCCTGGTCCTGCTCGGGGGCATTGCTTGCGTTGCGATCGGCATCGTCTGGTCGTATTCGCGCACCGCATACATTGCCTCGATGCTCGGCACGCTCTCGGTCGTGCTGCTCTGGCGCGGACGCTGGAAGATGATCGTGCCGCTGTTCCTGGCCGCCGTGATCCTGCCCAGCGTGATGCCGGCGTCGGTAATCGAGCGCTTCGACAGCACCACCATCGAGGAAGGCAAGCGCGACGAAAGTACGGAAATGCGCTTTGAGTTCTGGAAGATCGCCTGGGGCAATTTCCGCGACCACCCGCTGTTCGGCAGTGGTTATCACACCTTTCACCATCACGAAATCAACCCGCACAACATGGACACGCACAACTTCTTCATGCGCGAGCTGACGGAGAAGGGGCTGGTTGGATTCGTGATCACGCTGGGCATGCTGTTGTCTATCCTGCGCGCATGCTGGCGCACGATGTCGACTGCACCCGCGGGCAGCCTGGCCTATGCCCTGGGCCTCGGAATGGTCGGCGCGTGGCTTGCGTTGATGCTCGGGAACTGCTTCGGCGACCGTTTCACCTATTATCCGATGATCGGCTATTTCTGGACCTTCCTCGGGCTTACGCTGAAGGCGCGCGAACTGGTCGAGGCGGAAAAAGATGCCACCCATCAGCGCACAGCGCGGGTGCCGCAGCTGCGGCGTGTGCCCGCGCGAGGGATGGCGCGTGGCCGCTAACGGCTCTCTGCCGATCCTCATGTATCACGGGTTGCACGCCGGCGCTGATGCGCATGGCCTGTTCGATCCGGTTTACAGCGTGCATCCCGATCAGTTCGTGCGCCAGCTCGACTGGCTTGCGGGGAACGGCTATCGCACCACGCTGCTGCACGAGGCTCAAACGCCTGGTCCTTCCACGCACCGGGTCGTGATCACGTTCGATGACGGCGATCTGTCGAACGCGGAAATCGCGCTTCCGGCGCTGATCGAACGCGGCATGGTCGCGGAGTTCTTCGTCACTGCGGATTTCGTCGGAAAGCAGGGGCGCATGAGTGCGGAACACCTGCGCGCGCTCGCAGCGGCCGGCATGGGCGTGCAGGCGCACGGCTACACGCACCGCTATCTGGCAGACCTGGACGATGCCGATCTTGAATTCGAGCTTGCCGAGAGCAGGCGCCGACTCGAAGCAATCGCCGGCACGCCGGTTCGGGCGCTCGCACTGCCGGGCGGGCGTGGCGGCGAACGCGAACGAATCGCGGCATTGCGCCTGGGCTACCGCGACCTGCTCAATTCCGAGCCGGGCCCCAACCGCGATCGCGTGCACGGTGATTATCTGCAGCGATTGGCGATGACACGCGAGCTCTCCCTAGGCGATTTCGCACGCCTGGTGCAGTGGCGTGGCGTGCTGCCGCGCGCGCTGCAGGCGCGCTATCGACTGCTGGCGATCGCCAAGCACCTGCTCGGGAACCAGCCCTACGAACGCGTTCGCAAGCGCCTGCTAGAGCGATGAACGCGGCCCTGCTCTGGGCGCTAGTGTTCTGGTTGAGCATCGCGCTGATCGCCTACACCTACGCCGGCTACGCGCTGCTGGTGATGCTGCTCGTGCGCATCCGCGGCAGGACCCCCGAAGCGGGCGAGGCACTTCCCGCGCTGACGGTGCTGATCGCGGCCTACAACGAGGCGCCGCGCATTGCCGAGCGCGTGCGCAACATCCTTGCGCAGGATTATCCGCCGGAAAAACTGTCGGTGCTGCTGGTCAGCGACGGTAGCCGCGATGGAACCGAACATGCCGCTGCGCTTGCCGATCCGCGCGTCCGGGTGCTGGCCTTGCGCGACAACCAGGGCAAGGCCGCTGCGTTGAATGCGGCGATGGTGCTGGTGGACAGCGAAATCGTCGTGTTCAGCGATGCGCGCCAGCGCTTTGCGCCGGATGCCTTGCGCCGGCTGGTGGCGGCGTTCGCCGACCCGGCCGTCGGCGCCGTGACCGGCGAGCTCGAAATAGTTGACGAGTATACCGGGCGCGCGCACCCGGCCGGGCTTTACTGGCGCTTCGAGCGCTTGCTGCGGTCGCAGGAAGCGCAGCTGGGCTGGCTGCACGGTGTCAGCGGCGCGATCTATGCGTTGCGCACTCGGCTGTTCCAGCCGATCCCGCCCGGCACGCTGCTCGACGACATGTGGGTTCCGCTGCATGTCGCATTTGCCGGCCGACGCATCTGGATGGCGCGCGACGCGCTCGCCTACGACGACGCGAGCGCCAGCCACGCGGAAGAATACCGGCGCAAGCTGCGCACGCTCGCCGGGAACTGGCAGCTGATCACACGTCTGCCGCGCCTGTTCGACCCGCGCCACAATCGGGTGTTCTTCGCCTGGTTCTCGCACAAGTTCCTGCGCCTGATCGCGCCTTGGGCGCTGATCGCCGCCTGGGTTCTTTCCGCCCGGCTCGACGGGCCGGTCTATCGGCTTGCGTTCTATGCGCAAACGCTGGGGTATGCCGTGGCGGCACTCGCATTGCTCGCGCCGCGCCTTGCCGCGCGGGTGCCGCTGATGTCGGCCGCCGGCAGTTTCGTAATGCTCAACGTCGCGGCGTTGCTCTCGCTTCCCGCCTGCATGGCGCTCGATGCCCGGCGCTTGTGGAAGAAGCACTGATCAGATCGACCAGCGTTGCTGACCTCAGCGCGTCAGCTGCGCGGCGCGCCAACGATAGACCGCTTCGCCGACCAGTTCATGGATCGCAGCCTCGGCCTTGACCAGCGAGGAACTTTGCGGAAGGTAGTAGCCCAATCCCCCGGGCGGCAGGTAACGGTGGTCGCTGGCGTAGGCGCACGGTTCAAAGCCTGCCGAGCGAAACGCGATCAGCGCGCGCGGAAGATGCATCGCCGAGGTTACCAGCCAGATGCGCGCCGGCAGCGGCGGCGCGAGCGCGCGCAGTTGCTGGGCATTTTCCCAAGTGGTCAGCGAGCGATCCTCGCGGCGAATCCGCTCCGCCGGCACCCCGATCTCTTCGGCAAGCTTCTGCAGCACCGCACTCTCGCGCGTTGCATACGGCCCTCCGCCGGCAAATACCAGCGCAGCTCCCGGCGATCGTCTCCATAAGGCGATGCCGGCCATGAGCCGTTCGACGCTATCGGATTCGAGCGAGTTGAAATCGTCGCTGGCCGTCGGTTCGCGTTCGAGGCCGGCCGAGAGCACGACGATTGTGTCCGGCGCGGAGCCGGCGCAACTGTCTTGGGGAACGCGCGATTCGATCTGCCAGACAAGTGCGTTGGCACCGACCGGACATATCGAAACCACCAGCACGCATTCGACGGCGAGGGCGATCCAGCGCAGCGCGCGCGGCAGTCTGCGGAATGCGACGAGCAGTACTGCTGCCAGCAGCAGGATCCAACTCAGCGGCGACAGCAGAATGTGCACGGTCCTTCCTTTGATCTGCTGGTATGCCGCCTTCAACGTCGGCCATGATGGGGCGGCTAACGCCGCGAGGCAGTGAGCGCCGGAAAGGCGCTACATGCAGGCATAGCTTTGCACACCCGTGAAACTAGCACGAAACAAGGTGTCGTCGCAGACGCCCTGGTATTGCGTTCCGCCGACGTCGTAGCCGCCCATCGTCGGACGCGGCAGGTTGCGCGAATCCTTGGCGACCGTGCCGGCGTAGGTGGCGGCCGCATTGATCAGCGGGCTCGAGGCCAGCGGCACCGGGTTGAACGCGAACAGATTCGGATTGGTCAATTGCGGGTCGAGGTTGCAGACGTTCCCGGCGCCGGCAGGACAGGCATTGTCCTTTACTTTCCAGACCGAGTTGCCGGTATAGCTGACTTGCCAGGTGCTTGGTCCGTTGTCCCAGTAGAACAGGCACGATTGCGGCTGAGGCGTCTGGTTGGCCTTGACCCAGGCCGGTTTTCCGAGCAGGACATTGTTCTGAATCGCAACGGCCGAGGTCGAACTGCCGTTGATCGCGAGGATCAGGCAATCGCCCTCGCCGGTGATGGTGTTATAGCGCACGGTTGCCTTGAGGGAAGGCTGCAGCGAGAGCACCAGCGCATTGCCCAATGCACGGCACATGTCCCCGGCGGTATTGGCGCCGCCGGAATTGTTTCCGGACATGTAACCCACGCCCTTGAAGAAGGAACAGTTGCCGACGATCACCGAGCTTTCGACACTCGCGTTGCCCGACAGCTTGATCTGATTGCCGGCATTGCCTTCCGAATGCGTCTGCTTGACGCTGATGCTGCCGGTTCCATCTGCATAGAGCAGGTCCAACCCGTCCTGGGTATTGTGGTGGAAGTAGGAATTCTGGAACACCCAGTTGCCACCGGTCCTGGTGGTGCCCAAACCGTCGCCGTAACCGCCTTCCTGCTGGCCCCAGCAAGCGACGATTTTCTTGTCAGGATAGGTCTCGCTGCAGCCATTCCAGCCGACTTCTACGGTATCGAACAGCATCTGCCCGCTGTCGGAAGAACCGGCGGCTTCGCCGAGGTCCCCATCCCAACCACCCCAGCCGTTGGCAACGATCTGGACGCGGACCAGCGACCAATTGGCCAGTCGGCCGGCCAGGATTCCGCGATTGGCCATGCTGTGGATGTTGACGTCCTGCAAAAGCACGTTGCTCGAATCCTTGGCGTAAACGCCGCGCGACGCCCAGTTGCCGAACGGCGGGCTGCTGCGATTGCACGCGTAGGACCCGGTCCCGCCCAGATGCGATTCGATGCAGGAACTGTGATCGGTAATTTCAAGACAGGCCACGGTGACGAAATTGCTGCCGATCATCGACACGACCTCGGCGGCATGCTCGCTGCCCCAAAGCTGCGGCGGCGCTTTGCATCCCTGGTCCCATCCGGCACCGAGGATGCGTGTGGGCTGAGCCGCCGTTCCACTCGGAATCGACGACATCACGCAATCCCAAGCCCAGTTCGGATTGCAGGCGCCATAGGCTTTCGCGCCCGGCGCATTGGCGCCCATTTCGTAACTGCCGGCGCCAATGTTCAACGTGTCGCCCCCGTGCAGCGGGGCGATCGGATTGGTGCCATCGCCTTGCGGCGGAAGTGCATCGAACGGGTGGTGCCACGCGCAGAACTGCATGGTGCCGCTTCCCGGATATTTGCTATCGCTGAGCCCGTTACACTGCGAGCTGTTGCCTCCGTCAGTGCGCACGTAATAGGTTGCGGCAATTGCATTGTTAAAAAAGAATATAAGCAGGAACGCTGCGAGTAATCTTTTCATGGCGCGGCAAATTCTACATTGAACAACGGCGCCGCGGAGATTTATACAAATCTGGATTTATTGTTGCGAACGCTGTCACGCAACCGAACACGCGCGATCAGTTCTAGGGCGATCTCCGGAAAATTCTTGGCAGGCTGAACAGAAAGATTACCGAAGAGCTCGTCGTGCGAAATGCCAAGAACGTAAAGTGTACATATGTATACGTGTAGCTTTGTATCGCAGCCCAGGCGGGTAGCTGCGTAAGTATTACGCACTCAGGTTAAAAAAAAGCCGCGTCGCGCGGGCAGGCTTGAAATGTCAAAAAAACGCGCAGCTATTCATCAACATGAACACCGCAAGCACGCTCGTTCATGGATCGGCTGCTTCGGCGTTTAATTCCTGAATGCGTATAGAACCGCGCAACGAAACGATTTGTGTCCGCTCTGCAAGCACCGGCGGAGATAGCGGCGTGCCCACGAGCGTCTTCCGGCGTTGAGCAGGCTGCGCGCGAACGAATAACAAGCGTCCGATAGTGCCGCCTTCAACTGCGGCTGGTAGCGCGCGGGAATGTCGGGGCGTCGCATCAGTGCGCGCACGATGAAAAGATGCCGTCGCGGCATCGTCGTGCCGGGGCGACCGCGCGAGAGCTGGTCGGCGCGGTCGGTTTCACGGCGGAAACCGTCGTGAGCGACGTAGGCGCCGGGCCCGACGAGGCACATGCGCGAGAAAAACTCCCAGTCATTGAAATAGCGCAGGCGCTCGTTGAACGGACCGGCTTGCGCGACACACTCGCGGCGGACCAGCAGACCGCTGAGATAGAACAAGTCGCCGTGGATGATGGCCGGGAAAAAGTCGCCGACCAGCAGTTCGGCAGGGGTGGTCGAGCCCGGTAGCTGCAGCCCTTGCCGAACCAGCGCGGCTTCACGGAATTTTGCGTGCGACCATCCCGGAGAGACTCGCGCGACGATTCCCTGAATGGCAGCCTTGCGCGTGGTCGCACGCGTCGTGCCGTCCACGCTGACAAACGCCAGGCCAGGCGTCTGCGCAAATACCGACTCGAACACTGCCAGTGTTCCGGGCAGCCAGAAGTCGTCGGAATCCAGGAAGCAGACGAAATCGCCGCGGGCCGCGCGGAAACCCAGGTTGCGCGCGGCACACGCATAGCCCCGTTCGGAACGTATGAGCTGCACGCGCGGGTCGTGTCTGAAGGTCTCGGCGACCGCTTCGGCAGTGCCATCGCTGGAACCATCATCAACGACGATCACCTCGAGCGTTCCCGCATGCGCCTGTTCGAGCACGGATTGCACCGCGCGCAATGCCAGTTCACGACGGTTATAAGTCGGTATGACAATACTGACGGAACTGGCGGGTGTGCTCACGGCCATCTGCGGGTGCGGCTCCACTGTTCTCCCCAGGCCGGGCCTAGCGGTTCGACCCGCGAATGCATGTGCGCCGAACAACGGATGCGGCGCAAAACTGATGCAACGATACGGCGGAATGCGATGGCAAGCAAAGGAATGACCGAATATGGCTGAGCGCGCGCGCGTGGGCGTAGCGACCCACTATTTGCGCTATGCCTTCGGCAACGTGCTGGTGATGATCGCCGGTTTCGTGTCATTCCCGATCATGACGCGCCTGCTCGACACCGGGCAATACGGAATATTCGGTTATTACGACACCTGGCTGCTGATATTGGCCGGCTTGTTCAAGCTCGGCGCACAGCACACGATCCTGCGCTTTTATCCACACACCGGCGGTGCACCCGCGCTCGCCCGATTCGGGGCGAACTTCGTGTTGCTGCCGTTCCTGGGGAGCAGCGCGCTTTGGCTGCTGGCAGTTGCGGCCTACGCGGCCATCGTGCACTTCTCGCCGCCCGAGGCGACATCGATCGGCTGGATCATGCTGCTGCTGTTGTTGCCGACGATCTGGATAAGCTATGCCGGCGCGTTCGCCTATGCCGAGGAGCGCTCCGATATTTCGGTTCGCATCAGCGTCGCGCAGCGCTGGTCCGAAACGCTTTGCATCCTGCTGATCGTCTATTTCATCGAACGCAGCACGCTCGGCGCCTACCTCGCACGCCTGTTCGTCGCCATGGCGTTCGCCGCCGGGCTTACTTTCTGGCTGCGCACGCAATTGCCGATGCGGCCGCGCGATTTCGATCGACAGGTGTTTGCCGAAGGCCTGCGCTACGGAACGCCGCTGGTAGCGAACGAGATCGCCAACAATCTGTTGTCGTTCGCCGACCGACTGATGCTGCGGCAGATGCTCGGCGACTTCACTGCCGTTGGC
>Ga0308173_10002354_pt1 | contig 10021 bp, 20 predicted proteins | sample PhyPR1_FD_203716 | JGI IMG/M metagenome (GOLD analysis project Ga0308173, IMG submission 203716) | Soil microbial communities from UC Gill Tract Community Farm, Albany, California, United States - DLSLS.P.R1 | ecosystem: Environmental > Terrestrial > Soil > Agricultural land | place: USA... | reverse complement strand
CGCCACACGAGCAGCCACGCCTTGATCTGGTCCGCGTCGCGGGTGGAGAAGATGACCACCTCGTAGCCGTCGAGCTCCATCTGTTCCAGCGCCTCCAGGGCGCCGGGCATCGGCGGGTCGTAGGTGGCGCCGTCGGCCCAGCCCTTGCTGTAGCGGTGGATGACGCCGTCGAAGTCGACGAGCACCTTCGGCCGCCACGGGGCCTTGGGGGCGGGCGCGTCCTTGGCGATCGGCGCGGCGAGCGCGGTGGCCCGCACCATGGCCTGCCCCGGGGGCGCCGCGTCGCGGTCCTGGACGAGTTCGACGGTGATCTCGCCGGCGAGCTCCCGGCCGTCGTTGGCGGCCTGGGCGCGCAGGTCGTCGCGCAGCTGAAGCATCACCTCCTCGATGGTCTGCTCGTCGCCGATCTGGTCGACGGTGCGCTCGGCGGTGTACGTGGTCGGCTCAGGCAGGGCCATGGTCGCCTTTCGGGGTGGGGGCGGGGTGGAGGGAGACGACGCCGCACGGGCAGCGCAGCACGCCGTCAGGTCCGGGCTGGGTCGGTTCGTGCCGGCCGTCGGGCCCGCACAGCCGGGTGTCGCGGTCGTGGTCGTGGGTCACTGGTTGGCCCGGGTGGCGGCGCGGGCCCGGCGGATCGCGTCCCGGGCCGCGGCCTTGATGGCCTCCTCGATGTCGGCGATCGCGGTGTCGGCCGGCCAGGTGGTGATGACCGACGCGGCGGCCCCGCCGAGCTCGTGGGAGGTGTGCACCCGGCCGGCGGTCATGCCCGCGGGGTGCGGCCCGGGTAGCGCCGGGTCGGTCGGGCGGCGGCCGCGTCGTCCACGGCGCGGCGCACGCTGTCGCCGATCCGGGCGGCCGGCGGCGGGGCGACGGCGTACAGGTTGTCCAGCCGGATCTCCACGGTCGGCGGCGCGGCCGGCGCGGGGGTCTGGGGCAGCGCCGGTGCCGGCGGGCGGGCGGTCAGGTGCGCCGCCGGCTCGTACATGGAGGCGGTGTGCAGGAAGTCCTCGATCGGTGAGGGCTCGGCGATCTCGCCGGTGATGACCGGGTGCAGCCGGCGCGGCGGGTCGGGCATGTTGTGCCGTCGGCGGCCGTCGGTGGTCTGCAGGGCGCGGCGCGTGCCGCGCCGGCCGAGTGCGACGCCGACGGCCAGCACGATCAGCAGCAGCGCGAGCAGGATGGGGACGGTCATCGGGCGACTCCTCGGTGGCGGGCGGCCCAGGCGGCCGCGGCGGTGGTGAGCGCGGACAGGGCGCCGGCGGCGGCCCCGCGGCGCAGGTTGCGGCGGGCGGCCTCGTGCAGCTGCTGGTGGCGGCGGATGGTGGCGGCGGTGTCGGCGCGCCACGCGTCCAGCAGGGCGGCGCGGGCGTCGATCGAGTGCGCCAGGCGTTCCTGCAGCGCCGCCACCTCCTCGCGGGCCCGGTCCCGCTGGGCCTCCAGCCCGGTGAGGGCGTTGGCGTACCGGCCGGCGTCCTCGTCGGCCTCCCGCGCCGCCCGGGCGGCCGCCTCGAGCTCGACCCGCGTGGACTGCAGGGCCCGTTCGGCGACCTCGGCGCGGCCGCGCAGGTTGTGCACCGTGTCGGCGATGCGGCCGCGGGGCAGCGGCCCGTCGGCGTCGATCGCGGCCTCCAGCTCGTCGCGTTCGCGGCGCAGGTCGGCGGCCTGCTGCAGGGCGTCGACGTGCAGCCGGTTGAGCCGTTCGGCGGCCTCCTGCCACTGGGCGGCCTTGGCGCGCAGCCACGCCCGGGAGCCCTCCGGCGCCTCCCCGCCGTACAGGCCCTCAAGGCCTTCGGCGAGGCTGGCGAGCTGGGCGTTGGTGACCGTGTCGCCGTCCTCGGAGCCGACGACGAGGACGGCGCGATGCCCGTAGTCGCCGTGGGAGAGGATCGCGGCGCAGAACGCGGCCGGCTGCTCCAGGCCGGGCACGTCGATGCGCGGCCGGCCCGGCCTGCCGGCGATGGGGGCGTGCGGGTCGTGGGTCGGGGCCGGCTCGCTCACGTGGGGGCTCCTTCGGGGATGTGGGGCGGGGCGAAGCCGAACCCGAACCCGTCGATCGGGTCGGGGTCGGGGGTCAGCCGGGTCTCGGCGAGCCGCGGGGTGGACGCTGCGGCCCTGTACGTCGACGGGTCGGCGGGCTTGTCCGGCTCGGTGGCCGCCGGCGACGCGGGCGTGGGCTCGACGTCGATCGCGATGAGCTCGCGGCCGAACAGCCGCACCGCGGCCCTCACAGGTTGCTGCCGGCGGTCAGCCGGGTCGCGCACCCGGACAGCCAGGTCGACACCTGCTCCTTGGCGACCAGGTCGATCGACTCCCCGGACGGCAGCGGCACGGCGCCGGCGTCGAGCTCCAGGACGGCCCGGTCGGCCAGGCGGCGCAGCAGCTCGGCCGCGTACTGCCGGGCCTCCAGGGTGGGTGGGGTGGGGCGCAGCGGGCTCACAGCGCCTCATCCCAGCCGGCCCACGGGCCGACGGTGTCGAGGACGACGACCGGGGTGGGCGGGATGTCGGGGGTGCCGGCGACGGCGCCCCACACCTTGTCCAGCACGGTCAGGCCCAGCAGTAGCGGGGCGAGCAGGAAACGCACGGTGATCTCCACGGGTCGGTCAGCGGCGGCGGAGCCGCTGGGGTGGGGGCGGGGGGATGACGAGCTCGGCCGGGGGGCCGGCGGGGCGTCGCTGCGGTCGGGGCTTGCGCTCGCGGGGCTGCTCGGGCAGCCGATGGGCAGCCGCGCGCGGGTCGATGCCGCACAGGCGGCCGTGATGCCGGCGGAAGGCCCGCAGGGCGTGGGTCTTGCCGGTGCGGGTCTGCCCGCACGCGGGGCACGTGAACTCACCGGCCATCCCGGTCCCTCCTCGCCCGCATCCGCCGCTCCTCCCGGTCGGCCAGGAACTCGGCGTGCTCCTCGGCGTCCCGGGCGGCCCGTCCCTCGGCGTCGAGGTGGTGACGGCCGGCGTGGGTGGTCTGGGCGCCGCGTCGGGCCCGCCGGGTGCCGCGGGTGGTGTCCCCGCACACCGGGCAGGTCCAGGCGTCCGGGTCGACGGCCATCACGCGGCCCGCCCGGTGAGCGGGTCGACGACGGCGTCGCAGCGGCTGCACAGGTAGCGGCCGTGCCACAGCTCCCCGCCGGCGTGATGGGTGAGCCGGCAGCGCACCCTTCGGCCGGCCCGGATGAGGACGCGGGCGAGCGGGATCATCGGGCCCTCCTGTCGGTCAGGCACCAGCGGCCGCCGCGGTGCATCGAGTCGCAGCGGGCGAGGCACTGGGTGCCGCGGAACCAGCCGCGCACCTTCCGCACTGACAGCCCGGCCCAGTCGATGCCGGTCACTTCCGTCTCCTTCCGGTCACGAAGGCCATGGCGCGGGCCTCGTCTGGGTCGACCCGCCACAGCGCATCCCGGTACAGGTCGGCCTCGGTGCGGGCCTTGTCGCGCTGCCCGGTGATGACCCCCAGGACCACGAGCAGCAGCACCATGAGGGCCACGAGCAGCCAGTACGCCCACATCAGCGGCCACCCGCCCGGCGCCACAGGCGCAGCCAGATCGGCCGGATGGGGCGGAGTCGGGCGGTGTTTCGCCACTGCACGTTTCGGCCGGCGCGGATGAGGGCGTCGGCGACGTTGCCCAGCAGGTTGCCCAGGGCCTCGGCGAGGAAGTCGGCGAGGATCACGGGTTCAGCTCCGCCCCTGCGGACCCGCAGCGGGTGCACCAGTAGTGCGTGCCGGTCCATTCGGGCCGGTGGCCGCGCAGCCGGCACAGCGCCCGGGCCAGTACGTACCGGGGGTCACGGCGTGCCCGGTAGGGGGCTCTCATCAGCGGCCGCCGATCGCGCGGTGCGCCTCGTCGGCGGCGTAGATGGCGGCCCGGTACACGCGGCCGGCCTCGTCGCGTTCGGCGTCGAGCCGGCGGGCCCGGGCGCCGGGATCCTCGTCTACCGGCGCAGCCGGTTCGCGCGACTCGGCGTAGGGCGCCATCGGGCACGGCTCGGGCTCGGCCGGTGTCGCGGGGACCGCCGGTTCCAGGGGCAGCGCCTCGCGGGGCAGCTCGGCCACCAGGGTGCCGGGCAGGGTCTCCAGCTGCTCCCACGTGAGCCGGGCCGGTTCCCCGTCGCGCAGCACCGCCTCCAGCTCGGGGGCGCGCGGCTGGTCGGTGACGGAGTGCCCGATCAGGTCGGCGATGTCGTCGGCCAGCTTCTCCCACGTCTCCCGGGAGATCGGGGTGTAGGCCTGCAGGTCGGCCTGGTGGTCGGCCATCCGCCGGGCGCGGGCGAGCAGCGGCAGCGCCCGGCCGACCAGCACGTCCCGGGCCAGGCCCTCGCGGGCGGCGACCACCACCCGGGCCGGCTCCCCCGGCTTCTCGGGCGCGGTGATCCGCACCTGCGTCAGCCGCCGGCCGCCCTGCTCGTCCTTCTCGGCCGCAGGCCGATCGCCCGACTTGCCCATCACGCGTGCACCCCCTCACTGTGTGCGGGGGTGTGGGGCAGGGCCATGCGCTGCGCCTCGCCCATCAGCAGCGCCGCCGCGCCGTGATGCCCGGCCACCTCCACCAGGCCGGCGCAGTCCGCCACGATGATCGGCCAGGCGGCGGCCAGCGTCTCCCGCACCTCGCACGTGGTGCACGCGCAGAACGGGGCCGTCGCCGGCGACTTCCCGACCGCCACGGCGTAGGCGTCGGAGTCCTCGGCCTCCTCCGCCTCGTCCAGGGCGGCCATGCACGCCTCCAGGTGCGCCTCCGCCGCGCGCTGCGCCTCCCCCCCCGCATCACGGGCCGGGTCACGGACAGGTCTGCTCATCGCGGCGGCTCCTCGTTCGGGATCTCAGGTGGCGGCGCCAGGTCCGGCCCGTCACAGCGGGAACACACGTGCACCTCGCCCAGCAGGGCCAGCCCCGGCACCTCGCGGACCTGCATCGGCCGGCCGCATCCGCACTTCGGGGCCGGCGGCACCGCGGCGGTCACCGGGCACCCGCCGGGCAGCCCCGGTCATGGGTGCCGGTGCCGTACAGGAACGCGCTGCACGTCGGGGCGCACTCGGCCTCCACGTCCCGGCCCGTCTCCTGCAGGTAGGCCCGCGCACACCCGGCCGCCGGATGGCATGAGGGGGTGCACGTCTGCAGGTAGGTGGCGCACCACGGCGCCGCCCCCTGCTCCCTCTGTCGCGCAGCGACTCGCCGCGCATGGACCACCCGCTGCGGTCCGCTCGTGGGCCCGACCGGGGCCGGCATGGCGGCCACCATCCGCGCCGCCTGCGCCAGCTGCGCAGCCCCCGGCGCCAACTGCCGGGGCGGATCGTCCGGGGCGCACACCAGCGCCACCCGGGCCGGCTCGCGCAGCACAGGCGCCGTACCCGACCAGGGCCAGGCCAGCAGCTCGCACAGGACCAGCAGCACGCGCGCCACCACCGCGCCCACCACCGCGGGCAGCGCCACCAGCACCGCGGGCACCGTCAACGCGAGGACGGCCCACACTGTCGACAGCCAGCGCACGCGCCGCCCCTTCGACCCGAACAGGGCGCCCCACCGGACGGCGACCCAGTACAGCCACCGCTCCCCCGTGCCGGCCTGCAGGTCACGCGCAGCAGCTCGCAGCGCCCCGTCGATGTCCGGGCCGAGGAACCGCGGCCGCTGCTCGGCCGGGCAGCCCGCCGCGGACCACGCGTTCGCGGCGTCGCACAGCACGTCGTGCACGATCGCCGCGCGCCCGATCGGCCCCCCGACGTCGACCAGGCCACGCGCCACCCGCGGCACGCTCGCCAGGTCGGTCACGGTGCCCGCGGGGATCAGCACGGCATCGCCGCGCGTGCCGGTCCAGACGACAGGCGCGGTCACCCTCAGCCGGCCGTCGGGCAGCAGCTCGCACGGCACGCCATCGGCGGGGCTGAACGGCACGGCTCAGGCCACCGGGTTGTGTCCGGCCGGCCGGGGCGGATCGACCGGGCCGGCCTGCAGGTCACGGCGGCCGCCCTCGGCCTGGACGTCGCGTGCCGCCTCGACCGGGGCCGGCGTGTTCTTGTCGACCGGGGCCGGCTTGCACAGGCACGCGCTGCCGTTGTCGTGGGTGCCGTGCGGGCCCGCGTCCTGCCCTGTGCCGGCGCCCGACTGCGCCTTGAGCCGGTCGACGCGCTCGCGGACCCGCTCGGCCCGCTCCTCGGCCTCGGCGGCCGCACGGCGCGTCTCCTGCTCCTGCCGCCACGTCGGCGCGCCGTGCTCGGCCAGGGCGGCCGCTAGGGCCCGCTCCTCGGCGTGCGCCTCGTATAGGCGGGCGATCGCGCGGGCGTGCTGCTCGGTCGCCTCCTGCAGGGCCCTCGTGGCGCGGTCGCGTGCGTCCTCGGCGTTGGCGTGCGCGTTCTGCAGGGCCCGGGCGACGCGCTGCGCTGGGCTGGGGCTCGTGCTGGGCATGGGTCAGGCCTCCTGTGCGGGTGGGTGTGGGCCGGCGATCGGGCACGGCGGGTCGTTCGGCTGCCGCGTGAGGCAGGTGCAGACGTGGGCGGCCGCTGTCACGGCGTCGTGCGCGTCCTGGGCGGCCGCATCCGTGAAAGCGTGCAGCGGCTCACGGTGCAGCAGTAGGGCGGGCTCGCAGCGGCGCGCGTAGGTGTTGTGCGTCCACGTGCCGGCGTCGCGGACGCGTCCGGCGAGCTCGTCGACGTCCGGCCCGTCCTGGCCTTGTGCGGCCGCGTGGGCCAGGTCGGCCAGGTCGTCGACGTCGGCCAGGGGGTCGGCGTGCTCGCGCGCGTCGGCGACGTCGGGGGCTGCCGCGGTCAAGGCTGCCGACGCGTCGGACGCGTCGACTAGCGCGCGCATGGCGTCGACGTCCAGGGGGTGCAGGCCTGTTGCGCGGTAGGTGGCCGCTGCGAGCTCGGGGCGGTCCTCGTCGACCAGGCGCAGCGCATCGGCTTGCGCGTCGTCCTGCAGCTGGGGCGGCGTGCGCAGTGTGGCCAGGTGGCAGGGTCCGACGCATCGCACGGGGAACGGGCACGGGGCGCCGCGCTCGCATCCGTCGGCGGCCACGCTGGGCCGGCCAGGGCGGCCGCTGTGCGCCTCCGGGCCCGGCCCTGGGGTGCTGGGGCCGGCGAGCTCCTGGGGCGTGCTGTGGCGGCCGCACAGGGCGCCCGTTCCTAGTGCCGCGGGGCAGGGGTCCAGGCAGGGCCGGCCGGTGATGCCGCACAGGGTCTCGGCGAGCTCGCGGGGCGCGTCGTCGACGTCGCGGGGCGGCTCCTGGTCCTGCAGCTGCCAGCCGTCGGGGGTGAGGCGGTAGGCGGTCCCGTCGGCGAGCTCGAACGCTCGAACGGGCCGGCCGGCGACCTCGAACCCTGGGGCGGCGTCCAGGGCGCGGGCGATCCACGCGCGCGGATGCTCGGGGAGCTCCTGGGGCGCGTCGTCGACGTCGCGGGCCTGCTCCTGGTCGCGGGGTGGCAGGCATCGGACGGACCGGGGGCCGCATCGGCAGGGGCCGGCGGTCGGGTCCAGCGGGCACGGCTCGTACTGGTAGGGGGTGGCCTGGGCCGGCCTCGTGCGCTCGCGCTGGGCCCGGCGGATGCCGTCCCACGCTCGCGCGACGTCCGGCGCCTGCGATCCGTCGGTGTCGGGCCCGTTGCGCCTGCGATCCTTAGACGCGGGGGCGGGATTGCGCCTGCGATCCGTCGGGCCCGTCGTCCACTCGATCGACAGGCCATCGGCGGCGATCCGCGGCCGGTAGCGGCCGGCGAGCTCCGGCCCGTCGTCGGGGGGCCCGTCGTCGACGTCCTGGGGCGCGTCCTGGTCCTGCCACGGGCCGGCGAGGGTCGGGCAGCCGATCAGCGGCCGCGGGCCGGTGGGCTGCCACTGGGGCCGGCCGTCGACGTCGGCCAGCAGGAAGGCGCGCCCGTCGGCCAGCTGCAGGGCGTGCACGGGCCGGCCGGTGAGGGCCACGGGCCCGTGATCGGCGAGGATGGCGGCCGCCATCCGGTCGCGCGTGTCCAGCTGCGCGGCGTAGGCGTCCGGCTCGAGGCGGCCGGCCTGTGCCAGGACGTCGGCGGCGAGCTCGCGCACCAGTGCGGCGCGCCCGTGGTCCAGGCGGCCGGCGAGGGTGCCGGCGAGCTCGGGGCGCACCTCGAACACGGGGCGCGGCTCCTGGGCAGCCTGGGCCGGCCGGCGTCCCAGTGCGGCGCGCGCGTCGTCGACCAGGCGGGCCGCCTGCTCGCGCTGTGCGGCCGCGGGTAGGCCTGCGACGTCGGGCGGCAGGGGTGCTGCAGCTGCGGCGAGGATGCCGGCCGGCGCGCCCGTGCCGGGCCCGTACAGGGGCTCACGGTCCCATGCGGCGCGGTAGGCCTGGGCTAGGTCTGCGCGGATGAGCTCGGCGACGGTGCGCGGGCCGGTGCCGTTGGCGTGGTGCAGGGCGTGCGGGCCGGCGACGTGGGCCAGCAGCTCGGCGGCGTCCTGGTACAGGGGCTCACGGTGTGCCGGCCGGTCCTCGGCGAGCTCCGGCCGGCCCGGTCCGTCCAGGGTCTCACTGTGCGCGGCGTGGTCGGCGGCCAGGTCCAGCAGCCGGCCGGCGTACAGGGGCTCACGGTCCGACGGTGCCGGCCGGGCCCACTCGACCAGGGGCGCGCGGTACAGGGGCTCACGGCGTGCACCAGCGGGAACGGGCCCACCAGTGCCGGCCGGCCCGTACAGGGTCTCAGGGCTCCACGGTCGCAGACTCATGCGGCCGGCCCGTCGTCGTCCAGGACGTCGACGTCTAGGGGCTCACTGCGCCCGTCGACGTCCAGGGGCTCACGGTCCACGCGCGTCGACTCGATCGCAGCCGGCGCATCCCACCCGCCCGGCAACTGCGCACGCTGCGCCTCCGCAACCTGCGCCATCCGCTCCGCAATCGCGCTGAGAGCGTCCTCACCCGGCCCGGCGTGCTCAATCGGACCCCCATCCGGCCCGGACAACTCCACCCGGCGCCGATCCTCCCGCCCGAACTCCTCCCGGAACGACACAGACAGCAACCACTGCGACGCCTTCCACTCCGGCCGGGCCCGCTCCACATCCGTCGTCACCGTGCCGTCCGGCTCCGTGCGCGTCGTCTCCCGGATCACCTGCCCGCCGCGGGCCGCCCGCGCCACCAACGCCACATGCGCAACCGCAACCGCCGCGCGCGCACGCTCAAACTCCTCCCGGTACTCCCTGTAAGCGTGGGCGCGCTCGGGGAGTGCTGGCGGGGGGTCTCCGGCCTGCTCTGCGGCGTCGATCAGGGCGTCGGCGTCCTCTGCGGCTTGGATGGCGCGGTAGTGGGCGCTGGGGGCGATGCCGGCGTGGTGGCAGGCGGGTCCGACGGGGACGCCTGCGCGGATGGCGTCTAGGAACAGGGCGACGCGTTGGGCGTCTGCGATGACGGGCGGCCGGCCGGGTGGGCGTCGGGCGGGTCGCTTGTCTGCGTGTCCTGTCTTGCGTGGCACGGGGTCACGGTACGGGCACTGTGCGTGATACGGGGCCGGGGGCGGTCACGTGGCGTGTCGGCACGCTGGCGGGCTGTGTTGGTCCCTGTAGGGCTGGCGGGTCTCGGGGGTCTGGCGGTACGGGGGAAGGGGCGGGGCGAGCTCCTGGGGGCGAGGGGCCGGGTGAGCGGGTGAGGCGTGCCGGCCGGGTGACGTGGCGCGGCGTAGGGCGGGGCGCGCGTCGACCAGGGCGAGCGGGTCGGGGGTGGCGTGCGCGCATGTGGGGCGAACCGCTGCGCGGTAGGTAGGTGAGGGGGCGGCGGCGCGGGCCGGCGGGCCGGGCGAGGACCAGGGCGGCGAGCTCGGGGGCCGGCTGGGCGGACGTCGCGCGAACCGCTACGCGGTGAGAGAGGCAGGGGGCCGGCCGGCGGGTGGGACGACGCGGGCCCGGCGCCTCCGGGTGGGAGGGGCCGGGCCCGGGTCGGGCGTGCGGGTGTGTCAGCTGGCGAACAGGGCGACGGGCAGGGCGTGCCAGGCGGCGGCGGCCGCGCGTCCCTCCGGCAGGTGTCCGGCGTGCTCGGCGATCTCGGCGAGGGCGGTACGGATCCGGGCGAGCTCCCCGCGGACGAC
>Ga0308173_10002353_pt1 | contig 10022 bp, 10 predicted proteins | sample PhyPR1_FD_203716 | JGI IMG/M metagenome (GOLD analysis project Ga0308173, IMG submission 203716) | Soil microbial communities from UC Gill Tract Community Farm, Albany, California, United States - DLSLS.P.R1 | ecosystem: Environmental > Terrestrial > Soil > Agricultural land | place: USA... | reverse complement strand
AGGCGCTGTCCGCGCAGGAGGCGTTCGCGGCCGAGGCCCACATCGCCGGATGCGCGGACTGCCGGCGCGAGCTGGAGAGCCTGCGCGGGGTGGTCGACCGCTTCGTGGCCTGGCCGAGCGACGTGCTGCGTCCGCCGGCGTCGCTGCAGGCGCGCCTGGCCGATCGCATCGCCCGCGAGACCGGCCGGGACCGCGTGGCGCCGCCGGCCCGGCGGTGGTCCGAGCCGGAGTGGGAGCCGGTCGCGCCCGGGATCGAATGCAAGCTGCTGGCCGACGATGCGGAGCGGCGCCGGGTGAGCATGCTGGTGCGCCTGGCCCCCGGCGCGAGCTATCCGCCCCACACCCATGCCGGGGTCGAGGAGCTGCACCTGCTCGAGGGCGAGCTGTGGATCGACCAGCGCAAGCTCTTCCCGGGCGACTACAACTACGGGCCGCCCGGCGCGAGCGACGAGCGCGTCTGGAGCGAGACGGGCTGCACCTGCGTCCTCATCACCAGCACCCAGGACCTCCTGCGCGGATCATGACGAGCCTGTCCCACACCACTCACTGCGGCCTGCCGGGCATCGACCTGATCCCCTTCGGGATGCACGCCTGCCACGTCTACGACAGCCGCGAGGAACTCGCCGCGGCGCTCGCGCCGTTCTTCGCGGCCGGGCTCGCCCGGAACGAGCGCTGCTTGTGGATCACCGCGCCGCCGCTGCCGGCGATCGAGGCGATCGAGGCGCTGCGACCGCACTGTGGCGGCGTCGATGAAGCCCTCGCGGCCGGCGCGCTTCGCGTTCGCGATTTCGACGAGTGGCGCGCGAACTCGGGGCGCCCCACGGGCGCCGATGTGCTGGGTCTGTGGCTGCGGGAGGAGGAGCGCGCGTTGGCCGATGGCTACAACGGCCTTCGCATCGGCGGGAACATGAGCGTCCTCGCGCCCGCGGACTGGCCTGGGTTCATGGCGTACGAACGCGCCGTGAGCGCAGGATTCAGCGGCCGCCGCATCGTCGCGCTGTGCAGCTACGCGGCGGACAGCCGCCCCGAGGCGCAGGTCCGCGACGTCGTCCAGGCGCACCACTGCGCCTTCGAGCGCGCAGCCGCAGGCGATTGGCAGGTGGCCGCCGTCCCCGCTGTCACACCCGAAGGAGCCGGCGTCGTCAGCCGGACGCCCGCATGACCGCCGATCGTGCGCAGGCCGGCTCCGGCCTTGTCTCGGCGGATGGCGCGTCAGCCTGGACGACCGGCGAAGCCCCTGCCTTGCCGTTCTACACGTTTCATTGCCGGCGCGCCGACGGTTCCCCCGTCTGCCTGGAAGCCCAGGAGCTCGCCTCCGATGACGGCGCCCTGGTCTGGGCCCAGAAGCTCCTCACGGAGCACCAAACCTGCTCCGTCGTCGAGGTGTTTGCGGGCGAGCGTCTCGTCGGAGCCGTCCCAGGCGGCCCGATCGGGAGCGGCCAGTCAGCGTCGTCTTCGGCCGAAGGGGCTGTCGGTGCGGCCGCCGTTCCCTCGCCAGCGGCCTCAGCAAGGGCCGAGCGCCCGTGATGAGGCGGCGGCGAGCGATCTCGACGGCGTAGGCCGCGAGTCCGCCGAACGACCCCTTTGTTGCGTACCGCCGTCATAGCCCGGACGACGGCGGTCGGTGAGCCTTGCCAAGCTCGCCGGCGGCGCTATCTGGCGTAGCGAGGGGGACATGGAACGACTGGGAGGACGCCATGACACCCAACCCCCGATCCGTCGCCCTGCCCGCCGTGATCGCCGCGGCCCTGGCCGCGGGCGCGGCGCTGGCCCAGACCGCCGCGCCCGCCGGCGTACAGGCGGGAACCTACGCGATCGAGCCGATCCACACGCGCGTGCTGTTCGCCGTCAGCCATACCGGCAACTCGACCTGGTACGGCGACTTCAACCACGCGTCGGGGACGCTGACGCTGGACCCGAAGAACCCGGCGGCCAGCAAGCTCGAGGTCTCGGTGCCGGTGGACACCATCTCGACGACCAACGCCGTGCTCGACAAGGAGCTGAAGGGCGCGGACTGGTTCGACGCGGCCAAGTTCCCGACCATGACCTTCCGCTCGACCAGGATCACCCCCACCGGACCCCAGAGCGCCGACGTGGCGGGCGAGCTCACCCTGCACGGGGTGACCAAGCCCGTGGTGCTGCACGCCAGGTTCAAGGGCGCGGGTCCGAGCCCGCTGAGCCACGCCTACATGGTGGGCTTCGACGCCACGGGTGAGATCAAGCGCAGCGATTTCGGGATCACCAAGTACGCGCCGGTCATCGTCGGCGACGACGTCCAGCTGATCCTGTCGGCCCCGTTCGTGAAGAAGCCGGCATAGAGGCCGGCGCCGCGGCCTCAGCGCACCGCCTTGGCGAGCTTCTCGATCGACTTCTCGAGGCGGGCGAAGCCCTGGGTCATGCAGGCCATGATCGCCTCGGCGTCGGCGCTGGCCGGGGCGGCGTCCGCGCCGTTCGGCTTCGTGCGGCGGCCGTTCGCCTTGTCGCGCACGCAGGCGTAGGCCTCGCGCAGGCGGCGGCCGGAATCTTCCTCCTCGGCGATGTACCATTGCAGGAGGTTGCAGGTCATCGGATCGTAGTGGCCATCGGCCATCTTGGCCCTGATGTCGCCGAAGGTGTCGCGCGCCTCGCCGTTCCGCTCGGGGCCGACCTTCTCCAGGTCGGGGATGCGGGGATCGGCGAACTTCGCCAGCCGCTCGCCGTCGGCCGGATCGCGCTTGGGCCTCAGCGTATAGCCGAGCTCGGCGAGGCGGCGGCAGAACACCTCGCCATGGCTCCGCTCGCGCGCGGCCACCAGGCGGAGCGTGCCGGCGAGGTCCTGGTCCGGAGTGACCTCGGCCCAGGCTTCGAGATACTGGCCGGCGCGGGACTCGGCGAGCGAGATGGCGTTGAGCAGGCCCAGGTAGGCGGGCTTCTCGGTCGAGGGCGTGGCGGCCATGGCGGCGGCTCCTGAATTCTCTCAGGCGAAGCTAAGCGCCGTTTCATCATCCCCGCAACCGGCGTTCGCCGAGCGGCGATCCTCCCGCTATCCGGCGAGCGTCTCCTGGAACCGCACCGGTTCGCCCCGGTGCGGCGCGATGACCTCGCCGTCGCGCATCACGACGGCGCCGCGGATCACGGTGGCCATGGGCCAGCCCTTGGCCTGCATGCCGACGAAGGGGGTCCAGCCGACCCGGCTGGCCATGTCCTCGTGGCGGAACGGGCGGCGGTCATCGAGGTCGACGATCGTCAGGTCGGCGTCGTAGCCCACGGCCAGGCGGCCCTTGTCGGCGAGGCCGAACAGGCGGTTCGCGCCGTGGCTGGTGAGATCGACCAGGCGCTCCAGGGTGAGGCGGCCCTCGGCGACGTGGGTCAGCATGACCGGCAGCAGGGTCTGCACCCCCGGCATGCCGGACGGCGAGGCGGGATAGGCCCTGGCCTTCTCTTCCGATGTATGCGGCGCGTGATCGGACCCCAGCACGTCGGCGACGCCGTTGGCGACGCCCCCCCAGAGCCCCGCGCGATGCTCGGCCCCGCGGATCGGCGGGTTCATCTGGGCGTAGCCCTTCAGCCGCTCGTAGGCCTCCGGGCCCGCCAGCGTCAGGTGCTGGGGCGTGACCTCGGCCGAGGCGATGTCCTTGTGCGCAGCGAGGTAGACGATCTCCTCGGCCGTGGAGACGTGCAGCACGTGGATGCGCTTGCCGAGCCGCCGGGCGATGCGGACCAGCCGCTCGGTCGACTGGATGGCGGCCTGCGCGTCGCGCACCTCCGGATGACTGGTCCAGTCGCCGGTGCGGGCCAGCGGCCGCCGCTCGGCCAGGCGGTACTCGTCCTCGGAGTGGAAGGAGGCCCGCCGGTTGACGTGGGAGAGGACGGCCTCGATGCCCGCATCGTCCTGCACCAGCAGCGTGCCGGTGGAGGCGCCCATGAACACCTTGACCCCGCAGCAGCCGGGCAGGCGCTCCAGTTCGCCCAGGAACTCGGCGTTCTCGTGCGTGCCGCCGACGTAGAAGGCGTGGTCGCAATGCATCCGGCCCCTGGCGCGGGCGAGCTTGTCGGCGAGCGCATCGGCGTCGGTGCTGTTGGGCTCGGTGTTGGGCATCTCGAAGATGGCGGTGACGCCGCCCAGCACGGCCGCGCGGGAGCCGCTCTCGAGATCCTCCTTCCACTCCAGGCCGGGCTCGCGGAAATGCACATGGGTGTCGATGACGCCGGGCAGCACGGTGAGGCCCCTGGCGTCGAACACCTCGCCGGCGGAGGACTGGGCGAGGTCGCCGATGGCCGCCACCTTGCCGCCGCGCACGCCCACGTCGGCCGGGCCGCGGCCGGCGTGGTTGACGATCTCGCCGCCCCTGACGATCAGGTCGAAGGTCTCAGCCATCGGCAGCCTCGCGCTCGGCCGGCTGGGTCTCGGCCAGCAGCTCCTCGGCGGCGTGCGAGACGGTCTCCACGCTCAGGTCCATCATGTGGCAGAGGGCCTGGTTGAGCTTCGGATCCTGGGCCTCGATCTGGGCGAAGCTGCGGGCGGTGCGCGCCACCCGGGCGTTGGGCCCATAGGGGCCGTAGAGCCGCTCGTCGGAGGGGCCGAACAGGCCGAGCGTCGGGATGCCTGCCGTGGCCGCCAGGTGCATGGCGCCGGAATCGTTGCCGATGAACAGCCGCGCGCGCTTGAGGCAGGCGTAGGCGGTGAGCAGGTCGACCTTGCCGGCGATGTCGATGAGCTGGCCGCGGGCCACCACCTCCTTGAGGTCGCGGCCGAGGTTCTGCTCCCCGCGGCCGCCGACCACCATCAGCCGCCCGCCGGCCATCGGCGCGCCGGGCCGGCGCAGCAGGCGGATGGCCACCTGGCTGAACCGCTCGAGCGGCCAGGTCTTGCCGACCCAGTTGGCGGCCGGCGCGACGGCCAGGATCGGCCCGGTCCCGGCGGTGAGCTCGTCGGCATAGGCCTCGATCTCGGGCGAGGTGTAGATGAACGGCGGCGCGGGCTCGTCTTCGATGCGCAGCACGCGGGCGGCCTCGATCACCTTGTGCGCCGGAGGCCCTGGCTGGCGGCGCAGGATGGCGCGGCGCTTGGCCGACAGGAACCGCGAGATCCCGGAGCCGCGCAGGTCGACGATCAGGCCCCAGCGGCGGCCGCGGACCTTGCGCCAGAGGTCGAACCAGTGGCCGCCGTCCTTCTGCTTGGCGAACACGATCAGCTCGTCGAGCCCGGGGACCTCGGAGAACAACGGCGCGGCCTCGGGCCCGGCGACGATGGTGAAGCGCGCGCCCGGCACCTCGTCGGTCAGCCGCTTGATCAGCCCCGAGGACAGCACCGCATCCCCGATCCGCGTCGAGGTGATGAACAGAATCGGGAAGGGCCCGCGCGCCATGCCGTCCCTCTATAGGGCGCTCGCGGCTGGCGCTCCACTCATCGCGGGCCCAAATTGCGCAGATGACGGCCGAGCTGACCTTTGCACCCCTGCCGAGCCGCGCGCTGATCGCGGTCGGCGGCCCCGCCTGGCGCGACTTCCTGCAGAACCTGCTCACCCAGGACGTGGCGAGCCTGGCGCCCGGCGAGGCGCGATTCGGGGCGCTGCTCACCCCGCAGGGGCGGCTGCTGCACGACATGATCATCCTCGGCCGCGAGGACGGCTGCCGGCTGGACGTCGAGGCCGCGCAGCGCAAGGCCCTGATCCAGCGGCTGGCGATCTACCGGCTGCGGGCGAAGGTGGAGATCGCGGCGGCGGAGGTTCCGGTGGCGGCGGCCTTTTCATCCGCTCATTCCGGCGCAGGCGGGAATCCAAACGGCGGATCGTCCGCAGCCGACTCGGCTTGGGCCCCCGCCTTCGCGGGGGTGAGCGGAAGCTGGGTGCGCGATCCGCGCCTGGGGGAGCTGGGGTGGCGCGGGTACGCGGCGGCGGCGCCCGACGGCGCGGCGATCGGGACCGAGGCCGACTACGATGCGCATCGCCTGGCGCTGGGCGTGCCGGGGCCGGCGGACTGGGGCTCGGACAAGACCTACCCCATCGAGGCCGACTTCGACCTCTTGAACGGGATCGACTTCCAGAAGGGCTGCTTCGTGGGCCAGGAGACCACCTCGCGCATGAAACGGCGCGGGCAGGTGAAGAACCGCATGCTGCCGATCGCCTTCGAAGGCGCGCCGCTGGCGTTCGGCGCCGAGCTGCTGGCCGGCGAGCGGCGCGCGGGCGAGGTGCTCTCGGGCGGTGAGGGCCGGGCGATGGCGCTGGTGCGGCTCGACCGCATCGAGGGCGCGGCGCTGAGCGTCGACGGCCGCTCCGTGCAGGTCGAGCGGCCGCCCTGGTTCCACCGCCGGGACGCGTGACGCCGGGCCGCAGTTCTCCCGCGGCGTGTATCGGCTGGACTTTCAGCTTACAGCGTTCTTCACTTCTTGTTCGCCATGTTCGGGCCAGCATCCGTGGCGGCGCGAATCAGGGGCTTGGGGGAATCCAGTGCCAGTCATCACCAGCGACATCGACCCTGACTACAACGCACTCGTCGAGAACGACTCCGGCGCGGGCGGCGACTTTCCGTGGGAGCAGGCCGCCACCGAGACCCACGTCCTCGACCATGTCCTGAAGCCCCCGACGCACGGCGGCGGCGGGGGTGGGGGCGGTGGCGGCGGGACCACCTTCCCGACGCAGGCGTCGGACACGCAGCCCGGACCGACCTTTGACACCAACGCGACCATCAATAAGAACTACTTCATTCCGCCGGACAGCACTTCCGCGGCCGGGAAGGAAGCGATCCTGGTCGGCGTCAACGGCGTGATCGAGGAATTCGACCGGACCGCCGGCGTCGATACGCTGACCCCGCACGCTCTCGGGTTCGCCTTGGACGACGTCTTCAAGAGCGCCACCGGCTTCCTGGGCAGCGCGTTCGATCCGCACATCATGTACGATCCGACCAGCGACCGGTTCATCGTCGTCGCCGTCGACCAGAACGCGACCAACAAGACCAGCCAGCTGCTGGTCGCGGTTTCCAACAACGGGACGCCGCACGGCGCGGCCGATTTCCACGCCGTGGCCATCGACGCCAACGCGGGCGGCGGCTCGTGGGCCGACTTCCCGCAGGTCGGGCTGGACTCCAGCGGCCACATCTACATCACCGCCAACATGTTCGCCTTCTCCGGCGGGAGCTACACCGGGACCCATCTCTGGGTGGAGGATGAGAGCAACCTGTCGGCGAGCGTGGCGGGGGCGACGGTTCCGAGCACTGGAACCGACGACTTCTTCAGCGCCGCGCCGACCTACGATCCGCACGGAACCGGTGAATTCCTGGTCTCCTACAATTCGGCGACGGATCCCGTGACGGGCGACAACGTGCTCCACGTTGTGCAGGTCAATCCGAACGGCAGCCTGGGTACGGAGCAGACGGTCGACCTCAAGGCGAAGATCGACCAGCTGACGACCTTCGGCGGCATCTCGGTCCCGCAGCCCGGAACCAGCCACACCCTCGACGGCGACGACAGCCGCACGAGCCTGGCGGTGATGCAGGGGGGCCACCTCTACGTTGCGGCCACGATCCTGCCGACGACCGGCCTCGATGCGGGCCACGCGACAGCTCACTGGTTCGAGCTGGGCGTCGATGCCTCCGGCAACGTGACGCTGCTCAACCAGGGCGACGTCAGCGGGAACACGGCCTTCTCGGGTTCAGGCCTCAGGACCTTCTATCCGTCGGTCGCGGTGAGCACGGATGCGACCGGGAACGACGAGCTGGCCATCAGCTTCTCGACGAGCGCGCCGCAGACGGGGACCAACTACGATGGGTTCCCAAGCGCGTACGAGGAGACGATCGATCCCGCGACGGGGGCTTCCACACTGGGGTGGCAGCTGCTGGAGGGCGGCTTGGCGAACTACACCCGCACCTTCGGGACGCACGACAACCGCTGGGGCGACTACAGCTCGATCTCCACCGATCCGCTGCATCCCGGCCAGTACTGGGCGTTCAACCAGTTCGCCGAGACGCAAGGCACCTCGCTGATGGGCGAGACCGGCCGCTGGGCGACCGAACTCGGCCTGTTCAGCTAGAACGGCGGCGGGGCGATCCGCCGGCGCTCGCCGCTACTTCACCGGCGCCATCAGGTGGGCGTAGGGCGTGCCGGCCCACATCACGTAGGGCGCGGCGGTGTTCGGATCCGGCGCGGCCGGATAGCCGGCGAGCAGCGACTTGTCGCCGACGATCATCACGTGCGGGCCGGTCTCGACCCAGTGGTTCTTGCCGGTGGGCTTGCCTGCATAGGGATCGGTGTTGCTGGCGTCGGTGCCGCCCGCCAGCATGTACATGAACCCGGTCTTCTGCGGCGGCGGCTTCTTGGCGAACATCGCCTGGATCCACGCCATGGCGTTGGCGTCGGCGCACATCGGGTCGGGCCCCGGCGTCTGCGGATCGTCGGGGATGCAGGTGAAGCCGTTGGTCCCCTTGCGCAGCAGGCGCATCTTGCCGTCGGCGCTCATCGCCATGATCGCGGCGCGCTTGGCGACCGCCGGGGGCGCCGCCCTCTCGGCGCTGGCGATCAGAGCGGCGTCGCCGCCGCCCTTGGCCATGGCGGGCTTGGCGCCCATCCCCGCCATCTTGTCCGCCGCCCAGACCCCGGAGGCCACCGCGAGCACCGCCGCGGCCGCCGTCACTCTCAGGATGATGACCTGCTTGTGCATGGTTCTTCCTCCCTGAACCCCGTCACATTGCATAGCCGTAACACTGTTACGCGGCAGTGCAAGAGCGTCAGCATGACGCCACGATCTGCGACAGTTGGAAGCCGTCGCGGGCCGTCGGCGCCGCGCCGGCTTGTCCTGAGCCCCCGGCTCGGCTGAAAGTCGCAGGCGATGGATGTTCCCCGCTGCACCTGGCGCGGCATGGCCGGCGATCCGCTCTACGAGGGCTACCACGACCATGAGTGGGGCGTGCCGGAGCGCGATGCGCGCGCGCTATGGGAGAAGCTGGTGCTGGACGGCTTCCAGGCCGGGCTCTCCTGGATCACCATCCTGCGCAAGCGCGAGGCGTTCCGGGAGGCCTTCGAGGGCTTCGTTCCGGAGCGGGTGGCGCGGTACGGCGAGGCCGAGCGCGCGCGGCTGATGGCCAACGCCGGGATCATCCGCTCAAACGCCAAGATCGACGCGGCGATCGAGAGTGCGCGGATCTACCTGGCCATGCGCGAGCGCGGCGAGGACTTTTCCGCCTTCTGCTGGAGCTTCGTGGACGGCCAGCCCGTGCAGAACGCCTGGACGGCGGACACGGGCGTCCCCGCCCAGACGCCGCTCGCGGTAGAGATGTCGAAGGCGCTGAAGGCCAAGGGCTTCAAGTTCGTCGGCCCGGTGATCGTCTACGCCTGGATGCAGGCGGTGGGGCTGGTCAACGACCACCTGACGAACTGCTTCCGTTACGAGCCGCTGAAGCGCATGGGGGAGGCATGACGCCGAAGCGGCAGGACGGGGCCGGCTTTGCAAAGCCCTCCTCGCCGGCCCACCCTGCGAGGGTGGCGCAATAGTCATGGCGCGCGGTCCGACCCTGCTGCTGGAGAAGGCGTTCGTGGGCGGGCTGGTCTGCGGGGTCGACGAGGCCGGGCGGGGGCCGTGGGCGGGACCGGTCTCGGCGGCGGCGGTGATCCTCGAGACGAACCCGCGCAAGGTCCCCAAGGGCCTCGACGACTCCAAGAAGCTGTCGGCCAAGACGCGCGAGGCGCTGGAGCCCGAGATCAAGGCCAGGGCGGTGGCCTGGGGGGTGGGCTTCGCCTCGGTCGCGGAGATCGCCAGCCTCAACATCCTGCACGCCACCGGGCTGGCCATGCGCCGCGCGATCGAGGCCATGGCCGTCAAGCCGGCCTTCGCCCTGGTGGACGGCAATTATCGTTTCCCGCTGCCCTGCGAGGTGACCACCGTGGTGGGCGGCGACGCGAAGTCCAAGTCGATCGCCGCGGCCTCGATCCTGGCCAAGGTGGCCCGCGACCGGCTGATGGTGGAGATGGACGCGCTCTATCCCGGCTACGGCTTCGCCAGCCACAAGGGCTACCGGGCGCCGATCCACGCCGAGGCCCTGCTCAGCCTCGG
>Ga0308173_10002352_pt1 | contig 10023 bp, 11 predicted proteins | sample PhyPR1_FD_203716 | JGI IMG/M metagenome (GOLD analysis project Ga0308173, IMG submission 203716) | Soil microbial communities from UC Gill Tract Community Farm, Albany, California, United States - DLSLS.P.R1 | ecosystem: Environmental > Terrestrial > Soil > Agricultural land | place: USA... | reverse complement strand
GCCGATCAATGAATTGCGCAGCTGCGAATGCCTGATCGTCCCCTTCGAACCGACGATCGTGTCGGTGAGCGTCGAGCTCTCCACGCGGCTCCCCTTCCCCAGCGTCACGTTCGGGCCGATGGTGGAGTTCGTGAGCGTCACGTCGTCCTCGATGTACACGGGATCGTGGATCGTCACGCTCGCTTCGACGTTCTTCGGGCGGCGCGCCGCGCCCTTCTCCAGCACGATCTTGTTCGTCTCCAGCAGGGTGTCGAGCTTGCCCGCGTCGTACCACCCCTCCACGTCGATCACTTTCAGCTTGGCGCCCTTGTCGATCATATACTGGAAGGCGTCGGTGAGGTAGTACTCGCCCTTGTTCTTCGGCTGGGTGAGCACGTGATCGATCCCCTCGTAGAGCAGCTTCCAGTTCTTCACGTAGTACAGCCCGATGTTCGCTCGCTTGGAGATCGGCGTGGACGGCTTCTCGACGATCTTCGTCATGTTGCCGTCCGCGTCGGTGACCACCACGCCGAAGCGCTGGTAGTCCTCGACCTCCTTCACCCAGATGATCCCGTCCGCGTCGGTCGACTTGATCACCGAGAGATCCGTCTCGAAGATCGTGTCGACGAAGATGATGAGGACGTCCTGGTCCACGAACGGTTGCGCGAGCTTCACCGCGCCGGCGGTGCCATCCTGCACCCTCTGCTCGACGAAGGCCGCCGGCAGCGAGAACTGGGTCCTCGCGTAATGCTCCACCTTCTCCTTGAGGTGGCCCGTCACGTAGATCACCTGCTCGACGCCGCCCAGCCGCTCGAGATCCTCGAGGATGTACGCCATCACCGGCTTGCCGGCGATCTTGAGCATCGGCTTGGGGACCAGATGCGTGTGCGGCCGAAGGCGCGTGCCTTTGCCGGCCAGCGGAATGATGACTTTCATGGTGCGCTCGTTCCCTCGCGTCCGTAGCGGTCCTTGAGGCGCACGACGTCGTCGAGATGCGGGGTGCTCGCCTCCAGCACGTCGCAGTCGGTGACGGCCTCGATGTAATGGATGGTTCCCGGCGTGATCCGGAACGCCTCTCCCGTCTTCAGCCGCATGTCCTGCAGCTCGTCGCTTCCCTCGACCTGCACCCAGTACTTCATCTCCCCACTGAGGAGATACACGGTCTCGTCCTTCACGTTGTGGTATTGCACGGAGAGCGATTGCCCGGCGTTCACGTGCAGGATCTTGCCGACGTACAGGTCGTTGGAGGCCCAGATGGTCTCGTGTCCCCAGGGCTTGGGGACGGTGCGTACCGGTGTGCGACCGCTCATGTCGTAGGATCGAGGGGAACGAGTGTCTGGTGCGGGTGCAAAGTCCGCACCGGGCCCGAGCACGGGCGCACCAATATGTCCCGCCCCCTTCCGCGACGGCACCCCTGCCTCTAGCCTCACCGCCGCGCACCCCCGGGCCGGCTTCTTGCCGCCCGGGCTCGTCACCCCCAGACAGGAAGATCACCGTGCACGTCCGTTCCACCTCTCGTCTCACACTCTGCTGTGCAGCCGCGCTCCTCGTTGCCGCCTGCTCCGGCGGCGACTCCGGCGCGAAGCGCCCCGACACCACCGCCAGCGGCTCGGCGACGGCCGCAACCCAGGCGCCTCCGGCCTGCACCACCGGAACCGCCGAGCTCACGCTGCCCGCCGGCTTCTGCGCCACCATCTTCGCCGACAGCATCACCCACGCGCGGCACGTCGCCGTCGCGTCGAACGGCGACGTCTACACCACGCTCGAAGGCACTCAGCCGTCGACCGAGAAGAAGATCTCCGGCGCCGACAAGGGCGGGCCGCCGCCGGCCTCATTCGTGGCTCTGCGCGACACGAACCACGATGGCCGTGCCGACATCGTCAAGCGCATTGGCTCCATCGGCAATACGGGCGTGGCGCTGGCGAATGGGTTCCTGTACGTGGACGAGGGCAAGCAGATCGTGCGCTACGCGCGCAGCGACACCGCGCTCGCGCCCGAGGGCAAGCGCGAGGTCGTCGTGAGCGGGGTTCCACTCAACGGCGGGCATCGCGCGCGGAACATCGCGATCGGTAGCGATGGCGCGCTCTACATGAACGTCGGCTCGGCGACCAATAGCTGCCAGAAGAAGGATCGCGCGAACGAGTCGCCGGGTGTGGACCCGTGCACTGAGCTCCAGACGCGCGCCGGCATGTGGAAGTACGACGCGAACAAGACCGGTCAGGTCTTCTCGGCCAAGGAGCGCTTCGCCACAGGCATCCGCAACGGGATGGGAATCGCGTTCGGTGGCGACGGCAAGCTGTACGCGACCCAGCACGGCCGCGATCAGCTTCACGACAACTGGCCGAAGATCTTCCCGCAGACGACCTATCAGGCGGAGAACCCGGCCGAAGAGCTCATGCAGGTGAACCAGGGCGACGACTTCGGCTGGCCATACTGCTACTACGCCGTCGATCAGAAGAAGCTCGTCGACGCGCCGGAGTACGGTGGCGACGGCACGAAGACGGACCGCTGCACGTCGAAGAAGGGTCCCGTCGCCGTGTTCCCCGGGCACTGGGCGCCGATGTCGCTCCTCTTCTACACGGGCACCGCGTTCCCCGAGCGCTATCGCAACGGCGCCTTCATCGCCTTCCACGGCTCATGGAATCGCGCGCCCGAACCGCAGGCCGGCTACCGCGTCGTCTTCCAGCCGATCACCAACGGCGCGACGTCGGGAGACTTCGAGACGTTCGCCAACGGCTTCGTCGCCGACACCGGCCTGGCGCTGCAGCCCGGCACCGCGAAGCACCGCCCCACCGGCCTCGCGCAGGGTCCCGACGGCGCACTGTTCGTGACGGACGATGCGGGGGGAAGGATCTACAGGATCACGTACGGCAACGCGCCTGCGTCACGCTGAACGGTTATCGGTTATCGGTTATCGGTTATCGGTTGACGGTTGACGGTTAACGGTTAACGGTTAACGGTTAACCGTTAACGGCCGGCCTCGGGAAGCTCTTGCCTCCCGAGGCCGGCCGTAAAACCGTTCACAGAGAACCGTTCACTGCGGCGGCGAAGCCGCCGTCGGCGCTACGCGCCGCGCAGCATCTTCCTCCGCAGCGACGCCAGGCGCTTCTTCACCGAGCCGTCCAACACCGTGTCGCCCACGTGGACGACAACGCCGCCCATGATCGACGGATCGACGGTGAGGTGCGGGATGACGTCCTTACCGAACACGCGCGACAGGTGAGCCGCGATGGCGGCGCGGCCGTCGTCGTCGGTCTCCTTCGCCACCGTCACGCGTGCATGGATGCGGCCCTCCGCTTCGTCGACGAGGTTGAGATACTCCTCGGCGATCGCGGGGATCAGCATCTGGCGACGGTTTAGAATCACCTGCTGGATGAAGCGCAGCATCAGCCGCGGCATCCGGTCGGTGAACGCCTTGCCGATCACCTCGCTCTTCTTCGCCGCCGACACGCGCGGCGACTCGAGGAAGAGCCTGAGCGCGGGCTGCTCGCGCATCGCCGTCGCGACGTCCGTGAGCATCTTGCCCCAACCGCGAAGATCCTGCGCGCGCGTGGCGAGGACCAGCAGCGTCTCGGCGTAGTTCCGCCCGATCGTCGTGTCGCGCATGGTCAGCGGCTCGACGAGACGGCGGCCGGCGTCACGCTCGCGAGGAAGCTCTCCACGAGCTGCCGGTTCGCGGCCTGATCGAGGTTCCGGTCGATCACCTTGCTGGCGCCGGCGATGGCGAGATCGACCGCTTCGCGACGAAGCTGCGCGATAGCGCGCGACTTCTCGCTCTCGATCTCCTGCCGCGCGCGATCGAGCATGCTCGCCTGCTCGGCGTGCGCCTGCTCCACGAGCTCGGCGCGCACACGCTCGGCGGCGACACGCGCGTCGGCGATCAGCTTCTGTGCTTCGCCGCGCGACGCGTCGAGCGCCGCACGATGCTGCTCGAGAAGCCGCGCGGCCTCCTCGCGGTCACGCTTGGCGTTATTGATCGCTTCCTCGAGCGCCTGCTCGCGTGCCCGCACCGCCGCGGTGATCGGGCCGAACGCGAATCGGGTCAGAACGAATGCGAGAACGACGAAGATGATCAGCGTCCACGCCATCAGGCCGGACGAGGGCGAGAGCAGGTCTGGTCTGCCCGCCTCCTCCTGCGCCAGCGCGGGTGCGGCGGCGAGCACGGAGATGACGAGCGAGCGAAGCAAGGTCCGCATCTGAGGTTCCACTGGAGTGAGCGGTCACGCCGTCGCCCCGGGGCGACGGCGTGCCGACGATGTTAGAGCTTGCCCTGGATCTGGAACGCGATGACGGCGCCGAAGAACGCGACGCCCTCGACGAGCGCGGCGAAGATCAGCGCCGCGGTCTGAATGCGGCCGGCCGCTTCCGGCTGGCGCGCCATGCCCTCGACGGCCTGGCCGCCGATGCGCCCGATGCCGATACCGGCACCGATCACAGCGCCGCCGGCGCCGAGTCCTGCGCCCACCGCCATGAGTCCGCGCGGGCTGGCCGCTGCGGTATCCGCCGCCGCCTGCAGCAGAGGAAGAATCGTGTGAACAATCATCGTGCTGTCTCCGAATCGTACTGTCGTGAAACGTCAGCGCCTCGCGGCAATCCCTTCACCGCCGTCCGTCAGCGAGACCCGGGTCTCAACGGACTTTCCCGGCCGCTCGGCCGGGTACATGGCGCGCGGGAAGGCGATCTCCGCGGCCTGACCATCAATTGGAAACGCTTTCACCCAACGCACCACCCACCACCCTTCATGGGTCGTGCGCGGTGAGTGTCTACTAGTGTGCTCCCTGGCGGATCTGGCCGATGAACACGGAAGCGAGCATCGAGAAGATGAACGCCTGCAGGAACGCAACGAACAGCTCAAGCATCATGATCGCTACCGCCGTCGCAGCCGGCGCCACCCCGATGAGGAGGCTCTTGAACGCGAAGATCAGTCCGATGAGCGCGAGAACGACGATGTGCCCCGCGGTCATGTTGGCAAAGAGACGGATCGTCAGCGCGAACGGCTTCGTGAGCTTGCCGATGAACTCGATCGGCGTCATGAGAAAGAACATTGGGATCCGCACGACAAGCGGCAGATCCTTGTTCCAGTAGAAGATCGTGTTGAGGTAGCCGAGTCCCTGTGCGCGGATGCCGGCCAGCTCGACGACGATCAACGTGATGATCGACAGCGTCGCCGTCACCGAGATGTTACCGGTGGCCGTCGAGCCGTACGGAATGAGCCCGAGCAGATTCGCGAACAGGATGAAGAAGAACAGCGAGAGAATGAAGGGCGCATACCCCTCGCCGTGATGGCCGAGGTTCGGCAGCGCGACCTCCTGCCGAATGTACAGCACCATCGATTCGATCCCCGTCGCGAACCCTTTTGGACTGCCGCCGGTCCGCGTATGGCGCACGTGCGCGCGCGCGGCACCGATGAGGACGATGCAGGCGAGCAGCGCCGCGACCAGAAGCATGACGACGTGCTTCGTCGGCGACATGTCCAGGGTGAGCGACCCGATGTGGATCGGCGCCCAGCGCGGCAGCGCGTGCTCGCGCGGCGCCCAGATCTTCCAGCCGTCAGCCGGAAGCTCGATGCAGTGCGAGTCGGTGATGTGCGGCGTGATGATGTCGGCCGGATCGTGCAGGCCGCACAGTTCGTGCGGACCACTCTCGGCGTTCGCCGACGCGGCACCATGCTCTTCGGGAGTGGCGGTGCCGTGCTGTACTTCGGCCGAAGTCACGCCGGCGGCGTGCGCGGCGGCGGAGTCGGTCGCCTGCGGCAGGCTCGCCTGAGCGCCCAGCGGAGCGGACGCCAGCAGCAATGCGAGGAGAAGGGAGCCGGTCTTCATACGGTGAGTAGCGGCGGTTCGATCAGTTCGGTCAGGAAGAAAAAAGTCGCGAGGCTCAACAGCGCCGCGTTCGACGGCAGCCCGAGCGCGCGGCTCACGAATCCGTACACGATGAGGGTCACGAAGCACAGCAACGCACCGAGCCCCCAGCCCGCGATCGCGCTTCCTTTGCCCGCCAACAGTCGGGCGAAGGCGAAGGCGATCAACTGCACCACCAGCGCGACGATCGCGCTCACCAACACTGCCTGCCGTTCGGCAGGGCCCGAATACACGGCGACGAACACGCCGGCCGCGAGCCCGATGGCCACGATGCTTGCCAGGGCGTAGAGCGCGAGCCCCCGGCCGATGCCGCGCTCGGTCATTGGCCGCCCTCCCGGCGCGCTTTTCGTGCCGCGTCCTCGCGCGCCTGGGCCGCCATCAGCTTCCGGTACATGCTGTAGAAGCTGGCCCCTGATCCGAGGAACACCCCGACCATGAGAAACCAGGGTGCGGTGCCCAGCCGGCGGTCGAGCCACTGGCCGAGGAACACGAAGAGGAGGATGGAGACGGCGAACTGCAGTCCGACTCCGGCGAATTCGGCGACGGACGGCCCTTCGCCCACCCCTTTGCCATCGGGCGGCCCACTCGCTGGTCCCCCACCTGGCGACGCACTCATCGCGGGGTGAATCTAGCGCTTGTGAAATTTTTCGCAAGCGAATCGGACGGCCAAACCGAACAGTGGCCGAACATCGGTGCCAAGCTCGCAAGTGTAGGTAGAATCACAACTTCAATGTGACGACGCGGGTTGCTGGATCGTCGGCCTGTTGATAACTTCGCTGCCGGTCGATGTGTGAGTGGATGCCCGCTCGCCCGCCGCCACCGAGCCCCCATCGGTCTCTAGTGATGAACGTCAGAAATCTGCTCATCCCGCTGCTCTGCATCGGAGCCGTCGTGTTCGCCTGCGGGCCTCGCTCGCACTCCGAAGCATCGCTCGTGTCGATGAGTGTCGCCGAGGCAATTCGCCCCATGCCGAGGCCGCAACAGCCGAGACCGAAGCGAAAGGATACGAGTGTGACGAAGATCACACCGAGCTTTGCGGTTCAGGTGGACCACAGCACGCTCCGATTCTCCTTCGACGTCACCAACGTCGGGAAGAAGAACGTCGAGCTCACCTTCCCCGACGGCCAGACCCACGACTTCGTGGTGCTCGACAGCGTCGGCCGCGAAGTGTACCGCTGGGGTGCGGAGCGGATGTTCACGCAGTCGGTGCAGAACCGCACGATCGACAGCGGCGAGACGATGCACATCGCCGAGCACGCGACGCCGTCGCTGCCGCAGGGGAGCTACGTGGCCGTGGCCACGCTGCGCAGCAGCAACTTCCCCATGCAGGAGCGCGTGGCGTTCGAGCTGCGATAGCGTGACGCTGTGACCGGTCCCTTCCCTCGCGGGTTGAGCGAGGCGAAGGATTCCCATACGCCGCTCGGGTCTCCGGGCGGCGTTCGTCATTCCGGGGAAGACATCGACCGAGATCGCCATGACCGATCGCATGCATTCATTCGCGCGGTGCTTCGTCGCCGTCGCAGGTGCCGCGCTGTTCACCGCGTGCGGGAGCGACAGCACCGCGCCGCTGGACGCGGGCACCGACGCCGCGCGCGCCGCGCAGACGTTCTCGCAGCTCGCTGACTCCGTCACCCGCAACGGCGGCGACGCGAACGTCGGCTCGGCGTACTCCGCCATCGCCGGTGCGCTGCGCGTTGGTGGGCGCGTCGCGCCGATCGCGCTCTCGATCGACGGCGTGGCGACGACGTTCATCGCCACGGCCTCGACGTTCGAGTCCACGGTGAATGACTGCCCTCCGGGCGCGCAGTGCTTCGCGCCGCCGGTCACCTACTCCAGCCACAGTCTCATCGCGTGGGACAAGGACAACCCGAAGCGCCTCGTGCAGCTCTCGTCGTTCTCCAACGACGACCCGATCGGGGCGATCCTGAATCCGTCGGCACTCGCGCTGTACGCGCGAACCGCGTCGCTCATCTATATGGATGGCGCCGGCGGCACCTACATCGGCACGAGCGGAACGCAGTCGTTCGCCGTGACCAAGAGCGACGTGCCCTGCCCCAGCCCGGTGGACAGCGGCAAGATCGGCTACCTGCGGCCGAACGGGACGTGCACGCTCGCGGACCACGGCGTGAGCTTCTCGGGCAAGGTCGAGCCGTCGCCCTTCCTGGTGACGGGCAACACGGCCGCGGGGACGCACACCATCGCGATGGCCAGTCAGACCGTGCCCGGCACCCGGCTGTCGGTGATGCTCACCATCCCACCGTGCGACAGCCTGTGCGGCAAGCCGATCGATTCCCTGCCCAACCCGCCGGTGATCGTGCGCCCGAGCAACGAGCTGCCGGCGAAGCTCGCGGTCACCGTGGACAGCCTGGTGACACTCACCTTCACGGTGGTGAATTCGTCGATGGATCCGATCACGATCCAGCACTCGAGCGGGCAGAAGTACGAGTTCGTGGCGATCGATTCCACCACAGGCCGCGAGGCGTGGCGGTGGTCGGCGGACAAGTCGTTCCTGGCCGCGCTCGTCACGGAGCCGGTGCCGGCGGGAGGCTCACTCAGCTACGTCGAGCGGTGGAAGCCCGCACGGAAGGGACTGTACCTCGTGCACGCAATGCTGGTGAGCACGAGCCACCGGGCGGAGGCGTATACGACCATAGTAGTGCCCTGATCGTCCTAGACACGGCGAACATGTTGCACGGGCGGGGTGTCCAAAGGGGACATCCCGCTCGTGCGCTTTCCGGCTACTGACGGCCCGGACCGCGCCCTATCTTGCAGGTGTGCCTCAGCCGCGACGAACCAGAGCCGAGCCCGTGACGACCACAGCCAAAATACAAAGCCATCGCGACGATTCGCGCGATCTGGAGCTGCTGGACAAGCTCGCTTCGGCGCGGAACGCGCTGAACGAGCAGATCGCGCGCCGGATCGTGGGGCAGCGCGACATCGTGGACAATCTCGTCGCGACCATCCTGGCCGGCGGGCATGCGCTGCTCGTCGGCGTACCGGGTCTGGCGAAGACGCTGCTGGTGCAGACCGTGGCGCAGGCGCTGGACCTTCAGTTCTCGCGGGTGCAGTTCACCCCCGACCTGATGCCGAGCGACATCACCGGCACCGAGTTGCTCGAGGAGGACCACGCGACGGGACGACGGTTCTTCAAGTTCGTGCACGGGCCCGTGTTCGGGAACGTGGTGCTGGCGGACGAGATCAACCGTGCGCCGCCGAAGACCCAGGCGGCGCTGCTGCAGGCGATGCAGGAGCACGCGGTGACGACGGCCGGGAAGACGCACCACCTGCCGGAGCCATTCATCGTGCTGGCGACCCAGAACCCCATCGAGCAGGAGGGGACGTATCCCCTGCCCGAGGCGCAGCTCGACCGGTTCATGGTGCAGCTCACCGTCGGGTATCCGAGCCGCGAGGAAGAGGAGCGGATCGTCGCGGAGACGACGACGGACGAGGACGTGGAGATCAAGCCCGTCCTGACGGCGCAGCAGCTTTCGGAACTGCTGCATCTGGTGCGGCGGCTGCCCGCGGCGCCGAGTGTGGTGTCGTACGCCGTGAAATTGGCACGGTCGACACGGCCTGACTCGTCCGAGGCTCCAGCGAACGTCAAGAAGTACGTGAGCTGGGGCGCTGGTCCGCGTGCGTCGCAGTACCTGATCCTCGGCGCGAAGGCCCGCGCGGCGATGGACGGGCGCGCGATGCCGGATCTGGAGGATGTCGCGGCGATGGCGTTGCCGGTGCTGAGTCACCGCGTGGTGGTGAACTTCCAGGCGGAGGCGGAGGGAGTGAGCGCGGGGAGCTTGATCGCGCCGTTGGCGAAAGGGTAGGACAACCGAGATGGAATCGAAAAAGGGCGGATCCGCGAGGATTCGCCCTTTCTCATTGTGCGTCAACATCTTAGCGGTGAGCCGGAATGGCGATGACGGGGCGATGACGGTCTATTGCAGCATTGGCCCCGGTGGAATCCAATGCGCCTCACCACAAGCTCATGCACACCGTAATCCTTCGCACTGTCGGCGAATCCGTGATCGAGGTCGGTGAGCGAACCGTAGTGCCGAGCGCGTCGCATTTGTTCGCACTTATGCTGTATCTCGCGGCAGAATCGCCGCGCAGAGTATCACGCGCCTTCCTTAGCGATCTCCTCTTCCGAAATGAGAAGCGGACTGCAGCCACCCACAACTTACGGCAG
>Ga0308173_10002351_pt1 | contig 10025 bp, 8 predicted proteins | sample PhyPR1_FD_203716 | JGI IMG/M metagenome (GOLD analysis project Ga0308173, IMG submission 203716) | Soil microbial communities from UC Gill Tract Community Farm, Albany, California, United States - DLSLS.P.R1 | ecosystem: Environmental > Terrestrial > Soil > Agricultural land | place: USA... | reverse complement strand
CTTATGAGCAAAAAGAAGGCGTCGGGCAAGACCTCACCTGCGAAGGCGAAAGCCACCACCGGCGGACCTGCACGCGGCGCGGCTGACAAGGCGGGGGACGTGCTGGACGTGAAGATGGCCGGTACGGAGGCGCTCGCCGCGAGCTTGCCGTATAACCCGACCAAGGCCAGCGAGTACGGTGAGCTGGCGGCGCGCGGCCCTGAAGAAGGGGCCCACGTGGATCCGCCGGATCCGATCGTCGGCGCAAGCACGGTGACGGAATCGAACAGCAGCGACAAGGTTGGCACCGGAGTGCCCACCCCTGGCACCAACCCGACCGTGGGTCCGCTGGACCGCGTCCGGGTCGATTCGACCGGGCGGATCCTCACCACGAACCAGGGCGTTCCGATCGCCGAGAACCAGAACTCGCTGAAGGCCGGCCTGCGCGGGCCGACGCTGCTCGAGGATTTCATCCTCCGCGAGAAGATCACCCACTTCGATCACGAACGGATCCCCGAGCGGATCGTGCACGCCCGCGGGTCCGCGGCGCACGGCTACTTCGAGTGCTATCAGCCGCTGACGGAGTACACCCGTGCATCGATCTTCGCCGCCGCCGGCAAGCAGACGCCGGTGTTCGTACGTTTCTCGACCGTCATCGGCGAGCGGGGCTCGACCGACACCGCCCGTGACGTCCGCGGCTTCGCGGTGAAGTTCTACACCGACGAAGGCAACTGGGACCTGGTCGGCAACAACATTCCCATCTTCTTCATCCAGGACGCGATGAAGTTTCCCGACCTGATCCACGCCGCCAAGCCGGAGCCGCACTTCCAGATGCCCCAGGCCGCCACGGCGCACGATACCTTCTGGGACTTCGTCTCGCTGATGCCCGAGAGCACGGCGATGCTGATGTGGGCGATGTCGGACCGCGCCATCCCCCGCAGCTATCGGACGATGCAGGGCTTCGGCGTGCATACGTTCCGGCTGGTCGACGAGGCGGGACACTCGACGTTCGTGAAGTTCCACTGGTCGCCCGCCGCCGGCACGCACTCGCTCGTGTGGGACGAGGCGATGAAGATCTCCGGCGCCGATCCGGATTTCCACCGCCGCGATCTCTGGGAGGCGATCGAAGCCGGCGCCTACCCGGAGTACGAGCTCGGGATGCAGCTGTTCACGGAGGAGCAGGCGGACGGCTTCAGCTTCGACGTGCTGGACGCAACCAAGATCGTGCCGGAGGAAATCGTCCCGATCGTGCCGGTCGGCCGGATGGTGCTGAACCGCAACCCTGATTACTTCTTCGCCGAGACCGAGCAGGTCGCGTTCTGCACCGCGCACGTCGTGCCGGGCATCGACTTCACCAACGACCCGCTGCTGGCCGGCCGGATCCACTCATACGTGGACACGCAGATCTCCCGCCTCGGCGGTCCCAACTTCCACGAGATCCCGATCAACGCGCCGGTCGCCGAGGTGCACAACAACCAGCGGGACGGCATGCACCGCCAGGCGATCAACCGGGGCCGGGTCGCGTACGAGCCGAACTCGCTCGCGGGCGGCTGCCCGTTCCAGGCGGGAGCCGCGGGGTTCGTGTCGTTCCCGCAGCGCAGCGAGCCCGAGGATCACAAGGTCCGGGGCAAGCCGGAGCGCTTCGCGGATCACTACACCCAGGCGACGCTCTTCTGGAACAGCCAGACCGACATCGAGAAGATGCACATCGTCAACGCGTTCCGGTTCGAGCTGTCCCGGGTCCAGACGCCGGCGGTTCGCCAGCGGATGGTGTCCGGCCTCATCCACGTCGCGCCGGAACTCGCGGCAGCGGTCGCCGCCGGGCTCGGCATCCGTGAGATGCCTGCGCCGATGCCGAAGGCGCTCGAGGCGGCGGTGAGTCCGGAGGTCACGACGTCGCCGGCGCTGTCGTTGTTCACGCGGCCGGGGGACGGCAGCATCCGCACCCGGCGGGTTGCCGTCCTCGTGGCTGACGGTTTCGACAGCGCGCCGGTGGACGCGCTGGTTGCGCGCCTGACCGCCGAGGGTGCGGTGCCGCGCTTCGTCGGCCCGCGGCTCGGGGCGGTCTCGAGCGCGTCGGGCAGCGCGGTCGAGATCGATCTACCGCTGCCGGCAGCGTCCTCCGTCCTGTTCGACGCGACCGTGATCGCCGGCGGCGCGGCGGCAGCGCAGGCGCTGAGCGCCGACGGCCGGGCGCTCGAGTTCGTCAAGGACTCGTATCGCCACTGCAAGGCAATCACGGTGCTCGGGGAGGGGCAGCGGCTGCTGGAGGCGGCCGGCATTCCGCCCGTCCTGCCGGACGGACAGCCCGATCCCGGGCTGGTGTTCGAAGTCAAAGGGGCCAAAGCCCTGGCGGACGCGGTCGTGGCCGCGATCGCGCGCCATCGCCATTTCGAGCGCGAGACCGACCCCCCGCGCGTGTAGCGGTGACTTGACGACGTGGCTTCGGGTTCGGCCGCGCGCCGCTCCGGATCCACGTCGTCAGCAATCTCGGGCGCGAGGGTTGCTCGAGCCTCATGGCGAGGCCGAGCAGCGGATTCGGCGGGCGTGAAGCTCGAGTCGGCTGGCTATAATCGATGCCGACTGGAGTCTGATGCTGCCGATGCCCACCTCCACCAGCCGTCCGCGCCGCGCGGCGCCGTCCCCCGCGGTGCCACCACTCGGAAAAGCCTCGACCGGCATTGACGGGTTCGATCAGATTACCGGCGGCGGGCTGCCGCGCGGAAGACCGACGCTGGTGTGCGGCGGGCCGGGCTGCGGCAAGACCTTGTTCGGGCTCGAGTTCCTGATCCACGGCGCCGAACGCGGTGAGCCGGGCGTGTTCGTGACCTTCGAAGAGACGGAGCAGGACCTGACCCAGAACGTCGCGTCCCTGGGGCATAACCTGCCGCAGCTGGTCAGGCAGAATCGCCTGGCGATCGAATACATCCGGGTCGAGCGGTCGGAGATCGAGGAAACCGGCGAGTACGATCTCGAGGGGCTGTTCATCCGGCTCGATCACGCGCTTCGCTCGATCAAAGCGAAGCGCATCGTCCTCGATACGATCGAGTCGCTGTTCGCGGGGTTGAGCAACACCGGGGTGCTGCGGGCCGAGCTACGGCGGCTGTTCGCGTGGCTGAAGGAGCGCCGCATCACTGCGGTCATCACCGGCGAACGAGGCAGCGACACGCTCACCCGGCAGGGGCTGGAGGAGTACGTCTCCGACTGCGTGATCTTCCTGGACCACCGGATCAACGACGAGGTCTCGACGCGGCGGCTGCGGATCGTGAAGTACCGCGGCTCGAGCCACGGCACCAACGAGTATCCGTTCATGATCGACCGGCGCGGAATCGCGGTGCTGCCGGTCACCTCGCTCCAGCTGATTCACGAGGCCACGTCCGAGCGGATCCCGACCGGACTCCGCTGGCTCGACGCGATGTTCGGTGGCGAGGGGTACTTCCGCGGCAGCAGTGTGCTGTTCTCCGGCGCGGCGGGCACCGCGAAGACCACCCTCGCCGCCTACTTCCTCGATGCGGCTTGCCGGCGCGGCGAGCGCGCGATCTGCTTCCAGTTCGAGGAATCGCCGGCCCAGTACTCCCGCAACATGCGCTCCGTCGGCCTCGACCTCGGTCGGTGGGTGAAGAACCGGCGGCTCCAGATCCACGCCGCCCGGCCCACCCTCTACGGACTCGAGTACCACCTGGCCACGATGCACCGGGAGGTCGATGACTTCCAGCCGTCGGTGGTGGTGGTCGATCCGCTGTCGAGCTTCATGGGCGGCTCCTTTCAGGAGATCAACAGCATGGTCATGCGGCTGATCGATCTGCTCAAGAGCCGCGGCATCACAGGGGTATTCACCCATCTGATCCCGGGCAGCGGCAGCGCCCAGGAGGTCGAGGTCGGCGTCTCGTCCCTCATCGACACCTGGATCCTGCTGCGCAACGCGCCGCCGGGCGAGGACGGCGGCCGCCACCTCTCGATCCTGAAATCGCGCGGCATGGCTCACTCGGATGCGCGGCGGTCGTTCGTGCTCACGGGAGACGGCCCGCGCGCGACCAATGACCCGGATGACGCCCGGCCACGGCGGGGAGGTGGCCGGTGAGCAAGAAACCCGCGCGCGCGCGCCGTGACGAATGGATTCTGCGCCTCTATGTCGCGGGCCGGAGCGCCCGCTCCGCGGCGGCGCTGCGCAATCTCGAAGCGATCTGCGAGGAACACCTGGCCGGGCGCTACCGCATCGAGGTCATCGACCTGGTGAAGCACCCGCAGCTGGCCCGGGGCGATCAGATCGTCGCGGTGCCGACACTGGTCCGCCACCTGCCGCCGCCGATGAAGAAGATCATCGGCGATCTCTCCAACGAAGAAAGCGTGCTGGTGGGACTCGACCTGAGACCGCGCCGCAAAGCCGCGAGGACAGTATGACCCCCCCGGGGAGCCGGAAAAAGACGGCTGGCGCGGCGAAGAGGAAGGCAAAGTACTTGCTGCGCCTGTACGTGACCGGCACCACCGGCAAGTCGGTGCGGGCCATCCAGAACGTGCGCCGGATTTGCGAAGAGCACCTCAAGGATCTCTACGATCTCGAAGTGGTGGACATCTACAAGAACCTGCCACTCGCGCGCGGCGACCAGATCATTGCCGCGCCCACCTTGATCAAGCGGCTGCCGATGCCGCTGCGGCGCCTGATCGGGGACATGTCCGACGAACAGCGCGTTCTGCTAGGGCTGGACATCCGCCCCCGCCCGGGACGGGGACGAACCGATGGCTAAGCGCGCGTCCTCCGGAGCATCCGCCAGGACTCTGGAGCGCTTGCGCCGGCGGCTGCGTGAGGCAGAGGACACGATCAACGCCATCCGGGACGGCCACATCGAAGCGCTGGTCGTCCACGCACCGGAAGGGGAACAGATCTACACCCTGCGCAGCGCCGACCAGCCGTACCGGCTGATCGTGGAGCGGATGCGCGAAGGCGCGTTGACGCTCGCTGCCGACGGCACGATCCTCTATTGCAACCAGCGGTTCGCCGAGCTGATCGCCCGGCCGCCCGAGCGCATCAGCGGGCAGATGCTCAACGACTTCGTCGACCCGGCCGACTGGCCCACGCTGGAGCGCCTGCTCGGCGCCGAGTCGGCACGCGAGGAAGTCCAGCTGCGCACTGACACCAGCGTGTTGAACCCGGCCCAGTTGTCCTCGATCGCCCTGAACATCGATGACGTCCGTACCGTGGCGGTGGTCGTGACCGACCTGACCCACGAGCGCACCGAGCGCGGCCTGCGCGAGTCGAACCGCCTGAAGGACGAATTCCTGGCGACGCTGTCGCACGAGCTCCGCACCCCGCTCAACGTCATCCTCGGGTGGACGCGGATGCTGCTCAACGATCATCTGAACGGGAGCTCCCGCAAGCACGCGCTCGAGTTGATCGATCGCAATGCGCAGGCGCAGGCGCAGCTGGTCAACGACCTGGTCGACATGTCGCGCATGACCACCGGCAAGCTCCAGATCGAGCTCGAGGCTCTGCCCCTGGTGCCGGTGCTGGAGTCCGCGCTCGAGAGCATCCGGCCCGCCGCCGAGCTGAAGCAGCTCTCCATCGAGACCACGTGGCAGGTTCACGATGTCAACGTCCTCGCCGATGCAACGCGGCTCCAGCAGGTGTTGTGGAACCTGCTCTCGAACGCGGTCAAGTTCACCCCGAACGGCGGACGGATTGCGGTCAGTGCCCGGCAGACCGGCGATCGCATCGAGATCGCGGTGACCGACACCGGCATCGGGATCGACCCGGCGTTCCTGCCCCATGTCTTCGACCGTTTCCGGCAGGCGGACAGCGCCACCACGCGCCGCTACGGCGGCCTCGGCCTCGGGCTGGCGATTGTCCACGACCTGGTGCGGCTGCACGGCGGCGAGGTGGACGTGCAGAGCGCGGGGGTCGGCCATGGTGCAACGTTTGTGGTGACCCTGCATGCCACCGGCTCGGTAGTCGAAACGGCCACCGCCCAGCGCCGAACGCGACGCCAGGCCAGCCTGGCCGGTCATGTGATCATGCTGGTCGAGGATCACGACGACAGCCGCGAGCTGCTGGTGCGCGCGCTGAAGGGCGCGGGCGCCACGGTCGCCTCCTTCGCCGCGGCCGGCGAGGCGTTCGCTGCGCTGGAGCGCGTCCGCCCGACGGTGCTGATCGCCGACATCGGCCTGCCCGGCGAGGACGGCTATTCCTTCATCCGCCGCGTGCGGGCGCACTCGATCCCGTCGATTCGGGCCGTCCCGGCGATTGCCGTGACCGCCTACACCTCGATTCCCGATCGCGACGAGGCGCTGGCGGTCGGCTTTCAGCAGCACCTGGCCAAACCGATCGATCCCGCACGCCTCGTCCAGGCAATCCACGAGGTGGCCCGCCGCCGGCGGTGACCGCCGGACCTCACGCGATCAGCGGCGGTATGATCTGCTAATGCGACTGCTACTCGCGCCCCCGATCGCGATCGCACTGATCGCGGCGGCGCTCGGGTCGCCGCGGCTGGCCGGTGCGCCTGCTGCCGCGGCCGGCACCGTGATCGTCCGCCGGGTTCCGAACGCCGGGATCCAGCCGGAATCCGTCCTTGACGCACGCGGCATCCTGCACCTCATCTACTTCTCCGGCCCGGCGGCAGGTGGCGACCTGTATTACGTCCGATCGCGCGACTTCGGCGTGACCTTCTCGAGGCCCGTCCGCGTCAACAGCCAGCCGGGCAGCGCGATCGCGACCGGCACGATCCGCGGCGGTCAGCTGGCACTCGGGCGCGGCGGCCGCGTGCACGTGGTCTGGAATGGATCCGACAGCGCGCGCCCTCGCGGAGCGATCAATCCCGACAGCGGCAAGCCCGGCGCGCCGTTCCTCTACACGCGCTCCTCGCCCGACGGGCGCGGGTTCGAGCCGCAGCGAAACCTGAGCGGCGGCGTCTACTCGGTCGACGGCGGTGGCACGGTCGCCGCCGACAGCAACGGGCACGTCTACGCGGTGTGGCACGGGAACCGCGAGGCCGAAGGGCGCGGCGAGGATCACCGCGCACTGTGGATTGCCCGGTCGGCGGACGATGGCGCCAGCTTCGCGCCGGAAGTAACGGCATGGCCGGCCCAGACTGGAGCGTGCGGCTGCTGCCAGGCCCGCGCCCTCGCCACCGGACCTAGCGGGTTGACGATCCTCTACCGGTCCGCCACCAACCTCACCCACCGCGACATCTACGTCCTCACCTCGCACGACGGCGGGGCCTCGTTCGCCGGCTCGATCGTGCAGCCATGGGAGCTCAACGCCTGCCCCATGACCAGCCTGTCGCTGGCGACGGCCGGGGCCCGCACGGTCGCCGCCTGGGAGACCGCCGGCCAGGTGTTCCTCGGCTCGGTCGATGCGGACGCCGGGAGGATGCGCGGCATCGTGCCCGCGCCGGGCCCGGGCGACGGCCGCAAGCATCCACGGCTCGCCGCGTCCGCCAGCGGCGACACGCTCATGGTCTGGACCGAGAAGACCGGCTGGGCGCGGGGCGGCTCCGTCGCGTGGCAGCTCTTCGACGCGTCCGGGCCGAAGGGCCCGGCGGGCTCTGCACCGGCCCTCGCGGTGTGGAGCTTCGCCACCGCCGTCGCGCGCCCCGACGGCGGCTTCGTCGTGCTGTACTGACCGCCTTTTCCCGGCCTTCCCTCGCCGGATGAACCTTTTCCCCGGTTCTCCGACTCCTCTCGTGATGACACCGCTTGATCACGACGAACGCCTGGCCCTGCGGTGCCTGCTGGGCGAACCGGCCGCCTTCGACGAGCTCATCGCCCGCTGGCATCCGGGCGTGTGGCGCTACGCCCGCCGCCTGACCGGCAGTGACGATGCCGCCGACGATGTGGCGCAGGATGTGTGGCTGCGCGTCGTGCGCGGGCTGCCCAGGCTCGTGGAGCCCGCCCGCATCCGTGCCTGGATATTCGGCATTGCCCGCCGGGTGCTGATGGATCGTCTGCGCGTCCGGTACGCGGCACCGGCCATGGCGGAGGTCGAGCTCGATTCGCTCGAGACTGGCGCCGCTGAAGACGATGACCTCCGGTCGAGGGTTGCCGACATGGAAGCGGCGCTGGCCGCACTGCCGGTGGTCGAGCGCGACGTGCTCGCGCTGTTCTATCTCGACGAGCTCTCGCTCGCCGAGGTCGCCGCGGTCGCCGGCGTGCCGGTCGGCACCGTGAAATCCCGCTTGTTCCGCGCCCGGCAGCTGTTGCGGGCATCGATGAACCGCGTTTGACGAGATTTCGAGGAGTGAGCGGCTATGGCCATCAGTGTTGAAGAGATGCAGAACCGTGTGCGCAGCGAACTGTCGACAGGCTCCCGCCTGGGCCACACCGCGGTCGGGGTCGCGGGCCTCGGCATGTCCGCGCTCGCGTTGTCGCTGCTGGCGACCGAGCCGGTCCTCCCGGTCCGTACCCAGGCCGCATTCGCGGTGATCGCGCTGGGCGGGCTGGCATGGACGGCGTTCGCGGTGTGGGTGCTCACCCGCCGGCGCGTGCTGCTGGCGGAACATCATGTCGCGGCGGCCACGCTGGCGGCGGTGCTCAGCACGGTGTTCCTCACCGGCGCGATCGTGCTGCGCGCGCAGGCCGGGATGCTGGCGATCGGGTGCAACGCCGCGATGCTGGCGTTCGCGGTCGGCTGGCTGATGCGCGCCCGGCGGCGCGTCGCCACCCTGCGGGCGCGCTCCGCGGCGCTCGACCGTGCGCGCTGAGCGTCCCGCGCCAGTGGCGCCGCTCGCCGATCGGATTTGCAGCGGAGAGCGTTGTACAGTCTAGTGCTCCGAGCAGGACGCGGTCGCGGGAGTCATGACCCCGTCGCGGACCGCCGCGGCTTCGAGCGGCGCGGCCGATCCACATCTGCTTCGCTTAGCGAGCGCGGCGTTCCTGGTGGACGCCGCGGCCGGTCAACCACGGAGACGAACATGGGGACGAGCGGGATCCTGCTGATTATCGGGGTGGCGGCGGCGGCCGGCCTGTACGCGTGGTACGCCTCGATCATCGCGCGCCGCAACAAGGTCCAGGAGGCCCTGAGCTCGGTGGACGTCCACCTCAATCAGCGGCATGACCTGATCCCGAACATCGTCCAGCTGGCGGCGCGTTTCATGGATCACGAGCGCAGCCTGTTGACCGACGTGACCCGGTTGCGCGAGGAGGCGCGCAACACGCCGGCGACGACCACTGACGCGGGCAAGCGCTTCGCGCTCGAAGGCGAGCTGTCGCAGCGCGTCGGCCAGCTGCTCGGGCGTTTGGAAGCCTACCCGGAGCTCAAGTCCGACCGGCCGCTGATCGAGGCCCAGCAGACGTGGACCGAGACGGAGGCGCAGATCACCGCGGCCCGGCGCTTCTACAACGCCGCGGTGAACCAGTTGAACAACGCCGTCCAGATCTTCCCGGGCCAGCTGATCGCCGCGATCGCCGGCGTCAAGAGCATGCCGCTCTTCGAAGCGCCGGAGGCCGCCCGTACCGCCCCCACGGTCGACGCGATCCTCGGCCGCCGCCCGTGACCAGCGCGCCGGCTGTCGACAGCGCCTTCCTCGAACGGCGGCGCCGGCTCGCCTTCCGTGCCTCGTGCCTCGCCCTGATCACCGCGGTGATCTGCTGGCCGATCGGCATGGCGGTCGGCGGCTCCGACTCACGCGATACGATTGCCGGCGCCTTCCTCATGGCCGGGATCGTCGGCCTGATCGCGGCGCCATGGATCGTGCGCGCCTGGCAAAGCTTCATGCGCCGGCGCATGCTGACGGCCGCGGTCGCCGGGCGAACCGACATTCGCCACGTCGATGCCGAGCGGCAACAATCGGCCAGCCAGGCGATCCTCGCGTCCGACGCGTTTGCGCTCGGCGCCTTTCGCGACAGCGGTCTGGTTGAAGCCTTTCAGACCGCCACCGTGACCCACATCCTCGCCGGCGAGGCGCGCGGGGTGCCGTTCGGGCTCGCCGAGATCGCCCTGCTCGACGCCAAGGGCTATCGCCTGTTCGGCGGCGTGCTCGCCAGCTTCCGGCTGGCTCGATCACGCCCCGGGCTGACCGTCGTCATGCGCGATCGCGGCATCGTCGGCAACCTGC
>Ga0308173_10002347_pt1 | contig 10028 bp, 10 predicted proteins | sample PhyPR1_FD_203716 | JGI IMG/M metagenome (GOLD analysis project Ga0308173, IMG submission 203716) | Soil microbial communities from UC Gill Tract Community Farm, Albany, California, United States - DLSLS.P.R1 | ecosystem: Environmental > Terrestrial > Soil > Agricultural land | place: USA... | reverse complement strand
AGGGGCTGCGCATCGAGCTGTTTGGCGACGAGATCGACGAGCTCGCCAGCTTCGACCCGCTCACCGGCAAGACCATCAGGCGCCACGACAAGATTGCCGTCTATCCGAAGTCGCACTTCGTCGCGCCGCGCGACCGCACGCGGCGGGCTGTCGAGACGATCAAGGAAGAGCTCGGCGTGCGTCGATCGGAGCTTGAGCACGACGGCAAGCTCCTCGAGGCGCAGCGGCTCCACCAGCGCACGATGTTCGATCTCGAGATGATCAAGGAGATCGGCTACTGCCACGGAATCGAGAACTACGCGCGCCACCTCACCGGAAGGGCGCCGGGCGAGCCTCCACCGACGCTCTTCGATTACCTGCCCAGCGACGCGCTGCTGATCGTCGACGAGTGTCACCAGACGGTTCCGCAGATCCGCGGGATGTACTTCGGCGACAGGTCGCGCAAGGAAGTGCTGGTCTCCTACGGTTTCCGGTTGCCATCCGCGCTCGACAACAGGCCGCTCAATTTCGACGAGTGGGAAACGCGCGCCCCCCAGACGATCTTCGTCTCCGCGACGCCAGGAGCCTACGAGCTTGCCAAGGCACACGGCGTCGTCGTCGAGCAGATCATCCGGCCAACCGGCCTCACCGATCCGCCGATCGAGGTGCGCCCGGTCAAGGGACAGGTGGACGACCTGCTCCACGAAATCCGCGGCCGCGTCGCTGCGCATGAACGCGTGCTGGTCACGACGCTGACCAAGCGCATGGCAGAAGACCTGACCAGCTACTACCAGGGGCTTGGCGTCCGCGTGCGCTACCTGCACAGCGACATCGAGACGCTCGAACGTGTGCAGATCCTGCGCGATCTGCGCAAGGGCGAGTTCGACGTGCTCGTCGGCATCAACCTGCTGCGGGAGGGTCTGGATCTTCCCGAAGTATCGCTCGTGGCGATTCTCGACGCCGACAAGGAAGGATTCCTCCGCTCGGGAGGTTCGCTCATTCAGACCTCCGGACGCGCAGCGCGCAACGTGAATGGCCTGGTCATCATGTACGCTGATAGGGTGACCGATTCGATGCGGGCCTGCATCTCGGAGACCGAACGCCGACGCGCGATGCAGGAGGCCTACAATCTCGAGCACGGTATCACCCCTCAATCGGTGGTCCGGCACCTGGACGACGTCATGTCGAGCGTCTACGAACGCGACTACATGAGCGCACCGGTGCTGGTCCGCGACGGCGCCCTCGTCTTCCGCACGCAGGCGGAACTCGACGCCCACCTCAGCGGTCTGCAGGACAAGATGAAGGCGGCCGCCGCGAATCTCGACTTCGAGAAGGCCGCTGCCATTCGCGATGACATCAAACGCCTGCGCACCGCCGACCTCGGTCTCCCGTGGCCGGCTCGGAGACACTGACCGCGTGCCGTCGTTTGTTGAAAACTGGCTGAAGAGCGCCGCCCTCGAGGTGCAGGAGTACGTCAAGCTGCTCGTCGCGGCGCTGCGGGCGGTCGTCTCTCCACCGCTGTACCGCTACGACATCGTCGAGCAGTTCGACCTGATCGGTGTCGGCTCGCTCACCGTTGTTCTGCTGACCGGCCTGTTCACGGGTATGGCTATCACGGCGCAGAGCGGCCTGACGCTGGACCAGTTCGGTGCGCGGCCCGTCGTCGGCAGGCTCGTCAGCGCCTCGATGATCAAGGAACTCGGGCCGGTCCTGACAGCGCTGATGCTGGTTGGCCGCGTCGGTTCGGGGATCGCGGCGGAACTCGGCTCGATGATGGTGACCGACCAGATCAACGCGCTGCGGGCGCTCGGCACCGATCCCATCCGGAAACTGGTCGTGCCCAGGATGGTCGCGGGCTTCCTGATGACACCGATTCTCACGGTCATCTCGGATGCCGTCGGCATCACGGGCGGGTGGGTTGTGGCGCGGTTCCAGCTGCAGGTCAACAGCGGGGTGTACTGGTCCTCGGTGCGGGACGGCCTGTACCTGCAGGACATCTACGGCATGGGGCTGGTCAAGCCGTTCGTGTTCGGCTTCATCATCGTCACGATTGCGTGTCACGTGGGCATGCGCACCAGCGGCGGCACGGCCGGCGTGGGTAAGTCCACGACCGTGGCTGTTGTCGCCGGCTCGGTGCTCGTCATCGCAGCCGACTTCTTCGTCAACCAGATCCTGGTGGCGCTGCTGTACTAGCCATGGAACCCCGGACCAGCGACATCGACCAGCCGGCGCTGAGCGCCCAGGCGCTCCTCGACGAGCCAGGCGCGCCGGTGATCGTGTTCGATCACGTGGAACTGGCGTTCGACGAGAAGGTCGTGCTGCGCGACGTCAGCTTCACGCTGCTGAAAGGGCACACCAAGATCATCCTTGGCGCCAGCGGCTCGGGCAAGTCGACCTCGCTGAAGATCATCACCGGATTGCTGCGCGCCGATGGCGGCGTCGTGTGGGTGAACGGCCAGCGTGTCGACCAGCTGACCGAGCGCGAGATGATGTCGGTGCGCGAAGACCTCGGCATGATCTTCCAGGAAGGCGCGCTGTTCGATTCGCTGACCGTCCGGGAAAACGTCGGCTACAAGCTGTACGAGGAATCGGACATGGCGCTCGATGACATCGATCGACGCGTTCGTGAGGTGCTCGGCTTCATCGGTCTGGCCGAGCACATCGACAAGATGCCGTCGGAACTGTCAGGTGGCCAGCGGCGCCGCGTCGCAATCGCGCGCGCGATGGCGTTCAAGCCGCGGATCCTGCTGTACGACGAGGCCACGACAGGGCTCGATCCGATCACGGCCATCACGGTCGACGACGAGATCGTCAAGCTCCGGGATCTCGAAGGTGTCAGCTCGATCGTGGTGACCCACCAGTTGCGCGACGCCTTCTACGTGGCCACGCACATGGCCGTGCGCGGCGACGAAGGGACGGTGCGGATCGAACGGGCGACACCGCAAAAGGAGCGGGAAACCGAGTTCCTGATGCTGCGCGACGGCCTCATCGTGTTCGAGGGGGATGCGGAGGCGCTGCGGCGCGCGACCGACCCTTACATCAGGACGTTTCTTTCGTAGGATTGATACATGCCACGCACCAGGTCGCTCGCATGGTCGGAATTGAAGATCGGCGTGCTGACGATTGCGGCGATCGTCATTGCCGCCGTCCTCATATTCAGCCTCACCGGGACAAAGGGATTCTCCTGGCAGCGCTACTCCCTGAAGACCCGATTCGCCAATGTCGCCGGCCTCGCCACGGGGTCTCCCGTGCGGATCGCCGGCGTGGAGGTCGGCACGGTCACCAGCGTGCAGCTCGCGGGTGAGGAGGTCGAAGTCGTGTTCCAGGTCAACGAGAAGAACAAGCCCCTCATCACGGACAAGTCGGTGGCGCGGCTGGGATCGGTTTCGTTGCTCGGACAGAGTGCTGTCGACATCACGCCGGCCGCAAGCGGTACGCCGATCGAGCCGTGGGGCTACGTGCCGCAGGGGAAAGCGGTGGCGGTCATGTCGGACATGACCGATTCGGCGGCCCAGGGGCTCACCGAGCTGACCGCGATGATTCACGACATGCGGTCGGGCAAGGGCACGGTTGGCAAGCTGCTGACAGACGAGCAGCTGTATGTGGACCTGAACAAATTCGTTGCCTCCGCAGGCGACCTGACCAACGGGTTGAAGCAGGGAAAGGGCTCGCTGGGCAAGCTGTTGAACGATCCGGCGACCGCCAACGCGCTCGAAGCGTCGCTCAAGAACGTCGAGACGCTCACCGGCCAGATTTCGGCAGGTGAGGGCAGCATCGGGAAGCTCCTGAAGGACGATTCCTTCGCCAAATCGCTGAACTCGGCAACGAGCAACATCGACACCCTTGTCGCCAAGCTGAATGCGGGCGAGGGCACAGCCGGCAAGCTGATGACCGACCCGGCCCTGTTCAACCGGCTCAACTCGGTAACCGAACGGCTGGATGCCCTCGTGACGAAGCTGAATGAAGGGGAGGGCACTGCGGGCCAGTTGCTGAAAGACAAACAGTTATATGAGAACATGAATGGCGCGGTGGTCGACCTGCGTGCGCTGGTGGCCGACATCCGGAAAGATCCGCGGAAGTTCCTGAACATCAAAGTCAGCGTGTTCTAGGGAGAGCGACAATGGCGAGAGACGAAGGGGCCAGCGCCGGAAGCATCCTGCTGGCGTTCATCCTCGGCGCGGTCAGCGGCGCTGCGGTTGCGCTGCTCTACGCTCCGGCCTCAGGCAATGAGACGCGCGAGTACCTTGGCGAGAAAGCCCGCGAGGGGCGCGAGCGCGCGGCGGCCGCTGCCGAGAAGGGACGCGAAATCCTGAACCAGGGCCGAGACACGCTGTCCACGGCGATCGACCGCGGCCGCGAAGCCTACCAGCAGGCGAGGACGCGGGAGAACGCGTGAACTGGAGCACCGTGTTCCTCGGGATTATCGCGGTGGCCATGCTGGCCTCGGCGATCGTCCAGGTGGCTGTGCTGATCACCGCCGGGCGGATTACCCGGCGGCTGGATCGGATTGCGGCCCAGGTCGAACGTGATCTCTCACCGCTCATTGCCAGCCTGAACGCCATCGGGCAGGATGCCGCCAAAGCTGCATCTCTGGCGACGGCCCAGGTGGAGCGGGTCGATCGCCTGTTCGGCGAGGCCGCCCAGCGGCTCGAGGCCACACTCGGCGTCATCCAGACCGCCATCTCTGCACCCGCCCGCGAGGGTGCGGCGCTCATGGTGGGGTTCCGCGCGGCACTCGACGCTCTGCGCCGAACCGTTGCGAACCGTTCCTCTCGTTCACGCTCGGGCGACGACGAAGACGCCCTGTTCATCTGACCGGCGCAGCCGGTTCACCCGCGTCACACTCTTTTCACCCCAGCGCGCCGCCGGCGTTCGCGATAATCGTATCGTGATCATCCGCAGCGCCATTCTCGCCGCAGTGCTCGCCAGCCTGCCGTGGTCTGGCGGACTTGTCGCACAGCCGCGCGCTCCCGAGTCGATCGTCGGCGTCTGGACCCTGAACAAGGACAAGAGCGACCAGCCGTCGACAGAGCCCGAAGGCCGCGGACGTGGCGAGGGGCGCGGACGCGGCGGGCGCGGTGGTCCTGGCGGCGGCGGTGGCTTCGGTGGCGGCTTCGGCGGTGGAGGATTTGGCGGAGGCGGCCAGGGCCAGGGTCAGGGACGCGGCAACGAGGAGGAAATGAAGCGCCGGCGCGACGCCCTGCGCGCGATCCTCGAGGCGTCCGATCGCATGACGATCACGAAGACCGAGTCGATGGTGATCATCACCAGCGGCGATGGTCAGACCACCCGGCTTTCGACAGACGGCTCCAAGATCAAGGATCAGTCCACCGGGTTCGAGCGGCGGACCCGCTGGGATGGCGACCGCCTCGTCGATGAAATCAGCGGCACCGGTCGCGGCAAGATCGTCGAAACCTACGCGCTCGATCCGGCAACCCACCAACTGATCGTCACGGTCCAGGCTGAAGGCGGGGATAACGCGCGCGGGCCGGATGGACCTTCGGCTCCATCCGGCTCGCGTCGTGTCTATGACTCGCTGACGGCGGCAGACAAGACAACCGGCGACAAGTAGGAGAGGCTCGCGCGGCTTACGCAGTGACCGGCGATCCGATCACCGACCGCCAGGTCTTGACGTTGATCGCGAAGGCGAGCAGGAGCACGCCCGACACCAGCGCGAACGCACCCAGCAGCAGCATCAGCACTGGTGTCGCGACCGTCGTGTCGAACAGCAGGATGATGCCGAAGATCAGCGAGACCGCTCCGTTCAACCCGAGCAGCCTGTCGCCGCGGACCATCGCACCGCGTGCCCGCTTCGCCAGGTTCAATGCACCGGCCAGCTCGATGCCGCCGGTCACCACGGCGTACAGCGCGATGTTGACGACCAGCCAGTACTCCACGAAGGAGGTCGGCGCGAAGAGCGTCACGAGCCCGACCGCGCCACCGACAAAGCCTTCCAGGAACAGCGTGAGCCAGTTCACGCTCAGGCCCGCGCCCATCGTGAAGAGACCGTCAGCGAGCGCGAAGAGGCCGAACAGACTGATCAACCACGTACGTGTCGCGTCCGGCGCGACAAACGCGGCGATGGCGAAGGCCACGGATACGGCCCCGCGCGCAGCGACGATCCACCACCGGCGAACGAGTTCATCGAACATGGGTTCCCTCCCTCTGAAACTGTCTGCTGGCGACTAAGAGCAGACTCCATGCCGCAGCTGAGGCCTGAGATTCGGCCGGATTGCCGCGTCTTTCTTCACGGTGCGGGTATTTCTCCGCGGTGGTGCCGAAAATTCGGCACGCGTGCTTGCCTGTTCGATCGGCGATTACATATGCTCCTTGCATGCACACGACCCGTTACGAGGCGCCCGGCACGATCGCCGATGCCCTCGGCGTCATCGCGGCCAATCCCGGAGCAATGGTTCTCGCCGGTGGAACGGACCTGCTCGTCCAGTACCAATCGGGGATGCGGAGTCCGTCAGCCTTTGTCGACGTGAAGCGGATCCCGGAGCTGATGCAGATTGCGGCCGACGAGGGTGGCGTGACGATCGGCGCCGCCGTCCCTGCCGCAGAAATCTGTGCACATCCGGTGATCAGGGCCTGGTGGCCCGGGCTCGTGGACGGGGTTCGCCTGATCGGGTCCACGCAAATCCAGGGGCGTTGCTCCATCGGCGGCAACCTGTGCAACGCGTCCCCGGCGGCCGACTCCGTGTGCGCGCTGATCGTGAGCGGCGCGGTGGCCGTCATCGCCGGGCCGTCCGGGCAACGTGAAGTCCCGGTCCGGACCTTTGCGGTGTCTCCAGGGAAGACCGTGCTTGCTCCCGCCGAGTTGCTCGTGTCGGTCCGCCTCGCCAGACCTGCGCCTCACACGGGTGATGCCTACCAGCGGCTCATCCCGCGTTCCGAAATGGACATCGCCGTGGCCTCGGCTGCGGTCAGCCTCACCATCGGTGCGGACGGCGTCTGCTCAGCCGCCCGCGTCGCCATCGGGGCCGTCGCGCCAACCGCGCTGCTGGTGCCGGATGCGGCCGCTGCCCTGGTCGGTTCGCGCCTCGACGCCGACGCCCTGGAGCGAGCGTCGGCCGCGGCCAGCGCCGCCGCAAATCCCATCGACGACAAGCGAGGCACGACCGCTTACCGGCGGCAGGTCGTCGGCGTACTGACCCGGCGCGTCGCGGTGATCGCCGCCGATCGCGCAAAGGAACGATAAACGTGTCGAAGCTGCATATCCAGACCGTCGTGAACGGCGAACCTTCGGAATTTCTCTGCGCGCCCGACGAGACGCTGTTGAGCGCGCTCCGCAACGGGCTCGGCCTGACCGGCACGAAAGAAGGCTGCGGGACTGGCGACTGCGGTGCCTGTTCCGTCATCGTCAACGACAGGCTCGTCGCCTCGTGCCTGGTCCTGGCCGCGGAAGCGGAGGGCCGTTCCATCACGACCATCGAAGGGGTTGCCAGCGGATCGACCCTGCACCCGCTGCAGAAAGCCTTTCTGCAGGAAGCCGCTCTTCAATGCGGGATCTGCACGCCAGGATTCATTGTCGCGGCCAAGGCGCTGCTGGACGTGAATCCCGATCCACACGAAGAAGAGGTCCGCTACTGGCTGGCCGGCAATCTGTGCCGCTGCACCGGCTATGACAAGATCGTGCGAGCAGTGCTCGACGCTGCCGCTGAAATGAGGAGTGCCCAGGCATGAGCAGCGCACCACAGTACACGGCCATCGGTACGCGTCCGGTCCGCCACGACGGTGTCGACAAGGTCACCGGCCGCGCCAACTACGGCGCGGACCTCTCGCTGCCCGGCATGCTGTTCGCCGTCGTCGTCCGCAGTCCGCACGCACATGCGCGCATCGTGTCCATCGACACGAGTGCGGCGCTGAAGGTGCCTGGAGTCAAAGGTGTGATCACGGGGCGGGACGTGCCGCTCGTCGACATGAAACTCGGCCTGGGCGAAGGCGCGATGGACCTGAAGGACATGTCCGACAACCTTCTGGCTCGCGACAAGGCCCTCTACGACGGTCACGTTGTCGCGGCCGTGGCGGCGACGACGATGGCAGCGGCGCGGGAGGCGGCGGACCTCGTGAGGGTCCAGTACGACGTCCTCGAACCCGTGCTGAGCGTGGATCGAGCGATGGAGCCTGGCGCACCGATCCTGCACGACACGATGACCACCCAGGCGCATCCGCCGGTCGAGAGCAGCGGCCCGACCAACGTTGCCGGGCGCATGGAACTGAAGCGGGGTGACGTCGACAAGGGCTTCGCGGAAGCCGATGTCGTCGTCGAGCACGTGTTCCGCACACCAACCAGTCACCAGGGCTACATCGAGCCGCACGCCTGCGTGGCACGCGTCAACGAAGACGGCCGCGTCAACATCTGGACCACGACGCAGGGACCATTCCTGGTTCGTGATGCGACGGCGAAGATCCTCGGGATGGACGCGGCGAACATCAAGGTCACGCCCAGCGAGATTGGCGGCGGGTTCGGCGGCAAGATCCCGGTCTACCTGGAGCCACTTGCTGTCGTCCTTGCGCGCATGACGCAGCGGCCGGTGAAGATGGTCATGACGCGCGACGAAGTCTTCCGCGGGTCCGGGCCGACATCGGCGACGAAGATTCGCATGAAGATGGGAGCGAAGAAGGACGGGACGATCGTGGCCGCCTCGGCCTCGCTTTACTACGAAGCGGGGGCCTACCGCGGATCGCCGTCCGGTGCGGGGGCCATGTGCGCGTTCGCGCCGTACACCATTCCCAACTTCTTCATCGAAGCCTACGACATCGTCGTCAACAAGCCGAAGGTTGCTGCGTACCGCGCACCCGGCTCGCCGATGGCAGCACTGGCGACCGAATCGCTGATCGACGAGATCGCCGGCACGCTCGGACTGGACAAGATCGACATCCGCCTGAAGAACGCCGTGAAGGAGGGCGACAAGGCGCCGTTTGGACCGCCTTACGGCCGGATCGGCTTCCATGACGTGCTGGCGAAGGTGCGGGAGAGCGAACACTGGAAGAGCGCGAAGGCACCTGGTGTCGGACGCGGCCTGGCGTGCGGCTTCTGGTTCAACGCCGGCATGAGTTCCAGCGCCACCGTCACGGTCGGCTCCGATGGCAGCGCGGCGGTCATCACCGGCAACCCTGACATCGGCGGCACGCGTGCGGCGCAGGCGCTGATGGTGGCTGAGGAACTCGGCATTCCCGTCGAGCGCGTCAGGCCGATCGTCGCGGATACGGACACCGCCGGTTTCACCGAGATTACGGCTGGCAGCCGGGTCTGCTACGCGACCGGCATGGCGATCGTCGAGGCATCACGCAACATCCGCGAGCAGTTGCGGGCGCGGGCCGCAAAGGTCTGGGGCGTCCCGGTTGAAGAGACGCGCTGGGAACACGGCAGGGTGGTGCCGGTCAACCCGTCGAGCGAACGGCAACCGCTCACCGTTCCGGAGATCGCGGCGAAGTTCGTGAAGACCGGCGGCCCGGTCATCGGGCACGCGTCGGTCAATCCTCCGATGGCAGGGCCCGCCTTTGCTGCCCACATCTGCGACCTCGCGGTTGACAAGGAGACTGGCTGCAGCCGGGTCGTGCGCTACACCGCCATCCAGGACGTCGGCAAGGCCATCCATCCCAGCTACGTCGAGGGGCAGATGCAGGGCGGAGCATCGCAGGGCATCGGATGGGCGCTGAACGAGGAGTACATCTACGACGCGAGCGGCGTGATGCAGAACGCCGGCTTCCTCGACTACCGGATGCCGGTGGCGTCCGACCTCCCGATGATCGACACCATCCTGGTCGAGGTCCCCTCACCAGGGCACCCGTACGGCGTGCGGGGCGTGGGTGAGGTGCCGATCGTGCCGCCGTTGGCCGCCGTCGCCAACGCCATGGCCGACGCAACCGGCGTCCGCTTCACCGAACTGCCGCTGTCGCCGCCTCGCGTGCTCGCACAGCTGAACGGAAGGGCGTAACAGGCATGCCCATCGTGCACTTCTCGAGCACGCTCATGCGCCACACGGGCGGGCTCGAGCAGATCACGATGGACGCCCCGCGCGTGAAAGAGCTCATGGCGGCCA
>Ga0308173_10002346_pt1 | contig 10028 bp, 12 predicted proteins | sample PhyPR1_FD_203716 | JGI IMG/M metagenome (GOLD analysis project Ga0308173, IMG submission 203716) | Soil microbial communities from UC Gill Tract Community Farm, Albany, California, United States - DLSLS.P.R1 | ecosystem: Environmental > Terrestrial > Soil > Agricultural land | place: USA... | reverse complement strand
CCGACTCGCCCCGCAGCGCGAGCGAGAACTCCTCGACGTTCTCCTCGCCCATCCCGGCCAGGAAGTCCAGCCCGTCCGCGCCGTAGGGTCCGACGCCGGCCAGCGTCGCGGCGGCGACGCAGCGGCCGGGGAGCAGCGCCGCGCAGGCCAGCGCGTGCGGCCCCCCGCCCGACCAGCCGAGGGTGACGAACTCGCCCGCGCCCAGCTCGTCGAGCACCGCTGCGGTGTCGGCCGCCACGTCGGCGACGGTGCGGCCCGGCGCCGGCTCGGAGTCCCCGTAGCCCGGGCGCGACCACGTGACCAGCCGCAGTCCGGCGTCCGCGGCCGCCTCGACGAGAGGCGCGAACGGGACGGCGGCGCTGGGCGTGCCGGAGTGGAAGACGAGCGCGCGCCCACCGCCCGGGCCTGCGGCGAGCACCTCGAGCCGGCGCCCGGCGACGGTCACGTCCGACCGGAGGAGATCGTCCACGGCCTCATTCTGCCGAGCCGCCGACGCGGGTGACCACTGTCCAGGCTACTTGACATCCATGTCCAGTAGACCTGACACTCTCGTCCATGGGGAGGACCTCGGCGCAGGGACGGCGCAACGGCGTCCGTGCGGCCCGCACCGCCGGGGGTCTCACGCAGGCAGAGCTCGCGCGGGACGTCGGGGTGACCCGGCAGACGATCGTCGCGGTGGAGGCCGGTGACTACGCGCCGTCGGTCTACCTGGCGCTCGCCGTCGCCGCGCGTCTGGGCGCGACCGTCGAAGCGCTGTTCGGCGAGTCGTCCGCGGCCGACCGGCCCGGTGGTCACACGGAGATGGGGGCGGAACTGTGAGTGCATCCGAGCTGGAGTCCGGGTCGGCGCGCGGGGGCTGGTTCCTCGCGGCGGCGGGCGTGGTCGGCAATCTGGGTCACCCGTTCTACGGGGAGGAACGGCAGCGCGACGTCTGGAACGAGGCGTGTGCCGTCGGCCTGCAGTTGGTGCTGTGGCTGGGGCTCGCCGCGGCCACCGGCATGGTGTGGGTGGGTGGCGCCACGGCCGTCCCGTACATGGCGACGCTGCTGGTCGTCGTGGCGGCCGGCGCCTGGATGACGGTGCTGTACGCGCGCCGGCTCGGCATCCGGCTCGACGACGCCGGCGGGCTCCTCCGGCTGCGCCTGGTCCCGTACGCGGTCCTGCTCGTCGCCCTCCTGGTCGGTGTGCTGCGCGTGGCACCGTCCGACGGGTTCGGGGGCGGTTTCGTGCGCGGCATGGTCGTCGGCTCCGCGGTGGTGCTGGTCTGGATGGTGGTCAGCGGCATCCGCGCTCGCCGGCGGGCCAGGTCGGGCGAGGCCTGAGGCCGCCCGTCAGCTCGCCGCCGTCGTCGTGCGCAGGTGCCGCAGGACGACCGGATCGAGCCGGTCGTCGCGCCACCGCTCCTCGAAGTTCTCCCGGCCCATCCAGTCGTAGAGGTCGCGCCGGACGTCGCCGCTGCGGTACCCGGCGACGGCCAGCCGCTCGGCGAGCTCGTCGGTGAGCTGCGCGTCGTAGGGGAGGAGCTGGTCGGCGGGCGTGCTGCCGAAGTACAGGTCGTGCAGGTCGAGCATCCGGGCCAGCTCCGCGATCGGCTCCGGCGCGTCGTCGCTGCGCAGGTCCACGACGACGTCCCCGAGCCCCCCGTAGCCGGCGCCCGGCGAGACCACCAGGAGCGCGGCCGCCTGCTTCCCGCGGGGATCGCCGCCGGCCTCCTGACCGGCCGCCAGCGCGGCGACCAGGCGGCGCGCCAGCGACGGCTCGGCGGCGGAGGCCAGCCAGGAATCGACCATCGCCTCGACCACCTCCGGCCCGGCGAGCAGGTTCCCCTGCGCGGCGAACGACCCCTCGGGTCCCTCCCCGGTCCGGCCGCCGGCCCACGGCTGGGCCCGGTCGCCGGTGAAGGTGGCCGCCGCGCCGGAGACGTCCACGACCCCGGCCTGCCGCTGGGCCCGGTCCGGATCGTCGGCGAAGAACCGGTCGAGCAGGTCCGCGGCCCCCACTCCGTCCCGCAGCATCCGCAGGCCGCGCTCCTTGAGCGCGAGGTTGACATGAGCCTGGGTGGCGATCGCGCCCGCGTCGGCCGCCGCGGCGGGCACGTAGGCGCCGGCCGCCAGGAACTTGCTGGCCACGGCGACGCCCAGCGCCGAACCGTCCGGACTGCGGCCGACGACCGAGAAGGTCATGCCGGGAACCCAACCACGGCGCGGCGGGACCCTGGTCAGGCGGCAGAATCGCCCGGTGCCCCTCGCACCGTCACCGGCTCCGGAGCCCCGGCCGGGCAAGCCGCTGCCCGACGTCGTGGCGCCGGGGCTCACCGTGTTGTTCTGCGGGATCAACCCCTCGCTCCTGTCGGCCGCCCGGGGCCACCACTTCGCGCGGCCGGGCAACCGGTTCTGGCCGGCGCTGCACCTCGCCGGGCTCACTCCCCGGCGGCTGGACCCCGTGGAGGACCGAGAGCTGCTCCGCTACGGGCTCGGCGTGACCAACCTCGTCGACCGGCCCACCCGGGCGGCGGCCGAGCTGGACGCCGACGAGCTGCGGACGGGCGCGGCCGCGCTCGAGGAACTGGTGACGCGCTACCGGCCCGGAGTCGTCGCCGTCCTCGGCATCTCGGCCTGGCGGCAGGCGTTCGGGGCGGCCGACGGCATCGGACCCCAGCGCCGGCGCATCGGCGGCGCGTCGGCGTGGGTGCTGCCGAACCCGAGCGGGCTCAACGCCCACTACCAGCTTCCGCAGCTGGCGCGCTGCTACGCACAGCTCCGGCCCGTCCGTCCGTCGACCGGCGCCCCGGGTCAGCCAGCCAGGTGACGACAGCCGTCGCCAGGCACACGACCACGCCGAGGACGGCGAGCGTCGTGTAACCGCCCGCCCCGGGCGCGGCGCCGCCGTCGGGGGTCGCCGCGGTGAGGACGGTGGCGGTGAGGGCACTGCCGATCGCGAACCCGGTGTAGCGCAGGACCTGGTTGAGGCTCATCGCGCTGCCGGTCTCCGAGGCGGGGACGGCGGAGACGATGAGGGCGGGGAAGGCGGCGAACGCGGCGCCCACGCCGAGGCCCGCCACCGCCATGACGAGGAAGACCTCCCACAGCTGCGAGCGGGCCAGCGCGAAGAGCACGAAGGCACCGCCCTGGACCAGTGCCGCGACCGGCAGCACCGCCCGCGCTCCGGCCCGGTCGGCGAGGAGCCGGGCGAGCCGGCCGGCCAGGACGCTGGCCAGCGAGAAGGGCAGCAGGGCGAGCCCCGCGACGACGATCGAGGTGCCGAAGCCCGCGTCGTCCGCGGACGGCGCCTGGGCGAGCACCGGCACGGAGGCGAGGAGCAGATAGTTCGCGAGCCCGACCAGCAGGGCGGCGGCGTGCGCCGTCGCGGCAGCGCCCGTGCGCGCCAGTCGGAGGTCGACCAGCGGGGACGGCGTCCGCTTCTCCCAGAGCACCCACGCGACCAGTGCGACCAGCGCGCCGCCGAGCAGCACCCACAGGAGCGGGGACGTCCAGCCCCACACCTCCGCCTGGCCGAGCGCGAGCAGCAGCACGGCCAGCCCCGCGCCGAGCAGGGCCGCGCCGACGACGTCCAGCCGCCGCGGGGCCGACGCGGGTGACGGCGGCAGGACGACGGCGGAGGCGAGCAGTGCCGCCAGGCTGACGCCCGCGCCCGCCCAGAACGCCGCGTGCACCCCGCCGAGTTCGGCCACCAGCCCGGCCACGGGGTAGCCCAGCCCGACACCGGCCACCACGGTGATCGACAGCGCGGCGATGGTCGAGCGGGAGCGCTCGCCGTGCAGCGCCTCCCGGGCCGTGGCGATCGCCAGCGGCGTCAGCCCCAGACCGAAACCCTGCAGCGCCCGTCCGGCGATCAGCCAGCCCAGGCCCAGCGGCAGCGCGGCGAGGACGCCACCGGCCGTGACCACGCCGAGCACGACCAGCATGACCCGCCGACGCTGCGGCCCGTCGCCGAGCCGGCCCACCACCGGCGTGGCCACCGCACCCACCAAGAGGGTCACCGTCAGCGACCACTGGGCGCTCGGCAGCGACGTCCCCATGGTCTCGGCGATGGCCGGGACCAGCGGAGCGCCCAGACTGCTGATGACGGCGACGACCGTGCCCACGAAGATGAGCACCGGGACCAGCGCGCGGGACGGGCGTGTGGTCGTCATGGATCCAGGTTCACCCCGCCGGAGAGGAAACCGCCCGATGATCTTCATCACCGCCAAGTTCCGCGTGCGTCCCGAGGACGCAGACGCGTGGCCGGAGATCAGCCGCTCGTTCACCGAGGCGACCCGGGCCGAGCCCGGCTGCCTGTGGTTCGACTGGTCCCGCAGCCTCGACGACCCGACGGAGTACGTGCTGGTCGAGGCGTTCCGGGACGCCGACGCCGGTGGGGCGCACGTGCAGTCCGCCCACTTCCGGGCGGCTCAGGCGGAACTGCCGCCACACCTCGCCGAGACCCCGCGGATCGTGAACTTCACCGTGCCCCAGGACGACTGGTCCGAGCTCGGGGAGATGGCGGTCGGCCGGTCCGACTGACGGCGGACGCACGCGGGCTACCGTCGGCGCGTGACGACGGAGCAGCAGCCCGACGGGTCGGTCCGGCCGGTGGAGAGCACCATCCGGACCGACCTGCGCGGTGCCACCACGTACGGCTCGTACCTCGACCTCGAGCGGCTGCTCGGTGCGCAGCACCCGCGCAGCGTGCCGGAGCACCACGACGAGCTGCTGTTCATCGTCCAGCACCAGACCAGCGAGCTGTGGCTCAAGCTGGTGCTGCACGAGCTGCGGGCGGCCCGCGAGTACGTCGCCGGCGACGACCTCGACCCGGCGCTGAAGTGCCTGGCGCGCGTGAAGAACATCCAGCGCACCCTGACCGAGCAGTGGTCGGTGCTCGCGACGCTCACCCCGCGCGAGTACGCCCAGTTCCGCGGCTCGCTCGGGCCGGCGTCGGGCTTCCAGTCCTTCCAGTACCGCGCGGTGGAGTTCCTGCTCGGCAACAAGAACGCCGCGATGCTCAAGGTCTTCGACGGCGAGCCCGAGGCCAAGGCGGTGCTCACCGAGCTGCTGGAGTCCTCGACCCTGTACGACGAGTTCCTGCGCCTGCTGGCCCGGCGCGGGTTCGAGATCCCCGCCGAGGTCCTCGAGCGCGACCCCCGGCAGCCGTGGCGGTTCGAGCCGGCGCTGGTGCCGGTGTTCCGCCGCATCTACGAGTCGACGGACACCCCCTGGGGCATCTACGAGGCCTGCGAGAGCCTCGTCGACGTCGAGGACAACTTCCAGATGTGGCGCTTCCGCCACGTCCTGACCGTGCGGCGCACGATCGGCCACAAGACGGGCACCGGGGGCTCCTCCGGCGTGGGCTTCCTGCAGCGCGCCCTCGACCTCACGTTCTTCCCCGAGCTGTACGCCGTCCGCACCGAGATCGGCACGTGAGGGACCGACGCGGTCCCTTCCGTCCCGGGGCGCTGCCCAACCTGGTCGTCATCGGCGCGATGAAGTGCGGGACGACGTCGCTGCACCACTACCTGGACCTGCATCCGGCGATCTCCATGTCGCGGCCCAAGGAGCTGAACTTCTTCTTCGGCCCGGCCGACACCGAGACGGACGGCGACGAGCGGCCCGACTGGGCCCGGGGCAACTGGCACCGCGGCCCGGAGTGGTACGCCGCGCAGTTCGATGCGGCGGCGCCCGTCCGTGGCGAGGCCTCACCGGGCTACACGTCGCCGTCCTATCCGCAGGTGGCGGGGCGCATGGCGGAGCTGATCCCCGCCGCCCAGCTCGTGTACGCCGTCCGCGATCCGGTCGAGCGGGCGATCTCCCAGTACGAGCACCACCGCCGTCAGGGCACCGAGACCCGACCACTGGCCGAGGCCCTGCTCGACCCGGGCAGCCAGTACATCGCCCGCGGCCGCTACGCCGAGCGGCTGCGGCCCTTCCTCGCCACCGGGGCGTTCGCGCGCATCGCCGTCGTCGCCAAGGAGGAGCTCGCCACCGCGCGGCGGGCCACGCTCCGCGGGCTGTTCGAGCTGCTCGGCGTCGATGCCGACCACTGGTCGCCGGCCATGGCGGAGCGGCGCAACGCCGCGCCCGGCGAGCATCCGCCTGTCGACGAGCGCCTCCGGGACCGGCTGAACGAGGCGTTCGCGGACGACGCCGAGCGGCTGCGCGAGCTCGCCGGGCGGGACTTCCCGGGCTGGACGGTCTGACCCACGGGGCGTCATCCCGGCGTGGTTGACAGCCCCGATCCGGCGGCGAACCGTGGACTCCACGACCGATGCTGGGGGCACACATGGCCGACACCTCGAGAGATCCGGACCCCGACGTCCCGGTGCCGCCCGGCGGCGGAGCGGGTGAGCGGCTGCGCGAGTTCCTCGCCGCGCGTGAGGTGCCGGCCGAGGAGCAACAGGACGACAAGGACGCCGACGAGGTGCCGCCGGAGGAGTGAGCGATCGGCGGGGCGTCGACGGAGTGCGCCGGCGCCCCGTTCCGCTCGAGAAACGGGGGCGTGCGCGCACTTCCTCGGGTCGCCGCCCGCGCCGGTGACGCCGCCGTGACGGCCGCGTGACGGGCCACCCTCCACAGTCTCCGCAGCCAGGCACGGTTCCGGCCGGCACCAGGAGGCTGCGATGCAAGGGCCCGAGGACGAAGGTGTGGTGCCGCGCCAGGCGGTACGCACCGAGGAGCAGTTGCCGGCCCGCCCCTACGGCGGCAAGGCGATGCTCCGGCTGCTGGAGCTGCTGGAGACGCAGGGCCTGAGCCCGCTGGCCGAGGCGGCCGCGTCGGTGGCGACGACGGACGAGGTGCGCACCGAGGCGGTCGCGCACGCCCGGAGCCTGGGCCTGCTCTCGGAGGCCCCGCCTGCCCGGCGCGCACGCCCGCGCAAGCGCACCGCGGCCGCCGACCAGGACGGCGAGGCCGAGCCCGCCGAGGAGGCCGGCGCCGCGGAGGTGGCCACACCGGAGACGGTCGCCGCCACCTACGCCGAGGTCGCGGCCGACCGGACGGGCCCGCCCACGGGCACGGGACCGCAGTGGCGCTCGGTCGGGCCGTGGACGGTGACCAACGGCCAGACCTACGGCAGCAGCCGGGTCAACGTCTCGGGCCGGGTGTCCGCCCTCGCGGTCGACCCCGGCAACCCCGCGCACGTCCTGGCGGGCGCGGCGAACGGCGGCGTCTGGGAGTCGCGGGACCGCGGCGCCTCCTGGGCACCGCGCACCGACTACGCCACGACGCTCACCGTCGGCGCGCTGGCGTTCGACCCCAGCGCGCCGGCGAAGGCCTACTGCGGCCTGGGCGAGGGCGACTGGTGGTGGTGGCTCGGCAACGGCGTGCTGCGCTCCGCGGACGGCGGGGCGTCGTGGACGCCGGCCTGCACGGCACCGTTCGTCGGACAGGGGTTCCACGCGCTCAAGGTGGACCCCGGCAACGGCCAGCGCCTCTTCGCGGGGACCACGGGCGGTCTGTACGTCTCGACCGACGCGGGCACGACCTGGACCCAGCGGCGAGCCGCCGCGACCTTCGCCATCGTCCGGGGCACCAGCGCGTGGCTGGCGTCGTCGACCGACGGGTTGTTCCGCTCGACCGACAACGGGACGACGTGGAACGCGGTGACCCTGCCCGGCGCGCCGGCGTCGTTCGTGCGGCTCGCGGTCTCCACCGCGCCGTCGAACACCGACGTCGCGTACGCCTTCGGGACGGGCGCGCCCTGGATTCCCCAACCGGGCGGCAGCCCGATCCCCACCGGCTACCTGTGGCGGCGGGCCGGCGGCACCTGGACGGCGGTGGCGCTGCCGCCGGGGCTGTCGACCGGGCAGTCCTGGTACGACTGGTACGTCGCCGCCGCGCCCGACGTCGACACCCAGGTCTACTGCGGCGCGATCGAGGTGCACCGCGGCGACCTGTCCGGGACGACGTGGACCTGGCAGACGATCAGCAACAAGGGCACGACCGGCCAGTCGATCCACCCCGACCAGCACAGCATCGCCTTCGAGCCCGGCAACCCGAACATGGTCTACGCCGGCTGCGACGGCGGGCTGTTCCGATCGCCCGACCGCGGCGTCACGTGGGTGACCTGCAACAACGGCCTGACGATCAGCGAGTTCGAGTACCTGGCCCAGGACTGGGGCTCGGCGCGCTGGCTGATCGGCGGCACCCAGGACAACGGCACGAACCGCTGGACGGGGTCGCCGGTCTGGGAGCACGTGGACGACGCCGACGGCGGTGACGTCGTCGTGAACCGGCAGAACCCGGCGATCGTGGTGCACAGCCGGCAGTGGGGCGCGCTGTTCCGCTCGACCAGCCGCGGCGACTGGGGCACGTGGTCCAACGTGACGCCCACCCGGCCGGCGGGGGAGGGGCTGGGCCTGTTCTACCCACCGCTCGAGGGCAGTGCCACCAGCGGCGACACCGTCGCGCTGGCGATGCAGGCGCTCTACGTCTCCCGCGACAACGCGACCACGTGGACGCGGGTCGGCTTCCCCGCCGCGGGCACCGGCACCGCGGTGGCCGTGCCCGACCCGGACACCGTGCTGGTCGGGCTCAGCGACGGCCGGGTGCTCCGGACCACCTTCACCGCCGGCGCGTGGTCGGCCCTGACGGCGCTGACCTCACCCCGACCGGGTGCGGTCATCAGCGACCTGGTCGCCACCCCAGGTGGGAGCGGGCGGATCTGGGCGACGAGTTCCTCGCGCGGCGGGGGCCGGGTGTTCCGGTCCGACAACGGCGGCCAGGCGTGGGTCGACCGGTCGGCCGGACTGCCGCCGCTGCCGATCAACGCGGTCTCCGTCGACGACTGGAACAGCAACCGGGTCTGGGTCGCCGCCGACCTCGGCGTCTACCAGAGCTGGGACGGCGGGGCCTCGTGGGGCGACTACTCGGCCACCCTTCCCAACGCCTTCATCGGCGATCTGGTCTTCCACCCCAACGCCCGCGTGCTGCGGGCCGGCACCCGCAACCGCGGCGTGTGGGAGATCCCGGTCGACGGCTGGATGACGCAGCCGATCTGCGGCACCCAGTGGACGGGCACCCTGGCCGCGAACGCGTCGGGCCGCTGGTTCACCTTCGGGTGGCCGGCCACCTGGCACATGCTCTGGACGGCGGTGCCCACCAGCCCGGCGCCCGGCGCACCGCAGCTCACCTTCAGGACCCAGGTCGAGCGGGCCGACGCCGAGCACGTCACCTACTGGATCACCGTCCGCAACCTCACCGGCGTGCCCATCACCTTCGAGGGCCGCTACTGCATCCTCAGCCGCTACTGAGGCCGACCCCGCCTGCCGAGACAGCCCCCCGACACCGCCCCAGGAGATCCCCATGTGGACCAATGTCCAGTTCACCGGCACCCTGCCGGCCGGTGCCACGCAGCGCTGGTTCACCTTCGGCTGGCCGGCCGCCTGGCACGTCGTCTGGTACATGCAGCCGACGACGGTGCGCAACGGGTCGCCGTCCATCGACTGGGACGTCGCCGTCGAGCGGGCCGACGCCAACAACTGCACGTACTGGATCACGGTCACCAACCTGGCGCCCGTGCCGACCACGTTCGAGGGCCGCTACGCCGTCCTGAACTGACAGGCCGCCGTCGCGAGGAAGGGATCCCCATGCGCGTCACCGTGAAGATCGACGACGACCGTCCGGGCAGCGCCCCGCCGGAGGGCGGGCCGCCGGCGGTCGCCCCACCTCCCGCGTCTCCCGCCGGCACCCCGGCCCCCGGCGGGAGCACGGGCCCCGAGGCGGGCGGCGGCCCGTCACCGGAGCTGGCGGCGCGGGCCGCCCGTCTCGGGGCCATCTCGGCCGGACCGGCGCCCGGCGGCCCACCCGCCGGTGCGACGGGTGCGCCCGGCTTCCGCATCGAGGGCCTCGGCACCCCGGCCGCCGGAGCCCCCGGGGCGGCACCGGATGCGCCCGAGGACCACTCCGCCGGACCGGCGCCCGTCGCATCGCAGGAGGGACCGTGACCGAGCTCTTCCCCATCCTGTCCGGGCTGGTCTGCGGTGTGCTGCTCGGCTCGCTGACGGTCCGGCGGCCGCTCCTGGTCGGCGTGCTGTT
>Ga0308173_10002343_pt1 | contig 10032 bp, 5 predicted proteins | sample PhyPR1_FD_203716 | JGI IMG/M metagenome (GOLD analysis project Ga0308173, IMG submission 203716) | Soil microbial communities from UC Gill Tract Community Farm, Albany, California, United States - DLSLS.P.R1 | ecosystem: Environmental > Terrestrial > Soil > Agricultural land | place: USA... | reverse complement strand
AGGTGCTCGACGGTGGCGCCGAGCGCCGCGTCGGTCGACTCGTGGGAGACGACGACCAGCTGCGCGTCGGCGCCCCGGCCCTCCTGCCGCACGGTCTGGATCGACACGCCGTGCTCCGCGAACGCGTGCGCGACCGCGGCGAGCACGCCGGCGCGGTCGTCGACGTCGATCGCGACGTGGTAGCGGGTGAGGGTGTCCCCCATCGGCAGCACGGGGCGGTCGGCGTACGCCGACTCACCGGCCCCCCGGGTCCCGGCGAGCCGGTTGCGGGCGACCGTCACCAGGTCACCGAGGACGGCGGAGGCGGTGGGGGCGCCGCCCGCGCCGGGACCGTAGAACATCAGCTGGCCGGCCGCCTCGGACTCGACGAACACCGCGTTGTAGGCCTCGCGGACCGAGGCGAGCGGGTGTGACCTCGGGATCATCGCCGGGTGCACGCGCACGGCGACGGCCTGCTCGCCCGTCGGCCCGGTCCGGAGCTCGCAGATCGCGAGCAGCTTGACCACGGAGCCCATGTCACGCGCCGACTGGACGTCGGCCGCGGTCACCTCGGCGATGCCCTCGCGGTGGACGTCGGCGGCGGTGACGCGGGAGTGGAACGCGAGCGAGGCGAGGATCGCGGCCTTGGCGGCGGCGTCGAAGCCCTCGACGTCCGCGGTCGGGTCGGCCTCCGCGTAACCGAGCTCCTGCGCCTCCTCCAGCGCCTCGGCGAAGCCGGCGCCGGAGCTGTCCATCTTGTCCAGGATGAAGTTCGTCGTGCCGTTGACGATGCCGAGCACCCGGGTGACGGTGTCGCCGGCGAGCGACTCGCGCAGCGGTCGCAGGATCGGGATCGCGCCCGCGACGGCGGCCTCGTAGTAGAGGTCACGATCGGCCTTGGCGGCGGCCTCGAACAGCGTGGCGCCGTCCTCCGCGAGCAGGGCCTTGTTGGCGGTGACGACCGACGCGCCGTTCTCGAGGGCGGCCAGGATCAGCGAGCGGGCCGGCTCGATGCCGCCGATCACCTCGACGACGAGGTCGACGTCGTCACGGGTCACCAGAGCCGTCGCGTCCGTGGTCAGCAGGCCCTTCGGCACGTCGACGTCGCGGGGCGCGTCCAGCCGCCGCACGGCCACCCCGACCAGCTCGACGGGGGCACCGGTCCGCGCGGCGAGGTCGTCGGCCTGCTCCTCGAGCAGCCGGACCACCTGCGAGCCCACGGAGCCGCACCCCAGCACCGCCACCTTCAGCGGCTTGTCCGTCTCCTCCACGGCTGTGCACTTCCCCTCGTCAGGTCCGGCCATCGTCAGGTCCGGCCATCGGTCACGCCTGGTCGCCCAGGTCGGTCGCCAGCAGGTCGTCCACAGTCTCGCGGCGGACGACGACCCGCGCGACCCCGTCCCGCACCGCGACCACCGGCGGCCGGAGCGCGTGGTTGTAGTTGGACGCCATCGACCGGCAGTAGGCGCCGGTCGCCGGCACGGCGAGCAGGTCGCCGGGCCGCACGTCCCCGGGCAGGAACTCGTCCTTGACGACGATGTCGCCGGCCTCGCAGTGCTTGCCGACGACCCGCGCCAGCACGGGCGCCGCGTCCGAGGGGCGGTTCGCGAGCGTGCAGGAGTAGTCGGCGTCGTACAGCGCGGTCCGGATGTTGTCGCTCATGCCGCCGTCGACGGACACGTAGGTGCGCACCGCGCCGCCGTCGAGCTGGACGGGCTTGACGGTGCCGACGGTGTAGACGGTGCACATGGCCGGGCCGACGATGGCGCGGCCGGGCTCGATCGAGAGGTGCGGGGCCGCGATGCCCAGCGCCCGGCACTCGTGCTCGACGATCGCCCGCATCTCCTCGGCCAGCCGCGCCGGCGTCGCCGGGTCGTCCTGCGTCGTGTACGCGATGCCGAACCCGCCGCCGAGGTCCATCTCCGGCAGCGTCGCGCCGAGCTCGTCCGCGACCCGCGCGTGGAGCGCCAGCACCCGCCGCGTCGCGACCTCGAAGCCGGCGGAGTCGAAGATCTGGCTGCCGATGTGGGAGTGCAGCCCGAGGAGCTCGAGCCCGGGCGCGTCCAGCACCCGTCGCACCGCGTCGAACGCCTGGCCGTTGCTGATCGAGAAGCCGAACTTCTGGTCCTCGTGCGCGGTCGCGATGTACTCGTGGGTGTGCGCCTCCACCCCCGCGGTGACCCGCACCATGACCCGGGCGCGCGCGGTCGGCGTGCCCTGCGACACGGCGTCGCCGGTGAGGGTGACGAGCCGCTCGATCTCGTCGAAGGAGTCGACGATGATCCGGCCGACGCCCGCGGCCAGCGCGCGCCGCAGCTCCCCCATGGTCTTGTTGTTGCCGTGGTAGCCGATCCGGGCCGGGTCGACGCCGCCGCGGAGGGCCACGGTCAGCTCGCCGTCGGAGCAGACGTCGAGGCAGAGTCCCTCCTCCTGGATCCACCGGGCGACCGCGGTGCAGAGGAAGGCCTTCCCGGCGTAGAAGACGTCCCAGTCGGCGAACGCGTCCCGGAACGCGCGGGCGCGGGACCGGAAGTCGTGCTCGTCGAGGAGGTACGCCGGCGTGTTCACGTCGGCGACGACATCGGCGACGGGCAGCCCGCCGACGTGCAGCTCGCCGTCGACCTTGCGGGCGCCGGCCGGCCACAGGTGCTCGACCAGCGCGTTCGGGTCGTGCGGCTCCCGCAGCCACGACGGCCCGCGGAGCGCTCCGGGCGCGTGCGCCCACCCTGCTTCGTGCGTCATCGACCGTCCGGCCTCACATGCGCTCGGGCGCCGAGACGCCGAGCAGGGCGAGCCCGTTGGCGAGCACGACGCGCGTGGCCGCGACGAGCACCAGGCGCGAGCGGTGGAGGTCGGTCGTCTCCTCGTCGCCCATCGGCAGCACCCGGCAGTTGTCGTAGAACCGGTGGTACACCCCCGCCATGTCCTCGAGGTAGCGGGCCACGCGGTGCGGCTCCCGGAGCTCGGCGGCGGCCGCCACGACTCCCGGGAAGTCGGCGAGCGCCCGCAGCAGCTCGCCCTCCTTCTCGTGGGAGAGCAGGCCCGGGTCGAAGCCCTGCATGAGCTCCTCGGCGGTCCCGGTGAGGAACCCGAGGTCGTTGGCGTTGCGCACCAGCGAGGCGACCCGGGCGTGGGCGTACTGGACGTAGAACACCGGGTTGTCGTTGGACTGCTTCGCCCAGAGGTCGAGGTCCAGGTCGATGTTGGAGTCGGAGCTGTAGCGGGCCAGCGCGTAGCGGCTGGCGTCCACACCGATCGCCTCGACCAGGTCGTCGATCCTGACGACGGTGCCGGCGCGCTTGGACATCCGGAGCGGCTGTCCGTCGCGCAGCAGGTTGACCATCTGGCCGATGAGGATCTCGAGGTTGCGGCCCGGCTCGTCGCCGAACGCCGCGCACATCGCCATCATCCGTCCGACGTAGCCGTGGTGGTCGGCGCCGAGCATGATCAGGCAGCGGTCGAAGCCGCGCTCGCGCTTGTCGAGGTAGTAGGCGAGGTCGCCGGACAGGTAGGCGCCCTGGCCGTCGGACTTGATGATGACCCGGTCCTTGTCGTCGCCGTACTTCTCGGTGGCGAGCCAGATGGCGCCGTCCTTCTCGTAGGTGTTGCCGAGCTCGGTGAGGCGGTCGACCGCCCGCTGCACCGCACCGCTGGTGTGCAGGTCGTCCTCGTGGAAGTAGACGTCGAAGTCGACCCCGAAGTCGTGCAGGCTCTTCTTGATCTCGGCGAACATCATGTCGACGCCGACGGCGCGGAAGACCTCCTGCGCCTCGTCGTCCGGCAGGCCCGCTACGTCGGGACGGGCGGCAGAGACCGCAGCGGCGATGTCGTGGATGTACTGCCCGCCGTAGCCGTCCTCCGGGGCCGGCTCACCCTTCGCGCTGGCCAGCAGCGACCGGCTGAAGCGGTCGATCTGGGAGCCGTGGTCGTTGAAGTAGTACTCCCGCGTCACCTCGGCGCCCGACTTCGAGAAGATCCGGCCGAGCGCGTCGCCGACCGCAGCCCACCGCACGCCGCCGATGTGGATCGGACCGGTCGGGTTGGCGGAGACGAACTCGATGTTGACCTTCTCGCCCGCGAAGGCGTCGTTGGACCCGTACGCCGACCCGGCCTCGACGATCCGGGCCGCGACGGCGCCCTGGGCGCCGGTGGCTACGGTGATGTTGAGGAAGCCGGGCCCGGCGACGTCCACACCCGCCACCCCGTCGAGCTGCTCGAGGCGCTGCTGGAGCGTGGCGGCCAGGTCGCGGGGGTTCATGCCGGCCTTCTTCGCCAGCTGCAGCGCCACGTTGGTGGCGTAGTCGCCGTGCCCCTTCTGTCGCGGCCGCTCCACCGTCACCGCGGTCGGGACGCCGTCCGGGAGGGTGAGGGCACCCTCGAGGGACAGGGTCGTCAGCACGTCGACGATCGCGGAGGAGAGCTGCTCGGGAGTCACCGCTCAAGGGTATCGGCGGCCCGGCCGGCGACCGGCACCACTGTCGATCCGGTGGACACCGTCGCCACCGAGCCCCCCGACGTCCCCCTCGCGGGTCCGATTCGTCGCCGCCCGGGTTCGGCTGTAGGGTGACGCGCAGCCCGGCGGTCAGCCGCGGGCGATGCCTCCGTAGCTCAGGGGATAGAGCACTGGTTTCCGGTACCAGGAGTCGCAGGTTCGAATCCTGCCGGGGGCGCCCAGAGGGTCACGACTTGAACACCAGCACGCGGCACCCGCCGCCGTCCGGGCAGTCGATGACCAGGTCGTCCACCTCCAGCCGGGCCGCCCACAGGCCCATCGCCCCGAGGGCGTCCGGGAGGCGGTAGCCCGCGAGCGGATCGAGGCCGCCGGGCCCGGCGTCCACGACCTCCACCACCATCTCGGCGAGGCTCGCCCAGAGCTTCACCGACACCGGCGGTGCGCCGTGCATGAGTCCGTTGGCCGCGACCTCGTAGACGGCGTGGATGAGATCCTCGACCGCGTCGAAGGAGACCGCGCTCGCCGCGCGACCAGCTGTGCGGATCAGGCTCCGCAGGGCCGCCAGGTCGTCGAGCTCGGCCAGGCGGGTCGTCAGGAGCGGCGCCGCCCGAGGCGCCTGCCGCACCTGCGCCAGGGGGTCGGCCAGGAAGTCCGCCGGAGCCCGGTATTCACGGGACGGCACCTGGTCGAGCCCGGTGTCGAGGACCGGGTGCGTCGCCCGGGCTGCGGCCAGCACGGCGGGCGGCGTGGTGCGGGCGTCGTAGGTGCACAGCGCGTGGAACGGAAACGAGCCGAGGGCCTCGTTCACGGCCGACTCGTACCGCGCCCAGGCTGCCCGGGTCGCGGTCGTCGCACCCAGTGGGATCGTGCCGGTGACCCAGAGCTCACGGGCATCGGAACCTCGGGAGGCGAGCTGCCGTTGGTATGCGAAGAGCGTCTCGGCGGGCGCGCCGTACATCTCCTCATCGCATCCGAAGCTGAGCCGCGGATCCGAACCGAGCTCGGCCTTGAGCGCCGCGACGCGGGAGCGGTCGCTGTGCACCAGGACGTCCCCTCCGGCATCGAGACCGCGGGCGACGAAGCGGCGGGTCGCGCTCACCAGCGCGGCGTCGTCGTCGTGGATCAGCACCGCGTGGTCGAACTGCGGGTGCAAGGGGACTCCCGGGACCGTCATGGATTCGGAGTCGGACCGCTGGCAGGCCGCCGGTCGTCCGGCTCGGCTACCACGGTACGCGAAGTGCCCAGCACCCCAGCGGCGCGGGTGTGGCGCCAGTGCGGCGCTGCTGCGGCGCCGGTCCGCGCTCCTCTCAGCAGTGCTCGATCGTGGCGTCCGTGCGCGCCTCGTCGCCCAGCCGACGCGCCATCGAGACGTCCGGCAGCACCACGCTCGCACCGTCGATGTCACCGATGCCGCCCTGGACGACGCAGCCGGTGATCCGGCGTGGGTCCACGTGCGCCACGACGTGCGCGAGCCGGAACAGCTCGACCGGCGACAGGTTCGTGTAGAGGTGCGCCATCACCGAGAGCACCCCCTTCTCGAGGAAGCCGGGCCGGTCGGCACGGGCCCGCACCCTCGCCTGGATGCCGCGCAGCACGCGCTGCTGGTTGGCCGACCGGTCGAAGTCGCCCCGCAGCAGGTTGTGGCGGATCCGCGAGAACGCCATGGCGTCGTACCCGTTGAGGTGGATGAGCCCCCGGCGGAAGCCCTTCGGCTTGAGGTTGACGTCGTCGAAGGCGACCGGGTTCCGCACCTGGATGCCGCCGATGTCGTCGACCATCGCCTGGAAGAACTTGAACCGGGTGACGAAGACGTAGTCCGGGTGGATCCCCACCAGGTCGCCCACCGTCCGCCCCAGCAGCTCGGGCCCGCCGAAGTAGAGCGAGGCGTTGATCTTGTCGTGGCCGTGCCCCGGGATGTCCACCCAGGAGTCACGGGGCACGCCGATCGACGTGGCGGCGCCGGTCCGGGTGTCGAGCCCGACGAGCTGGAGCGCGTCACCGCGGCTGCGCGTCATGTCCTCCCCCGGCCGGGCGTCGGAGCCGACCGCCAGGATCCACACGACCTCGGGATGGAGGTCGACGCCGGACGCCCGGTGCAGCTCGACCAGCGCCATGTCGGTGCTGCTGACCGCCGAGTTCGGGACGACGAGCCCCGCGACGCCGAGCACCAGCCCCACGACCAGCGTGCGGACCCAGCGCCGGGAGGACCGAGGGTGGCGAAGCGCGTCGACCGTCCTCATCACACCGCTCCCTTCGTCATGTCGTAGCCGAACACCTGCCACCCGTGGGCGGTGGGCGTGAGGAAGAGCCGTCCCTTCACGCGCACGTCCCGTGCGAGATGGCCGGTGGTGTGGAAGCGCAGGTAGACCCGCGCCGTCACCCCCACGGCGTGGGCCCGGACCGCGAGCGCGTCGAGCACGATCCCCTGGCGCCGCGGCACCACGCCGTCGATGCGCCCGGCGATGTCCTGGTTGCTCATCAGCCGCCGGTCACGGAGCGCACGCTCCCGCGCCCCGGAGGTGAATCCGGGGAAGGCCCCGTCGACGCTGCGGCGCGGATAGGGACCGTCGAGGTACGCCGCGGCGGTCCAGCCCTCCACGACCCGGCGGACCCGGTCCGCGAGCCGCTGTCGCGCGGCGTGCGGCAGGCGGCCGGTCACCACGCCGTACCGCACGTGGGTGGTCAGCAGCGGCCGGGCGGCGCTGGTCGTCGGCTGCGGTGCCGGGGCCGAGTCGCCGGATCTGCTGCTGCACGCCGCGAGCAGGCCACCGAGGAGGCAGCCCAGCACGACACCGGCCAGCAGTCCGCGCACCGGCGTGGGACGGCGCCGGCCGAGGTCCCCGGCCCGGCGTCCGCCCCGGCGTCCGCCCCGGCGTCCGCCCCGGCGTCGAGCTGCGTGTCGTGAGCGGCTGGTCACGCGTGGTTCTCCCGTCCAGAGGTCGTGTCCCGAGCCGCCCCGGCGACGGGCCCGACCGGCAGTCTGCGTCATCGGTATGTGGCTCCGGCCACACCACGCCCAAAAGGTCGTGGGCACTCGGCATTCGCTTCGCCCGGGGACTAGCCTTGAACCTCGTACCACACAGCCGCGCACGTTTTCGGAAGAGGCGAGTCAACCCGTGCCGCAGTCCCCTGGAAGTCCGTCCGACACCTCGAGCGCCGACTTCGGCACCAACGAGTGGCTGGTCGAGGAGATGTACGACCAGTACCAGCGGGACCCGGGCAGCGTGGATCCGACCTGGCGAGCGTACTTCGAGGCCAACGGCGGCGGCACCGGCGGCGGCGGAGCCAGCAACGGCACCGCCACCGCGTCGGCGAACGGCGCCCCGACGGCGAAGGCTCCGCAGGCCGCCGAGCAGGCCCCGCAGCAGGCCACCCAACAGACCTCCGCCAAGCCGCAGCCGGCGCCGTCCCAGGCCGAGTCCCAGCAGGCGTCCTCCGACGCCGCCGGCAGGCCCGCGCCGGCCCCCGTCGCCAAGCCGCGGCCGAACGCGAAGGCCGCGGAGCCGGCGCAGGGCACCGCCAACCCGGTGCCGAAGGAGTCGCGTCCCCCGGAGCCGGCCGCCACCCGCGACGAGCCGACCTTCACGGTGCTGCGCGGCGCTCCGGCCCGCACCGCCCAGAACATGGACGCCTCGCTGACCGTCCCCACCGCCACCTCGGTCCGGTCGGTGCCGGTCAAGCTGCTGTGGGACAACCGCACCGTCATCAACAACCACCTCGCCCGCGCCCGCGGCGGCAAGGTGTCCTTCACCCACCTCATCGGCTACGCCCTGGTCAAGGCGCTGAAGGCGATGCCGGAGATGAACGTCGGCTTCCAGACCGTGGACGGCAAGCCGAACCTGATCACCCCGGCCCACATCAACCTCGGCCTCGCGATCGACGTCCCGAAGCCCGACGGCACCCGCCAGCTGTTGGTGCCGAGCATCAAGGGCGCGGAGAAGATGGACTTCGCCGGGTTCTGGACGGCCTACGAGGAGATCGTCCGCAAGGCCCGCGACGGCAAGCTGACGATCGCGGACTTCCAGGGCACCACGGTCAGCCTGACGAACCCCGGCGGCATCGGCACCAGCCACTCGGTCCCGCGCCTGATGGCCGGCCAGGGCGCGATCATCGGTGTCGGAGCGATGGAGCTCCCGCCGGAGTGGCAGGGCGCGTCGGCGGAGGCGATCGCACGCAACGCGATCAGCAAGGTCATGACGCTGACCTCGACCTACGACCACCGGGTGATCCAGGGCGCGCAGTCGGGCGAGTTCCTCAAGCGGATGCACCAGCTGCTGCTGGGCCAGGAGGACTTCTACGACGAGATCTTCCGCTCCCTGCGGATCCCCTACGAGCCGATCCGCTGGGCCCACGACATCTCGGCGAACCACGACGACGAGATCAGCAAGCAGGCCCGGATCCTCGAGCTGATCCACGCCTACCGGGTTCGCGGCCACCTGATGGCCGACACCGACCCGCTGGAGTACCGCCAGCGCAGCCACCCCGACCTCGAGGTGGAGTCCCACGGCCTGACGCTGTGGGACCTCGACCGGGAGTTCGCGACCGGCTCCTTCGGTGGCGAGGGGCGCCGCTTCATGCGGCTGCGCGACATCCTCGGGATCCTGCGCGACTCCTACTGCCGGACGACCGGCATCGAGTACATGCACATCATGGACCCCGAGCAGCGCCGGTGGATCCAGGAGCGGGTCGAGCAGCCGCACATGAAGCCGCCCCGCGAGGAGCAGCTGCGGATCCTGCTGAAGCTCAACCAGGCCGAGGCGTTCGAGACCTTCCTGCAGACCAAGTTCGTCGGGCAGAAGCGCTTCTCCCTCGAGGGCGGCGAGACCACCATCCCGGTGATCGACGAGATCTGCGAGGCGGCCGCCGAGGCCGAGCTCGACGAGGTCACCGTCGGCATGGCCCACCGTGGCCGGCTGAACGTGCTCGCCAACATCGTCGGCAAGAAGTACAGCCAGATCTTCCGGGAGTTCGAGGGCAACATCGACCCGCGCACGGTCCAAGGCTCCGGCGACGTGAAGTACCACCTCGGCGCCGAGGGCGAGTTCGAGGCGGGCTCGGGGGCCCAGATCAAGGTCTCCGTCGCGGCGAACCCGTCCCACCTCGAGGCCGTCGACCCGGTCCTCGAGGGCATCGCCCGCGCCAAGCAGGACGTCCTCAACCGCGGTGCGGCGTACCCGGTCCTCCCGGTCCTCGTCCACGGCGACGCGGCGTTCGCCGGCCAGGGCGTGGTGGCGGAGACCCTGAACCTCTCCCAGCTGCGCGGCTACCGCACGGGCGGCACGATCCACCTGGTCGTGAACAACCAGGTCGGCTTCACCACCTCCCCCGGCTCGTCGCGGTCCTCGCTCTACTGCACCGACGTGGCCCGGATGGTCCAGGCGCCGATCTTCCACGTCAACGGCGACGACCCCGAGGCCTGCATCCGGGTGGCGCGGCTGGCGTTCGAGTACCGCCAGGCGTTCAACAAGGACGTCGTCATCGACCTGGTCTGCTACCGCCGCCGTGGTCACAACGAGGGCGACGACCCGTCGTACACCCAGCCGCTGATGTACGACCTGATCGAGCAGAAGCGCTCGGTCCGGAAGCTCTACACCGAGTCC
>Ga0308173_10002342_pt1 | contig 10034 bp, 8 predicted proteins | sample PhyPR1_FD_203716 | JGI IMG/M metagenome (GOLD analysis project Ga0308173, IMG submission 203716) | Soil microbial communities from UC Gill Tract Community Farm, Albany, California, United States - DLSLS.P.R1 | ecosystem: Environmental > Terrestrial > Soil > Agricultural land | place: USA... | reverse complement strand
TAGATTTAGGTGTGCCACTTCCAATTATCACAGAATCAGTATTCGCTCGCTTTATCTCCGCAATGAAAGAAGAGCGTGTAAAAGCAAGTAAAGTATTAACAGGACCAGAGGTTAAACCATTCAATGGCAGCAAGGAAGAATTAATTGAAGCTGTTCGTAAAGCATTATATATGAGTAAAATTTGCTCGTATGCACAAGGTTTTGCCCAAATGCGTGTTGCATCTGAAGAATATGACTGGAATCTTCGTTACGGTGATATCGCAATGATTTTCCGCGGAGGCTGTATTATTCGCGCTCAATTCTTACAAAAAATCAAAGATGCATACGATCGTGATTCAGAACTAGCGAACCTTTTATTAGATCCATACTTCAAGGAGATTGTCGAGAACTATCAGCAAGCGTTACGTCAAGTTATTGCTGTTGCAATTGAGCGCGGTATTCCTGTACCATCATTCTCAAGTGCAATTGCATACTTCGACAGCTACCGCACTGAGACACTTCCAGCTAATCTATTGCAAGCACAACGCGACTATTTTGGTGCTCACACGTACCAGCGTGTTGATAAAGAAGGCGTATTCCATACAAACTGGATGGAATAAGGACTTCCTTTCTTAAGTGATTATAGAGACTAAATTGGCCCATATGGGTTGGTTAGTCTCTATTTTTTTTACGTTTTATTTTGACTGGAAATTATTAATAAAAAGCAATATAAGACAAAAAAGAGGGATATTTGAGCATTTTTAGAGAATGATTTTTACTACGGTGTGCAATAAAATAATAATATGGTTCGTTAACAAGTTGGTTGTTAGCGCTTACCTCTAGGGGCGTGGAACTAATGGATAAGTTAAGTTCATCTACTTATAGAAGAAAAGTATTGGATGAATGGATAACTGCTTTTTATCGTGTACAAGGTTTGGACAACTCATTTAATTTTCACTCACACCAAGAATATGAGATTTATTTTTTTCATTCAGGTGATTGTAAGTACTTAATTAACAATCGAATTTATGAATTACAGCCCGGTGATATTATCTTGTTGGATGGGATGACATTGCATAAACCCAATCCAGGTATAGGCAGCACCTACACTAGAAGTATGCTTCATTTTTCACCTACTTGGCTCCGTGAATTGTTGAGTGCTCTTGGAATTCCTAATTTATTAGATCCCTTTAAAAAACTTAACAATTGCTTACTACGAACAGGTTACGATGAATCAGGGCAAATTGTTGATGGAAAGATGAAGGAAATTTCAACTTCGTTGGAACTAATCGATGTTGACCTGCAAAGGACCGGTAAGAAAAATGAGCTATTAGAAGCCGAGGTTAAACTTGAGTTAATTCAATTATTGTTAAGAATCTATAAAATGAGTCAAAAGGAATTATCTCAAGTATCAAGTAAAAAAACTGAAAAAGAAGCTCATGCTGAGTCCATTGCATCCTGGATTAATGAGCACTATATCGAAAAGATTAGTTTGGAACGGATAGCGGCAGAATTAAATCTCAGTAAGTATTATGCCTCCCATGTTTTTAAGGAGGTTACTGGTTTTACCGTAATGGAATATGTAATGGGGTGCCGTCTCAACCAGGTGAAGTATTTATTGGAAATGGAACCAAATCAAACTCTTACAGAGGTTTCACGATCAACTGGATTTGAGAGTGTTGCCCATTTCAGCCGATATTTTAAAGAAAAAATGGGCAAAACGCCGTCACAATACCGTAAGGAAAAACGAACGTAGAATTTCGTAATGAAGGAGGAACAGGGAAAATGGAAAATGATTTATTGATTTCCGGTTTTTCGGATGAAATCTCTTCTGAATTTGATACCCAGCTTGAAGTTGTAGCAGAATTAGGAATGCGTTATATATCATTAAGGGGTATTGATGGGAAAAATATTGGTGATTTTACTGTAGAACAGATAAAAGAGAGTGTTCTGCCACTGCTTCAAAAAGCGGGAATAGGAGTTTCTTCAATCGGATCGCCGATTGGCAAGGTATTCATCAATGATGAAGATGGATTTGCCAAACAAAAGACGATGTTAGATACACTTTGCCAGATTGCTAACTTATTAGATTGTAAATATATCCGTATTTTTAGCTTTTATATTCCAAAGGGTGAAGATGCTGACAATTACAGAGATGAAGTTATTCGTAAAATAACAGAGTTTGCAGCAATTGCAGATAAATATGATGTTATTCTATTACACGAAAATGAAAAGGACATTTATGGGGACATTGGTAGACGCTGTCATGAGATATTAAAGGAGGTTGGCTCTAACCATTTTAAGGCTATCTTTGATTTTGCAAACTTTGTTCAGTGTGGCGAGGATACCCAAGAGTGCTACGATTTATTAAAAAGTGAAATTGTCTATATTCACATTAAAGATGCGGTCAAAACCGATAGTCAAAATGTGGTCTGCGGTACGGGGGATGGAAAAATTCCTGAAATTTTGGCGCAAGCAATTCAAAGCGGTTACAAGGGCTTCCTAACTCTTGAACCTCACCTTGTTCGCTTTGATTCTTTAAAGGATCTAGAACTGGAAGATGCTGCCGAGATTATTAAAGAAAACAAAGACCTTGATGGTGCAGGTGGATACAAACTTCAATATGAGTCACTATTAAACATACTTGAAAAAATAGAAAGCGGGGAGAAATAAATGGCAGAAGTAAGATTAGGAATTATTGGGCTAGGAGCACAAGGCGGGGCTTACGCAGGATTTCTAGCAGATGGAAAAGTGAAAAACATGGTACTTGGGGCAATTTGCGACATTGACCCAGCAAAAAAGGAATTGGCATCAGATAAATATCCTGAAGTTCCATTCTTTGATAATTACATTGATATGCTAGAAAGCGGTAATGTTGATGCTGTAGTTACATGTGTTCCACATTACCTTCACCCTGAGATGGGAATAGAAGCACTAAAAAGAGAGATCCATGCATTGGTAGAAAAACCAGCAGGAGTTTACACAAAACAAGTAAGAGAATTAAATGACTTTGCTGCAACAAAACCAGAATTAACCTTCGGAATTATGTTTAATCAACGGACAAATCCACTCTATCAAAAGGTGAAAGAGATTATTGATAATGGTGAAATCGGCGAAATTCGTCGTACAAACTGGATCATTACGACTTGGTGGAGACCACAAGGCTATTATGACCAAAGCGCATGGAGAGCAACATGGGGCGGTGAAGGCGGCGGTGTCCTTGTTAATCAGGCACCACACCAAATTGATTTGCTTCAGTGGATTTGTGGTATGCCTAAAAAGGTCTATTCTAATGTTAAATACGGCTACCAAAGAAACATTGCTGTAGAAGATGAGGTAACGACAATCTTAGACTATGGTAATGGCGCAACAGGCGTATTTATTACGTGCACACATGATGTGATGGGTACAGACCGTTTTGAAATTTTAGGTGATAAAGGAAAAATTGTTGTCGATGATAGCAAAAAAATTACGGTTAAACGTCTAAAAAAATCAGAATCTGAAATGAGTGCAACCATGAGCTGGGCGGATGTCACAAAAATTTTCATGGGTCAGGGATTATCTGAAATCTATAAAGAAGAAGTAATAGAATTTGAAAGCGTTTGGGGCGGTCAGCACATCGCTGTTATGGAGAACTTTGCAGCGAATATTGTGGAAGGAACGCCACTGCTTGCACCTGGCAGTGATGGTATCAATGGGGTTGCCCTGGCAAATGCAATCCACCTATCGAGCTGGTTAGGTAAAGAAGTAGAGCTTCCGATTGATGAAGAATTATACTTTGCTGAGTTGAGTAGAAAAGTGGAAGAGGAAAAAAAGAATCCAATTAAGTAATCCATTTTATTAATCTATAAATTTAAACGAACTCGGGAAGTCTTGTTTCTTCTCCGAGTTCATTTTAAAGGGGAATAGCCGATGCTCAAAATAGCAGTTATAGGACTTGGTGATATATCAAAAATTCATATTCCAGCTATCCAAGCAAACCCTAATGCCGAGTTAGTAGCAGTATGTGATCTAGATGAATCATTAAGGAATACCGTACCTAATGTAAACTTTTATTCTGATTATCAAGAAATGCTAAACAAAGAATCATTGGATTGTGTGCATGTTTGTTTGCCGCACTATCTCCACTTTCCAGTAACAAAAGTTTGTGTTGAAAAGGGCGTTCATGTCTTTCAGGAAAAGCCCTTGTCTCTAAATACACAAGAAGGCTTGGCTTTAGCAAAGCTAGAGGAAGAATATGAGAACGTTAAAATTTGTGTGTGTTTTCAAAATCGCTGCAATGAATCCTTTGAATTGCTACAAGAAATGATCGCTAATGGTCAATTTGGCAAATTGATCGGGATAAAAGGATTAGTCACTTGGTATCGACCAAAAGAATACTACGATGTGAAGCCATGGCGGGGGAAAATGGAGCATGCCGGCGGTGGCGTCATGATTAACCAAGCCCTCCATACCATTGATTTAATGCAGCTGCTTGGTGGTGAGATTGATTCGATCAGAGGTTCCGTCGATCAATTATTGGCTTATGGGATTGAGGTTGAAGATACAGCTTCAGCTCATATCCAATTTAAAAATGGCGCAAAGGGATTATTTTTTGCCACAAATGCCAATGCAGAAAACTCCAGTGTCGAGCTAGAGGTATCTTTTGAAAAAGGAAAATTATCCATCAAAGATAGTATTCTAACAAAGATCAATGGCGACGGTAAGAAAGAAGAATTGATTGAGGATGCCAAGATGCCGGGGACAAAATTCTATTACGGAGCAAGCCATATTAAACTAATCAATCAATTTTATGCAGCCATCATAAACAACTCTCAGAATTATGTAAAGGTTAATGATGCCCTTACATCGATTAAAATGATTGACGCAATCCGCCAATCCTCAGCAGAAAAAAGGATTATAAAAATGGAGGAATTACAATATGCAAACAGCTAAAATTGGTGTTCAAATGTTTAACCTTAAAGAAAAAATCGTGGAGCTAGGTGCATATGAAACATTAAGAAAGTTAAGTGAGCTTGGCTATCATTATGTCGAGGTAACTCAAATTCAAATGACTCAAGAAAATGTAGCTGAATTAAGAAGAGCCAGTGTTGACTTTGGGATCAAAATTGCTTCCATTTCTGCTCCTTTAGACACCATGCCAGGCATGCCAGGTGAATCCTTGACAAAGGACTTTGATAAAATTGTGGATGATTGCAAACTTTTGGATTGTAATTTTATCCGAATTGGCATGATGCCGATTCAACTAATGGGTCATAAGGACCAAGCTATGGAGTATATTCGTAATGCAGAAGCGATGGCAGAAAGACTAGCAGAGCATGGAATTGAGTTATATTATCATAACCATCATATTGAATTTGAGAAATATGATGGTAAATGTCTTTTGGACATTATGAAGGATAACACTTCTAAACTTGGCTTCGAATTAGATGTTCACTGGGCTCAACGAGGTGGCGAGAATCCGATTAATGTGATTAATAGATTTGCTGGACGGGTCGCATTAATCCACTTAAAAGATTATCGAATTGGAAATATGAATGTAAGTGAAGAAGATTTTAAAGATATGTCTAAGTTCATGCAAAAGTTCACAAATATAATCGAGTTTGCCGAACTTGGGCAAGGCAACTTGGACATAAAGGGAATAATAGAAGCTGGTGTCAAGAGTGGTGTACAATATTTCCTAATTGAGCAAGATGATACTTATGGCCGCGACCCATTTGATACGTTAAAAGATTCAGGGGACTATCTAATAGAGTTAGGTTATGGTGATTGGTTCTAATTCAATTAGGTATAAATTAGGTAAGTGTCAGGCACTAGGTGTCTGGCACTTTTTCTATGGAAAGAGATTTAGATATAAACCTTTGACATTAAATATAAAAGCCCTCAGTGACGAGGGCCAAATTGAATCACTATAAAGTAAAACTAAGCTCGGAAACGTCTAAAAACTTCTGAATTCCCAACGCACAGGCTCCCATTATACACGCTTTCTTTCCGAAATCAGATATTAACAGCTCAGAATAATGACTGATAGTAGAAGAAAGATGGGCTTTAAGTTCTTCAGCAGCATTAGGATACAAACGAAGCAATTCACTATTTATTATTAGAATCTCAGGGTTATAAAGATTTATCAGATTATTTAGTCCTATGGAAAGATACATAATAAATTGTTCCATTTCATTACAAATTGTGGGTTCTTTTTTTTCAAGACCATTCTGGATATCTTCAAAACTGAGATCAAGTCTTTGGTTGTCATGAGAAAATCTGCGAATAAAGCTATTTTCTGAAGCATACTGTTCCCAACAGCCTGAATTTCCGCAGCTGCAAGGGACACCGTTGGGCACAATAATCATATGACCAATTTCTCCTGCATATCCATGATACCCCTTTAACAATTCACCATTTATCATAAATCCAAGTCCAATCCCTGAATATAGGCTTATGGAAAGTAAATTATTACTATGATGATGTTTGTAAACCTTTTCAGCAAGTGAACACAGATTTGCATTATTTTCAATGGATATCTTGATGCCAACTTCATTTTCTATGTCTTTTCTTAAGTTTTTGTTTTTCCAGCCGTGTTGAGGAACAAAATAAATTATTTCATCCGTATTCACAATTCCGTGGATTCCGATGACAACACCAACAAGACCGTAACGGGTTTGCGAACATTTCGATTGGTAATCTTTAATCTGCGTACTCAGTATCTTAAAAGTCATTTCATAATTGGAGAATGGCAGGTTAATTACATTTGTAAGAATCGGAGCCCCATTCAAATCAGCGAGGGTAAAGGTAATCGTATTCTTGTCGAGATCAATGCCCAAGGCAAACCCGGCATTTTTGTTTATCGATAGCATAATGGGTCTTCTGCCTAGACTTTTGTGCTCTAGTTGTGTTTCAATAATTAATCCATTTTCTAATAGCTCTGAAACCTGCACAGAAATAGTTGCTTTATTTAATCCAGTAACCTTAGCAATTTCTGCCCTCGATATCCATTTATGCTCCACAATTGTACTAAGTATTAACGATCTATTCATTTTCTTGATGAGTGATGCATCACCAATGAGCATAAAAATCCTCCTTGTCTTGTTAAAAGGAAATATCACTATATATATTGACGTAAGTGAACCATAATGATATATTATACATGTAATTAGTTTGTTTGGTAAACAAATTAAATAAAGTATTTAAGATTATTTTAAAAAGGTCAATTTGAAAGGGATTACACGTAAGAAATCATGCAACCTGTTCATACATTGAATAGTTTACAAAGTGGTAAACTTAAATAAACAAAGGAGTGATATAGACGATGGGGATTCTTCAAGAATTATTAAAGGATATTCCAGTACCCAAAATGGCGAAAGTGAAAGTAAAGTTCGAAAACAATAAGATTGACGACCTTGGACAAGAATTAAAGTTGAAGTTAAACCAGCTACATATTCAAGAAAAAATTCAACCTGGGATGGAAATTGCTATTGCAGTTGGAAGCAGAGGACTTGACCGGCTCGTGGAATTAACAGAGGTCACAGTACAATTCTTAAAGGAACTAGGAGCCAAACCGTTCATTGTTCCAAGTATGGGAAGTCACGGTGGTGCAACGGCCGAGGGACAACGTGAGGTGCTAGCCCATCTTGGCGTAACAGAAGCTACTGTGGGTTGTGAAATCCGCTCATCAATGGAGGTAGTAAAAGTTGGGGAATTGCCTAATGGATTACCTATCTATGTTGACAAGTTTGCGTCAAAAGCAGATGGCATTGTGGTCATTAATCGGATAAAACCACATACAGCCTTCCGGGGACCAGTTGAAAGCGGAATTATGAAGATGATTAGTATTGGCCTTGGGAAGCAAAAAGGTGCGGAAGCATGTCATCAAATGGGCTTTAAATATATGGCTGAGAATGTGCCGGCAATGGCAAAGGTGATTATGGAAAAAACACCGTTTCTGTTTGGGGTAGCAACAATTGAAAATGCTTTCGATAAAGTAGCTGTACTAGAAGTACTTACTCCCGAGGAGATTGTAGAAAAAGAACCAGCACTGCAAAAGCAAGCCAAGGAGTTATTGCCAAAGCTGTTCTTTGATCAATTGGATGTCCTTTTAATTGATGAGATTGGTAAAAATATTAGCGGGGATGGCATGGATCCGAACATTACTGGGCGCTATCCAACACCATACGCATCAGGCGGACCTGATGTGAACAAAATGGTCGTGCTAGATGTAACTGTTCAATCAGAGGGAAATGCTAATGGAGTAGGGACAGCAGATTTTACTACCCAGCGGCTGGTAGATAAGATGGATAAAGAAGGAACTTATGCAAATGGTTTGACTTCAACCGTTTGTGCCCCTACAAAAATAGCCACCACCTTGCCGAATGATAAAATGGCGATTCAAGCAGCTGTTAAAACCTGCAATATCTTAGATTTTACAAAGGTTAAATTAGTAAGGATTAAAAATACCTTAGAGCTGAGTCAGATTGAAGTCTCTGAGCCTTTACTACCATACATTGAACAACATCCAAATATGGAGCAAATATCAGATGTATACGAATTGAAATTTGATGATAAAGAGAATTTATTTTAAGGGGAGAGTTAAAAATGGCAAACTTATTTGACTTAACTGGAAAAACAGCCGTTGCAATCGGGGGAAATGGTGTTTTAGGTTCAGCTATGGCAAAGGGATTAGCTGAACATGGAGCAAGAGTTGCGATCGTCGGACGTAATTTAGAAAAGGCTGAAGCAGTTGTAAAAGAAATCACCGCAAGTGGCGGTGAAGCAAAGGCATTTCAAGCTGATGTTAGTTCCCGCGATTCATTAATTCAAGTCGCAGATGAAATTGACCAATGGGCAGGCGGCTGTGATATTCTCTTAAATGCACCGGGAACTAATAGTTCTACACCATTCCTTGAGCTAGAAATGGATGAGTATGATAAAATTATGGAAATAAACCTAAAAGGAATTGTGTTAGCTTGTCAGATCTTTGCAAAAAGAATGATTAAACAAGATCGAAAGGGAAGTATTATTAATATTTCTTCTGTATCTTCAACTACACCGCTTTCTCGTGTATTTACGTATTCAGTATCAAAAGCAGGTCTTAATAGTGTTACCCAATTTTTAGCCCGTGAGTTTGCACCAAATGGGATTCGTGTAAATGCCATTATTCCTGGGTTTTTCCCTGCCGAGCAAAATCGAAAAATTCTTGATGAAGATAGAATAGAAAATATTATGAGACATACACCAATGAACCGTTTTGGAGAAGCCGAGGAGCTGCAAGGTGCTACAGTTTGGCTTGCATCAGAAAAAGCATCAAGCTTTGTGACTGGTGCATTGATAAGAGTAGATGGCGGATTTGGAAGCATGACCATCTAATTGAGATTTCTCATATAAATAGTTTTTTCTAATATGCTAAAATAAAAGCTATCAATTTAATAGATGGGGGAGTAGGAGAAATGCTAACAGAGAAATATAAAAAATTACAATCCATTCTCCGCGAGATGAAATCTGTGGTCGTTGCATTCTCAGGAGGGGTAGATAGTACGTTCTTGTTAAAAGCTGCAGTTGAAACATTAGGTACAGAACAGGTACTTGCTGTTACAGCAGACTCTGAAAGCTATCCCTCAAGTGAATTGGAAGAAGCAAAGAAACTCGCGAAAAAAATCGGTGCTAAACACCAAGTTATCGAAACCTCCGAGCTAGCGATCCCAGGCTATGCAGAGAATAATAAGAACAGATGTTATTTTTGTAAAAGCAGTTTATTTGATCACTTAATCCCTGTAATGGATGAAAAGGGGTTTCAAAATGTGATATATGGTGTAATCGCAGACGATCTAAATGAATTTCGGCCTGGAATGAAGGCAGCAAAAGAAAAGGGGATTCGTGGTCCGCTTCAAGAAGCTGAATTGTATAAGGAAGAAATTAGAGAGCTTTCTAAAGCCTTTAATTTACCAACATGGAATAAGCCATCTTTAGCCTGTCTTTCATCTAGAATAGCCTATGGTGAGTTTATCACAAAAGAGAAATTAACCAAGGTTGAAAAAGCTGAGGATTATTTAAGATTACTTCAT
>Ga0308173_10002341_pt1 | contig 10035 bp, 10 predicted proteins | sample PhyPR1_FD_203716 | JGI IMG/M metagenome (GOLD analysis project Ga0308173, IMG submission 203716) | Soil microbial communities from UC Gill Tract Community Farm, Albany, California, United States - DLSLS.P.R1 | ecosystem: Environmental > Terrestrial > Soil > Agricultural land | place: USA... | reverse complement strand
GGACGAGGCGGACAGCAGGGCGCCACCGATGCCGCGGTCCTTGGCGATCTTCGCCGCGCGGATCGCGTCGATGATGATGCCGGCCGAGTTGGGGGAGTCCCACACCTCGAGCTTGTACTCGAGGTTCAGCGGCACGTCACCGAAGGCGCGACCCTCGAGGCGCACGTAGGCCCACTTGCGGTCGTCGAGCCACGCGACGTAGTCGGACGGGCCGATGTGGACGTTCTTGCTGTCGACGAGGCCCGAGAGCGAGCCGGTCAGGTTGGACGTCACGGCCTGGGTCTTGGAGACCTTCTTGGACTCGAGGCGCTCGCGCTCGAGCATGTTCTTGAAGTCCATGTTGCCGCCGACGTTGAGCTGGTACGTCCGGTCGAGCGCGACGCCGCGGTCCTCGAAGAGCTTGGCCATGACGCGGTGCGTGATGGTCGCGCCGACCTGGCTCTTGATGTCGTCGCCGATGATCGGCACGCCGGCGGCCTCGAACTTCGCGGCCCACTCGGGGTCGGAGGCGATGAAGACCGGCAGGGCGTTGACGAAGGCGACGCCCGCGTCGATGGCGCACTGCGCGTAGAACTTGTCGGCCTGCTCCGAGCCCACCGGGAGGTAGGAGACGAGGACGTCGACCTTCTTGTCCTTGAGGACCTGCACGACGTCGACCGGCTCGGCGGACGACTCGTCGATCGTCAGCTTGTAGTACTTCCCGAGGCCGTCGAGGGTGTGGCCGCGCATGACCTCGACGCCCGTCGTCGGCACGTCGGCGATCTTGATGGTGTTGTTCTCGGAGGCGTTGATCGCCTCGGAGAGGTCCTTGCCGACCTTCTTGTCGTCGACGTCGAACGCGGCGACGAACTCGACGTCACCGACGTGGTAGTCGCCGAACTCGACGTGCATGAGGCCGGGGACGCCGGTGGTGGCGTCGGCGTCCTTGTAGTACTCGACGCCCTGCACGAGCGAGCTCGCGCAGTTGCCGACGCCGACGATGGCGACGCGTACGGATCCCATGGATCACTCCTTGTTGTTGGTCGTGCTCTCGGTGGTCGTGCTCTGGGGGTGGGTCAGGTCGGTGCCGTCGTATGCCGCCGGGCCGGGGTCGAGGGCCGCGCGCCGCTCGGCGACGATGAGCTCCTCGAGCCAGCGGACCTCGCGCTCGGCGCGCTCCTCGCCGTGCTGCTGCAGCGCCAGGGTGTAGGTGTCCATGCGCTCGCGGCGCGCCTGCGCGGCGTCGCGGATGTTGGCGAGGCGCTCCTCGAGGCGGGAGCGGCGGCCCTCGAGGATGCGCAGGCGGACCTGGGCCTCGGTGCGGGAGAAGAAGGCGAAGCGGACGTCGAAGTCCTCGTCGTCCCACGAGTCCGGGCCGCTGGCGGCCACGAGGTCCTGGAAGTGCTCCTTGCCCTCGGCGGTCAGCTCGTAGGTGATGCGGGGGCGCCGGCCGCCCGTCGCGCCCGCGCCGCCACCCGTGGAGGTGCCGCCGGTGCCGGCCGTGCTGCCACCGGGGGGATCGGTGGTCTCGTGGATCCAGCCGGAGTCGACGAGGTGGCGCAGCGCCGGGTAGAGCGAGCCGTAGGAGAGGGCCCGGAAGATGCCGAGCGCGGTGGTGAGGCGCTTGCGCAGCTCGTAGCCGTGCAGGGGACCGTCGTGGAGCAGGCCGAGCACCGCGAACTCGAGCAGCGCGGCGCGGCGGCTCTGGGGGCGTTCGGACCTGGACACACGTCGATGCTACACGTGGATATATCGCTGCGATACATCGAGCCGAGACAGCGGTGCGATACGCCCGTGGGGGACGGGCGGCTTCAGTGCTCCAGGGTGTAGAGGGCGAGGAAGCCGGTGCCGTGGTCGGGCCGCTTGCCCACGGTCGTCACCGTCACCGTGTGGTCGGAGCCGTCGGGGGCCGGCGCGGTGCCCCATGAGCCGTAGGGGCGGACGTCGGCGCCGCCGGGCAGGCCGGTGAGCCGGATGCCGGACTCGGAGCTCCCGGATCCCGGGAAGTCGCCCCCGGCGGAGCCCCACGTGAAGAGCCCGATGCCGGCCGGGACGCCGGACGTCAGGTCGCGCCACGACGCCAGCGGTGCAGTCGTCACGCCTCCGAGCTCGTAGCGGTAGCCCTGCTGCTCGACGACGACCGGCAGCGACGCGACCGTCTTCCCGGACGCGTCCTTGACCGGCCATTGTGCGCCCTGCTCGTACACCGCTCCGGCGAGCTGGACGCCGTCGACGGCGGCTGGCCGGTTCGTCCTGGCGTCGACCAGCTGCACGCGCACCCGCGCCGTCTTGCCGACCGTGAGCTCCTTCCACCCCTGTCCGGGCTCGCCGGGGACGCCCCCACCGGCCGGCAGGTCGTGTGCGGGCGGCTCTCCCCCCGTGCACGAGCTGGCGAAGAAGCCCGTCGCGCCCTCCAGGCTCACGGACACCAGGTATGCACCCGCCTGGTCGTGCGTGAGGCCGGGCAGGTAGCACTCGGCGCTGAACGAGACGTGCGTGGTCGTGGGCGTCCACACCAGGGAGAACTGCCCCTGGCCGCGGTCGCCGACGAAACCGGCGGCGAGGGTGTCGTCGGCCACCTTGGCGCGGTAGCGCAGGCCGTCCTTGACGACGTCGCCCGGGGCGTCCGGGACGGTCCGGTACGGCATACCGTCGGAGCCGATCATGGGAGCGGTGCTGGTGGCGGTGACCGAGGCTCTGCCGGCCGGCACCGCGGGAGCCTGCCGGCCGGTCGAACCCACGAGGCCGACGGCGAGGGCGGCGACGGCCAGGGTCGCCGCCCCCGCAGCCGTCGCGCGGCGCCGCCTCGTCCGGCGCACCCGGGTGGCCACCCCGGCGCGGAGGTCGGGGGCGGCGCCGAGGTCGTCGGCGTGGGTGGTCAGCTCGTCGCGCAGGTCGGTGACGTTCATCGGGCGAGCTCCTCGTCGGCGGTCGGGCGCAGGGTGGGGTCGATGCGGAGCTTGGCGAGCGCCCGGCTCGCCTGGCTCTTCACGGTGCCGACCGAGCACTGCATGATCTCGGCGGTCTCGGCCTCGGAGAGGTCCTCGTAGAAGCGCAGCACGACGACGGCCCGCTGCCGCTTCGGCAGCCGCTCGAGAGCGCGCCACAGGTCGGTGCGCTCGTCGACCCGGGCGTTCTCGGCGCCGTGGAGACGGTGGGCCTCGTGCCGCTCGGGCAGCTCGGCGGTGGCCTCCTCGCCGTTCCAGCGTCGCCGCCACCAGCTCGAGTACGTGTTGACCATGACGCGGCGCACGTACGCCTCGGGCCGGCTCTCGATGCGCCCCCAGGCGAACCACGCCTTCGCCAGCGACGCCTGCACGAGGTCCTCGGCGAGGGCGCGGTCGTGCGTGAGCAGGTATGCCGTCCGCAGCAGTCGCGTGGACCGGGTGGCCACGAAGTCGTCGAAGGACTCCCGCTCCATCGCCTGTCCCCCTGTCGACGGCGCGGGCGACGCGCTGCTCGCCCCGGTGCCGCTCCCTGTCAATGTGGTCACACCCGGCTCGACCGGCTGGCCCTGCAGAAAGGTTGCACGTCGCGCGCCGGTTGGGAAGCAACCTGTGGCCCCGTTGTGCCGCGTTTGTGAGCAACGTTCCGGATTTCGGCACCCGGGCGCCGGTCGGGTCATACTGAGTGGCGGCTCGGGACGGTTCCCGGGCCTCATCACCGAATGGAGCAGGTTGTGACGCAGAGCAGGCGCGACATCCGCGCTGCCCAGCAGTCGGGCGCGACGGGCGGGTCCCGGAGCGGCGGCAGGGACGGCGGCGGCAAGGGCCGCACCGGCTGGAGGAAGTGGCTCGTCGGCACCCTGAAGTGGGGCTCGATCGCAGCGGCCGTCCTCTTCGTGCTCGGCGTCGTCGGCGTCTTCATCGCCTACCAGCAGACGTCCATCCCGCAGCCCAACCAGCTCGCCAACAAGCAGGTCTCGATCGTCTACTTCAGCGACGGCAAGACCGAGCTGGACCGCATCGCCGTCCAGGACGGCAACCGCGAGTCCGTGCCGCTCAGCAAGGTGCCCAAGTTCGTCCAGGACGCGCACATCGCCGCCGAGGACCGCACGTTCTACCAGAACAACGGCATCTCCATCGGCGGCATCCTGCGGGCCGTCAAGACCAGCGTCACCGGTGAGGCGCAGGTCGGCGGCTCGACGATCACCCAGCAGTACGTCAAGAACTACTTCCTGAGCCAGGACCGCACCATCTCGCGCAAGGCCAAGGAGATCCTCATCTCCGTCAAGATCGACGGCCAGCTGCCCAAGTCCGAGATCCTCGAGAAGTACCTCAACACGATCTACTACGGCCGCGGCGCCTACGGCATCCAGAGCGCCGCCAAGGCCTACTTCGGCAAGGACGTCTCCAAGCTCACCGTCGGTGAGGGCGCGGTGCTCGCCGCCGTCATCAACGCCCCCTCGCTCTACGACCCCGCCAACGGCGCGGCGGCCAAGGAGAACCTGACCCGGCGCTACGCATACGTCCTCGACGGCATGCAGCAGGAGGGCTGGCTCAGCGCCGCCGACCGCGCCAAGTTCGCGCCGCTGCCCAAGATCCAGCCCTACAAGGGCATCAAGCTCTCGTCCGGGCCGAACGGCTACATCACCGCGCAGGTCAAGCGCGAGCTGCTCACGACCGGCCTCTCCGACCGCGACATCGACAACGGCGGCCTGCGCATCGTCACGACGATCGACAAGAAGGCGCAGACGGCCGCGGTGGCCGCGATGAAGGACAACCTGCCGAAGAAGGTGACCGGGGGTCTCGTCGCCATCAAGCCCGGCGACGGTGCCGTGGTCGCGATGTACGGCGGCCCCGACTACTCGAAGGACCAGTACAACACCGCCACGCAGGCGATCATGCAGGGCGGCTCCAACTTCAAGCCGTTCGGCGTGCTGGCCGCGGTCCGCGACGGCATCTCCACGAAGACGAGGTTCGACGGCGACACGCCCCAGACCATCGACGGCACGAAGATCAACAACTTCGAGAACATGTCGTACGGCAAGGTCGACATGCGCCGGATGATCGGGCGCTCGATCAACACGGCGTTCGTCAACCTCAACGCCGAGGTCACGCCCGCACTGACGCGACAGGCGGCCATCGACGCCGGCATCCCGCAGCAGACGCCCGGCCTCGGCACCGACCTGACGAACATCCTCGGCACGGCCTCACCCCACGTCATCGACATGGCCTCGGCCTACTCGACGATCGCCTCCCAGGGCATCCGGTCCAAGCCGTACCTCGTCAAGAAGATCACCTCGACCACGGGTGACTTCACCTACGAGGCGAAGCCGCAGACCAAGCGCACCTTCGACAAGGACGTCACGGCCGACACCACCGACGCCATGACCTACACCGTCAAGCCCGGCGGCACCGCGACCAAGATCGGCCGCACGCTCGACCGCCCCGTGGCCGGCAAGACGGGCACCTCCGAGGAGAACCGCTCGAAGTGGTTCTCCGGGTTCATCCCGCAGCTCGCCGTCTCGGTCGGGATGTACAAGCCGTCGGCCGACGGGAAGACCAGCCAGCAGCTGAGCCCGGAGGAGTCTGCCCTCTACGACGGCTCCACGATCCCCGCGAACATCTGGCTCGACTTCATGAAGGTCGTCACGGAGAACATGGAGGTCCAGGGCTTCCCGGCCCGTGCCGGTGTCGGCGACGACAAGATCCCGACGCCGACCCCCACGTTCACGCCCACGCCGACGCAGACGTTCACCCAGGCGCCGACGACCACGACCACGACCACGCAGCCGCCGACCACGACGACCACGACGACGCAGGCGCCGACCACGACCACGCAGCAGCCGACGAAGACGAAGGGGACCGGCAAGCCGACCCCGACCGCCACCACACCGCAGCCGTCGATCACGGTCCCGCTCCCCGGCCGCAGCCGGACCACGACCCCGAGCAGCGGCGGGTGACGTCGTGAGCGGGTGGGCGCGACGAGGGCCGGGGTGACCGGGCGGTGACCGAGAGGGTCGACGACCCCGTCGTGCGGGCGGCCTCCGAGGTGATCGGAGGCCCTCGCGGGCGGTATGCCGTCAGCCGCGAGCTCCCGTGGGTGCTCACGGCAGCGCTGCTGTCGGCCCTGACCGCCGTGACGGCCGGCCTGGCGGTCCTGCTCCGCGCGCCGTGCCTGCGCACCGGCTTCACCGGTGACACCCAGTTCTGGAGCGCCTGCTACGCCGACCTGCCCACCGCGTACCGCGACCAGAACGTCAAGGCGGGCGTGGCGGCATACCTCCAGGGTGGCGCGGGCGCTCCCGTCACGGGCCAGCCGCCCCTGACCGGGCTGGTGCTGACCGCGGTGGCCAGCCTCACCCCCGACGACGGTACGCTGAAGACGCGCGCCGCGTGGTACTTCGCGCAGTGGTCGGTGCTGCTGACGCTGCTCCTGCTCGTCATCGTCTGGCTCGTCGCCTCCTCCGCGGCGCGGCCCGTCTCCGCCGCCCACGTCGCCCTCTCCCCGGTGGTCGTGCTCGCCGGCTTCATCTCCGCGGACCTCCTCGGGGTGGCCCTGGCCAGCGCCGGCATGTGGGCGTGGTCGCGACGGCACCGCACGCTCGCCGGCGTCCTGCTCGGGCTGGCCATCGGCGCGCGGTCCTACCCGGTGCTGATCCTCGCGGCCATCGTGCTGCTCGCCCTGCGTGCCGGGACGCTGCGCGAGACCGGTCGCACGGTCGGCTACGCGCTGCTGACCTCCGGCGCCCTGCTCTCGGGCCTCTGGCTGCTCAACCACGGCGCGGCGCTCTCGCCGTACGAGGGCTGGGTCTCGGCCTCGGCGGGCTACGGCTCGCCGTGGCTGCTGCCGCAGCTCGCGGGGCACCCGCTGCCGGGCGGCGCCGTGACGGCGCTCGCCGTCGTGGGCTGGCTGGTGGCCCTGCTCGTCGGGGCGGTGCTCGCGCTGTCGTCGGCGCGGCGGCCCACGCTGGCCGAGGTGTCGCTCGTGATGGTCGGGATCGTGCTCGTCACCGGCAAGTCCTTCACGGTCCAGAGCTCGGTGTGGCTGCTGCCGCTCATCGCGTGGTGCGCGCTCCAGTGGCGCGACCACCTGCTCTGGGCCGGCGCGGAGGCGCTCAACTTCGTCGCGGTGTGGCTCACGATCGCCGCGACGACGGTGCCGGACCGGGGGATGCCGGCGCCCTGGTACGCGTTCTTCTCGATGCTGCGGGTCGTGGCGGTGCTGTGGCTCGTCGCGGTGGTCTGGCTGCGCGCGCGGGAGCGCCGGGCTGCCGTCGAGGGCTCGGCGGGTGGCTCGGCGGAGATCGACGACCTCGCCGGTCCGATGGCCGGGGCCGAGGACCGGCTTCTCGTCCGTTTCTCGTGAGCGGGGACCCCGCGGGCGTCCCGATTTCTGCGTATGCCGCCCGGCCGGATAGTCTTGCCCAGTTCACCGTGTGCCCGGTGGCCTGTGGATCGTTCCCGACCGATGTCGGTGCGGTCTGCGAGGCTGGTCCCGGCTGGAGAGAAGGCCGGGTCCTTCGGGCTCGCGGTGGGACGAATGCAACCCTCCTGTCACGAGAGAGACTCGTGACCGCCGAGACCAGAGGAGGTGGGTTAGAAGCATGCGTCAGTACGAACTCATGGTCATCCTCGACCCGGAGACCGAAGAGCGCACCGTCGGCACCACGATGGACAAGTTCCTGACCGTCGTGAAGAACGACGGCGGCAGCGTCGACAACGTCGACATCTGGGGCCGTCGCCGTCTCGCCTACGACATCAAGAAGAAGTCCGAGGGCATCTACGTCGTCGTCACGATGACGGCTGAGCCGGCCACGGCCCAGGAGCTCGACCGACAGCTGAACCTCAGTGAGTCGATCATGCGCACCAAGCTGCTGCGCCCCGGCGCCTGATCTCGCACCAGCCACCGAACTGCTCGATCACCGGACGAAGGACTGAACGGAGCCACGCATGGCAGGCGACACCGTCATCACGATCATCGGCAACCTGACCGCCGACCCCGAGCTGCGTTTCACGCCGTCCGGTGCCGCGGTCGCGAACTTCACCGTGGCCTCGACGCCGCGGCAGTTCGACCGCCAGAGCAATGAGTGGAAGGACGGCGAGACGCTGTTCATGCGCTGCTCGGTGTGGCGCGACGCGGCGGAGAACGTCGCCGAGTCGTGCCAGCGAGGCATGCGCGTGATCGTGTCCGGCCGTCTGAAGTCCCGCTCGTACGAGACGAAGGAAGGCGAGAAGCGCACCGTCGTGGAGATGGACGTCGACGAGATCGGCCCGTCCCTGCGCAGTGCCACCGCCAAGGTCAACAAGACCCAGCGCGGCGGCGGCGGTGGCGGCTTCGGCGGCGGCCAGGGCAACCAGGGCGGCGGCTGGAGCGGTGGCGGCCAGGCCGAGGACCCGTGGGCGACCGGCGGTTCCGCCGGTGGCCAGGGTGGCGGCCAGGGCGCTGGCCAGGGTGCTGGTCAAGGCGGCGGCCAGGGTGGCTGGGGACAGCCCTCCGGTGGTCAGCCGGCCGGTGGCCAGCAGGGCGGTGGCTGGGGTTCGGCCCCCAGCTACGACGAGCCCCCCTTCTGATCGCGCCTTCCTGACTCGCTCGACCCCGCTCGAGCAGGTCAGTTCCGTCGCCCGGTGACCGAGCCGGACGGCATACCCAAGAAGTTCAACTCCATCCCGGGGCACGAAACCCCGGGCTCTCATCAAGAAGGAGAGCACCACGATGGCAAAGCCCGTTGTGCGCAAGCCCAAGAAGAAGGCCAACCCGCTGAAGGCGGCGAAGGTCGAGAACATCGACTACAAGGACACTGCGCTGCTGCGCAAGTTCATCTCCGACCGCGGCAAGATCCGCGCGCGTCGGGTGACCGGTGTGTCCGTCCAGGAGCAGCGTCTCATCGCCACGGCCGTCAAGAACGCCCGTGAGATGGCCCTGCTGCCCTACTCGAGCTCGGCTCGCTGAGCCCGGTTCGGGAACGAGGAGAACACCATGAAGCTCATTCTCACGCACGAGGTCACCGGTCTCGGTGAGGCCGGCGACATCGTCGAGGTCAAGGACGGCTACGGCCGCAACTTCCTGCTCCCGCGTGGTCTCGCGACCCCGTGGACCAAGGGCGGCCAGAAGCAGGTCGACGCGCTCACCAAGGGCCGCGAGGTCCGCGCGATCCACGACCTCGACCAGGCCAAGGGCGTCAAGGGCCAGCTCGAGGCGACCTCGGTGCGGGTCCCGGCCAAGTCCGGCCAGTCCGGCCGCCTCTTCGGTGCCGTCAGCAACGGCGACATCGCCGCTGCCGTCAAGGCCGCCGGTGGCCCCGAGCTCGACAAGCGCAAGATCGAGGTGAAGCAGGCCATCAAGACGCTCGGCTCCTACGAGGCGACCGTCCGCCTGCACCCCGAGGTCGCGGCGACCCTCAAGTTCGAGGTCGTCCCCGCCTGAGCAACGCCTCACGCACGGTCGAAGGGCCGGGATCCGCACCGCGGATCCCGGCCCTTCGCCGTCACCGGTCACGCTCGCTCCCTCAACGTCGAGTGGGCACTTCGCTTCAGTTGTCCACAGCTCGATCAGCCTTGATCAGCCTCGACGGACCTGGACCGGCGTTTCGAAGAGGTCCCACGGGCAGTCGCCGGAGGCGTCGCAGACCTCGAGGGTCACGAGGGCCGTCGCCGACCCATTCCTGACGTTCTCCTGGGGACCCGTGGTGGTCCACCGGTGCATCGAGCCGTCGCAGACGACGGAGGTCCCGGCCGTGCTGCCCACGGCGTTGCGCGTCGCCAGCTCGGTGTAGATGGAACCGCCGCTCGCGCCGGTGCACGTGTAGGTGCCGGTCAGCGTCACGGCGTCGGCGGCGAGGACCGCCTTCCGGTCGACGGTGACGGTGCCGAGGGTGGGGCGCCGCCGGCGTGCGCGGGCGCGACGGCGAGGGTCGTCGTCGTGAGGGCGGCCGCGGCGCCCAGGGCGACGGCGGTGAGGCTGCGTGAGACGTTCATGGTTCGGATCCCCTTGTCTGGTGGGCTCGTCCGTCGAGCCCTGCCCATCAAGACCGCGATCACAGCCGAACGGTTGTCATGTCTCGGCACCCAACCGGCCACCCGCCGCCCCTGGTCCGGCCCTGGTCCGGGGCCG
>Ga0308173_10002339_pt1 | contig 10038 bp, 9 predicted proteins | sample PhyPR1_FD_203716 | JGI IMG/M metagenome (GOLD analysis project Ga0308173, IMG submission 203716) | Soil microbial communities from UC Gill Tract Community Farm, Albany, California, United States - DLSLS.P.R1 | ecosystem: Environmental > Terrestrial > Soil > Agricultural land | place: USA... | reverse complement strand
GACATCCAGGCGCAGCGTCAGCGCCGCCTGGCTGCGGCAGTTTTCCACGTAAATCATGCTGAGCCGGTCGCGCATGCCAAGCGACACCATGGTGTGGGAAAAATCGGCCAGTTCCTGCATCAGCGGGCGCGCCATCTGGCGGATATCCAGCCTCGACAGCATGGCGCTGCCAAGCGCCAGGGTGGCGGTGCCCAGCCGGTACTTGCCGGCCTCTTCATCGTATTGCAGATAACCCAGCTTGGTCAGCGTATAGGTCAGCCGCGACACGGTGGACTTGGGCAGTTTGCTGCGTTCGGCAAGCTCCTGGTTGCCCAGCAGCTTGTCGCCGGAGCGGAAGCAAGCCAGCAGTTCGAGGCCGCGCGCAAGGGCTGTGACAAAATGTCGGTCTTCCTTCACATTGGGCCGGATTGCCGGCGCCGTCATCGTCCTGAGTAAAGGTTGTGTCATGGTGTATGAATCTCCCGTATATGGCTACGCGGCCTGCGCTATCCTCAGTAGCCGGAAGCGGCCATGCGCTGCAATTCCTTTTTCAGAATTTTTCCGGTGGCCGCAGCCGGAAGGTGTTCCATGATCACAATTTCCGTTGGTACTTTGTACGGTGAAAGGCGCTCTTTCAGATAGGCGCGCAGCGCGTCCACCGCCACGGCAGCCTCGGGCACCGTCTCGACAAAAGCCACCACCTCCTCATTACCTTCCACCGTGCGCCCGACGACTGCCGACTGCACCACGTCCGGATGCGCATTCAAGACCTGCTCCACCTCGACCGGATACACATTGAAACCGGAACGAATGATGAGTTCTTTGCTGCGCCCAACCACATGGTAGGCGCCGTCGGCATCCATGCGCGCCAGGTCGCCGGTGCGCAGCCATCCATCCGGGGTCACGGTTTCCGCGGTCAGTTCCGGCGCGCGGTAGTAGCCCAGCATTACATTCGGGCCGCGCACCCAGATTTCGCCCACGCCATGCGGGTCCTGTTCAGCGCCATGCAAACGCACTTCGACGCCGGGAATCGCGCTGCCCACCGAACAATCGGCGCGGGGAGCCTCCATGCGGGTCTGGCAGATCGACGGCGCGGCTTCAGTCATGCCGTAGCCATTATGCAGCGGCAGACGGAAAGTTTTTTCGAACGCGCCCTTCAGCGGCGGCGTCAGCGGCGCGCCGCCCGACTGCGCTACCCGCAGGTGCGGCGCCAGCAGCGGCGTGCCGGTGGCCTCGCTCCAGGCCAGCAGCTTGGCGTACATGGCAGGGGCGCCATGCATGACGGTGATGCCGCGCGTCGCCAGCGCCTGCGCCAATGCCGCTTCCGAAAAGCGCGGCACCAGCAGCAATGCCGCGCCGCTCATCAGGCAGGCCACCAGCAATGCCGACAAACCATAGACATGGGACAGCGGCAACACGCCGTAAACCGTGTCGTTCGGCCCCAGGCCACGCATGCGGCGGTTGTTGTTGCCAATAAAAAGCAGGTTGGCATGGCTCAGCATGACGGCCTTGGGCGCGCCGGTGGTGCCCGATGTATAGACCATCACTGCTGTTTGGCGAGCCGGATCTTCATGTACAGGCTCAGGTTCGGTCCCGGCATTGAGCGCACCCAGCAGTATGGAACCGATCACCGGCCACTGCCGCGCTTCTGCATTCCTCGCCTCGCCGTGTGCCTGCGCCGCCGGCGAGGTGGCGCCGAAATACAGGGCCCGGCGAGCGCCGGAGTGCTCCAGGAAATTCTCAATTTCGCGGGCTGACAGCCGGGCATTGACCGTCGCCGACCATGCATCCAGCCGGCTGACCGCCAGTATGCACAGCGCCAGTTGCACCGAATTTTCAGCCACCAGCAGCACCCGGTCGCCGGCACGTACCCCGGCCGCGGACAGTTGCGCCGCGATGGCCTCCACCGCCTCCGGCAATTCGCCGTAGCGAATGGTCAGCATGTCGTCGCTTAGCGCGATAGCGCCCGGCTGCGACTGTGCCCACGGTAAAAAGGCGTGATGAATGCGACGCGGAAAAGCGCCCACATCCGATTGCTTCAACATTTCGTCTCCTCGCATGCGATCCACATGCATTCCATTCAGGCCGATACTGTCATAATGAAATTGAAAAATCAATTTATTCAGAACTTAATTCTGCACTGCGAAACAAGTTTTTCAACAGAAATGCGTATTCCAAGAGGAACCAATCGGTCATTTCCCGAAGTCAAGGGAGAATGGCAATTCTTGACATCTCAATTGCGCTCACATAGAGTTCCGCATACTCAAACGTCATTCCACCGTGCAGAATAATAATTCATACGGAAAAACGCCAAGTATGCGGTGCCGGCAAACAGAAAAATGAGGAGAAACAAGCATGCAAACCAGTCATCGTCCTGAACCGACGTCAAAGGACCTCATCATCGGCATCGTAGGCTGCGGCGTCATGGGACGCGGAATCGCCCAGATTGCCGCCCTTGCCGGCGCCACCGTCTGGCTCAACGACACCCGCACCGGCGCGGCGGAGTCGGCCAAGCAGGCCCTGGCAGGCACAGTCAATATGCTTGTGGATAAAGGCAAGCTGCAGCGTGATGCCGGGGACGGCGCCATCTCCCGGCTGCATGCCGCCGACCTGCCGGAACAACTGGCCGGCTGCCACGTGGTGATCGAAGCCATCGTGGAAAACCTGGAAGCGAAAAAGGAGCTATTCCGCGCGCTGGAAGATATCGTCAGGCCCGACACCGTACTCGCCACCAATACATCGTCGCTGTCGGTCACCGCCATCGCCGCCGGCCTGAAGCGGCCACAGCAGGTGGTGGGCTTCCACTTCTTCAACCCGGTGCCGCTGATGAAAATCGTCGAAGCGATAGGCGGCCTCATGACCGCGCCGGGGATCGTCGATTACATGCTGGAACTGGGACGCCACTGGGGACATACCGCGGTGCGCGCCAAGGACACGCCGGGCTTCATCGTCAACCATGCCGGCCGCGGCTTCGGCACCGAGGGCATGCGCATCCTCGCCGAAGACGTTACCGATATTCCCACGCTGGACCGTATCCTGCGCGATGGCCCGGGCTTCAGGCTGGGACCGTGCGAACTGATGGACCTCACCGGGCTGGATGTTTCGCACCCGGTAATGGAGTCGATTTACCACCAGTATTATGAAGAGCCGCGCTTCAGGCCGCAGAACCTGACGCGCCAGATGCTGGAAGGCGGCGCCCTTGGCCGCAAGGTCGGGCGTGGCTTTTACCACTACAGCGCGGATGGCAAGAAGGAAGCCGCGGCCGAACCGACGCCCTCCTCGGCGCTGCCGCCCAGCGTCTGGCTGTCGCAGGCGCGGCCGGAACTGGCAGCGCGGATAGCGCCGTTCCTGAATGCGGCTGGCGTGACGATCGAGGACGCCGAGCGCCCGAGTGAGCAGGCGCTGTGCATCGTCACCCCGCTGGGCGACGACGCCACCCGCTGCTGCGTGGCCCAGGGTCTTGACCCGCGCCGCACGGTGGCGGTGGAAACCCTGTTCGACCTGACTCGCCGGCGCGTGGTGATGACTACGCCGGCCACCGAAGCCGCTTATGCCGACATGGCGCGCGGCCTGCTGGGCGCGGATGGCGCCGCGGTCAGCATGGTGCGCGACAGCAGCGGCCTGGTGTCGCAGCGGGTGGTGGCGCACATCATCAACATCGCCGCCGAGATCGCGCAGCAAGGCATTGCGGAGCCGGCCGATATCGACCGCGCCGTGACGCTGGGCCTGGGCTATCCGCGCGGGCCGCTGGCCTGGGGCGATGAGCTGGGCGCAAGGACGGTGTTGACCATACTGAACAACCTGCTGCAGGAAACCGGCGATCCGCGCTACCGCGCCAGCCAGTGGCTGCGCCGGCGGGCCGAACTGGGCCTGTCGCTGCTGCACAGGGAAATCTGAACCACTCCCGATGCGCCGGCCCTTGGCCAGGCGCATCGTCATTTCCGGGTTCGCCCCGCATCCATTAGAACGATCAATCAATCTGGAGAACACTATGCAAGCCAAAGCACAATTCCACTGGGACGACCCGCTGCTGCTGGACCAGCAACTGACCGATGAAGAGCGCATGGTGCGCGACGCCGCCGCCGCATATTGCCAGGACAAGCTGCAGCCGCGCGTGCTGGAAGCCTTTCGCAAGGAGACCACCGACCCGGCCATCTTCCGCGAAATGGGTGAACTGGGCTTGCTCGGCCCGACCATCCCGGAACAATACGGCGGCCCCGGCCTGAACTATGTCAGCTATGGCCTGATCGCGCGCGAAGTGGAACGGGTGGACTCGGGCTATCGTTCGATGATGAGCGTGCAGTCTTCCCTGGTCATGGTTCCCATCTATGAATTCGGCACCGAGCAGCAGAAGCAGAAATACCTGCCCAAGCTGGCGCGCGGCGAATGGATAGGCTGCTTCGGCCTGACCGAACCCAACCACGGCTCCGACCCCGGCTCGATGCTCACCCGCGCCAAGAAGGTCGACGGCGGCTATGAGCTGACCGGCAACAAGATGTGGATCTCCAACTCCCCGATCGCCGATGTGTTCATGGTCTGGGCCAAGGACGATGAAGGCGCGATCCGCGGCTTCATCCTGGAAAAGGGCATGCAAGGCCTGTCCGCCCCCGCCATCCACGGCAAGGTCGGCCTGCGCGCATCGATCACCGGCGAAATCGTGATGGATGGCGTGTTCTGCCCGGAAGAAAATGCCTTCCCGGATGTGCGCGGCCTGAAAGGTCCTTTCACCTGCCTGAACTCGGCCCGCTATGGCATTGCCTGGGGCGCGCTGGGCGCGGCCGAAGCATGCTGGCACACCGCGCGCCAGTACGTGCTGGATCGCAAGCAGTTCGGCAAGCCGCTGGCGGCCAACCAGTTGATCCAGAAAAAGCTGGCCGACATGCAGACCGAGATCACGCTGGGCCTGCAAGGCTGCCTGCGGCTCGGCCGGATGAAGGACGAGGGCACTGCCGCCACCTCGATCACTTCGATGATGAAGCGCAATTCCTGCGGCAAGGCGCTGGACGTGGCGCGCATGGCGCGCGACATGCTGGGCGGCAACGGCATCTCCGACGAGTTCGGCGTGATCCGTCACATGGTGAACCTGGAAGTGGTCAACACCTATGAAGGCACGCATGACATCCACGCGCTGATCCTGGGTCGCGAACAAACCGGCATCTCCGCATTCTGAGAGCGGCAGCGGAGGCATTCATGGACCTGAACTTCACAGCGGAAGAAACCGCATTCCGGCAGCAGGTGCGCAGCTTCATGCAGGAAAAGCTGCCCGCCGACATTCGGCACAAGGTGCTCAACGGCCTGATCGTCGAGCGCGATGATTATGTGCGCTGGCAGCGCATCCTGCATGCCCAGGGTTGGGGCGCCCCAGGCTGGACGGCCGAGTTTGGCGGACCGGGATGGAATCCAACCCAGCAGTACATCTTCGACGAAGAGTCGGCCGCCGCCGGCGCGCCGCGGGCGATCCCATTCGGCCTGAAGATGGTGGCGCCGGTCATCATGGCCTTTGGCTCGCCGGCGCAGCAGCAGCGCTTCCTGCCCAAGATCCTGTCGGCCGAGGAATGGTGGTGCCAGGGTTATTCCGAACCCGGCGCCGGCTCCGACCTGGCCTCGCTGAAATGCCGCGCGGTGCGGGAAGGCGACCATTACGTGGTCAATGGCCAGAAGACCTGGACCACGCTGGGCCAGTACGCGGACTGGATCTTCTGCCTGGTGCGCACCGACCCGGAAGCCAAGCCGCAGCGCGGCATTTCCTTCCTGCTGATCCCGATGAATTCGCCGGGCATCACGGTCCGCCCCATCATCACGATGGATGGCGCGCACGAGGTCAACGAAGTCTACTTCGAGGATGTCCGGGTGCCGGTCGAAAATCTGATCGGCGAAGAAAACAAGGGCTGGACCTATGCCAAGTTCCTGCTTGGCCATGAGCGCACCAATATTGCCGGCATCGGCATCGCCAAGCGCGAATTGGCGCGCCTGAAGCGCATCGCCCTGCAGGAAAAGAAGAATGGCAAGCCGCTGCTGAGAGACCCGATGTTCGCAGCCCGCGTGGCGCAGGTCGAAGTTGACCTGACGGCGCTGGAAATCACCAATCTGCGGGTATTGTCGGCCGAAGCCGAGCATCGCGCGCCGGGGCCGGAAGCGTCCATCCTGAAGATCAAGGGCACCGAGATCCAGCAAGCCATCACCGAATTGCTGACGCAGGCGGTGGGACCGTATGCGCTGCAACTGCGGCGCGAGGCGATGGCGGCAGGCTACCAGGGCGAGCATATCGGCCCTGACTATGCAACCCCGCTGGCCGCCGGCTACCTCAACATGCGCAAGTTGTCGATTTACGGCGGCTCCAACGAGATTCAGAAAAACATCATCTCGCAAATGATCCTGGGACTGTAAGACATGGACTTCACATTCACCGAAGAGCAGCAAATGCTGCTGGAAACCACGCGCCGCTTCATCGCCCGGGACTACACTTTCGAAACGCGCCGCAAGCGGCTGGCGACCTCCGGCCAGCCCGCCGACCGCAAGATCTGGCAGGGGCTGGCCGACCTCGGCCTGACGGCGCTGAACGTGCCGGAACAACATGGCGGGCTGGGCGGCAGCGCGATTGATACCATGCTGGTCATGACCGCGCTGGGCGAAGGCCTCGTGCTGGAACCCTATCTGTCCAGCGCGGTGCTGTCCACGCGCGCGCTGGCACTGCTGGGCAGCGCGCCGCAACAGGAAAACATGCTGCCGGCGCTCGCTGCCGGCGACATGGTCGCCGTGTTCGCGCATGATGAACCCGGCGCCCGCTTTGACTGGAAAGCGATCGAAACCAGCGCCCGCGAGGATGGCGACAGCTACGTGCTGACCGGCCGCAAGAGCGTGATTGCTTATGCGCCCAACGCCGATGTGCTGCTGGTTACGGCCCGCATCGAAGGCCCGGACCAGCCTGGCGCGATGGCGGTGTTCGCCGTGCCGCGCAATACGGCCGGCCTTCGGGTGACGCCCTTCCCTATGGTGGACGGCGCCCTCGCCAGCGAGGTCGTGCTGGACGAAGTCACGCTGCCGGCCCAGGCCTTGCTGGGTGAATCCGCCGAGGATGCCGAAAGCCGGATCGCCGATGTGCTTGATGCCGGCCTTGCCGCGATCTGCGCCGAAGCGGTGGGCGCGCTCGACAAGCTGCTGGCGGCGACAGTGGAATATGCCCGCACCCGCAAGCAATTCGGCGTGCCCATAGGCAAGTTCCAGGCGCTCCAGCACCGGATGGCGGACATGGTGTTGCACATCGAACAGGCGCGATCGATGAGTTACCTGGCGGCGGTGCGCTGCACCGATGCCGACAGGCAGCGCCGCCAGCACGATTTGTCCGCTGCGAAAGTGGTGATAGGCCAGGCCTGCCGCTTCGTCGGACAACAGGCGGTGCAACTGCATGGCGGCATGGGCGTTACCGATGAACTCGACGTCAGTCATTATTTCAAGCGCCTGATGGCGATTGAAATGCAGTTCGGCAGCACGGATACCCACCTGGAACAGGTCGCGGCAAACTTGAAATAGAGCCCCGCCTGCAACACCAGGAGCCTGTCTGACTGGCTCGCCGATTCCGGCCGGACTTGCCCCGGCACGGCTTGGACCGAGCCAGTCAGACCGGATACGCTCCAGAGCGCCGTTTGCCGGCATCAAACCTGCGCTACTGGGATGCCGCCCGCATTGCATGGTAACTGGCTAATGCCAGCGTGCTGCACCTGCTTCCGCGGCAATCCGGAACGCATTCCGGCGCTGCGCTTCATTGGAACCGAGGTAGTGCAGCCATCCCAGTATTTCGCCATGCAGCGTCGGCTGCGATCTGACGATCAGGAGCAGTTCATCCAGGAAGTCGGCAAACGCGGCCGCATGGGCATCCTTCATGCCCGCCGTGTAGAGGCACCCCGCCAGCCTAGCATCCCAGGCCATTATGGCGCATGCCAGTTGCTGCCCCGCGCCGGATAAGTCGCCCTCACTGTCACTGTCCGTATATGTGACCTGGTGCTTTCATACTCCTCTTCATGCACCGGCGCTTCTTGCTCGCCTGGCGGGACCAAACCGCGCGGGCTTACATGGGTGATAGAACGCATGTAATTGTCTCCTCAAAAAAATGAGTTTGTAACAGTTGAGCCCGCGTGGTTGCGCTGTGGCTTCGAATCTCTGCCACGAACCGCTTTTACCTGCTTTTTTATGTCGCGACGGGAAGAAGAAAGCCAACTTTATGACGTTATAATGGCCGCCGGACAGCGGGCGCCTATTCTTTTTAGACACGTCCGCATGTCGGGCCGCCGGATCGCGGCCCGTTTTGTTAAAAGCAGGCAATTCGCCGTATTTGCGGCACTTTCGCTCCGATCCGGCAATCCATAGCCTTTATCCCTGGTTTTTTATGTCCAATAATCAAGTGCGCAAGCCTATCGAGATCAAGATTTCCACTGTAGTCGCCGTAGCGGCGGTCCTCCATGACACCAGCATGCCGGTACTGCAGGCGGCAATGGCGGAAATGACCGGCGGCGCCGCCGACTACTTCGATGGCGAGTTCGCCATTCTCGACATTGGTCAGCTGGCGCCGGGCCATGCTGCCATCGACTGGCCGGCGCTGGTCGCCCTGTTCAAGTCGCATAAGTTGAACCCGGTGGCCGTGCGCCATGCGCCGGCGGCGATGGAAGCGGAAATCCTCGCGCATGGCCTGAGCCTGGATGTGGTGGCCAAGCCGCGCATGGCGCCCCGGCCGGAACCGGCGGCGCCGGCGCCTGCTCCGGCAGCGGCTCCGGTCCCTGTCCAGCAGCCCACGCACGGCGCCATGATCATCGATACCCCGGTGCGCGCCGGCCAGCGGGTTTATGCCCATGGCTGCGACCTGATCGTGACCGCTGCCGTCAACAATGGCGCCGAACTGATCGCTGACGGCAGCATCCATGTCTACGCGCCTTTACGCGGCCGCGCGCTGGCCGGCGCCAGCGGCGACAGCAACGCCCGCATTTTCGCCATGAGCATGGAGCCGGAGTTGGTCTCCATCGCAGGCTATTACCGCACTTTTGAAGATGGCATGCCCAAGGAACTGGCGCATGCGCCCGGCCAGGTACGGTTGCTGGGCGACCGGATTGAAGTCATCGCGATGACGGCTGCGCTGCACAAGTAAGACCTGTCATCACCGTTTTTCTAATAAAGGAGTTTGTTTGTGGCAAAGATAATCGTCGTAACGTCCGGCAAGGGCGGCGTTGGCAAAACCACTTCCAGCGCCAGCTTCGCGTCCGGCCTGGCTCTGCGCGGCCACAAGACCGCCGTGCTCGATTTCGACGTCGGTCTGCGCAACCTCGACCTGATCATGGGCTGTGAACGGCGCGTGGTGTATGACCTGATCAACGTGATCAACCAGGAAGCGACCCTGAACCAGGCGCTGATCAAGGACAAGCATTGCGAAAACCTGTTCGTGCTGCCGGCATCGCAAACCCGCGACAAGGACGCGCTGACCGAAGACGGCGTGGAACGGGTGCTGAAGGACCTGGCGGCGATGGACTTCGACTACGTGATCTGCGATTCCCCCGCCGGCATCGAGCGCGGTGCCGTGATGGCGCTGACCTTTGCCGACGAGGCCGTGATCGTCACCAATCCGGAAGTATCCTCGGTGCGCGATTCCGATCGCATCCTCGGCATCATCCAGGCAAAGTCGCGGCGCGCCCAATCGGGCGGCGAACCGGTCAAGGAACACCTGCTGATCACGCGCTATGTGCCCAAGCGCGTCGAAGCCGGCGAGATGCTGTCCTATACCGACGTCCAGGAGATCCTGCGCATACCGCTGATCGGCATCATTCCCGAGTCGGAATCGGTCCTGCATGCTTCCAACCAGGGCAATCCTGCCATTCATATTGAAGGCAGCGATGTGTCGCAGGCTTACAAGGACGTGGTGTCGCGTTTCCTCGGCGAAGATGTGCCGATGCGCTTCACCACTTATGAAAAACCCGGGCTGTTCCAGAGAATCTTTAGAGGCAAGTGACATGGCCCTGCTCTCTTTCCTGTTCAGCAACAAACCCAAGTCCGCCAACGCGGCCAAGGAACGGCTGC
>Ga0308173_10002338_pt1 | contig 10039 bp, 3 predicted proteins | sample PhyPR1_FD_203716 | JGI IMG/M metagenome (GOLD analysis project Ga0308173, IMG submission 203716) | Soil microbial communities from UC Gill Tract Community Farm, Albany, California, United States - DLSLS.P.R1 | ecosystem: Environmental > Terrestrial > Soil > Agricultural land | place: USA... | reverse complement strand
GCACCTCGCCGCTCGGGGGGAGGCCGAGGCGGTCGGGAACGGCGTCGTCGGGCGTGCCGCGGTCTACGAGGCCGCCCTGCTGTTCAAGATCGCGGCGCGGCGGGCGAACCGGCTGCACAGCCCACGCCCCGGAGAGGTGGCCGCGGTGCTGGACGAGGCGGCCGGCCTGCTCTCGTAGTCCGCGGACCGCGGTCAGCCGACGAGCTGCACGGAGTCGCGGATGTGCTCGAACGTGGGCAGGTGGTCGTCGAAGGTGGCCGCGGGGGCGAAGAAGGCGAGCACCAGCGTTCCCTCGCCGGGGGAGTGGACGACGTCCACCAGGGCACGCAGGCGCGTCCCCGGGTTCGCCGGGTCGAAGGTCACGCCGGCGAGCTCGTCGGCCGGGAGGCCGGCGATCGTGACGGCCCGGTGCCCCGACCCGAAGGTGGTCTGCTCGGGCACGTAGGGCTGGAGGAAGTCCCCGAGGGCCCCGGCCGACGACGTGTCCGGTTGCGTGATGAGCCCGCTCGCGTGCAGCCAGACGTTCTCCGGGGCCGTCGAGTGCACGAGGTCGGTGGCCCTCGTCCAGGTATCCCCGCTCCCCCCGTCGAAGAACAACGGGGCGGCGGCACCGGCTGCGGGAGGCGCATAGAGGACGTCGCTGCCCGACCCCACGCTCCGCACCCAGTCGGCCGGCATCTCGGCGTGGAAGGGGACCACCGTGCTGCTCTCCGTGCGGAGCTCGTAGTCGTCCTTCAGCAACATCCAGCCCAGCACCGCGGCGGCCACGGCGACCAGCGCGACGGCTACGGCCGCGCCGAGGACTACCTTCCTCCGCCGCCCGGTCGGAGCCGGCGGTTCGGCCGCCACCGGCTCCTCCTCCCAGCCGGCGTCGTCCCCCTCGTCGTACGGGCCGTACTCCTCGTCGTCGGGCAGGTCCTCCGCCGGCGGAACCGTCTCCCACGAGTCGCTCCCCTCGGCCGGCAAGGACGGGAGCGCACCGGACGGGAACGAAGGGTGCTGGCCCCCACCGGTCACGTCGCCACCGGTCACGTCGCCCCCGATCACGTCACCGGTGACCGTCCCCAGACCCGTCTCGGGGCCGTCGCTGGTGTCGGCGTGCCGTCCCCCGCCGCCGTGGTGAGAGCGCCCACCGGGTGCGAAGACGGTGACCGGCATGCCGAGGGCCATCTCCAGTTCCTGGAGCAGCTCCTCGCTGGTGGCGTACCGATCCGCGGGGTCCTTCGCCATGGCGCGGGCGATCACCGCGTTGACCGCGACGGGCAGGTCGGGCCGGACACCCGTGACCGGCGGAGGCGCCTCGACCAGGTGCGCCCACAGCAGCGCGGCGTCGTCGTCCCGGCGGAAGGGCAGCCGGCCCGTCAGGCACTCGTAGAGCACGCAGCCCAGCGCGTAGATGTCGGTTCCCGGCCCCACGGGCCTGCCCTGGATCTGCTCGGGCGAGACGTAGTCGACCGTTCCGAGGAAGTGCCCGGTCCCCGTCAGCCCGCCCGACAGCTCGGACGTGCGCTTGGTGAGCCCGAAGTCCGTGAGGTACACGTGGTCGACGGAAGCGTGGCCCGAGTGCTCCTGGCCGCCCGCGACGAGGATGTTCCCCGGCTTGACGTCGCGGTGCACCAGTCCGGCCCGGTGCGCGGAGTCCAGCGCGTCGCCGATCTGGTGGAACAGCCGCAACGTGCGATCCCCGGGCAGCTGGCCGCCCTCGTTGACCAGCAGGCCCTTCAGGTCGTGGCCGATGACGTACCGCATCGCGATGAACAGCTGCCCGTCGGCCTCCCCCGCCTCGAAGATCGGCACGATGTTCGGGTGGTCCAGCGACGCGGCCAGCCGCGACTCCTTGATGAAACGCTGACGGAACTGCTCGTTGTCCACGAGCTGCGGGGTCAGCAGTTTCAGCGCGACCTTGCGGCCGAGACGGAGGTCCTCCGCGCGATAGACGACCGCCATGCCACCGCGCCCGATGAGTGACTCGATCCGGTAGCCGGCGATCTCCGCGCCCGGTTGCTCGGGGCTCATGGCCGTCGACCGCCCCGCCTCACCCTGCCGGTGCTCCGCACCGGCCGCAGAACCGGTGCTCGGGTGCCAGCGGGGAGCCGCAGGAGGTGCAGAACGCCGACCGGCCAGGCGCCGCACCCCGTGCCGGGGAGACGCGCGAGACGCGGCGGGAGACGTCCTCCGAGCCGGCAGCGGGGGCGTTCCGCGCGCCGGCCCGGGCCGGCGCCACCGACGGGGTGGACCCGGCGCGGCTCGGCGCCGAGCCGCCTCCCGCCATCACCGCGACACCTCCGGCCCCCGTCCCGGGGACGGCCGGGCTTGCAGCCCCGGGGCCGTCGCGTCCTCCGGCCGCCGGCCCGGAGGCGGACCCGGGCCGGGGCTCTCGGGGCCGGGGGGTCTTCGGAGGGGTCGGCACCCCTCCGGCGGGCGTGGGCTCCCGCCCCCGTCGACGGCGGACGAGCAGGAGCGCGGCGACCGCGAGGAGGACCACCGCCACGACCGCGAGCACCACGGGCAGCCACGGGAAGCCCCCCGCGTTCGCGGGGGCCGCCGCCGGGCTGCCCTGCGCCGACGGGCTCGCACCGGGTGTCCCCGCGGCGACCTTCGCCTTCGCGACAGCCAGGTCGGCCGCAGCGATCGCATGCCCGGGGAACAGCTGGACCGTCTTCTCGAGGTTGGGGATCGCCGCGGCGTACTCCGCGTTCTTGTAGTTGTGCGACGCCGCCTCGAAGAAGCTGTCGACCGGTCCTTGACGCGGCGTGATCTTCTCCGCGGCCAGCACCTTGCGGATGGCTGTCGCGTCGACGAGCCGGCCCGGTGCGGCCGGCGGCGGCCCGGAGTTCGCGTCCGGCACCAGGAAGCCGATGACCACGCCCTTCTCGGAGACGAGCGGGCCGCCGCGCATGCCCGCCTCGAGGCCCGCGGCCAGCTCGACCGAGGCCGCCGTCTCCTTCGCGTCGAGGTCCTTGGTCTTCAGCACAGCGGCCCCGGGCTCGGCCAGGTGAGCGTTGATCTTCTTCTCCGGGTGCGTCCCACCCGGAATTCCCTCGAACCCGAGAGCGGCCAGGGCCTGCGCACCCTCTCGGGAGTCACCCAGCGGAACCGTCGGGAGGCCGCTTCCTGCCCGCACCCGGACCAGCGCGACGTCGGACGTGCTGTGCGGCAGCAGCTCGGCCTGCAGCTGCCCGTACTTCACCTGGTCGCTGACGTAGGGATAGACGACGAACGTGGGGATGACGCTGACGACGCAGCCGCCGGCGTCGTTCGTGGTGTTCGGCGGGTAACAGGCCTCGAGCCGCTGCTGCAGCGGGTCACCTTCCGGCGCGATGTGCTGACGGGCGAACAGGTCGCCGGTCATCGGCGCCCTGGCCCCGTACCGCTTCTGGAAGGCCTCGTTGACCGCGTAGACCCGGGCCCGGTCGAGATCGGCGGCCGTCGGCTGGCGGATCTCACCGCTCGTGACCACGGCACCGGTCGGTTCGACCACGAAACCACTGGCCGAGTGGAGGACCGGGCTCGACGTGCTCTGGATGATGGCGAGGTGTGGGGCCGGCCGCTGGTGCTCCACCAGCGAGACCTCCACCCGCGCGCCCGACTCGACCCACACCACACCGGGAGCGGCGAGCTCGGTGGGCGTGGGGTGCGTGTGGGCGTCGGCCGGCGACGTCATCGGCACCAGCAGGGCGACGGTGAAGGCGACGACCCAGGGGAGCCGACGGCGCTGTCCTGTCATGTGCACTCCGCGAAGGCCGGGCGTGCGGTGGAGCCGATCAGGCTGTCAGCTCGGCGTTGATGCAAGACCCGCCGCCACGGCGTGTCAACGGATTACCGAACCACTTCGTCCGCGAGTTTCCGCGGATACTCCGCACACTGAGGCACCGTGGCGCCCACCGGGCACCCCGGACTCCGGGGCGGCGTCCCGCGTCGTCGCCTCAGCCCGCGAGGCCCATCTCGCTCAGCGTGCCGTCGTCGAGGTTGGAGACGTAGCCCTGCTTGCCGTCGGGCAGGACCGCCATGGCGGTGGGGGAGTGGCCCACGGTGGGCGTGGCCGTCACGGCGAACGTCTTGGCATCGATGACCGACACCGTGTTGTCGTCGTTGTTGACGATGTAGGCGAACCTGCCGTCGGCAGACCACGCGGCGAACTGCGGGTTCCGCCCCACCGGGATCGTCTTGATCACCTCGTCGGTGTCCGTGTCGATCACGGCCGCGACGTTGGCGGTGAAACACGCGACGATGATCAGCGGCCGGGTGGGATGCACGGCGATGCTGTGCGGGCTCGTGGGCATGTTGATCGTGCGGACGACTTGGTTCGTCTTCGGGTCGATGACGGACACGAGGTTCGAGTCGTGGTTGGCGGTGTAGATCTTCGAACCGTCCCGCGTGAAGGCCACCCAGTGCGGGTTCGGCGCCACGGAGATGTTCTTGACCAGCTTGTAGGTCGCGGTGTCGATGACCGAGACGGTGTTGCTGTCGTGGTTCGGGACGTACAGCAGCTTCCCGTTCGGGGAGACCGCGGAGAGGAACGGCCGGGTCGGAACCTGGATGGTCTTCAGGATTCCGTTGGTGGTCGTGTCGAGCACGCTGATGGCGTGGACGGAGCCGCCCTTCTTGTCCCACAGGCTCACGTACGCCCGCTTGCCGTCACGGCTGAACGAGATGAACTGCGGGGGCCCCTGGGGGATCTTGATGACGCCCGCCACACTGTTCGATGCCGTGTTCACGACGGTGACCTCGCCCGCGTTCATGTTCGCGACGTAGAGCTGTCGGCCGTTGGGTGCGGCGGCCACGAAGTTCGGGGTCTGGCCGGCCGGGATGGTCGGCCCGACCGGGGGGATCGGCACGGCGCTGGCCGGCGGTGCCGTCGTCGGGGGCGCCGGGGCCGAGGCCGACGCCGACGCCGACGTCGTCGGTGACGCGGCGGCTCCGGATCGGCCGGTCGGCCGGGTGCTGAGGTAGACGACGACGCCGACCCCGGTGGCCAGCAGCACCAACCCGACGATGAGCGCGAGGTACCGGCTCCACCACGGTGGGCGCGCGGCCGGAGGAGCGACCGCCGAGTGCCGCGGTGACCCAGGAGGACCCTGCCGCGGCGGAGCGGCCGGGGCCGAGCCCGTCGGCCCACCCATCGAGCCCCTCGCGGTGCGGGGCTCGGGCACCTGGCGCGACGGGTCCTCGACCTCGGACCCACCGGCGGGCGGTCCGGTCAGGACGGCGGACGGTGCGGCCGCGAGCCCCTGCGAGGCGCCGGCACCCGGCGCCCTCGATGTTTCACGTGACACCCCGCCGGCCGGCCGGGTCTCGACGATCGACGACCCCACCGCCGTCTGGCCGTCGTCCGCACCGCTCAGGAGGGCCACCGGGGCGTTCGTCCTCCGCGCCTCGGCGAGCAGGGCCGCGCCGAGGGCCACGGCGTGCTTGGGATGGGCGCTGACGACGGTCGGCCGCCCGAACGCCTCGGACACCATCTGGGCGATCAGCGGGATCCGCGAGGAGCCCCCGACGAGCAGGACGGCGGCCAGCGAGGACCGGTCCACCCCTGCTGCGCGCAGCACCCGGTCGAGGGTCCCGATCGTCGACTCGATCGGCGCGCGGATCATGCCCTCGAGCTCCGCGCGCGTGAGCGGGACGTCGAAGTGCCGGTTGGGCAGGAAGACCGGGATGGTGGCCTCGGTCTCGACCGACAGGGCCTCCTTGGCCAGCGTGCAGTCCTGCCGCAGCCGCGCCACGGCGACGTTCGTCCGCGAGTCGCTGAGGTCCAGCTCGGTCAGCGCCCCACCGGCGAGGTAGTTCACGTGGGCGAAGATGGCGTCGTCGAAGTCGGCGCCACCCAGCCGCTCGATCCCCTCGGGGGTCCCGAGGATCTCGAAGCCGTGGGCCGTGCGGCGCAGGACGGTCGCGTCGAAGGTGCCACCGCCGAGGTCGTAGACGGCGAGGATCTCTCCCTCGCCGAGCGGACGGGTGGAGGCGTAGTGCGCGGCCGCCGCTTCAGGCTCCGTGGTGTACAGCGGCTCGGTGATCCCCGCGCTCCGGGCCACGTCCTCGAACAGCTCCCGGCGGAACGGGCCCCAGTTGGCCGGATGGGTCAGCGCGACGACCTCTGGCTTGGCGCCCTGCTGCTCGGCCACCCTGCTCAGCACGTCCTGCAGCTGTGCGCTGAGCAGGTCGCTGACGGCATAGGGCTTGCCGCCGAGCATCATCGGGGTCGGGTTGCCCAGGTGCCGCTTGATCTCGCGGGCGACCCGGTCGGGGGCGCTCACGGCGCGGCGGGCAGCGGCCTCACCGGTGATGATCCGGCCGTCGTCCCGGACGTAGACGGCGGCGGGCGCGACCAGGGAGCCGTCCCCGAGGCCGAACATCTCCCGGCCGTGGTTGTCGGCGACCGCGGCGGCGACGAAGCTCGTCCCCAGATCGATCGCGAGGCTGTAGCCCACCGCGGCCGAGCCGGCGGAGGTGATCGCCCCGGCGTGCGAGGGGGTCTCGGCCACGGTGACCCCTCCGCCGTCGTCGCCCGGTCGCGGGGCCTCGTCCTCCTCCGGCCGCGGGGTGTCCTCCTGCCTCGGCGGCGCGGGCGCCACGGACACCGGCGCCGGCAGGTCGAGGGCCGACCGGAGGTCGCGCAGGAGCTCCTCGCAGGACTCGTACCGGTCCGCCGGGTCCTTCGCCATCGCGCGCATCACGACGGCATTGACCGCCGGGGGGACCTCGGGGCGGACACCCATGACGGGGGGCGGAGTCTCGACCAGGTGCGCCCACAGCAGCGCGGCGTCGTCGTCCCGGCGGAAGGGGAGCTGGCCCGTCAGGCACTCGAAGAGCACGCAGCCCAGGGCGTAGATGTCGGTGGCCGGTCCGACCGGCTTTGCCTGGATCTGCTCGGGCGCCACGTAGTCGACGGTGCCGAGGAAGTGCCCGGTGCCCGTGAGCCCGCCCGACAGCTCCGCCGTCCGCTTGGTCAGGCCGAAGTCCGTGAGGTAGACGTGACCGACGCGCGCCGACGGCGTGCGCTCCGCCGTCGCGACGAGGATGTTCCCCGGCTTGACGTCGCGGTGCACCAGCCCGGCACGGTGCGCGGAGTCGAGGGCGTGTCCCACCTGGCCGAACAGCTCGACGGTCCACTCCAGCGGGAGCTGGCCGCCCTGCTCGGTGAGGAAGACCTTCAGATCGGGCCCCAGGACGTACCGCATGGCGATGAACAGCTGCCCGTCGGCCTCGCCGGCCTCGTAGATCGGCACGATGTTCGGGTGGTCCAACGACGCCGCCAGGCGGGACTCCCGGATGAAACGCTGCCGGAACTGCTCGCTGTCGGCGAGCTGCGGCGTGAGCAGCTTGAGCGCGACCTTGCGGCCGAGGCGCAGGTCCTCCGCCCGGTACACCACGGCCATGCCGCCCCGGCCGATGAGGGACTCGATCCGGTAGCCGGCGATCTCGCTGCCGGGTTCGTACGTGTTCATCGTCCACCCGACCGTGCGGTGCGCCGTTCGCGGGACCGGTCGACCGCGGGGACGATGCGCCGGCGGTGTTCTTGCATGTGCACTCCGTGGGGTCCACGGCACGCGGATGAGCCGATCAACTCGTCGGCTCGGTGGCTTCCATGCAAGACCCGGGGCTCCCACGTGTCAACGGGATAGCGAGCCGCTCGGGGCACCGGTCCGGCGGTCATCGCACGCCCACGCGCCGGGCCTCGTCGAGGAGCGCCAGGGCCGGCCGCAACCGCTGAGGCTTGAGCTGGCACCAGCTCCGGACCGCCAGGCGGGCCAGCGCCACGGTGCGGTACGCGGCGACGCGGGCGAGCAGGACGTCGGGCTCGTCGCTGCCACTCGCCCGCAGGTACTCGCGCAGGAACGCGAAGGCGATGTCCCCGTCCTCGGGGAGACCCCCGCCTGCCGCGTCCTGGGCCATGCGCACCATGACCGACAGCCGACCGGTGAACCGTCCGAGGTCCAGCGCCGGTTCCGCGAGGCAGACGGCGTCGAAGTCGACGAGGCTGGTGGTCGGGCCGTCGAACAGGACCTGCGAGGGGTCGAAGTCCCCGTGGGCGGCGCCGAGCGGCCCGGGGGGGTCCAGGGCGAGGTCGTGGACCGTGCCGAGGTGGCGGTGCAGCGACGCCGCGAGGGCCGGCGCCACCGGTGCCAGGGCGTCCACGGACGCCCGCACACCCGCGATCTCGTCGGCGAGGGTGCGGGGGGCGACGGCGGGCACCGACGCCCCGTGCAGGGCGGCGGCGAGCCGAGCGCAGGCGACGACCGCCCGCTCGGCGGTCAGGTCGCCGGCCTCCGGCGGGCGGGCCGCACCGGTGGCCGCCCTGACCAGGTCCGGGAGGAGCGGCGACCCGGGCACGGCCTCGAGCAGCGCCATCCGGAGCTGAGGGACGTAGCCCTGGAAGCGTGGCACCAGGAAGGGCAGCGAGGAGCCGGCTCCGTTCTGCAGCTGCTTGCGCAGTGCGGTCACGACCGGGCCCACCAGCTCGCCCTCGTCGTCGGCGTAGAGCTTGCCGTAGACCACCTGCTTCAGACTGCGGCGGCTGGCGCTCAGCTCCCAGGCCACGTCGTAGCGCAGCACGCAGCTGCCGCGGGCGTAGCGGGCGACCTCCGCGCGGACGCCCTGCAGGACCAGTCCCGGTACCGCGCCCGTGAGCTGCGCTCCGAGGGTCTCCACGAGCCGCGCCGGATCGGTGGCGCGGACCAGCCCCGGCAGCTGCAGATCGAGCGGGAAGGCGTGCAGCAGGAGGCACAGCTCGCCGACCACGAGCGCCGGCCGGGCGAAGGCGCGCAGGTCCTCGCGCCCGCCGAGGGACTCCGCCGGTGGGAGGTGGGCCAGCTCCGCCCTGGCCTCCTCGACCGTGCGGAACAGCCGCCCGGCGACGACGTGCGCGACCGTCCGCGGGGAACCGCGGCGCCGCAGCTCGAGGCGGTACTGCAGCGTGGCCCCGGTCCGGGGCTCCACGAAGGGTTTTCCGGGGAAGCAGGCGACGATCTCCCACTCCTCGGCCAGCATGGTCTGCAGGCGGGGGGCCATCGCCCGCGCGCTCAGGGCCTCGGCCAGACCCGGCACCGCCCGGGTCACGGCCGGCGAGCGCAGGGCGTCCAGGTCGTCCCCGCCGCGAACCGGGGGTGGGGGAAGGCTGGGGATCCAGCCGGTGCGGGCGAGGTACTCGTCGTGTGACGCCGGCATCGGCAGGGCCCGGGTCAGGTCGGCGTCGAAGCTCCGGCTCGCCACCGGTTGCGCGTCCTCGTCCTCCGGCGCGTGCCGGGGCTCGGGGATCCCGTCGTCCTGCGCGACGGCGGGGCCGGCGGCCGCGACGACCTCCCTCGGTGCGGCGCTCGCCGCGGCGGCCGCCTCGCCGAACTGCAGCGCGTACAGCTCCGCATAGAGCCCGCCGCTGGCCAGCAGGTCCGCCGGGCTGCCCTCCTCGAGCACCCGGCCGGCCGAGATCACCAGGATGCGGTCCACCGACCGGATCAGGTTGAGGTCGTGCGACACGATGAGCGTGGACCGGTTCCGGGCCAGCGTCTTCAGCGACTCCGCCACGAGGGCGGACGACTCGGCGTCCAGCCCGGTGGTGGGCTCGTCCAGGATCAGGATCGGGGCGTCCCGGATGAAGGCGCGGGCGATGGCCAGCCGCTGCCGTTGCCCCCCGGACAGCGTCGCGGCGCGCTCGCCGAGGAAGGAGCCGTAGCCGTCGGGCATCTCCATCACGAAGTCGTGAGCGCTCGCGAGCTTGGCGGCGGCGACGACGTCCTCCTGCGTCGCCCCCTCCCGGCCGTAGGCGATGTTCTCGCCGACCGTGCCCCGCAGCAGGATCGTCTCCTGCAGGACCATGCTCATCTGCGACCGCACGGAGTCGTAGGTGAACTGCCGGATGTCGTGGCCGTCGATGAGGATGGCGCCGGCGTGGGGGTCGTAGAGCCGGGGCAGCAGCTGGGCGATCGTGCTCTTGCCCGCTCCGCTGCGGCCCACGAGGGCGACCGACTCCCCGGGGGCCACCTGGAAGCTGACCGACTGCAGCGCCAGCCGCTGGTCCCCGCCGTCGGGGCCGTCCTCGGTC
>Ga0308173_10002337_pt1 | contig 10044 bp, 8 predicted proteins | sample PhyPR1_FD_203716 | JGI IMG/M metagenome (GOLD analysis project Ga0308173, IMG submission 203716) | Soil microbial communities from UC Gill Tract Community Farm, Albany, California, United States - DLSLS.P.R1 | ecosystem: Environmental > Terrestrial > Soil > Agricultural land | place: USA... | reverse complement strand
GGGCATGATGCTCTCCTTCAAAGTGGGTGAAACACTCAGCCGGTATTGCGCAATCCGGCCGCGACGCCATTGATCGACAGGTAAATGCCGCGATGCACCCGGCGATCTTCGGGGCGCCCCTGCGCCGCGTTGGCGCGGTTGCGCTTGATCAGTTCGACCTGCAAATGGTTCAGCGGATCGAGGTAGGCGAAGCGGTTCTTGATCGAGCGCGCCAGAAGCGGGTTCGACTCCAGCCTTTCCTTGGCGCCGGTGATCAGGCCCAGGCAGGCCACTGTCTGCTCATGCTCGGCGACGATGCGCTTGAAGATCGCATTGCGCAGTTTGCGGTCGGTGACCAGTTCGGCATAGCGCGACGCCACTGCGAGGTCGGTCTTGGACAGCACCATGTCCATGTTGGACAGCAGGGTGGCGAAGAAAGGCCAGTCGCGGAACATGGCCCGCAGCGTCGCCAGGCGCGTGGCGCGCTCGCGCTTGCCGCCCTCCAGCCAGGCCGAAATGGCGCTGCCGAAGCCGTACCAGCCGGGCAGCAGCAGCCGGCACTGACCCCAGGAAAAGCCCCAGGGGATGGCGCGCAGGTCTTCGATGCGGCGGCTGGCCTTGCGCGAAGCGGGGCGCGAGCCGATGTTGAGTTCGGCGATTTCGGCGATCGGGGTGGCGGAGAAGAAGTAGTCGGTGAAGCCGGGCGTCTCGTACACCAGGTCGCGATAGGCGTGGTAAGCCAGTTCCGACAAGGCATCCATCACGCGCTCGAAGCCGGCCAGCCTGTCGGCTTCGCTGCTGCTGTCGGAGGGCGGCATCAGGCTGGCTTCCAGCGTGGCCGAGACCAGCAGCTCCAGGTTGCGCCGGCCGATCTCGGGATTGGAAAACTTGGAGGCGATGATCTCGCCCTGTTCGGTCAGGCGGATCTGGCCGTTCACGGTGCCGGCCGGCTGGGCCAGGATCGCTTCATAGCTCGGGCCGCCGCCGCGCCCGACGGTGCCGCCGCGGCCATGGAACAGCCGCAGCGTGACGCCGGCGCGGGCGAACACTTCGACCAGCCCGTTCTCGGCCTTGTACAACTCCCAGTTCGAGGTCAGGAAGCCGCCGTCCTTGTTGGAGTCGGAATAGCCCAGCATCACTTCCTGCAGCTCGCCCTGTTTGGCGATCAGGCGCCGCACCATCGGTATCGACATCAGGCCGTCCATGATCTCGGCGGCGCGCCGCAGGTCGGGGATGGTTTCGAACAGCGGGATCACCATGAGTTCGAGATCGGTCTCCGGCTCCGCCGCGCCGGCCTCGTGCCAGCGCGGGCGCAACAGGCCGGTTTCCTTTTGCAGCAGGAAGACTTCCAGCAGGTCCGACACGTCCTCGGTATGGGAGATGATGTAGTTTCGGATCGCCTTGACGCCGTAGCGGGCACGGATCTCGCGCGCGGTGCGCAGCACCGCCAGCTCGGACTGGGTCTCATCGCTATAGCTGATGTAGGGCGAGTACAGCAGCCGGGGCCGGGCCAGCTCGTCCAGCAGCAGCCTGACCTTCGCATCCTCGCTGAGCTGCGCATAATTGCCCTCCACCCGGGCGCAGGCAAACAGTTCCGACAGCACCCGCTCATGCACATCAGAGCTCTGGCGCATGTCCAGCGTGGCCAGGTGGAAGCCAAAGATTTCCGACGCCCGCAGCAGCGCCGCCAAGCGCGGCCGCACCAGGGCGGCGCCGAAATGGGTATTCAGCGAATCGACGATGGTTTGCAGGTCGAGCGTGAACTCGATCGCGCTGCCGTAGGGCTCGGCATGGCCGACTTCCCGGCGCAGGATATTCGTCGCGCCCAGCGCCCGGGCGCTCGATGCCAGCCGGGCGTAGATGTAGATCAGCGCACGCCGGTAAGGCTCGTCCTTGCGGTGGTCCGAGGTGTCGGGCGAAGCGTCGGCCAGCGCCTGCAGCTCGGGACTGACGCTCACCAGCAGCGTCGAACTCGACAGCTCGGCGCCCAGCGCATGCACTTCCTGCAGGTAGAAATCGAGGATGGTGGTGGATTGCCGGGTCAGCGCGTGCTGCATGGTGGCGGCATTCACATTCGGATTGCCGTCGCGGTCGCCGCCGATCCAGCTGCCCATCTGCACGAACGGCGGCAGCCTGGGCTGCGCGCCCTTGGGCTGCAGTTGCGGGAACTGGGCCGTGATCTCGCTTTCCATGTCCTCGTACAGGGCCGGCAGTTCGCGCAGGAAGGTGATGCGGTAGTAGGACAGCGCATTGTCGATTTCATCGGCCACGGTCAGCTTGCTGTAGCGCAGCATGCGGGTCTGCCACAAGGTCGCCACCTGGGCATGCAGCAGTTCGCTGTTGCGGGTGCGTTCGCGCGGCGTCAGCGGCAGATCGCGTTCGGCCAGCAAGCGGGCGATTTCATGTTCGGCGTCCAGGATGCTCTTGCGCTGCACCTCGGTCGGATGCGCGGTCAGCACCGGCGACACCAGCGCGCCGTTGAAAAAATCGCGTATCGCGGCGCCGGACACGCCGGCGTCATCCAGCCGCGACAGCGCATACGGAATGCTGCCCGGCTGTGCGGGCGAACCAGCCAGCAGGTGGGCGCGGCGGCGCCGGTTATGGTGCTGGTCCTCGGCGATATTGGCCAGGTGCGAAAAATAGGAAAACGCCCGCACCACGGAAATGGTCTGCTCCCGGGTCAGCTTCTTGAGCATGCGGTTGAGTTCGGCGCCGGCCTGGGAATCGGCCTCGCGCCGGAAGCGCACCGCGGTCTGGCGCACGGTTTCCACCACCTCGTACACCGCTTCGCCTTCCTGCGCGCGCAGGACGTCGCCAAGCAGGCGGCCAAGCAGCCGGATGTCCTCCTTCAGCGGCGCGTCCTTGTCAATGGTGGAAGAAGCTGCTCGGGGCTGGTTTTTTGCCTGCTTTGCCATGATGAGAATACATGCTCCATAGAGAGGGAAGGTGGCGGCCGGAGACGGGCGGATAGCGGGTGAGCCCAGGAGACAGCATGCTAGAATCAGCCGTTTTCAGCCCCTGAAAAGAGTCCGCCTTGAATCCTGCTTTTTCCGGAAAACTCGTTATTGCGTCGCGTGAAAGCCGGCTTGCGATGTGGCAGGCCGAACATGTGCGCGCACAGTTGCTCGAATTATATCCGCACAGTACCGTGGAGATTCTGGGCATGACCACCCGCGGCGACCAGATACTGGACCGCACTTTGTCCAAGGTCGGCGGCAAGGGCCTGTTCGTCAAGGAACTGGAGCTGGCGATGCTGGGCGGCCATGCCGACCTGGCGGTGCATTCGCTGAAGGATGTTCCTATGGAGCTGCCGCCGGAATTCGAGCTTGCCGCCGTGCTCCAGCGCGAGGACGCGCGCGATGCCTTCGTTTCCAACGACTATGACAGCCTGGCCGCGCTGCCGGCCGGCGCCGTGGTCGGCACCAGCAGCCTGCGGCGCCAGGCGCTGATTGCGGCGCGCTATCCGCACCTGGTCATCCAGCCGCTGCGCGGCAATCTCGACACCCGGCTGGGCAAGCTCGATCGTGGCGACTACGCGGCCATCATTCTGGCTGCGGCCGGCCTGAAGCGGCTGGGCCTGCCGCAGCGCATACGCGGCCTGCTGGAACCGGAGCAAAGCCTGCCGGCGCCGGGGCAGGGCGCAATGGCGATCGAGATACCCGCCGGCCGCGCCGACTTGCGCGCGCTGCTGGCGCCGCTGAATCATGCGGATACCTCGGCCGCGGTGCGCGCGGAACGCACGCTGTCCCGGGTGTTTGGCGGCAGCTGCCAGGTGCCGCTGGCGGCCTATGCCACTGTTGAGGGCACGCACTTGCGGATGCGGGCGATGGTCGCAACGCCGGATGGCTTGCGCATGGCCAGCGCCGAAGCCGAGGGCCCGCTTGATGCGCCGGAGGCCTTGGGCGAGCAGGTCGCGGCAGCGCTGAACGCCCGGGATGCCGCCGCCATCCTGGAGGCTTGCAAGGCGGATGCCTGATCCGGTCGTCATTACCCGGCCGGCGGCCCAGGCGGCGCCGCTGGCGCAGCGGATCGCCGCGCTGGGTCATGAAGCGGTGGTCTTTCCGCTGCTCGATATCGAGCCCTTGCCCGATCAGTCGGCGCTGCGGCAGGCGCTGGCCGATGTCTCCGGCTATGCGCTGGTGGCTTTCGTCAGTCCGAACGCGATTGCCGCTGCCTGCGCGCTGCGGCCGTCCTGGCCGCGCGAAGTCACGCTCGCGGTGATGGGCGCCGGCAGTCGCGCCGCGCTCGCCCGCTATGGCTTGAACGACGCCAATGCCACCATCGTCAGCCCAGTCAACACGGACCGCACCGATTCCCAGACTCTGCTTGAAGTCCTGGACCTGGAAGCGCTGCGCGGCAGGCGTGCACTGATCGTGCGCGGCGAAAGCGGGCGGGAATTGCTGGCGGATGCCTTGCGCGCAGCCGGCGTGGATGTGGTGCAGGTTGCCGCCTACCGGCGCAGCATCCCGGCATTGGACCAGCAGCGCCGGCAGCAACTGGCGCGTTTGCTTGCCTGCGACAGCATCTGGATCATCACCAGTTCGGAAGCCCTGCGTGGCTTGGTCGACATGGCGCGGCAACTGGGTGGTGAGGAACCTGTTGCGGCATTGCAACAAAAATCCTTGATTATTCCCCACGTGCGCATCGAAGAAACAGCGCGCCTGCTGGGGTTCACCCGGGTGCGGCTGACCGGATCAGGCGACGAAGCGCTGCTTGCCGCGTTACAATCCCGAGGATGAACGAACCGCCTTACAACCCTGAACTGCCGCAGCCGCCACGCTACGCGGCAGGCGCCGCGGATCCCATGGCTCCTTATTTTCGCAATCGCAATGGCCGTCTAGGCTACGTGCTTCTGGCAGTTCTGGCTTTCCTGCTGGCCCTGCAATGGTGGACATCCCGTTTGGAGATCCGCAACCTGCGGCGGGAAATGGCGCAACGCATCCAGACTGGCGACAGCATGGCGGCGGAAAGCCGCAACATCGCAAAGTCAGTGCAGGACGATGTAAAGGAATTGCAGGCCAAGGTGTCGGTGCTTGAAGGCAAGCAGGTTGAAGGGCAGAGCCAGCAACTGGCGCTGGAGCAGATGTACCAGGAATTGTCGAGGAATCGCGACGACTGGGCGCTGGCTGAAATCGAGCAGGTGCTGTCCACCGCCAGCCAGCAGTTGCAACTGGCGGGCAATGTCCAGGGTGCGCTGATCGCGCTCCAGAATGCCGATGCCCGGCTGTCACGTTCCGACAAGCCGCAGTTCATCACCATACGCCGGGCGCTGGCACACGATATCGAAAAGCTCAAGGCCTTGCCGGCGGTGGATATCACCGGCATCGCTCTGCGGCTGGACAGCCTGATCAACCAGGTTGACCATCTGCCCTTGCTGGCCGATGAAAAGCCGTCGCCGCCGGCGACACCGCCGAAAAACAGCAAGACCAATGCCATCGCCGGCGCGTCTTCGACCGGTTCCGCCTGGCTGGCCGCAGCCCACGACAAATGGCAGAGTTTCAGCAACGAGATGTGGACCGAAATCCGCCAGCTGGTAAGGCTGCGCACCGTCGATACGCCGGACGCGCTGCTGCTGTCGCCGACGCAAGCCTACTATGCGCGGGAAAACCTGAAACTGCGTTTGCTGAGCGCACGGCTGGCGCTGCTGTCCCGCAACGAGAATGCATTCCGCAGCGACCTGCTTGCCGCGCAGGACACCATCAACCGCTATTTCGACACCCGCGCCCGCCAGACCCAGTCGGCCCTGGCATTGCTGAAACAGGTCCAGGGCAGCGACCTGACCATAGAGATGCCCACGCTCAATGAAAGCCTGAACGCCGTACGCAACTACAAGGCCAAGTCCTAAACACCAATAATGCGCATATTCCTCTGGCTCATCGCACTCCTGGCGACCGCGATCGGACTCGCGGTGATGGCCCGTTTCAATGCCGGCAATGTGGTGCTGTTCTATCCGCCGTACCGGGTCGACCTGTCGCTGAATTTCTTCCTGCTGCTGCTGTTCCTGCTGTTCCTGCTGAGCTATGGCGTGCTGAACGCGATCCGGACCGCCCAGAAAATGCCTGGCCGGGTGGCCGAGTACCGTCGCGGCCGGCGTGAGCGCGAAGGCAACAGCGCCTTCCGCGATGCGCTCAAGGCCTTGTTTGAGGGCCGTTTCGGTCATTCCGAAAAGGCCGCCGCCCGGGCCGGTGAACTGGAGGACAACCGCAGCCTGGCGGCGCTGATCGGCGCCCGCGCGGCGCACCGGATGCGGCAGTCCGAACGGCGCGACGCCTGGCTGGCCAAGGCACAGCAAGACCCGGCGCTCAAGACCGCGCGCCTGATGACCGCGATCGAATTGCTGGTCGACGAAGACCAGCCCAAGGCGGCGCTCGAAACCGTGCGCGAACTCAATGCCAGCGGCACCCGGCATATCCATGCATTGCGGCTGGCGCTGAAAGCCAACCAGCGCGCCAAGAACTGGCCGGAGGTGCTGCGCCTGACCCGCTTGCTGGACAAGAACCATGCCTTGCACCCGGCGTTGTCGGCGCGGCTGCGGGAACTCGCCTACAACGACTTGCTGTCGGACCGGGCGCACGACGCCGACTCGGTGCGCCGGGTCTGGGACACGGTGCCTGCGCAGGATCGCGTGAAGCCAGCCATCGCGGTACGCGCAGCCGATGCGTTCAATGCCCATGGCCTGTACCAGGAATCCGCCGCGCTGGTGGAAAAGGCGCTGGCCGAGGAATGGGACGACAGGCTGGTCTGCGCTTACCGGCGCGCCGCCGCGCCCGAAGGATCGCCGGCCTTGCTGGCCCAGATCGAACGCTGCGAGCAATGGACGCGCCAGCATCCCGGCGATGCGGAACTGGCGCTGACGCTGGGCGCCCTGTGCCTGAAGCAGAAGCTATGGGGCAGGGCGCAGCGCTGCCTGGAGGACGCGCTGTCGTTGGATGCGGCCAGCGCCAGCACCGTGCGCGAAGCCCACCTGAAGCTGGCCCAGTTGCATGAAGCGCTGAACCACACCGAGGAGGCGGCCGCGCATTACCGGCTGTGCGCGCTGGCTACCCTGCGCTGACAGGCGTTGACGCGCTTCTCGTCCGCTGCTCGGCAAAGCCGCTATAATTTGCCGACTTTAAATTCTTACCACTTCTGGGAATCATCACCATGAGTCTTAACGACGTCAATTCCGGCCGCGATGTGCCAAACGATTTCAACGTCATCATCGAAATCCCGATGAATGCCGATCCGATCAAATATGAAGTGGACAAGGACTCCGGCGCCATTTTCGTGGATCGCTTCATGGGCACCGCGATGCACTATCCATGCAACTACGGCTATGTGCCCAAGACCATTTCCGACGATGGCGATCCGGTCGACGTCCTGGTGATCACGCCGTTCCCGCTGATTCCGGGCGTGGTGGTGCGCTGCCGTCCGCTCGGCATGCTGAAGATGAGCGACGAGGCCGGCGGCGACGCCAAACTGCTCGCGGTCCCGGTCGACAAGGTGCTGTCGATCTACAGCCACTGGCAAAAGCCGGAAGACCTGAATGAATTGCGCCTGCAGCAGATCCAGCATTTCTTTGAACACTACAAGGACCTGGAAAAAGGCAAGTGGGTCAAGGTGGAAGGCTGGGTTGGCCCGGAAGAAGCCAAGCAGGAAATCCTGAACGGCATTACCGCGTACAAGAAGCTGGAAGCCCAGGGTCAGGCCTGATCAGGAGCAATCTCGGCGCAATGCCTTTCGCGCATTGCGCCGGACCGGTCTTCAGCTTTATATCAGTACAGCAAGCCCAGCAAGGCCGCTTTGACTGCGGCATGGGTCCGGTTGCTGGCGTCCAGCTTGGAAATTGCATTGCGAACGTGGAAGTTTACGGTGCTTTCCGTTACCTGCAGTATGCGGCTGATCTCGTGCACGCTTTTGCCATCCGCGGTCCAGATTAGCACTTCCTTTTCTCTCACGGTGATCGCGGCTTCCGCTTCGGGGGTCAGCGCCGCCATCAGCAGGCGGCCCATTGCCGGATGAGCGCGCTGCGCCAGTTCGGCCAGCGCCAGGCGCTGTGGCGCGGCGGCTTCGTCGAGCGCCAGGCTTGCATCAACGATCACAGTCAGCAGTGCGTTCGCGCCGCACCGATGGCGCGCGCTCCAGGCACACTCATACAGCGGGATCATGTCGGGGCGCCCGCTGCATAGACGCGGCGGTAATGCCAGCAGGTCGGGCATTGCGGCGTCGCTGGCTTGCAGGATACCGCCATTGGCATTGAAACTCCCTGGCGTTGGCAGCAGCGGCTTCCATCCTGTAGGGTAATTGTTGAACAATGCCGCCGGACGACGCGACAGTGGGAACGGCATCCGTATCCCGTACGCGCAGCAGGCTGCGCCCAGGCTTGCCGCAATGTCGCTGATTTTTCTGAATAACAGTTGCTCGGAATAAATTCCGGCGAAGGCGTCAGCAGGCAAGGCTTGCAGCGAAAGAGTCATGGACGCGGCGCAACGAATAGTGTCAATGCTGCAAGTTTGACCGCTAAACGGAAGTCACGCCGGCAAATTAGTGACGTTTTAACAATTACGCGGCGCGGCAGAATGTCAAATTGAATCGTTGGGTCCGCTGCGGAACGGATTGCGCTCGTTGAGTTCATCCATGTAAGCCGCTATGCCGCCGGTTTCCTGCTCCAGGAAGCGTTCCACCGCATCGGCAAAAGCCGGATGCGCCAGCCAGTGCGCCGACCAGGTTTTCTGCGGCAGGAAGCCGCGCGCCATCTTGTGTTCCCCCTGCGCGCCGCCCTCGAAGGCGCCAATGCCGCGCTCTATGCAGAATTCCAGAGGCTGGTAATAGGATGTCTCGAAATGCAGGCAGTCATGCTGCTCCAGCGTGCCCCAGTAGCGGCCGTATAACACCCGGCCGTTGTGTATCACCAGGGAGGAAGCGATGGGCTTGCCGTCGCGCTCGGCGATCACCAGCAGGATATTTTGCGGCATCGTCTCGCCTATGCGCAGGAAAAAATCGAGATTGAGGTAGGGCGAGGAATAGTGCGCCGCATAGGTATGGTCATAGCAGCGCTTGAAAAAGCGCCAGTCGGCTTCGGATAGCTGCGCGCCATCGACGCGCCGGAAAGTGATGCCGGCATCCCTGACCTTGCGCCGCTCGGCGCGGATGTTCTTGCGTTTTTTCTGCTCCAGGGTGGACAGGAATTGTTCGAAGTCCTGGTAGCCGGCATTCAGCCAGTGAAACTGCACGCCATTGCGCAGCAGGAAGCCGGCCCGCTCCAGCGCTTCAGCCTGTTCCGGCGGCGGGTAGAGAACATGGGTCGATGAGACATCCGCCTGGCGCTGCAGCGTCAGCAAGGCCTTGACGAGCGCGGCGCGCGCCGGTTCGTCACGCGCCAAGAGACGGCCGCCGGTCACCGGCGTGAACGGGATTGCCGACAGCAGCTTGGGGTAGTACTCCAGGCCATTGCGTCGATAAGCATCGGCCCAGGCCCAGTCGAACACATATTCGCCGTAGGAGTGGCTCTTCACATACAGCGGCATGGCGGCCGCAAGCGTCCGGTCCTGCCAAAGCGTAAGGTACTGCGGCTGCCAGCCGGACTTCCGGGCGGCGCTGCCGGATTCATGGAGGGCGTGCAGAAAAGCATAGGAAAGGAAGGGATTGCTGTCTGTCTGCAGGGACACCAGGCGGTCCCATTCGGGCTGGCCAATTTCCGACAAGGAACTGACAATACGCGTGCGATAATTCAGAATCAGCCTCATACAAGTATTGTTCACGAATTCAATCATGGCCTTCAAGGCCGGCATCATGCCGGCGCGTCAGCCATGTCCGGCTCCAGCGCGATTCATTGTACGCAAATACCGTCCCAGCGTTTGGCGCGGCTGACGGCAGCAGCTGCGGATGCGGGAAATTGCATTTCGGCAGCTGTATTTGGCGCGGGTAGGACCCGAAATTTGGAAGATGGCGCCGACTGGTTAAAATAAAAAGCGCCGATAGCGCCAGTCGGCATTCGATCAATCCCGAATTTCGTGAATAATAATAAATATTGTGCAATTCATTCCAAGGAGTTTTTCGTGAAACAGATTACTGCGATTATCAAAC
>Ga0308173_10002336_pt1 | contig 10044 bp, 6 predicted proteins | sample PhyPR1_FD_203716 | JGI IMG/M metagenome (GOLD analysis project Ga0308173, IMG submission 203716) | Soil microbial communities from UC Gill Tract Community Farm, Albany, California, United States - DLSLS.P.R1 | ecosystem: Environmental > Terrestrial > Soil > Agricultural land | place: USA... | reverse complement strand
GTCGTCCCAGGAATGAGGTACTGTAAGCGTTCGCCCTGTCCGGGAGGATCCCATGTAAGAACCACGAATCCCTTCCGTGCGAGATTCTGAAACAGGATCTGGTAACTTCTGAATGCCTTTCCGTCAGGGGTATGTCCCAGCGGAGAAATGATACCAGGGAATGGACCTTTTCCAGAGGTTGGAATATACAGATGTGCGGGAACGTAGAACTGTGGCTGTGCTTCGAAAATGAGCTTTTCAATTCGGTATCCCTCGCGGTCAATCGTTCCCGTCGTCGTGGCGTTCAAGGGACTTCTCTCCAGAGGCCCTCCGATAAGATCCCAAATTGTGTTTCGAATGAGCGAAGCGCGCTCCTTGGCGTCTCCTTCTGCTTTTATATTCGACAAAGCAGCTTTTCGCCTGACTCGGGCGGAGTCAACTGTGGCTTTGAGATAGTTTGGAAAGTCGTTCCAGTATTCTCGCCTTAGATCGCCGATCGATCCACGGTGCTCGTTGCCGACGACTTCCTGCGCGAGGCCAGCCGGTCCGGAGAACTGAGTTGCAGCCAGTAGTGAACCAGCCTGAAGAAACGTCCGCCGTTTCATAAGAGATAAAAGGCTCCAATCGTCATCAGTCGCGTTATTCCGATCTTGTGCTCGGGAGGCAGGCCACCCGCCACAAGGCCGTTCCTTCCCACCCGCTCTGCATGCCAGTCACCCGCTGAATCCATTCAGAAAGTCAGTTTCAGCGCAAACTGCAGAATGCGCGGGTCGCTCGCAGCTGTGATTTTTCCAAAGGACGAAGACGTGAGTATGTTCTGTGGCTGATTGAAGTTTACGTTATTGAATACGTTGAAGAATTCAGAACGGAACTGTACAGCCGCCCTTTCGGTTATTCGGAAATCTTTGATCAGACTGAGGTCTGTATTGAAGAAGCGCGGCCCGCGAAGAACGTTCTTTCCTGAATTACCGAATGTTCCAACAGCATTCGGTACAAAGGCTGCAACGTTGAAGTATTCAGCAATGAGTTGGCCGTGCGATCGGCCCGTAGGCAAAGTTGCATTTCCTCCAATGTAGTCAGCACGGTCTGCGCCAACTCCGCTGAACGAATTGTCCCGTCCGCTCATGATTGAGAATGGAAAGCCGTCATGCCAGGTCAGTAGCGAAGTGAGCTCCCAACCATTCAAGAGCCTGCCGGTGACACCATGCAGTGGCGCATTCGGTATCTGCCAAATACCGGATACATTTACGACGTGTGGCACGTCATCGTTCGAAATACCGTAATCAAAACGGCGGTTGAATGGATCAGTTAGGCCGGACGGGCCGAAGTCATCGATCATCCGTGACCAAGTATAATTCCCCTGAACGGTAAACCCGTGAGTCAGACGTTTCTCGACGACGAATCTTGCCGATTCATAGTGGGAGTTATCATTCGACCCGAACAGTCCTACCGTCCCGAAGCTTGGATTAAGTCGTCGGGACTGTGTGTTTTTGGTAGTCGAAGCGCCCGGGATGTATACAGCTGGGTTTTGCTCTTGAAACCCAAGCACGCCGCTCGATAGGTATGTCCCCTTATTGCCTGCGTACGAAGCTCTCATCATGAGTGAGTTGGAAAACTGGTGTTCGAGGGTAAGGTTCCAGGTGGCGAGTTCCGGCATATGCCAATCATGCTGCAACGTTGCATAGATGGATACGGGGAGCGTGAACGTGGCGCTGGGGCCAGGTAGATTTGGGCCGTATTGAGCAGGGAATGGGTTCGGAATACCGATACTCGCGTAGGGATTAGCGAACTGCACGTTCCCCGAATAGCTGATCCGCGGACCAAACGGTGCCGTGTCGGCCAAACCGTTTGTGTCGTGGGTGCCCATCGGGGTGTAGTAGACTCCCGCGCCCCCGCGCAGGACGGTTTTGCCAGCTGCTCCAAATTGGTAGGCAAAGCCGAAACGCGGCGCAAAGTTGGCCCAGTCAGCTGTTGAGCCCATGGCCGACGGGCACCCGGGATCGGCATTGGAACCACCAAAAAGCATGCCTACCGGCGCGTTCGGGAAACGTGACGATTTTTGACCGGGCGCGTAACACACCACTCGTCCCTTCTCTTCCGTGTAAGGGAAATATGGATCCCAGCGCAAGCCCATTTCGATATGGAGCTTGGAGTTGACCCGGATGTTATCCTGCGCGTACAAGCTCCAAAGCGTGCCGGCGATATTCTTGAATTCGCCTCCCCCTTGCAGGAATGTCGACGCCTGGCCAGTGAGAAAGTCAGACAGGTTGCTTCCGGTTAGCGCGTTACCAAACGTAAACTGCCCCGACATTGTATACGTGTTCGTGAGGTCGTTCGTCACTCGTACGGCCTCGCCCCCAATGTGGATTTCTTGTGCACCGTGTTGCAGGGATACGTCCTCGCGAATGGTGTAATCACCGCGGTCGAATACGCCCAGGTGATTTGTCTGAACTGTAAAAAACCCTGGAACGCTTACGTACAGTTCCGGAGGGTTAGGAGCTGCGATCTGAACGCCCGCGCTTGGAAACCCAAAAGGTGCTCCAGACAAGGATCCGCCGGTTTGTGAGGTCCATCCAAACCAGGTGTTTGATAACAGGCCGGCCGAAAATGAATACACATCGTTGATTGCCAGATTTTGAACTTGAACTTGGTTGCCGTTATTGTCCGCGGAGAGAAGATTCTGCTTTCCGATGGCGATGTCGGGCGGCTCGTTGAACCTGGTGATAAAGTAGCTTCCGGTAACTTGGTTCTTCCCTTGAAGCCAGTTGATTTTGGTCATATATTGGTTATCGTTCTGAACCAAACTCGGACCTGCATAGGTGAGTTGGCCATTAGGGCCATTCGGCAGGGGAATATATTTAAGAAAATTTTGCGAGACCGAACTGATCTGACTAGCTGGAACCTGGTCGCCTTGATAAGGCGCGCCGGTGTTTGGGTCGCGCACAATAATGGACGTCCCGCTGAAATCGCCGGCACGTTGCGCAGCCGTAGGGACAAAGGACACGCGACCTTGAGCGGCGCTTCGAATCGGTGTGCCTTGATACGTTCCAAAAAAGAATAGCTTGTTTTTGATGATTGGTCCGCCAATGCTTCCGCCATATTGGTTGCGCTTCAACGTGTCTTGGGTGGGTGCGAAGAAATTGCGCGCGTTCAGAGCGCCGTTGCGCACGAATTCGAATAGGCCGCCGTGTAACTCATTGGTGCCTGATTTTGTGATGATATTGACAACGGCGCCAGCGCCCATCCCATATTGTGCAGACAGGTTATCGGACTGGAGATTGAACTCCTGCACGGCATCCGGATTTGGAAATGGAAGGTTCGTGTTTATGTACGTATCGTTGTGGTCCGCACCATCCATTTGAAAGTTTACTGACCGCGGGCCACCGCCACCAACATTGGCGTCCTGCTCACCAGGATAAACGCCGCCTTGACAATTGACCAGGCAGTACTTTCCCGTCTCATTCACTGTCCCTGGCGCGAGAAACAGCAGCGTTTGAGGTTGCCGGCCGTTCAATGGCAGATCAATGATCCTTTTCTGATCGATTGGTTGCCCGACCATTGCAGTATCCGTGGTGACCATATCGGCATTCGCAGAGACGTGAACTTGTTCCGATACAGAACCTATCTGGAGTTTCACGTCCGCTCTCGCCGACTGATCAGCCATGAGTGTGATCCCGCTCTGAGCGTATCTGGAAAATCCGGTCATCTCGACATTCAATCGATACTGCCCGACTGGCAACGCCAGAAACGAATAAACGCCCCTATTGTCGGTAGTTGTAGTCTTTTGCAAGCCGGTGTCGGTGTTGATCGCCGTAACGGTCGCCTGAGCTATTGGAGCATCGGAAGGATCGGTAACAGTCCCACCCAGGTTTGCGTTTGTGAATTGGGCGCGTGCGGCACCAGCGAAGAGCGATATGGCCGCAAGAGCGGAAAGAAGCGAGTTCCTGCTGAAGAATGACAAGAAGAACCTCCTGGTAAGACCGACCTTCACTAGCCAGTGGCAGAGGAAATCCCAAGAGTCTTTCACCCTCCTACCCGCCACGGCTTGTCAGTCGAGTGTACGGCAGGATTGGAGGTGCGTCAAGATAAATTTCCCGCATTTGCAGTTTTTGCAGCAGGATTTTGAGAAATAAGTGATGAAGTGGGAAGAAATATTTCTTGCAAAGGCAGGGCTTGGCCCTTATATTCCTTTTATGGGCTATCCAGACGAAGTACGCCAGTTCCATGCAGGAGTTGCAGACGTTCACGTTTTCCACTCACGCGCAGCATTGGGTGCGGCCGCCGCTCGAAGGGCGGCCGAGTTGATCGTGAGCGCAATCGAGAAGAACGGGCGAGCGAGAATCATGGTCGCAACCGGAAACTCTCAACTAGATGCCATAGGCGCTCTCGTCCGTGTAGAGGGCGTCCCATGGCATGCGGTGGAAGTCTTCCACATGGACGAGTATGTGGGTATTTCAGAAAACCACCCTGCCAGCTTCCGACACTGGATCCGGACGCGTCTGGCAGATAGAGTCTACCCCGGGCAGGTGAACTACATCGAAGGTGACGCTGCGGATCTCGAGGGGGAGATACGCAGATATTCAGCTCTCCTGAATGGCGCCGCGATTGATGTGGGTTTCGTGGGATTTGGAGAGAATGGGCACATTGCGTTTAACGATCCCCATGTGGCGGATTTCGACGATCCCGTTGTGCTCAAGCGGGTAGTGCTGGATGAAGCGTGTAGAAGACAACAGGCCGGTGAGGGGCATTTCGTCAATGCGGAGGCGGTTCCCAGGGAGGCCGTGACAGTGACTTGTTCGGGATTGTTTCGTATAAGCGCTTGGGTTAGCTGCGTCCCTGAACTCCGCAAAGCGACCGCAGTTAGGCGTGCTTTGGAGGGAGTTGTTTCTGAATCCTGTCCCGCTTCCAGGGTACGCAGGCACCCAAATGCCGAGGTATTTCTTGACACTGAGTCTGCCTCGCTGCTTTCGTCTTCGCTCGAAGGAGTGGAAGCCCTTGCATAAACAGGATCATTGTGGCTGCCGGAGAATAAAGGAGATGTCACGCACAACCTCATCGCGTACGCATGCCAGGCCCTCTGTCGGGAGATGGAAAGGGCCAGTATTTGCGGCCATAATCGGGTGTGTGTTCGCTGGTGTCGTAGCAGCGGCCCCGGTACAACTCAAGAGGACTGGGAACCAGATCGACGTGTTGATCGACGGGCAGCCTTTTACTACGTACTATTTCAGCGACATCGTGGCCAAGCCATATATGATGCCCCTACGAAGCGCCGCCGGCATAGTGCTTACCAGAAGCTTCCCTGTCGGGAATACCGTTGCGCCGACGGATCAGGGTACCCCGTCCTTCGAACCTCATCAAAGAGGACTCTACTTCGCACATGGCGATATCGACGGACTCAACTTTTGGGCCGAACAAGCCTTCGATAAGTATTACCCTGGCCACTCTCGCCAAGCGTACGGACGCATGTCCCTAGTGGACGTGGACGATATCTCGAGCGGTCCAGCGGTCGGCACGATTCGTGCTCGATTCAATCTCCTCGCACCCAGCCGCCGAGTCATCGCTGAGGAAACGCAGAACTTTCAGTTTCACGGCACCAGGCAAGCGCGTACCATTGATTGCAAGTTTGTCGTGTCTGCGACTCACGGCCCGGTCACTTTCGGAGACACCAAAGAGGGTACCTTCGCGGTCCGACTGGGGCCCGAACTGAGTGCACCACACGATCACATGATCAATTCCAGCGGCGCGCATGGCGAACCCTCAATTTGGGGCAAGCGAGCTGACTGGGTAGCCTACTCGGGTATGGTTTCGGGAAAGCCTGTTAGTATCGCCGTTTTTGAAGGCCCAAAGAGCTTCCGGCATCCTACCACTTGGCACGCGCGTGCCTACGGTCTCCTAGCGGCCAATCCCTTCGGGGCTCGCGAATTCACGAAGGATCCAAAACAAGACGGAAGCTGGACGGTACCGGAGGGCGAATCTCTGACATTCGAGTACCGTGTACTAATCTATGATGGCCAGTTGTCACCAACCCAGCTACGAGAAGCGTATCGGCAATACTGCAACCAGTCACAGTAGAAAAGTTCCTCTTGGCGGGCAGCAAGAGACGGCATTAACTTTAGTCTGGATTAGGCGATTTGTGCTGCTGGCCTCCATCTAACGCAGTTTGCTGCGACATTGAGTATGAGTTGTTATAAGTTGACCGTAACCCCGGAGAGTTTTGCATATGAATCGAAGGCTTTTTTTACAAGGTTCCATAGTGGCTGCGGCTGTAGACGTGACGGCGACGTCGCTAGCGGGGGCACGTTCTTTTCCCGGCCAGATGAAGCCGAGGGATACCAAATATGGCGTCCCGGTGGTCTCGGGCCCGATGGATTCCATTCTTCTCAAAGAGTACGAGCCGAAATCCACACTGGTGGTACCAACAACGACAGTTGATCAAGCACGGTCTCCTGCAGTGGACGTTCATTCACATTCAAACATGTGCCAAATTCAGACACACGAAGATGTTGTTTCCTGGGTCCGCACAATGGATGAGGTTGGTATTGAAACGTCAGTTGTTTTCACGGATGCCATTGGTCAGAAATTTGACGCTCAGGCCAGATTGTTCAAGCCGTTCGGGAAACGTTTCATCGTCTTTTGTGGGCTGGATACTCAGGACGTATCAGCACCGGACTATAGTGATCGAGCAGTACGCGAGTTGGAGCGCTGTGTTCGTGCCGGGGCGCGCGGGCTGGGAGAACTGCACGATAAGGGTTGGGGCATGGACGCAGAAGAACAGTCGGCATTGCCTCGCCAAAAACGCATGCACCCGGACGACAGTCGGTTGGACGCGTTGTGGAATAAATGCGCGGACTTGAACATACCGGTGAATGTCCATGTCGCTGATCATCCTTCCTGTTGGCAGCCCTTAGACTCACATCAGGAACGAACACCTGATTTTCAGGTATTTAACCTCTATGAGAAGGACGTGCCTTCTTATGCGGAATTGCTAGACCACCGTGATCGGATGGTTGCCAAGCACCCACAAACTACTTTCATCGCCGCGCATCTCGGTAATCAGGGAAATGACCTTGGGGCGCTCGCGCGAGTGCTTGATCGTTATCCGAACCTTTTTGTTGATATTTCGGCGAGAGATTATGAACTGGGCCGCCAACCACGTTTCGCTCTGAAGTTTCTTGATCGGTACCAAGATCGCGTCCTATTTGGAACAGATATGGGGCGTGACAGGAACATGTATCGGGGCTGGTGGCGACTACTCGAAAGCCCAGACGAGTTTATGCCAAGTCGACAATGGTGGCGATTGTACGGCCTCGAAGTCAATTTGCCAGTACTCGACAAACTGTACGCCGGGAACGCTAGAAGAATTTTGAATTGGAGATGAGCGGTTGGTTCTCGAAGCGCAATAAGAACTACTTCCTTACGGCGCTGTTCCGGCGTATATCAGCTTGGCTAGGAGGCGAAGAAACTCTTTCTTGACACTGAGAAATATTTATGATCGACTGAGATTGCATTGACTATTTCGCGTCGGGCGCTGCTCACACTCTTGCCTGGTCTCACTCTGGCCGAAGGCCTGTCGCTGCCAGCAACTCACTTTCCGACCAATGGCCGGGATCGTCTCGCGGTGACCTCATGGCCCTTCCGGGATTACATCTCCTCGCCCGGCAACCTCTCGAAAGTGCCCGTAGCGAGCCGGATGGATCTGAAACAATTCCCTGCTTTTGTAGCACGCAGATTTGGGGTTTACAACATCAACCCCTTGGCCGCGCACTTCAGTTCTACAGAGGATCACTATTTTGCTGAATTTCGAGACGCCGTGTCCCGGGCAGGCTCCCATTTGGTAGATCTCGGACTTGGCGGCCAGCAATTCTATAGTCCCGATCCAGCAACTCGGGAGAGCGCGCTTGCATATGGGCGCAAGTGGATCGATATTGCTGGGAAAATAGGGGCGCCCAGCGTGCGGCAACACCTCCGACTTTCCGGGGGACAAAAGCCAGACGCCTCGGTAGCAGCCGAGGCATTAGCCCCGCTCGCCGAATACGGAGCAAAACGAAACATTGTAGTGAATGTGGAGAATGACAGCGCCAAGTCAGAAGATCCATTCGTGATCGTGGCGATCATCGAAAAGGTGAACAACCCCTATTTGCGCTCGTTGCCGGATTTCGGCAACACGCTGGCATCTCACGATGAGCGATACAACGCCCGCGGAGTAAGAGCCATGCTGAGCCATGCCTGGAATATGTGTCACGTCAAGGATTCCGTGCAGGCTGAAGATGGTCGTATCAAGCACGTAGATTTGAAAAACATGTTCGCCCTGGCGCGGCAAAGCGGTTATCGGGGTTACTATTCGATGGAATTCGATACACGTGCGGGCGATCCGATTGCAGGAACAGAAAACCTGGTCCGACAGACTTTACACTTTCTGAGCTAGGGAGATTTGATGGCACAAGGGAATGAATTAAATCGAAGGGACTTTATCGGTACGGGGGCGAGTGCAGCGGCTCTGGGCGGTTTAAATCTCTTGACTCGCTCAGCCAGAGCGATGGGACCCAATGATCGGGTTCGGGTAGCCATTTGCGGATTGCATGGCAGAGGTCAAGACCATTTGCATAATTTCTCTCAAGTCAAAAACGCCCAGATTGCAGCGTTTTGCGACGTAGATGAAAACGTCTTACGGGAACGGCTGGCGCAAATGGAAAAGATGGGCCTCCCGAAGCCGGCTACGTACACGGATATCCGGAAACTGCTCGAGGATAAGTCCCTCGATGCAATTTCCATCGCCACTCCGAATCACTGGCACTCGCTAATGGCGATTTGGGCCTGCCAGGCAGGTAAGGACGTGTACGTTGAGAAGCCCTGCTCCCACAATCTTTGGGAAGGTAGGCAACTGGTTAAGGCGGCGCAGCGCTACAACCGGGTTGTTCAGCACGGGACGCAGATTCGATCGGCCACAGCGGTGCGGCAAGCAGTCGAGCAGCTGAAAAACGGAGTTATTGGGGAAACCTATATGGCGCGTGGACTCTGCTACAAGTGGCGGGACACGATCGGAAGAGCCTCAGTCCAGCCGGTTCCGGCCGGAGTCGATTACAACCTGTGGATGGGGCCCGCTCCGGAGCACGCGTTCACCAAAAACCGGTTCCACTACAACTGGCATTGGAATTGGTGGTACGGCAACGGCGACCTTGGGAATCAGGGAGTACATCAGGTCGACGTCGCACGCTGGGGCATGGGGCTCGGTTTCCCGAACAGGGTAAGCGCCATGGGAGGCCATTTCATGTTCGATGACGATCAGCAGACCCCGAACGACTTGAATTGCAGCTTTGAGTTCGACCTGCCCGATGGCAAACGGCGCATGATTACTTTCGAAGTGCGGCACTGGATCACCAATCACGAGGCAGAAATCGGTACCGACTTTTTAGGCACACCCGAGCCGAAGAAATCTTCCGGCCAAGCCAAGTTAGGCCCACTTTCAGGCGCTCATAACACTGTCGGAGACATCTTCTATGGATCGAAAGGCTACTTGGCCACCGGAGACGAAGACGCGGATACATACGCGATCTGGATGGGGCGCGATCAGGACCAACAGGCCCCCGTACACGGCGGGAGCGAACTGGCCCATTTCCAAAACTTTGTCGATTGCGTCACTACCCGCAACAGGTCGGCTTTGAACGCGCCGATCGAAGAGGGGCACATTTCGGCTGGAATGGTGCACCTGGCAAATGCGTCCTATCGTCTCCGTCGGACGATCAATTTTAATCCAGAGACGCAAGAGGTCATTGGAGACGAAGAAGCGGCGAGTCTTCTACGTGACGGAGACAGAGGATATCGAGCGCCGTTCGTGGTACCAGAAGAAGTCTGACGATCAGGATCCGGTGTGCACCGCGCCCACCAACGCGCGAGTGGATTGACGCAGCACCACGCGAGTCGGAATTGTGAGGTGTTGCGGCTCGCGGTCGGGATTTTGTATTCTTCTCAGGACGAACTCCGCCAGATGCTTGCCTAACTCCTCCGGGAACTCGCGCACGCTTGTTAGCGGAGGATCCATCAGCGACGCCTCACTATCATTGAACC
>Ga0308173_10002335_pt1 | contig 10045 bp, 12 predicted proteins | sample PhyPR1_FD_203716 | JGI IMG/M metagenome (GOLD analysis project Ga0308173, IMG submission 203716) | Soil microbial communities from UC Gill Tract Community Farm, Albany, California, United States - DLSLS.P.R1 | ecosystem: Environmental > Terrestrial > Soil > Agricultural land | place: USA... | reverse complement strand
TCGCCGGGGGACCTGCACGTCGACGCGCAGGGCCGCGCCTACAAGGAGTCGTTCGGGATGGCCTCGGCGCGCGCGGTCGCGAACCGGACCGGCGCGGAGAGCTCGTTCGAGCGGGCCCGCAAGGGGCTCTACGAGGAGGGCATCTCCTCCTCCAGGATGTACCTCGACCCCGAGCGTCCCGGCGTCGAGGACCTCCTGGACGAGATCTGCGCCGGCGTCCGCTCGGCCTGCACCTACGCCGGCGCCCGCACGCTCGAGGAGCTGCACGAGCGGGCGGTCGTGGGCGTGCAGTCCGCGGCCGGCTTCCACGAGGGCCGGCCGCTGCCCGCGGGCTGGTGAGCCTCAGCGGCCGCGCGAGCTGTTCGCGGTCCGGCCGCGCACCACGCCGATGAAGTCCTGCACGCGGGGGTCGTCGAGGTCGCGCCGCCAGGCCAGGCCCACGGTCGTCGGCGGTGAGTCCCGCACCGGCACGGCGACGACGTCCCTGCGGTGGTGCAGCCGCGCGAGCGACATCGGCAGCAGCACGACCCCCGCGTCGGCGGCGACGCTCTCCACGGCCCGCCGCAGGGCCGACGGCGGGTCTCCCGGCTCGTGGAGCAGGTGCTCCTCGGCCAGGTCGCGCACGTCGACCTCGTCGTAGGCCGAGACCGGGTGCTCCCGCGAGACCACGACGACCGGCTGCTCGTCGTACAGGGGGATGAGGTGGAGGCCGTCGCGCTCGACGGGGAGGCGGACGAAGCACAGGTGCAGCTCGCCGGCCCGCAGCAGCGCGACACCGTCCCGGTCGGCGAGCGGGACCAGGGCCAGCGGGGCCCGCGGCATCCGGTCCCTCCAGACCCGCGCCCACTTGTCCGGGGTGACCCCGGGCGCGAACCCCACGCGCAGCGGTCCGGTGTCCATCGGCCCAGGGTAGGCAAGGATGGGCCCGTGAGCGCACTCGACGCCTGGACTCCCGGCTCCCACACCGCCGACGGGGTCACCCACCCGACCTACCGCAGGGGCACCGGACCGGGTGTCGTCGTGGTGCACGAGGTGCCCGGGATCACCCCCGAGGTCGTCGCGTTCGCCGACGAGGTGGTGAGCGCGGGGCACACCGTGGTGCTGCCGCGGCTGTTCGGTCAGCCTGGGGCGCCGATGACGGTCGCGACCATGGCCAAGGTGCTGCCACGGGTCTGCGTCAGCAGGGAGTTCCACGTGCTGGCCCTGCGGAGCACGTCGCCGGTCGCCGCCTGGCTGCGCTCGCTGTGCCGTGAGCTGCACGCCGAGCTGGGCGGGCCGGGGGTCGGGGCGCTGGGCATGTGCCTCACCGGCGGCTTCGCCCTCGCGATGATGGTCGACGACTCCGTCGCGGCACCCGTGCTGTGCCAGCCCAGCCTGCCGTTCGCGATCGGCCGGGCCCGCGCGGCCGACCTGGGCCTCTCGCCGGAGGACCTCGACGTGGTCCGGCAGCGGGTCCGCTCCGGGTGCCCGGTGCTCGGCCTGCGCTACCGCCGGGATCCCGCGACCGGCACGCGCTTCGACACGCTGCGCCGCGAGCTCGGCGACGGCTTCGTCGCCGTCGAGCTCGAGGGCCGGGGCCACTCGGTGGTGACCGCGCACCGCCAGCAGGAGGCCGTCGACCGCATCCTGTCGTTCTTCCGCGAGCGCCTGGCTCAGCCGGACTGACGGCGCCGCCGGGTCACGGCGGCGACGGCGAGCGCGCCGGCCACCGCGACGAGCACCTCCTGCGGCATCCGGCCGGGGGACTCGCGCTGGACCCGTCCGTGCAGCGCGTCGACGGCGCCCGGGAACGGCGAGAAGCCGAAGAAGACCGTGCTGGGCTTGTCGAGGTCGAGGAACGCTGCGCCCGCCATCCCGGCCAGCACGCGCGCTCGCCGCCGGGACGGGGTGGCAGCGGTGACCACCGCCATCGTCGTCGCACCGACCAGCCCGTCCGGGACGGCGACGTGCATCAGCTCCCGGATCGGGCCACGTCCGCCCCAGTGGGGGACCGCGTCGAGCACCAGGTGCGAGAGCACACCGGCGCCGAAGGCGGTCGCCGGGCCGGGCGCGACGTGGCCGATCAGGGCGCCGGACAGGACGTGGTTGGTGACCAGCATGGGTGAAGCCTCGGTGCCCCGCGCCTGCCCGTCAACGACATCCCGGCACGAGCGTCCGGGGAGGGCACCCCGCGCTCGGGCCGCGCGACCCCGCCGACGACAGTCGGCAGGCTGACCCGTGCCGGCCTCGCTGGCGAGCCCCACTTCGGGCGTGTCGGCGCGTTTGACCACTGGGGTCACCGGGAACGGCGGCAGGTCGAAAGAGGTGGGAGAGCCACCTCTGTCACCACGAGGAGGAACCATGGGTAGAAGGCCAAGGGCGGCGCTGCTGAGCCTGTCGGCAGCATCGTTGGTCGCGCTGATGATCGACTACCTGCTGTCGGACCTGTCGGCGCGGAGAACCGCCTGACGCACGGCTGCAGCGTGTGAGCGTGGATCCGCCCGCGTCGACTCCCTGCGGGTCGGCCGGGCGCGGTCCCGCGCTCGGGACCGCGGGCGCTAGGCCTTCTCCTGCTCCTCCTCGTGGGCCTTCTCCTCCTGCTCCTGCTCCTGCTCCTGGAGCCTCTGCTCGCGTCGCACCACCGGCGAGGTGTCGAGACCGACGATCCCGCCGAGAACCAGGAGAAGGCCGACCGTCGCCCCGGCGAGGCCGAGGAGGCTGGTGCGGATGTGCTCCCCGAACAGGCCCACCCCGAGGCCGATCGCGACCAGCGGCAGCGTCGCGTCGATGACCGGGGTGCTGGCCGCCAGCGGACCGGACTGGAAGGCGTTCTGGATCAGGAACGCCCCGATGAGGCTGGCGATGATGAGTGCGTACGGCTCCCAGGTCGCGAAGAGCGCGAGCTGCTCCTTCTTGATCAGCGCGATGGTCGCGGCGTAGAGCGCCGACTGCAGCCCCATCGTGCACGCACCGGCGACTGCGTACGCCGACGCCATCGGCGGACCCTCCACGACGCGCGCGACCAGCAGGCACAGGCCCACCACCACGGCCACGGCGACCAGGGCGGGCGCCCACGAGGTGATCGGCTGGATGGGCTGGCCCTGCTGCGGGTCTGCCGCCACGATGCCCACCGCGAGCCCGACGACCACGGCCGCGACCGCGCCCCAGTCCCGCGACCGCAGGCGCAGGCCACGGATGCGGACCGAGACCGGCACCGCGAACAGGAGCTCCGAGACGACCAGCGGCTGGACGAGCACGAGGGGACCGAACGCGAGCGCCACGGCCTGGAAGCCGTACGACGCGCCGGCGGAGGCGATGCCGGCCAGCCACGTCCGGTCGGTCACCAGGGCGCGTACCAGACGCAGCGACATGCGCTCGCTGCTGGACCGCTTGCTGGCGGCGCGCTGCTGAAGCACCCCGCAGGTGGCGAGGAACAGTCCCGCCAGCACCGCCGCCACGGCGGAGATGACGGTGGACCACGCTCCCGACATGGGCTACTCCCGTTCCTGGTGCTCGAGGCGTGGCGAGGCCGACGGCTGGGCGAGATGGCCCTGGTGGAACGTCGAGCGGGTGACGATCACGATGCCGGCGATCATCGCCCCGAGCCCCAGCAGGATCACCACCACGTGGCCCGTTGCCAGGTCCAGCCTGCCCCGGAGCACGAACACGCCGATCGCCAGCGCGCACAGCAGCTGCGCGGTGACCACCCCTGGATAGGAGGCGCTCAGCTCGGCGGACTCGAAGGCGCTCTGGACCAGGAGCATGCCGAACAGGGCCACGACCACCACGGCGTAGCCGTGCCACCCCGCCAGCAGCGCGGCCAGTCCGTGGTGACCCATCACGTGCACGGCGCTCTGCACGAGCGCAGCCTGGACGCCGAAGAGGATGCCGGCACCGATGCCCAGCAGCAGGGCACGCGAGGAGCCCGACCGACGGCTGGCCACCACGGCGAGCAGGGCGGCCAGCGCGACGGGGCAGCCGGCGCCGTAGGCCCACCGCACGTCGGCCACCGCGGTCACGCCGCCGCGAGGACGTGCCGCGAGCAGGAACGCCACCAGGCCGAAGGCGATGACCAGGCCACCGATGATGTCCTTGGCCGGGATGCGGTGCCAACCCCAGAAGGCGGAGATGGACAGCCCGAACAGCAGCCGCACCACGAACACCGCCTCCACGAGCACGACGCTGCCCCGGCCCAGGGCCGCGGCGAACGCGACGTTCCCGAGCAGCGAGCAGACGACCCCGGCCAGCCACCGTGGCTGCTGGACCAGCCACAGCAGGAGCTTCGGTGACAGGTTGTCCTGGGGCGGGGCCTGCGCGGCCATCCGCTGCTGCACGACCTCGCCGAAGGCGACGATGAGCGCGGCGACGACGGCGAGTGCGTACACCATCGTGTCTTCCCTCCGTCGAGCTCCCTGAGCCACGCGCCAACTACCCCGAGCCGGTGAAGGCAAACGAGCCGCGAGGTGGGCAAACAACTAGGCCCCGTTGGCGTTTGGCTCGGGCGTCGTCGGGAACGGAGCCGACCGCCGAAGCCCTTGGAGGTGGACATGCCGGATGCGACCGCGCGCCGCGTCCTCATCGTGTCCGCTGCCATGGGCGGCGGGCACCTGCAGATCAGCCACGAGCTCCAACGCCGGCTCGCGGAGCGTGGTCACGAGGCCCACGTCGTCGACGTGCTGCAGGTCATGCCGCGGCCGGCAGGCGCCTGGCTGCACCGGCTCTACCCCTGGCTGGTCAACCGGACGCCATGGCTGTACCAGCTGGTCTACGACGTGTTCTTCCTGGCGGACCAGACGGCCGGCGAGCGGGCCGGCATCCCCGTACGCCTCTCTCTGCCGGGCCTGCGTCGCCTGGCCGCCACCTTCCGGCCCGACGTCGCCGTGTCCACCCATCCGCTGTCCGCGCTCGCGCTCGGCGAGCTGCGCAGGCGCGGACGCCTGGGGTGTCCTGCCGTCACCATGATCACGACGTTCTCCGTCAACAACCTCTGGCTCCACCCCAGCGTCGACCTCGAGCTGTGCATCTCCACCGAGGCGGCCTCCGAGGTGACCCGCCGTACCGGCCGTGCGGCCGTGGTCAGCGGTCCCGTGGTCCGGCCCGCCTTCCTGGAGCCGGTCGAGGAGACCGCGCGCTGCCGCGTCCGCGAGGAGCTGGGGATCCCGGCCGAGAGCCGGGTCGCCCTCGTGAGCACCGGATCCGTGGGCCTGGCGGGATCCGCCCGCGCGGCAGCCGAGGCGATCGCCTCCCGTGCGGGGTGGGTTCCGGTGGTGCTGTGCGGCCGGAGCGAGGAGCTCCGTGCGCGCATGCAGCGGGTCCGGGGCGCGGTCGCGCTCGGCTGGGTCGAGGACATCCGGCGGCTGCTGGCGGCCGCCGACGTGCTGGTGGACAACGCCGGCGGGATGAGCTCGAAGGAGGCCCTGGGCTTCGGCGTCCCGGTGGTGACCTTCCGGCCGATCAGCGGCCACGGGCGCGACGACGCCGCGGCGCTGGAGCGGCTGGGCCTCACGGACGTGGTGGAGGACCCGCGACGGCTCGTCGACCTGCTCGACGGCCTCGTGCAGGACGCGCCGGGTCGGCGCGAGCGGGTGGCGCGTGGCCGGGCGCTGTTCGTCGCCGATGCCGCCGACCTCGTCGAGCAGGCCACCCGCCGGCCCTCCGGCCGGTCCCGGCAGATGGCCGCCGCGACGGTGGCCGCCGGCCGCGGGTGAGCCGGGCCACCTCCCGGCGGCCACGGTCGTGCGGAGGTGCGCCGGCACAGGGACGAGGACGACCCTGCGGGTGAGGCGTCAGCCGATCAGGTGCTCGAGGGCGAGCTGCTGCAGCCTCACGAAGCCGTAGTCGCGCACCGCCGCCGCCTCGGGGTCGAAGCCGTCGTCGGTGGCCATGAGGTCCTCCACCGTCTCGCCCTCGGCCAGCGTCGGCCGGGCGAGGTCGAGGATGCCCGCGTACTCCATCGCGTCCTGGACGCGGGTGTCCGCGCGGAACGCCCTGGCCCTCTCCGCGAGCATGAGGTACGTCGACATGCACGCCCTCGCCGACTCCCAGACGCCGTCGAGGTACTCGGTGCGCGACGGCTTGTAGTCGAAGTGGCGCGGGCCGGTGTAGCGGGGGCCGTCCGGGTAGCCCGGGAAGCCGTTCTCGATCAGGTCGACGGTGAAGAACGCCGAGGTCAGGTCGCCGTGGCCGAAGACGAGGTCCTGGTCGTACTTCAGCCCCCGCTGGCCGTTGAGGTCGATGTGGAACAGCTTGCCGCTCCACAGCGCCTGCCCCAGGGCGTGGGTGTAGTTGAGGTTCGACATCTGCTCGTGGCCGGTCTCGGGGTTCAGCCCGACGATGTCGCCGTGCTCGAGCTCGGCGATCAGCGCCAGCGCGTGCCCGACCGTGGGCAGGAAGATGTCGCCGCGGGGCTCGTTCGGCTTCGGCTCCAGGCCGATGCGCAGGCCGTAGCCCTTGGCCTTGATGTAGCCGGCGACGGTGTCGAGCCCCTCCTTGTAGCGCTCCATCGCGGCGTAGACGTCCTTGGACCCGTCGTACTCGCTGCCCTCGCGACCGCCCCACATCACGAAGGTCTCGGCACCCATCTCCGCTGCCAGGTCGACCGCCCGCAGCACCTTGCGCAGGCCGAAGCGGCGGACCCCGCGGTCGTTGGAGGTCAGGCCGCCGTCCTTGAAGACGGGGTGGGTGAAGGTGTTGGTGGTGACCATCTCGATGACCAGGCCGGCCTTGTCGGCGGCGTCCTTGAGACGCTTGCAGCGCTGCTCGCGGGTGGCCTCGTCGGCGTCGAAGGCGAACACGTCGTTGTCGTGGAAGGTGAAGCCCCAGGCGCCGATCTCGGCGAGCTTGTCGGCGTACTCCCACGGGTCGAGCGCGGGCCGGCTGGCCGCGCCGAAGGGGTCGATGCCGGTCCAGCCGACGGTCCAGAGGCCGAACGAGAACTTGTCTTCCGCGGTGGGCTGGCGAACCATGAGCGCTCCCTGTCAGTTTGTTGTGCCGTAAAACATAAGCGTCCCCGTCGGGTAGGGTCAAGCGCCATGGGGACCGCGCAGCAGGCAGCCGGCGCCCGGCAGTCCCTGATCCGGGAGAGCAACCTCGGCCTCGTGCTGCGGACCGTGTGCGCCGCCGATGCGCCGCTCTCGCGCGCCGACGTCGCCGCGCTCACCTCGATGACCCGGTCCACGGTCTCCCGGCTGGTCGACGACCTCGTGAGCGCCGGCCTGCTGGACGAGGTGGCGCCACCCACCGGCCGGCAGGGCCGGCCCGCGACGCCGCTAGTCCCCGGGACGCGGTGGGCGGCGCTGGGCCTCCAGGTGAACGCGGGCTACCTGGCGGCTCGGGTGGTCGACCTGCGCGGTCGTGTGGTGGGGGAGCGGCTCGAGGCGCAGGACCTGCTCGGCAGCGACCCGGAGACCACGCTCGTCGCTCTCGGTGACCTGGCCGCGGACCTGCTCCGGCGAGTGCCCTCCGGCGTGCGGCTGGTCGGCGCAGGGCTCGCGCTGCCGGGCATCGTCTCGGTCTCCTCCGGCGTGCTGCTCAGTGCGCCGAACCTCGGCTGGTCCGACGTGCGTCCCGCCGACGTGCTGGCGGCCTCGGACCGGCTCGGCGGCCTGCCGTTGAGCATCGGCAACGAGGCCGACCTCGCGGCCCGCACCGTCGCCGAGGAGGCACCGGGCCGACCCGGCTCGCACGGTGACTTCGTCTACCTCTCGGGGGAGACGGGCATCGGTGGCGCCGCTGTCCTGGACGGGCGGGTGATGACCGGCCGGCACGGCTGGGCGGGGGAGGTCGGGCACGTGTGCGTCGACCCGGACGGCCCGGTGTGCCGGTGCGGCTCGAGCGGCTGCCTGGAGCAGTACGCCGGGAAGCGCGCCCTCCTCGCGGCGGCCGGGCTGCCCCTGGACGCCTCGCCGTCCGACCTCGTCGCGCGCGTGGAGGCGGGCGACCCGAGGGCGAGCCAGGCCGTCGACCGCGCCGCCCGGGCGCTCGCGGTGGCGCTCGCCGGTGTCGTCAACGTGCTCGACATACCGACGGTCGTGCTCGGGGGTCACCTCGGGGAGGCGGCGAGGGTGCTCGCGCCCGCCGTCGAGGCGATGCTGCAGGAGCGGGTGCTCTCCGGGCGATGGGTCAGACCGCGGATCGTCACCGCGCCCGCAGACCCCGCACCGGGGGCCACGGGAGCGGCGCTGCGCGAGCTCGCTGCGGTGCTGGCCGGGCCGGCGCCCTGGACGGACCGGGCCACCGCCGTCAGCGGGCCATGAGGTCGAGGAACCGAGCGGTGCCGATGTTGCCGCCGGACAGGACCAGTCCCTGCTTCGGCGCCGTCCCGCTCGAGCCGGAGAGCACGGCCGCCAGCGGTGTCGCGCCGCTGGGCTCCAGCACGATCTTGAGGCGGTCGAAGGCGAAGCGCATGGCGTCGAGGATGTCGTCGTCGGCCACGGTCACGATGTCGTCGACGAGCCGCTGGTTGACCGCGAAGGTCAGCTCACCGGGGGTGCTCACGGCCTGACCGTCGGCGATCGTGTGCGGCACGTCGACCGTGACCCGTCGGCCGGCCCTCAGCGACCGGCGGGTGTCGTCACCTGCCGCCGGCTCCACGCCGACGACGCGGATGTCGGGTCGCATGGCCTTGGCCGCGATGGCACTGCCCGCGATGAGGCCACCGCCGCCGACCGGCACGACCAGGACGTCGAGCCCCGGGACGTCCTCGAGCAGCTCGAGCGCGGCGGTGCCCTGTCCGGCGATGACGTCGCGGTGGTCGTAGGGAGGGATCAGGGTCATGCCGCGCTCGGCGGCGAGCGCGGTGCCGAGAGCGAGGCGGTCCTCGGTGTAGCGGTCGTAGGTCACCACCTCGGCGCCGTACCCGAGAACGGCGTCCACCTTCGAGGCCGGAGCGTCGGCCGGCATCAGGATGACGGCGTGGCTGCCGAGCTCACGGGCCGCGAGGGCGACGGCCTGCGCGTGGTTGCCGGAGGAGAACGCGGCCACGCCGGCGGCGAGCTGCTCCGCGGAGAGCCGCGAGATCGCGTTGTAGGCGCCGCGGAACTTGAAGGCTCCCACGCGCTGGAAGCTCTCGCACTTCAAGAACACCTCGCCGCCGACCTGCGCGTCCAGGGTGCGCGAGACCAGCACCGGTGTCCGGTGGGCGACGCCGCGGAGGCGCTCGGCGGCGGCCCGCACGTCCTCGAACGAGGGCAGGTCGGGGCCGCTCAACTACACACCCTCGACCAGCAGCAGCGACGAGCGTGCGGCACGCTGCCGCACCGCCTTCGCCTCGGCGTACTCGGGGGAGTCGTACCAGCGGCGGGCCGCGTCCACGTCGTCGAACTCGATGACCACGACCCGGTGGGGGTGTGCGACGCCCTCCAGCGGGGAGACCTCGCCCCCGCGGACCAGCCATCGGCCCCGGTACTTGTCCGCCGCGGCCGTGGACAGCCGCTTGTACTCCTCGTACGCGTCGGCGTCGAGGACCTCGATGTCAGCGACCACATATGCCTTTGCCATGCCCGTATTCAACCGCGGCCCCCGTCGGGACGGCGAAGCCGGCTGCCGGTGGTCGCCGCCGGCACGGCGAGTCCCCACCGCCAGGGCGCCCAGGCGCCACTTCAGCCGCCGCCCACCTCGCGCAGGTGGTGAGCCTTTCGACCACGCAGTCCAAGCCGGACGCAAGTCGGTCTCAAGAGGCTCGGCCGACACTGCTGACGCGGACCAGATCTGCCCTCAGCCCGCTCACGAAGGAGACCGCGATGCTCACCGAAGCCGACGCCGCCAGGGTCCTCGGCGCCCTGTCCGCCCGACGAGCGATGACCGAGCTCGACGCTGCCCGGGCCCTGCGCCGCGAGGCGAGCGCTCCCGCTCCTCGACCACTGGACGGCACGCAGACGCGTCCGACCCGAGCGACGATGCCGACGGTGGCCGAGCCCCGGCCCGCAGCGGCGGATCGGCTCACCACGGCGTAGCACGACCCGGTCCGCGGGACCGCGAGCCGGGGCCCCGGCCCGGGGGACGAGCCGTCTACCGGCGCGCCAGCCAGCGCAGCTGCTCTCCGCGCTGGAACGCCTCGCCGCCCTCG